>Ga0157372_10000081_pt1 | contig 99429 bp, 88 predicted proteins | sample C55metaG_FD_115307 | JGI IMG/M metagenome (GOLD analysis project Ga0157372, IMG submission 115307) | Corn rhizosphere microbial communities from Kellogg Biological Station, Michigan, USA - C5-5 metaG | ecosystem: Host-associated > Plants > Roots > Rhizosphere > Soil | place: USA: Michigan... | reverse complement strand
CGCTCCGCTCCTCGCTCGCCAGCTCGCTGCGATGCTCACTCGCTGATCATCTCTCTTCGCGCGAGCGCTCATCGCCGCTCGCTCCGCTCCTCGCTCGCCAGCTCGCTGCGATGCTCACTCGCTAGTCCCTCGGGTCGTCCGGATCCAGTCCCAGCAGCGGGAAGCAGGCACTGCGGGTGGCGGCGATCGAGCGGTCCAGCCAGGACTCGCCACCGGGATTCCACGGCTGCGGCGAGGGATCCCGGCCCTCCCCCATCCGCTGCGGCAGGGACGCGGTAACCCCCCGGGCGCGCAGTTGATCGGTCCACGCCTGCGGAATCTGGATCTCCGGCGCCAAGGGGTGCCCGCTGGCCTCGGCCAGCAGATGCGTCCAGGCCCTCGGCACGCAGCGCAACACGCCGTACCCCCCGCCGCCCAGCGCCACCCATCGGCCGCCGGCGGCGGCATGTGCCAGCCTGTGCAGCGCGGCATACGCGGCGCGTTGGCCGTCCACGGTGAGCGTCAGGTCCGCCAGCGGGTCCTCGTGGTGGGTGTCGCAGCCGCACTGGGTGACCAGCACGTCCGGCTTGAAGGCGGTCACCGCGCCCGGCACCACCGCGGCGAAGGCCCGCAGCCAGCCGTCGTCGGAGGTGCCCGGCGGCAGTGCCAGGTTCACCGAGGTGCCGGCGGCGGCGCCGGCCCCGACCTCCTCCGCCAGTCCGGTGCCCGGATAGAGCGTGCGCGGATCCTGGTGCAGCGAGATGGTGAGCACCCGCGGGTCGTCGTAGAAGGCAGCCTGCACCCCGTCGCCGTGATGAACGTCGACATCGATGTAGGCGACTCGACGCGCGCCGGCCGCGAGCAGTTCCCGGATCGCCAGCACCACGTCGTTGAGCACGCAGAAGCCGGCAGCCGAACCACGCATCGCGTGATGCAGGCCACCGGCGATGTTCACCGCGTGTTCGGCATGGCCCTGCCAGACCAGCCGGGCCGCCAGCCGGGAGCCACCGGCGATCAGCGCGGCCGCGTCGTACATTCCCTCGAACACCGGGTTGTCGGCGCTGCCCAGCCCGTAGCCCAGGTAGCCCGGATCGGCGCTGGCGGCCCGTACCGCGGCCAGGTAGTCGGCCGAGTGCACGGTCAGCAACTCGGCCTCGGTGGCGGCCACCGGCGCGTGCAACTCCAGCCGGTCCAGCACGCCGAGGCAGCGCGCCAGCCGCATCGTCAGCTCCAGCCGGACGGGCGTCATCGGGTGTTCGCCGAAGTCGTAGTGCAGGTAGTCGTCGCCCCAGACCACGCTGGCACGGCATGCTAGGGCGGGGCTCGTCGACGCCATAACTGCGACGGTAATCCCGGTGTGCTCGGCTTTCCCAGTTTCGCCGGCCAGGCCGCTGCGGCATCGTGGAGGACGCTGCGGCATCGTGGAGGACGTGGTGTGCCGGGATTGACAACCCACTACCGAGCCGGTGATGTGAGGTTGGACATACTGTGTCATTGTCGCTGACTGCCGTCCTACGCTTTCGCCCGTTATAGAAAGAGGCAAACGATGCCGGGGACCGTCGAAGAACGTAGGTTGCACCGAGTGGTCGAGGAGCTGCGGTCCGCCGTAGCGTCGCTATACGGCAAGTACGGCGACGTACCAGAAGTACGTCGTCTGAGAAACGATCTCGAGCGTTTGGAGTTGGACGTGCACGATGTCGGCTCGCTCCTGCTGAGCGGTCCGCTGGCGAGCCCGGCAACGGAGCTGAGCCCGCTCACCGACGAACCGTACGATCCGGCCATGTGGGCCGAGGACGCTGACGACGAAGGTCTCGGCGGCTACCACGGAGCCGTCCGCCGATGACCCAGACCCAGCCCTCCAGGAACCAACCGGCAGCCGGACCGCACCCGCACGGCGTCAACGCGCCGGGCCGGGCGGCCATCACTGCCAAGACGTTGCGCGAGGACCTCTGGTGGCGGCCGCAGTTGGTCACCGGCGCGGTGCTTTTCCTGTTCGCGGTGTACGCCACGGTTCGCGCCTTCGTCAACGCCGACTACTACTCCGAGCCGTACCTGACGCCGCTGTACTCGCCGTGCCTGAGCAACGGGTGCGTACCGCACTCCAGCGACTTCGGCTCGCCGATCGGCAGCTGGTGGGCGCTGTCGCCGGCCATCATCGTGCTGATCTTCCCGCTCGGTTTCCGGCTCACCTGCTACTACTACCGCAAGGCCTACTACCGGGCGTTCTGGCTGTCACCGCCGGCCTGCGCCGTCGCCGAGCCGCACACCAAGTACTCCGGTGAGACCCGGTTCCCGCTGATCCTGCAGAACATCCACCGGTACTTCTGGTACTTCGCGATGCTGTTCTGCGTGATCCTCAGCTATGACGCGATCCTGGGCTTCCGGAACGAGCACGGGCACTGGGGGCACATGGGCCTGGGCACCGTCATCCTGGTGATCAATGCGCTGCTGCTCTGGGCCTACACGCTGTCCTGCCATTCCTGCCGCCACATCGTCGGCGGCCGGCTGAAGCACTTCTCCAAGCATCCGATCCGGTACTGGTCGTGGACCCAGGTGTCGAAGTTGAACGCCAAGCACATGCAGCTGGCCTGGGTATCGCTGGTCTGGCTGGTGATCGCCGACTTCTACGTCTTCCTGCTCGCGCACGGTAGCTTCGCCGACCCGCGATTCTTCTAGGCGTGACAATGGAACCGGTCCCACACATCCTGGCTAAGGAACTCAAGCGCTGATGGCCGAATACGAAGAACACGCCTACGACGTAGTGATCATCGGTGCCGGCGGTGCCGGCCTGCGGGCCGCCATCGCGGCCCGCGAGGCCGGCATGCGTACCGCGATCATCTGCAAGTCGCTGTTCGGCAAGGCCCACACGGTGATGGCCGAAGGCGGTATCGCGGCCTCGATGGGCAACGTGAACGCCAACGACAACTGGCAGGTGCACTTTCGCGACACGATGCGCGGCGGCAAGTTCCTGAATCATCCGCGGATGGCCGAACTGCACGCCAAGGAGGCGCCGGACCGGGTCTGGGAGTTGGAGACCTACGGCGCGCTGTTCGACCGTACGCCCGAAGGCAAGATCAGCCAGCGCAACTTCGGCGGCCACGAGTAACCACGACTGGCGCATGTCGGCGACCGGACCGGCCTGGAGCTGATCCGCACCCTGCAGCAGAAGATCGTCTCGCTGCAGCAGGAGGACGCGCGCGCCGACGGCGCCGGGGTTGCCTCGGACGGCAAGCTGCGGGTGTTCGCCGAACTGACCGTCACCGAGCTGTTGACCGACGCAGGAGGCGCCATCGCCGGAGCCTTCGGCTACTGGCGGGAGTCCGGCCGGTTCGTGCTGTTCCGGGCACCCGCGGTGGTGCTGGCCACCGGCGGCATCGGCAAGTCGTTCAAGGTCACCTCGAACTCCTGGGAGTACACCGGCGACGGCCACGCGCTCGCGCTGCGGGCCGGTTCCAGCCTGCTGAACATGGAGTTCGTCCAGTTCCACCCGACCGGCATGGTCTGGCCGCCGTCGGTGAAGGGCATCCTGGTCACCGAGTCGGTGCGTGGCGATGGCGGCGTGCTGCGCAACTCCGACGGCAAGCGCTTCATGTTCGACTACGTGCCCGACGTGTTCCGCAAGAACTACGCCGAGACCGAGGAGGAGGCCGACCGCTGGTACACCGACCCGGACAACAACCGGCGCCCGCCGGAGCTGCTGCCCCGGGACGAGGTGGCCCGGGCGATCAACTCCGAGGTCAAGGCCGGCCGCGGCTCCGAGCACGGCGGGGTCTATCTCGACGTCTCGACCAGGTTGTCAGCCGCCGAGATCACCCGCCGGCTGCCGTCGATGCACCATCAGTTCAAGGAACTCGCCGACGTCGACATAACCGCCGAGCCGATGGAGGTCGGGCCGACCTGCCACTACGTGATGGGTGGCGTCCAGGTCGATCCGGACACCGCCGCGGCCGAGAACGTGCCCGGCCTGTTCGCGGCCGGCGAGGTGGCCGGCGGTATGCACGGCTCGAACCGGCTCGGCGGCAATTCGCTGTCCGACCTGCTGGTCTTCGGTCGCCGAGCCGGCCTGGGTGCCGCCGAGTACGTGACCTCGCTGAACGGGAACTACCCGGCCGCCGAGGCGTCCGCGGTGCAGGCCGCCTCGGCTGCCGCGCTGGCCCCGTTCGACACCGAGCAGGGTGAGAACCCCTACACGCTGCACCAGGAACTGCAGCAGACCATGAACGATCTGGTCGGCATCATCCGCAAGGAGTCCGAGATCCGCGAGGCGCTGGAGCGGTTGTCCTCGCTCAAGGCGCGGGCCAGCAAGGTCAGCGTGGAGGGCCACCGGCAGTTCAACCCGGGCTGGCACCTGGCGCTGGATCTGAAGAACATGATCGCGGTCAGCGAGTGCGTCGCGAAGGCCGCCGTGCTTCGCCAGGAGAGCCGCGGTGGCCACACCCGCGACGACTACCCGCAGATGAGTTCGGAATGGCGACAGAAGAACCTGATCTGCCGGGCCACCTATGACGCCTTCGGAATGGGTGAGGTGTCCGTGACCGAGCAGCCCAGCCCGGAGATCCGTGCCGATCTGCTCGCGCTGTTCGAGCGCGACGAACTGGCGAAGTACCTGACCGATGCCGAACTGCCTGCGGCGGCAGAGGCACAAGCGTGACCGGAATAGCTGTCCTGCGCGAAGGGCGAGGTAATCGATGACCTACAAGGCCAACTTCAAGGTCTGGCGCGGTGACGCCGAGGCCGGCGACCTGCAGGACTTCCAGGTCGAGGTGAACGACGGCGAGGTGGTGCTCGACATCATCCATCGGCTGCAGGCCACCCAGGCCTCGGACCTCGCGGTGCGATGGAACTGCAAGGCGGGCAAGTGCGGCTCCTGCAGCGCCGAGATCAACGGCCGTCCCCGGCTGTTGTGCATGACCCGGATGTCGACCTTCACCCAGGAGGAGACCATCACGGTGACGCCGCTGCGGGCGTTCCCGGTGATCCGGGACCTGGTCACCGACGTGTCGTTCAACTACGAGAAGGCGCGCGAGATCCCGTCCTTCGCGCCGCCGGAGGGCGTCGCGCCGGGTGAGTACCGGATGCAGCAGGTGGACGTCGAGCGCAGCCAGGAGTTCCGCAAGTGCATCGAATGCTTCCTGTGCCAGAACACCTGCCACGTGGTGCGTGACCACGAGGAGAACAAGGAATCCTTCGCCGGCCCGCGCTACCTGATGCGGATCGCCGAGCTGGACATGCATCCGCTCGACTCGCTGGACCGCAAGCGGCAGGCCCAGGACGAGCACGGGCTCGGTTTCTGCAACATCACCAAGTGCTGCACCGAGGTCTGCCCGGAGCACATCAAGATCACCGACAACGCGCTGATCCCGATGAAGGAACGGGTCGTCGATACCAAGTACGACCCGCTGGTGTGGCTCGGCAACAAGATTCGCCGCCGGTCCTAAGCACCTCGTTCCGCGAGTGAAGGCGGTCAGCGCAGGGAGCGGCTGAACAGCACGGCCGCCGCGATCAGCGTTGCGACTATGCCGAACAACCCGGCCACCATCAGCGGGTCGGACGTGGTGAAGCTGACCAGGCCGCCGACCCCGTAGACGACGAGCGCCAGCAGACCGGCGACCAGCAGCGCCAAGCCGCTGCGGCGCAACCAGGCGAACAATGCCTCCCGGCGTAGCTCGGCGGTCAGCGGTACGGTCCCGGCCAGCGCGGTGGCGTCGTGCAGCACGAACAGTGCCAGTGCGAAGGCCAGCACCCGGATCACCGATGGCGAGCCGTGCGCGCCGTAGCCGGCCACCCAACCGAAGACCCCGGCGCCGACCGCGATCGCCGCACCGGCACGGGACGGGCCGAGCACGGCGGCCAGCAGCCCCAACAGCATCAGCACGACCACCAGCAGCCGGACGTGCGGCGGCAGCAGCAGCACGACCCCGCCGGCCAATACCTGCACCAGCCGTACCAGCAGCGCCGAACGGGTCCACTGCCGGCGCTCACCCAGCCCCCACGCCAGCACCATCCGGCGGCCGGGCAGCCGACGCCCGGCCAGGCCGCCGAGGATCATCCGCGGCGGATCCAGGTTCGGATTGCTCACCGCGACACCGCCCGCGGCACGGTCGCCAGCCGGCTCAGCCCCAGCAGCACCGCGTCCAGGCTGCCGGCACCCAGCCACGGCACGATCGGCACGCCGTGCCCGAGCAGCACGGCGGCGAGGTTCTCCCGATGCAGCATCTGGATCTGCCAGGCCAACTCGGTCCACGGCCCGTATTCCGGTATCGCCACCCCCTCCGGCAGCGTGTCCACCACCAGCATCGCGCGACCGGATCGGGTCAGCTCGGCCAGCGCGTTGGCGGCGTCGTCGCTCAGCAGCGGGCTGAGCACGATCACCAGCGCGCGCGGGGAGATCCGGGCCAGCCCGCGGGCGACCTGGACGTCGGCGACGGCACCGCCGCGCACCTCCAGCAGGATGTCGATCAGCCGGGTCAGCTGGCTACGTCCGCTGCGTGAGCGGATCGGCCGACTCGGCCGGGCCAGATCCAGCAGCCCCACCCGGTCGCCGTTGCGCAGGTAGTGCTCGGCGATCGAGCCGGCCGCCCGCACCGCCTGGTCGATCGTGCTGGACGAGCGACCGGCGCCGGAACTCTCCCCGATCTCCACCGCGGTGTCCAGCACCAGCACCACCTCGGTATCCCGGTCGGAGTAGGTGGCTGTGACGTGCAGCTGACCGGTCCGGGTGGTCACCGGCCAGTTGATCCGGCGCAGCCGGTCACCGGCCACGAACGGCCGGACGCCGGCTAGATCCACTCCCTCGCCGACCCGCCGGGACCGGTGCAGGCCGACCACGCCGGTCGCATTCGGCACGACATCGGTGGCGGTGAACCCTTCCCGCAGCGGGAGAATCCGGATCGTGGCCTGCATCGGCAGCACCTCGTCGGCCCGCAGCAGGCCGTGCGCGGTGTGGGCGGTCAACCCGATGCCCTCCAGCCGGCCGCGTCCCCACCGGGTACTGGCCAGCCGGTACCCGAACTGCCGGGCGGCACCCGGCCGCACCGTGGTGCACACCTGCCGGCCGCCGTCCGGCAACTCGATCCAGCCATCCAGCACCGGCCGCAGCCGAAGCACGTCCACCGGCTCGACGGCCTCGATCTGCCAGAGCAACCGGGTGGATTCGCCCTCCAACAGGGTGCTCGCCTCGGCGCGCAGGTCGACCTTCGGCAGCCGGTAGGCGCGGCGCAGCAGGCCGAGCACCGTGCTCACCCCGATCGGCAGCGCGATCACCAGCAGGTCCGGCCGGGACAACGTCACCGCCAGCAGCGGCAGCAGCGCCATCACACCGAGCGCGCTGGTCAGCGCCGGTGTCGGCAGCCACCGACCGATCACTGGCGGCCGACCGCCGAATAGCCGGTCCGGTCGGCGTCCGGCGCGGCCACCGAGCCGAGCACCCCCTCGATCACGTCGGCCGGCGACAGGCTACGTATCCACATCTCCGGCCGCAGCGTGATCCGGTGGGCCAGCGCCGGCACCGCGACCGCCTTGACGTCCTCCGGCGTGACGTAGTCGCGGTGATGGATCAGCGCGTACGCCCGGGCGACCAGCAACAGGGCCAGCGCACCGCGCGGTGACGAGCCGACCAGCAGATGCTGGTGGTATCGGGTCGCGTCGACCAGGTCGACGCAGTACCGGCCGACCTTCTCCGACACCTCCACGGTCTCGCAGATCCGCTGGATCGCCAGCAACTGCTCGCCGTCGAGCACCTGGCCGACGCTGATCGTCTCGGTGCGCCGCTCGATCCGCCGCTGCAGCACCTGCCATTCCTCTTCCTTGCTGGGATATCCGAACGCCACCCGGATCAGGAACCGGTCGAGCTGGGCCTCCGGCAGCGGATAGGTGCCCTCGTACTCGATCGGGTTCGCCGTTGCGATCACGTGGAACGGCTTCGGCAGCTCGAACGTCCGGCCCTCGACCGTGGCCTGACCCTCCTGCATCGCCTCCAACAACGCCGCCTGGGTCTTCGGCGGCGTCCGGTTGATCTCGTCGGCCAGCACCAGGCCGGCGAACAACGGCCCGGCGCGGAAGGCGAACTCGTTCTTGCTCTGGTCGTAGACGAACGAGCCGGTGATGTCCGAGGGCAGCAGGTCCGGGGTGAACTGCACCCGGCGGAACTCCAGGCCGAGTGCCTGGGCGAAGGAGCGGGCCGCCAACGTCTTGGCCAGGCCCGGATTGTCCTCGATCAGGACGTGGCCACCGGCCAGGATGCCGGCCAGGATCAGCGACAGCCGCCCGCGCTTGCCGACCACCGCGCGCCCCACCTCGGCCAGCACCCGGTCACAGTGCCGGGCCGCCTCCGACACCGAGCTCAGATGCGGCTGATCGCCTGCACCAGCTCGCACAGCCAAGCCGGGCTGACCGGTTGGATCGGCGTGTCCGGCGTGACGATCAGAATCTGCCACAGCTGCTCCCCCACAACCTCGCGAGCCTTCGTCGGCTCTCGGTGCACATCGATTCCGTGCCTGTACCGCAGCCGTTCGGCTGCCAGTCGGGCCAGCATCGGCCGCAGCGTCCACTCGAAATTGGACGGATCGGCGCTGGCGCGGTCCAGCCGGCGTTCCAGTTGCCGTAGCCGGAGGAAGTACTCCGGGGTGGTTCCGCTCGACCGCGGTAGCGGTTCCGGCGGTGGCATCTCGGCTACGCCGGCGCGCACCAGTTGCAACAGCGCCAGGCCGGCCACCGGTGCGCCGAGCGCCAGGGCAGGCGACGGCGGGCTATGGCTGAGCAGCCCGATCAACTCGATGACGACGCCGATGCCGAGCCCGACGGCCGACCCGCGGATCACCGATCGCCAGAGTGCCGGTTCGGTGGCGAATCGATCCTCGGTCATGGTGGGTCGCTGAAGCTGGCGCTGGCCATCGTGATCTCCCGGCGCAGTTGCTCCAGCGCTGCGTGCGCGGTGTCCAGGGCCGACTCCGGCAGCCGGTGGCTGGAGTAGCGGGCCTCCCGGTACAACTCGGCCAGCGCGTGCAGCGGCCTACGGCTGACCGGCAGCCGGGTCAGCCAACGGTCGGCCAGTTCGCTGGAGGTCTCCGAGCTGAGCCGGGCGAATCCCGCCGCTTCGGCTATCTGTTCCAACCGGATCCAGCAGGCGATGATGGCCCGTTGCCGGTCACCTCGGCGGAATGCGGCGAGCGTGTCGTCCAGCGTGTCGGACACCTCTCTGGTGAGCTTGTCCGGGCTCGTCGCTGGTGCGTAGTCGACCTCCTCCGGAGGTGGGCGCCGCCGTATCCGAGGGTGGTCCAACCGGGGCACCAGCCAGATGATGAGCAGGATGACCAGCAGCACCGCCAGCCCCAGCAGCACGACGCGCAGCTGGTCCAGCAGCCACCAGGGCGGGTGCAGGTGCCAATGGCGGCTCGACGGCGGCGCCTCCAGCTCATTGGCGATCGGCCGGGCGCTGCTTGGCGAGCTCTCCGGATGTGACAGCGAGGGGGCCCGAGACACGTTGCTGGGCTGCGGCCGGGCGGCGTTCGCGGCGAGGCAGGCGACGGCGAAACCGAGGCCGGCAACCACCACCAGCCAGCGATCCCGCGGCCGAAGCTTTCCCGTCGAACCCACCACCGATGCCGATGCCCGCGCCGGGCACTGCCAGATTGAGCCCGACAATAGCCTCCAACTGCCGGCGACCGCAGCGACGTAACCAATCTGCGGCCCCGGCCGGACGGCCGGCAGCGAGCCCGCCCGACTGGCCGCAACGGCCGGACCGGACGGCGGCAGCGGCCCCGGCCGAACGGCGGCAGCGGCCGGGCCGGACGGTGGCAGCAAGCCCGTCCGGCCCGGGATGGCTCAGGCCAGCGCGGCGCTCAGGTCGGCCAGCAGATCCTCGATGTTCTCGATGCCCACCGACAGCCGGACCAGGTCGGCCGGCACCTCCAGGGGCGACCCGGCGACGCTGGCGTGGGTCATCCGACCGGGGTGCTCCACCAGCGACTCGACCCCGCCGAGCGACTCGGCCAGGGTGAACATGCTGGTCAGCCCGCTGAACTTCAGCGCCGCCTCATCGCCGGCGGCCAGTCGGAAGGAGATCATCCCGCCGTAGCGCTTCATCTGCCGGCTCGCCAGTTCGTGCTGCGGATGATTGGGCAGGCCGGGGTAGTACACCTGGGCCACCGCCGGGTGCTCGAGCAGGAACTGCGCCACCTGCTCGGCGTTGTCACAGTGCCGATCCATCCGCACGCCCAGCGTCTTGATCCCGCGCAGCACCAGCCAGGCGTCGAACGGGCCACACACCGCGCCCATCGCGTTCTGGTGGAAGGCCAACCGCTCGCCCAACTCGGCATCCGAGGTGATCGCCGCACCACCGACCACGTCGGAATGGCCACCCAGGTACTTGGTGGTGGAGTGGATGACCACGTCCGCCCCGAGCGCCAGCGGCTGCTGCAGGTACGGCGAGGCGAAGGTGTTGTCCACCACCAGCTTCGCCGAACCCTGGTGCGCCACCTCGGCGACGGCGGCGATGTCGATGACGTTGAGCAGCGGGTTGGTGGGGGTCTCCACCCACACCGCGGTGGTGTTCGGCCGCATCGCGGCCGCCACCGCGGTCACGTCGTGCAACGCCACCGGGGTGAAATCCAGGCCCCAGCGGCTCAACACCCGGGCGATCAGCCGGTACGTGCCGCCGTAGGCGTCGTCCGGCAGCAGGATGTGGTCGCCCGGGGCGCACATGGTGCGCAGCAAGGTGTCCTCGGCGGCCAGGCCGGAGGCGAAGGCCAGCGCGCGGGTGCCGCCCTCGATGGCGGCCAGGCATTCCTCCAGCGCGGTACGGGTCGGGTTGGCCGAGCGGCTGTACTCATATCCCGAGCGCAGCCCGCCCACCCCGTCCTGCTTGTAGGTGGAGGTCGCATAGATCGGAACGGTCACGGCGCCGGTCAGCGGATCCGGGTCCTGACCGGCATGAATGGCAAGGGTATTGAAGCCGGGCGGCCGGCCGGCGAGGTCCAGCGCGGCGTCCCTGCCGCGGTCGGGGGTATGCATGCGGTCAGGTTACCGGGCGGCTCGGCGCGGCCTGCGTGACCGGTCGACCCGGTGGCAGTCCGCGTGCCGGGGTCAGCCGGCCGACGCGGTCCCCGTATTCTGGGCCGGTCTGTGTCCGAGTCGCGCGACTGCATGGGGAATTGTGGAGTGCTGAGCCGCAAGCACGTGGTGGCGATCGCCGCCGTGATCAGCGTCGTGCTGCTGACGCTGACCGCTTGGCATCGGCACACCGGCGCCGACGCGGCCGGCAGCCAACCGAGAACCGGTCCGACGTCAAGCACACCGGCGAGCCCGAAGCCGTCAAGCCCGTCCAGCGCCACTAGGGCAACCGCTACTACGGCAACCGCCAGCTCCAGCCAGCCGAGCCGGACGCCGACGGCGTCGTCCTCGACGGCCAAGCCCCAGCTGACCGCGCGCCAGCTGAGCGCGAACCTCAGCTCGCTGTTCGGTGGTCCGGCCGACTCGTTCTCGGTGGCCGGCTACGACCTGGTCACCGGCCGGACGGTCAGCGCCGGCGCCGGCGCCGGCATGACCGAGGCCAGCGTGGTGAAGCTTGACATCCTGGAGACCGCGCTCTATCACCGGCAGCAGACCGGCTACGCCTTCAACGAGGGCGATGCCGAGGCCATGATGGAGAACAGCGACAACGCCGCCGCCGATCGGGTCTTCGACTACGACGACGGCAACACCGGCCTGCAGCGATACAACGACCTGGTCGGGCTCGCACACACCCAGCTCGATCCGACCGAGACCTGGGGGTTGTCCACCACGGCGGCAGCCGACCAGCTGACCCTGCTCAAGCAGTTGATCTCCAGCAAGTCGATCCTGAACCCGACCTCGCGCGGCTACGCCCTGCAACTGATGGGCGATGTGGAGGCCGACCAGCAGTGGGGCATCTCGGCCGCCGCGGACCAGGGCGCGTCCCCGCAGCTGAAGAACGGCTGGCTGAACATCGACCGGGACGGCGGCCTGTGGGCGGTGAACAGCGTCGGGCTGACCACCCTCGGCGGTCACCGGGTGCTGCTGGTGGTGCTCAGCCAACACCAGCCGGACTTCCAGACCGGGGTGAACCGGGTGGAGGCGGCGGCCCGCCAGCTGGCCGCCGCGCTCCGTACCGGCTGATCCGGCTACTTCTCGGTGAGGTGACCCAGCAGGTCCTGTCGGGTCAGCACGCCGGCCGGCTTGCCGTCCACGTGCACCAGCAGCGCGTCGGCGCGACCCAACTCGGCCACCGCCTGGCTGACCGGCTCGCCCGAGCCGATGATCGGCAACGGCGCGGACATGTGCCGATCCAGCGGGTCGGCCAGCGTCGCCTCACCGGCGAACAGCTTGTCCAGCAACGCCCGCTCGGACACCGAGCCGACCACCTCGCCGGCGGTGATCGGCGGCTCGGCCTTGACCACCGGCATCTGCGAGACGCCGTACTCACGCAGGATGTCGATGGCGTCGCGGACCGTCTCGTTCGGGTGCGCGTGCACCAGGGTGGGAATCTGGCCGGTCTTGCCGATGAACACGTCGTGCACCGTCTCCTCGCCGGCCGAATGCATGAACCCGTAGTCGCTCATCCACTTGTCGGAGAAGATCTTCGACAGGTAGCCGCGGCCGCCGTCCGGCAGCAGCACCACGATCACGTCGTCCGGACCGGCCGACTCGGCCACCCGCTGCGCCGCGACCACCGCCATCCCGCACGAGCCGCCGACCAGCAGGCCCTCCTCGCGGGCCAGTCGCCGGGTGCATTCGAAGGACTCCCGGTCCGAGACGGCGATGATCTCGTCGGTCACGCTTTGGTCGTAGGCCCGCGGCCAGAAGTCCTCGCCGACCCCCTCGACCAGGTAGGGACGGCCGGTGCCGCCGGAATACACCGAGCCTTCCGGGTCGGCGCCGATGACCCGCACGCGACCGTCGGAGATCTCCTTGAGGTAGCGACCGGTGCCGGAGATGGTGCCGCCGGTGCCGACGCCGGCCACGAAGTGGGTGATCCGACCCTCGGTCTGCTCCCAGATCTCCGGGCCGGTGGTCTCGTAGTGCGAGCGGGGATTGTTCGGGTTGGCGTACTGGTCGGGTTTCCAAGCGTTCGGGATCTCACGCACCAGCCGGTCGGAGACCTGGTAGTAGGAACGCGGATCCTCCGGAGCGACCGCGGTCGGACACACCTCCACCTGCGCGCCGAACGCCTTCAGAGTGTTGATCTTGTCGCCAGCCACCTTATCCGGCAGCACGAACACGCACTTGTAGCCGCGCTGCTGGGCGACGATGGCCAGGCCGACGCCGGTGTTGCCGGAGGTCGGCTCGACGATGGTGCCGCCCGGCTTGAGCTCGCCGGAACGTTCGGCGGCCTCGATCATCCGCAGTGCGATGCGGTCCTTGACCGAACCACCGGGGTTGAAGTACTCGACCTTGGCCAGCACCAGGGGTGCGGTGGCCGGATCCAGATGACGGGTGACGCCGTGCAGCTGGACCAGCGGGGTGTTGCCGATCAGCTCTACGAGCGAGGTGTGATAGCGCATGGGGCAAAGGCTAACCTCGTTGTAGCAGCCGGCATAACGGCGCTCCGCCGATCGGCACCGCATCGTGCCCTGGCAGACCCGTCCATGCCGGCTGACGCTGGCTACGGGACCGGAGAGGGAGGATTTCGCTAGATGGGCCGGGCATCACGTGCGCGCAGGGTGGTGACGGCGGCCGCCTTCGGCGGCGGCAGCCTCGGCGCGTTGAGCGCTGCCGTGGTTGGGCTGATCTACGGCGAGTCCAAGCTGGCCCGGCGCCGGATCGCGCCCGCGGAGACCGACCCGCCCCGGGCGGACGGGATCTGGCTGGCTCCGGACGTGCCGGCGGCCGGCCCGCCGCTGGTGCTGGCCATGCTGGGCGACTCCTCGGCCGCCGGCTACGGCGTGCACGTGGACACCGACACACCGGCGGCGCATCTCGCCCTCGGACTGTCCGCGCTGGCCCGGCGACCGGTGCGACTGCACAACGTCGCCAAGGTGGGCGCCCGATCGGCCGACCTGGCCGGCCAGGTGGACCAGGTGCTCGGCCACCGCCCGGAACTGGCGGTGATCATGATCGGCGCCAACGACGTCACCCACCGGGTACGGGCCGCCGACTCGGTCCGGCACCTGACCACGGCCCTGCAGACGCTGCGCGAGCACGACATCAAGGTGGTGGTCGGCACCTGCCCGGATCTGGGCACCATCCGGCCGATCGCGCAGCCGCTGCGCTGGCTGGCCCGGCGGATGTCCCGGACGCTGGCCGCCGCGCAGGCGGTGACGGTGGTGGCCGCCGGCGGCCGGGCGGTCAGCCTGGGCGACCTGCTGGCACATGAGTTCGCAGCCCGCCGGGAGTACTTCTCCGAGGACCGGTTCCACCCCTCGGCGATCGGCTACGCCCGGGCCGCCGAGGTTCTCCTGCCGTCCGCGGCCGCGGCGCTCGGCCTGAGCACGACCTCCCAGCCGGCCGGACCGTTCACCTCCACCCGGGCCCGGCCGGTAGCCAAGGCCGCCGCCCGCGCCGCCAGCCACCCCGGCACCGAGGTGGCCGGGACGACGGTGCACGGCGAGTCCAGCGGCCGTCGCGGTCCGTGGGCACGGCTGACCCGCCGCCGGGCACCGGCAGTGTCGCAGGACACCATGCCCGCCGAGCCGGTGACCGAACCTGCCACCATGGCCGTAACCGAGCAAGTCGATTAGGAGTCCTGCCATGCCTGAAGCCGTCATCGTCGCCGCCATCCGGTCCCCGATCGGCCGGGCCAACAAGGGCTCGCTGGTGGAGCTACGGCCGGACGAGCTGACCGCGCAGATCGTCGCGGCGGCGCTGGCCAAGGTGCCGCAGCTGGATCCGCACGAGATCGACGACCTGCTGCTCGGCTGCGGCATGCCCGGCGGCGAGCAGGGCTTCAACATGGCCCGAGTGGTGGCCATCATGCTCGGCTACGACTTCCTGCCCGGCACCACCGTCACCCGCTACTGTTCGTCGTCGCTGCAGACCAGCCGGATGGCGATGCACGCCATTCGCGCCGGTGAGGGGGACGTGTTCATCTCGGCCGGCGTGGAGGCGGTGTCCCGGTTCGCCAAGGGCTCGGCGGACAGCCTGCCGGACACCCGCAACCCGCGCTTCGACGAGGCGCGGGCCCGGACCCAGCAGGTCGCCGCGGAGGGTGCCGACAGCTGGCAGGACCCGCGGGAGCTGGACACGCTGCCCGACATCTACATCCCGATGGGCCAGACCGCGGAGAACCTAGCGCTGCTCAAGGGCGTCAGCCGGGAGGAGATGGACCACTTCGGGGTGCGCTCGCAGAACCTCGCCGAACAGGCCATCGCCAACGGCTTCTGGGCGCGGGAGATCACCCCGGTCACGCTGCCGTCGGGCGAGGTGGTGTCGACCGACGACGGGCCGCGGCCTGGTGTCACGTATGAGAAGGTCGCCGAGCTGAAGCCGGTGTTCCGGCCGGACGGCCGGGTGACCGCGGGCAACTGCTGCCCGCTGAACGACGGCGCGGCGGCGCTGGTCATCATGAGCGACACCAAGGCCGCCGAGCTCGGCATCACGCCACTGGCTCGGATCGTGTCGACCGGAATCACCGGGCTGTCGCCGGAGATCATGGGACTCGGCCCGGTCGAGGCGTCCCGGCAGGCGCTGGCCCGGGCCGGCATGAGCATCAATGACATCGACCTGGTCGAGATCAACGAGGCGTTCGCGGCGCAGGTGATCCCGTCCTATCAGGACCTCGGCGTGGACCTGGACCGGCTGAACGTCAACGGCGGCGCGATCGCGGTCGGTCATCCGTTCGGCATGACCGGAGCCCGGATCACCACCACCTTGATCAACTCGCTGCAGTGGCACGACAAGCAGTTCGGCCTGGAGACCATGTGCGTCGGCGGTGGCCAGGGCATGGCCATGATCATCGAACGGCTGTCCTAGCGAGCCATCGGCACCGCGGCGAGCCCGGCGATCGGCGGTTTCGGTCTCGGTCTCGGTCTCGGCCTTGGTCTCAGTCGATCTTCATAACTTTCGGCCGCCAGAGCGGTCGGATCCTATGAAGATCGGCAGCGTCCGGCAGCGTGTCATGCCGAGCCGTCGCCCCGGCAAAGTGCGGGCATGACACGCTCGGCCGAGATGGGTGCGGCCCGCTCGGCCGAGATGGGTGCGGCCCGTCCCCTCGCAGGAGGGAACGGGCCGCGCTTCGGTGAGGTCGGGGGTTGGTTGTTCGGTGCGGTCGGGGTTTGTTGTAGCCAGCCGACGAGCTTAGTTGTTCCGGCCGCCGTTGAGGTAGCTCAGCAGCCGCAGGATCTCCAGGTACAGCCAGACCAGGGTCACCAGGATGCCCCAGGACAGGTACCAGCCGAACCGCTCGTCGGTGCCCCGGCGGACCGACTGCTCGATCATGTCGAAGTCCACGATCAGGTTCGCCGCCGCGATCACGATGCACAGCAGGCTGAAGATCACCGCGAGGCCGAGGTTGGTCTGCGGATCCCGCAGGCCCAGCCCGCCCGGCGTGAACAGGCCGGCGATCACGTTGACGATCATCAGGCCGAACACGCCCAGGGTGGACGCGAACACGATCTTGGTGAACTTCGGGGTGACCCGGACCGCGCCGGTCTTGTACACGACCAGCACGCCACCGGCGACCATCATGGTGCCGGCAACCGCCTGCACCACGATGCCCGGCCACTGCCGGTTGAACAGTTCGCTGATAGCACCAAGCGCCAGGCCCTCGAGGGCGGCGTAGGTCACCGTGGTGCCGGCGTTCGCCCGTCCGGAGAAGCCCATGTACAGCGCGAGGCCGAGGGCGGCGAAGATCGAGATCCCCGCGATGCCGCCGACGGCACTGTCCGGGATCAGGAACCAGGCCACGCCGGCCGCGACCAGCATGGTGGCGATCAGGATGACCGTGCGGGTGATGACATCGTCCAGCGTCAGGTACCGCGACGGTGCCTGCCGGGCGGGCGCCTCACCGAAGGCCGGCTGGGCGTACCACTCGTTCATCTGGGTGGCTGACGGCGGCGGGGGCACCGTCCGGCCACCGCCGGCACCGGGACGTCCGGTTCGCTCGAAACCCCGCAATACCGGGTTACTGGCCACTGCTGTTGCCCTCCACAATCCGAAAAGTTCCGGTTTGACCGGGTCGATCACTCCGTCGTGCCGGAGTACCGATCCGTTACGTCCGATCAACGTCTGACGGTACTCAGAAGGTTCCCCGGCCGGAGCGGTTTGCCGCCCCGCCGCGCCACCGGCGTCGCGCCGCTCAGACCGGAGGATCACACTGGGTCGGTGAAGCTGAAGCTCGACCTGCACGACATCTACAACCGCGGCGAGGAGATCGACCGGGCGTTGCGCGCCGTTCTCGCCGAGGCGATCGCGAAGAAGGCGCCGCTGGTCGAGATCATCCCCGGCAAGGGTTCCGGTCAGCTGAAGAAGCACGTGCTGCGTTTCCTGGACCGCAAGGACGTGCGCGTGCTCTACCACCGGGTCGAGAAGGACTCGGACAACTTCGGGCGGATCTTCGTGCACTTCCGCTGGAAGTGATCGCCCGGCGCTATCGGTCCCGGTCTCCTCCCCCGAACGACGAGGTACGGTGTCGGGCACGAACTGCCGACTCCGGGGAGCGCGCGCCGTGGCACTGAGTGACTTCCCCCGCCATCGGTTGCTGTTCGGGCCGAGCCCGGTGCATCGGCTCGACCGGCTGTCCGACCACCTCGGCGGTGCGCGAATCTGGGCCAAGCGCGAGGACTGCAACGCCGGCCTGGCCTTCGGCGGCAACAAGACCCGCAAACTCGAGTACCTGGTGCCGGACGCCCTCGCCCAGGGCGCGACGCACCTGGTCACCATCGGCGGCGTGCAGTCCAACCACACCCGGCAGGTGGCCGCGGTCGCCGCCAGCCTGGGGCTCAAGGCCCACCTGGTGCAGGAGAGCTGGGTCGACTGGCCCGACGCGGTGAACGATCGGGTCGGCAACATCCTGCTGTCGCGGATCATGGGTGCCGAGGTCGAGCTCGTCGAGGCCGGCTTCGGGATCGGGTTCAAGCAGAGCTGGGAGAACGCGCTGGATCGGATCCGCGCCGAGGGCGGGGTTCCGTACCCGATCCCGGCCGGTGCGTCCGATCATCGCCTCGGCGGCCTGGGCTTCGCCAACTGGGCCTACGAGGTTGAGCAGCAGGAGCGGGAACTAGGCGTCTTCTTCGACACGATCATCGTCTGCAGCGTCACCGGATCCACGCACGCCGGCATGATCGCCGGCTTTGCCGGGCAGGACCGGCCGCGCCGGGTGCTCGGCATCGACGCGTCGGCGAAGATCGCCGAAACTCGGGCACAGGTGGCCAAGATCGCCCGCAACACCGCCGAGCTCATCGAGCTGGGTCGCGAGCTGCGCGACGACGAGATCGTCGTGCTCGAGGGCTGGGCCGGCGACGCCTACGGCATTCCGGTCGCCTCGACGCTCGATGCCATCCGGCTGACCGGCAGCCTCGAAGGGGTGATCATCGACCCGGTCTATGAAGGAAAGTCGATGGCCGGGCTGATCGACCTCGTTCGCTCGGGCGAAATCCCCGCCGACTCGAACGTGCTCTACGCCCACCTCGGCGGCCAGCCGGCGCTCAACGCCTACAGCGCCCTGTTCCGCAACTAAAGGATCGCTGGTACGTACCCCCGGTCGGACTCGAACCGAGTCGGCCGGCAGGCAGCAACATCCCCGGCCACGCGGCGACCGACGCCGAAACTCGTACGCGGACGGACGTAACTTAAGTGAGCATGAGGACATCTTGACTTTGGTGTGTCATTGAGGTTGCATATTGGAGGTTATTAAGTAGGGTGGCGCATAGGTAGCGAGCGACCCAGTCGCACCAGGGGGATAGATGTATCTACGTGAGAGTATCCGAAGGCTGCGTGCCCACCTCCTTACGCTGGAGCGGGATTGGTCGATGAGGTCGTAACGCGGTTGAAGCGCCCTGTGAGTTCACTCAAACGCGCGGGCACTCTTTGGCACCCGATAATTACACTCAGAGTCACGCATCACTGAAGGCTGCCTGGACCAGGCAACCTCTACGAGAGGTATCTCCATGGTCAGCGACACAGACGTCGGAACCCACCTCTACACCACCAAACTTGACGTCCACGAACTGGTTCGCCAACTGGTGAGCCACCTTGGGCCAACCTTGGTGGCGACGTTGGCGAACGTTCGGGATCCCAAACTGCCGCACAAATGGGCGAGAGCAGACGGTCCAGAACCACGACCGGAGTCCTACCAGCGGCTTTTGGCGGCACATCGCATCTGGTCGAAGCTCAGCACGGCAGAGAACGATTCGACAGCACGGGCGTGGTTCATCGGCGCCAATCCTCGCCTGGCAGAACGATCTCCCGTGCTAGTGCTGCGGGAGGGTGATGTCACCGATGTTCTAATGGCAGCAACTGCGTTCCTAGAAGGGACTGATAACTAGGAACACCCGGACTCCGTTTGGTCGACTTCGCTTACCATCAGGCAGCGCAGTCGACTAACGGGGGCAGAGCTTGACCACAATCGCTACGTCGCAATCCGAGGGTGAGCCCGCCCTGACTTGTTCACGAACGGGGCTCACCCTCGCGGCGTCAACCGAGCAGGCCGTCTTCCGGATCGCCAAACCCTCGTACGGGCCCTTAAATCCTCAGGCGAGGGATCCGGATGAGCCCAGAGATGCCTGGGGCCGGTTCGACGTCGCCGGTCACCGAACCGTATACGCGGCACTTCCGCAGCAAGCCTCCTACGCAGAGTCCCTAGCTGCGCATCGGGTGGCGAAGGAGATCGACCATGCAGAAATGCAGGAATTTTTCGACATGGCGAGCGGGGGAGGCAAGTCGATCATTCGGCAGGTAGCCGAGGAGTGGTCGACCTTGCAACACATGGCCCCTCATACGGTGGAGCAAGGCTGGCGCGACGAGAGACTGATTTACACCCTCCGCCTTCCGCCCTCAGGACACTTTGTTCGACTCGACACATCCAACAGCATCGCTGTCGTCACTGCCGCCCTCGGCCGCGATCTTGCCCGTCTCGGTGTAAGGCGACTTACTACCGCAGCGCTTGCCGGAGAAGACCGACGTGTAACCACCCTCATTGCCGAGTGGGTATGGAGTCAAACGCTTGCAGATGGCGCCAAGCCCCACGGCATCGAATATGGTTCCAAACATGGCAACAACTGGCGATGCTGGGCCATTTGGCTTAGGCGGATAGATGACGGCCTGGCCGGCGAGTTGACGACCTCGGATAAGGGCTCTCAGATCATGGAGCCACGTCAGAACCCGGCGCTGGAGCAGGTAGCCGAACTTTTCAACTTGAAGGTCTTCTGAGCATGTGTCTTCAGCGGCTGGCCGATCGAACCCCTACGCCTCCGCCCCTCGTCGAGCATGCTCAGGTTGATACCCGCTGGTCGCCAAGTCCGGTCAGCGCCGAGTGCGGTTGCATGACTGCGACACGACCGGCATCGCTGCTGTACTCGCATCTGCTAGGGGTCGGCAGACAGCCGGACGCGCGGCGCCGCTGGTCCCCGCACGGCTACCAGGTGCCTACAGACCAATGGTCGTGCAGTACCCCCGGTCGGACTCGAACCGACACTGGGCGGATTTTAAGTCCGCTGCCTCTGCCATTGGGCTACGGGGGCTGGGCCGTGTTGCCCCGCTCAGCCTAGTCAGCCGGCCTGACTAGGCTGGGCTGAAACGAGGCGGGCGATCCAGCGAGAAGGGGACGATCGATGGCCGGTGCGGCAGGCAGGTTCGCGTTCAAGCTGGTGGCGATGGCGGTTGCCATACCGATCGGCCGGCTGGTCACCAAAGGCACCGCGAAGGTGTGGGTCACCACCCGGCCGGAGAGCCCGAACGTGAACCCGAAGGATCCGGACGCCAGCTGGCCGGACGCGCTGATGTGGGCCGGCCTGACCGGCGTCGGCGCCGCGGTAGCGCAGCTGATGACCACCAAGGGCGCCGACACCGTCTGGCGGGCGATCACCGGCCGGCCGTCGCCGCGGCCCAAGCAGGGCAAGCCGATCGCCGACCCGATCGACTAGCGATCGGGTCAAGCACGCACAGCCGATCGACTAGCGATCGGGTCAGGCAAGCACAGCCGATCGACTAGCGGGTACGCGTCAACCCAACGACAGCGCTATCCCGTCCAGGATGTCCTGCTCGCTGGCGATCACCTCGGCCACCCCGGCGAACTCCATCACGGTGCGCAGCACCAGCGCCCCGCCGCCGATCACGTCCACCCGGCCCGGATGCATCACCGGCAGCGCGGCCCGCTGGTCATGGGTCATCCCGAGCAGCCGATCGGTCACCGCGGCCACCGCCGGGTAGCCAATGACCGAGCCGTGGATGGCGACCGGGTCGTAAGCCGGTAGTTCCAGCGCGATCGCCGCAATGGTGGTGACCGTACCGGCCACCCCGACGAAGGCGTTGGCCGAGCGCAGCGGCACATCGACAGCCGCCCGTTCCAGCGCGGCGGTCAGATCCACCAGCGTCGCCTGGATCTCCCCCGGCGTCGGCGGATCGCTGTGCAGGTGCCGTTCGGTCATCCGGACGCAGCCGACATCCATGCTGTGCGCGGCGAGCACGTCCCGTTCGGCCGTCGAACCCAGCACCAGTTCGGTCGACCCGCCGCCGATGTCGGCCAGCAGCACCGGATCCGGCAGCGCCGGCAACCCGGCCGCGGCGCCGAGGAAGGACAGCCGGGCCTCGGCCTGGCCGGTGATCACCTCCGGCTCCGCGCCGAGGACGTCCGCCACCATCGCGCGGAACTCCTCGGCGTTGTCGGCATCGCGAGAAGCCGAGGTGGCCACCATCCGCACCCGTTCGGCACCGAGCTCACGCATCGTCCTGGCGTAGTCGACCAACGCCAGCCGGGTACGGGCAATCGCCTGCGGCGCCAACCGGCCGGTCCGGTCCACCCCCTCGCCGAGCCGGACCACCCGCATCTCCCGATGCACCTCGGTCAGGCCGGCCCCGGCCGGCTCGGCTCCGGTCAGGTCGGCCACCAGCAGCCGGATCGAGTTGGTTCCACAGTCGATCCCGGCTACCCGGGTCACGGGGCGGCTTCCGATTCGGCCGGCACGCACGGCCCGGCCGACCACCAGTCCCCCAGTTCGGCCAGCGCCTCGTCGCCTAGCGGGTTCACCCCGGGCCCGCCAGCCAACGCCTGCGCCACCAGCACGTGCAGGCACTTCACCCGGTCCGGCATGCCACCGGCCGAGATGCCCTCGATCTCGGGCACCTCACCCAGCCGGCCCCGCTCGTCCAGGTAGCGCTCGTGCGCCGCGCGGTAACGGGCAGCCAGCTCGGGGTCGTCGGTCAACCGCCGGGTCATCTCGGCCATCCGGCCGGACGCCTCCAGGGTGCCCACCCGGCCGGCAGCGATCGGACAGGTCAGGTAGTACAGCGTGGGAAACGGGGTGCCGTCCGGCAGCCGTGGCTCGGTGGTCACTACATCCGGATTGCCGCACGGGCAGCGGTGCGCCACCGCGTGGATCGCTCGCGCCGGCCGGCCGAGCTGAGCCGATACCAGCCGGCGATCGGACTCCGAGACCGGTGAGTTCACTTCGAGGCGTCTTGCACGCTCGACCAGAGCACCGCGTTCCAACTCGGCTGCCGACCGCTCTTGGCCACCTTGGCCGGCGCCGCCGCTGGCGCGGCCGGCTCCAGCGGCTGGCCCTGCGCGTCGAGCACCGTGTACAGGGTGTCCCCCGGTCGGATGTACTGCAGCCGGACCCGGGCCTGCCGCTCCACGTACGCGGGGTCCTGCCAGAGGTTGTTCTGCGCCTGCAGCTGGGCGACCCGGGCAGCCAGCTCGCGCTGTTGCCGCTCGGAACTGGCCACCGATGCCCGCCGGTTCAGGTAGGTCTGGAACGGCGAGGCGAGGATCACCACCAGGAACAGGGCCATCGCGGCAACCATCATGGTCCGTCCGGTCAGCCGCGGTCGCCGGAGCCGGATCCGGCGGGCGGCCGGCGCGGTCGTCCGTTCAGTCACTGCGATCCGCTCCTCGTCGCTGGCTCGGTGATCTCGGTGATACGCCTCTGGCGTTAGCTTCCCTGCCGTTGGTAGCGAGGGAAAGCCGCCGCGCCGGCATACCGCGCGGCATCGTCGAGTTCTTCCTCGATTCGCAGCAACTGGTTGTACTTGGCCACCCGCTCGGATCGGGCCGGCGCACCGGTCTTGATCTGGCCGCAATTGGTGGCGACCGCCAGATCCGCGATGGTGGTGTCCTCGGTCTCGCCGGACCGATGGCTCATCATGCAGCGGTAGCCGGACCGGTGCGCCAGGTCGACCGCATCCAGGGTCTCGGTGAGCGTGCCGATCTGGTTCACCTTCACCAGCAAGGCATTCGCGGCGCCCACGCCGATACCGCGGGCCAGCCGCTCCGGGTTGGTGACGAACAGGTCGTCGCCGACGATCTGGATGGTCTCGTCCAGCTGTCCGGTCAGCGAGACCCAGCCGTCCCAGTCCTCCTCCGACATCGGATCTTCGATCGAGACGATCGGGTAGTTGGCGATCAGCTCGGTGTAGTAGGCCACCATCTCCGCCGAGGTCTTGGCCGCACCCTCGAACCGGTACCGACCGTCGGCATAGAACTCGGTGGCGGCGACGTCCATCGCGAACACGATGTCGGTACCCAACTCCAGGCCCGCCTTGCCGACCGCTTCGGAGATCACGTCCAACGCGGTCCGGTTCGACTCCAGCGACGGGGCGAAGCCGCCCTCGTCACCCAGGCCGGTGGCCAACCCGCGCGACTTCAGCACCGCCTTCAGCGCGTGGTAGACCTCCGCACCCTGGCGCAGCGCCTCGGCGAAGGTGCTCGCCCCGATCGGTGCGATCATGAACTCCTGCACGTCGACATTGGAGTCGGCATGCGCGCCGCCGTTGAGGATGTTCATCATCGGCACCGGCAGCAGGTGCGCGTTCGGACCGCCCAGGTAGCGGAACAGCGGCAGGTCGGCCGAGGCGGCGGCGGCCTTGGCCACCGCGAGCGAGACACCGAGGATCGCGTTGGCACCGAACTTGGACTTGGCCGGCGTGCCGTCCAGGTCGATCAGGGCGGCGTCCAGCAACCGCTGCTCGCTGGCCTCGAACCCGAGCAGCTCCGGGCCGATGTCGTCCAGCACCGCCGCGACCGCCTTGAGCACGCCCTTGCCGCCGTAGCGGGCATCGCCGTCGCGCAGTTCGACCGCCTCGAAGGCACCGGTGGAAGCGCCGGACGGCACGGCGGCACGGGCGAAGGTGCCGTCGTCCAGCGCGACCTCGACCTCGACGGTGGGATTGCCGCGGGAGTCCAGGATTTCTCGCGCTCCGACGGCTTCGATGCTGGCCACAGCTGGTCCTCTCGACGTTGGCGTTTATCCGGCGCCAGACGCGTTCTCGCGCGGCGGACTCTCCCCTGGGGAGCCTATCGGGCGCGGTGGGCCGGCCGGCGACAGGCGGCGCCCCTGGCCAACGGGTGGGTTCGGCCGACCGCCGTCGGAGCGGCCGCTACTCCCCGACCACGCCGTCGATGGCTTCGCGGAGCAGGTCGGCATGACCGTTGTGCCGGGCGTACTCCTCGATCAGGTGGGCCAGGATCCAGCGCAGCGAGTAGCGCTCCCCGGTCCGCGGATGGGCCTGCACGGTCAGCGCATCCAGTTCCGCACCGGCCAGGCCGGCACACTTGAGCAGCAGTGTCTGCCGCTGGTAGTTCAGGAAACCGGTCAGGATCGCGCGCTCGTCGCCGATCGGTGCCGGCTCGGTCCGCTTGTCCGAGACCGGATCGTCAGCCTGCGGCCGGCCGGCCATCGGCTCGCTCCCGCTCGGGACCTTCTGTTCGCTCCCGCTCGGGACCGTCGGCTCGCTCCCGCTCGCGGATCGCCGTGCGGTAGCTCCGGGCGGTTTCCCGCAGCGCCAGCTCGGGATCCACCCCGGCGCGCACCGCATCGGCCACCACCGCCAGCAGCCGCTCGCCGATTCCGGTGCCGGCCGGCAGCGGCACGTCCAGACCGGCCCGGCCGGACCGACTGACCAGCTTGGCCGCCAGCGACAGCGCCGGCTGGCCGAGCGGGATGCCGTCGGTAGCCGACTGTCGCCGCTTCTCGGCCCGCTTGATGTCCTCCCAGTTGCTGGCCACCTGCTCGGCGGAGTCGGCGGTGACGTCGGCGAACACATGCGGATGCCGCCTGGTCAGCTTGCCGACCAGGTCACCGGCTACCTCGTCGATGCCGAACCGGTGGGCCGGATCGGCCTCCTCGGCCAGCCGGGCGTGAAAGAGCACCTGCAGGAGCAGGTCCCCGAGCTCCTCGCGCAGCGCGATCAGGTCGGCGTTCTCGATCGCCTCCAGCGTCTCGTAGGCCTCTTCGAGCAGGTACGGCGCCAGGGAGCTGTGCGTCTGCTCGGCATCCCAGGGGCAGCCACCCGGCGAGCGCAGCCGGTCCATCACCCGTACCGCCTCCAGCAACCGGGCGCCGAGCGCGGCGCGCTCGCTCACTGGCTGTTGCTGGCCCTGGCGTCACCGGGCAGCGTGGTGCCGAGGCTGACCCCCGGAGGCAACTGCTTGCTGCCGAGGCCGGTGAAGCCGAAGGTCGAGGTGTCCCACGAGCCGTAGCGGGGATTGACCGTCACCGCGATCTTCTGCTTCACCAGGTCGGCGGCCACCTGCGACTCCTGGTTGGCGTTGATCGCCTTGGCGTAGGTCAGTTCCAATTCGAAGGACCGGACCAGCTTGTCGGCGAAGCTCGGCTTCAGCCCGTTCTGGGTCATCGTCGAACGCAGCGTCTGGTCGCCCTGGGCCCCGCTGAGCTGTTGGCCGAGTAGGTTGGACACCGCCTGGTCGTGCAGCTTCTGCAGGTCGGCATCGCTGGGCAGCGCGTGCTTGCTCTGCAACGCCACGGTGAACAGCTTCTCCCGGATCTGGTATTGCAGCGCGAGGTTGCGCGCCTGGCCGGCATCGGCCGCCGCCGGGTCGAGGTAGCGGGCTACATCGGACTCGGAGATCTTGCTGCCGTTCACCTCGGCGGCGGTGCCGATCTTGGAGTCGCAGCCGGTCAGGAGAAGCGCGCCGAGCGCACACAGCGCCGCTGCCGCCAGCCACCGAATCCTCACGTCCCGCAACTCCCTCCCGCGACCGATCTGTCGGCTCCAGTCTCGCACGCGGCATCGGTGTGCCCCGGCCGAGGGCGTGCTAGACCTGTGTTCGTGAACGACGAGCAGGCGCTGCGCTACGCCCTGACCAAGCCCGGCGCGTGGCCGGACAGTCCCTGGGGGGAGAACCACGATCTGGCCAAGGTGGGCAGCAAGATCTTCCTGTTCCCAGGCCGGATGGACGGACGCAGCACCATCACGGTGAAGAACACCGAGGCGGCGGTAGCCGAGCTCAAGCAGCGCTATCCGGATTTCGCCAGCGCGGCGCCCTACCTGAACAAACGGCTCTGGGTACGGCTGATCATCGACGAGGTGCCCGCGGACGAGGTTCGTGAGTTGATCGACGACTCCTACGACCAGGTGGTGGCCAAGCTGCCCAAGGCCGAACGTCCCGGCTGAGTCTTGCTGAGCGAACGTCCCGGCTGAGCCTTGCTGAGCGACCGGCCGGCCGGTCCAAGCGGCGTCGCTAGCCGATCGGCCGCTTCTGCGGATGCATGGTCTCGCCCCGCTCGAGCATCGCGACGAACTCGGCGATCCGCTTGGCCCGGGTGTCCGGCCGCTTGGCCTGCCCCACCCGGTAGGTGATCGCGTACCGGTTCTGCGAGGTGAGTTGCTGCCAGGCCTCCTGCGCCGCCGCCGAGGCCGCCAGCGCCGTGGCCAGATCGTCCGGCACCTCGTTGGCCGCCGGGCCAGCGTAGGCGGCGTCCCAGCGGCCGTCCGCCTTGGCCGCGTCCACCGCCGCCTGGCCGGCCGGCATAATCCGGCCCGCCGCGGCCAGCCGGGCGATGTGTTCGACATTGCGCCTCGACCAGACGCTCTTCGGCCGGCGCGGGGTGAACCGCTGCCGGGTGCTGCCCTCGTCCCGCCGGCTGACCTGGCCGTCTATCCAACCGAAGCACAGCGCCTCGTCCAGCGCGGCGGCGTAGTCGAGCTCGGTGACCTGGCCCCCCTTCTTGGTCAGCACCAGCCACACGCCGGGTGAGCTGGCGTGGTTCTCGGCCAGCCAGGCCCGCCAGGCGGCCGCGTCCGGGACGAGCAGTTCGGGTAGCTCAACGGCCATTGGTCCGTCCTTCGTGTTCCGGCTTGGGAGAACCTACTTCCGGCGGAGTATGCATTGACACCCGGTCGATGACAGCGGAGGCTCTCCAACGACTCTGTTTTGTCCACTGGGGGGTGGGGCATGACCGAACCGGAGCGCGTTGCGCTGAGCCAAGTCACCGAAGCGGCCTTCGATGGAGTTTTGCGTGCTTTGGAAGCTCGCAGGCTCACGCCTGAGGCGTGGCCAGGTCCGATCCTGGTCGGGATCATCGCCTGGCCCGAACTGACCAACCTCGCGCAACGGGGCGTGCAAGGGCTAACGGGCGAGGAGTAGTCGTGCCGGCGAGCGGACCGGACGGCGCTACGACGCCTGACCCGCCGTTCTGCCCCAGTGCACAGCCGGACATGCCGGAGAGTGTCATCTTCGGGATCATCGGAGGCACGCCGGCCGAGCCCAGGCTGCGCTACCTGGCCGAGCCGTTGCCACCGACCCCGGAGTTGCTGTCGCTCGCCGAACCTGTCGAGCCGACAGAGGTCTTCCGGTTCGGCGCCGTCTGCGCGGAGCGGCATTGCCAGCACTTCGATGGCGCTCACTGCACGCTGGGCGCGAAACTCGCGACCGAGGTCCGTCCGGTAACGACCATCGCGCCGCCATGCCGGTTGCGAAGTCGCTGCCGATGGTGGCAGGAGCAGGGGGTCGAGGCATGCCTGCGTTGCCCTGTGGTGGTCACCAAGGCCCACAATCCGTCCAGCGAGCTGAGGCAGGCCGCGCGCCCGCAGGGAGCTTCCGAGACAGCTGAAACGTAGCCACGACTGTCCGTCCTACCCGGGGCCATCCCTGTGCGACGGACCCTCTCCACCCGTAAGTAGCTCCGGATGGTGGAGGTAGTTGCGTTGCGGCTGCTGGATCGGGTGCCAGCTGGGTGGTTGCCAGTGCGGGACGCCGTCGATCAGCACGGTCCGCCAGCCCATTTTCGGGGCGAATTTGTTGTGATACCCGCAGGCTATTGCCAGGTTGTCGAGGTTGGTGGCACCGCCTTGTGCCCAGTCGGTGGCGTGGTGGATCTCGGACTGGGCGGCGGTGCGGACACAGCCCGGAAACGTACACCCACGGTCTCGTGCAAACACTGCTTTGCGCAGTCCAGGTGTGGCGAGTCGGTGGCCGGTGCCGTAGGCGAGGATGCCGCCGGCGTCATTGAGGATTGCGGGCAGTACGTGACCGTCGGCGGCTAATCGGAGTGCTTCGTCGATGGACAGGGTGCCGCCGTGGTGGGTGGTGGCGTGTCCGGCTCGCCGTTCCAGGTCGGTCAGGCTCATGGTGATGATGAGCTGGCTGGGTAGTCCGGCGTGGTTCGGTAGGTCGCCGGTGGCGAGGAGTCGTCGTCCGGCTTCTTCGAACGCGTCGTGCAGCCGCTGCGGAATCGTCCGGTCGTCCGGTCCGAGTGCGTCGTCGGGCCGGGCGGCGGCCAGTGGGGTGAGGATGGCTTCCCAGATCGCCTGACAGGACGGGCTAAGCCGGCCCTCCAATAGCCCGGTGCCGTCTTCGAGCCGATTCAGACTCACTCGCCGGTGCGCCTGCTGCATCCGCTGCTCGTCCGGGCTCGGTCCGTCCGGATCGAGATGGGCGAGGATCCGCTGCCCCAGCAACCGGATCGTGCGCGGATCGGAAGTACGGGCGTGCTCCAGCAGCGTGGCCTCGACCGGCTCGGCGTGCTCGGCCTGATCCTTCGCGGGAATCGCCTCGACCGTCTCGGCAATCGCCGCCGCAAGCTCCAGGCCGATCTCGCCAGTTGCGAACGCCTCGGACGTGGCGGGCAGGTTCGGCGGCAACGGTTCGCCGGTCAGGCTGCGCCGGGCACCGAACCGCTCCACCGCCAACGTCCGCCGACGCGCCTCGACCCGGGTGCAGCGCAACTGGACGCTGATCAGATCAGCCAGCCCGCGAAAGCCAAGCGTCGCGGGCGCATTCCGCGCGTTGAGTTCGGCCAGCACCGCCAACTGCCTGTACTGCACCCGAGTGAGCTCGGCTTCCAAGTCCACAATTTCGGCGAGCAGCGCGGTATCCGGAGCGGTAGCAAGCTGCTCGATCACATGTTCGATTGTAGCTCATCGAACAACTACAGGCAAGGCTTACTGTCCGAGAATTGCGTTACTCACAAAGGCGAAACCGCAACTCAGCAACGCGGCTCACCATGCGGTTAACTTCCCCGTCGCTGCGCCTTTGGCTTTGCTTTTCCTTTACCTAAAAGCTAATTCGCCAGAACCGCAGCCAGCACCGGCCCGAGCACCGAGTCGAGCAACTCGACACACCAGTTCAGCAACGCCTGATCGCGCAGTGGCTCGCCGCCGAACTTGGCGACGGTGAAGGTGCCGTCCGGCTGCCGGACGCCTTTCGGCCGGCCGGCGGACATGGTGGAAACGGCCGGCTTGTATGCCGTCTTGTCGTACAGCCGCTGCAGCCGGAGCTGGGCCGATTCTGGCAGCAGCACCGGGGAGAACCGCACCGAGTTGCCCTGCAGTGACACCTCGGTGATGCCGTACCGGCGGCAGTGCACCTTGAACCGGGCCACCGCGAGCAGGTTGTCCACCTCCGGCGGCAGCGGGCCGAACCGGTCCAGCAGTTCCAGCCGAACCGCGTCCACCGCGTCGTTGGAGGTCGCCGCGGCCAGCGACCGGTAGGCCTCCAGCCGCAGCCGCTCCCCCGGCAGGTAGTCCACCGGCAGGTTCGCATCCACCGGCAGATCCACCTTCACCTCGCTGACCGGCTCGGCACTGTCGCCCCGGTACTCGGCGACCGCCTCGCCGACCAGCCGGACGTAGAGGTCGAAGCCGACTCCGGCGATGTGCCCGGACTGTTCACCGCCGAGCAGGTTCCCCGCACCACGGATCTCCAGATCCTTCATGGCCACCTGCATCCCGGCGCCCAGCTCGGTGTGCTGGGCGATGGTGGCCAGCCGGTCGTGCGCCAGCTCGGTCAGCGGCTTCTCCGGCGGATACAGGAAGTAGGCGTAGCCGCGTTCCCGGGCCCGTCCCACCCGGCCGCGCATCTGGTGCAGCTGGGACAGCCCGAACGTGTCGGCCCGCTCCACGATCAGGGTGTTCGCATTCGGAATGTCCAGCCCGGACTCGACGATGGTGGTGGAGACCAGCACGTCGAAGTCGTTCTGCCAGAAGCCCACCATGATCTTCTCCAGCGCGTCCTGGCCCATCTGGCCGTGCGCCACCGCGATCCGCGCCTCCGGCACCAGCTCGGCGAGCTTGGCCGCGGCCCGGTTGATCGACTCGATCCGATTGTGGATGTAGAACACCTGCCCGTCGCGCAGCAACTCGCGCCGGATCGCAGCCGAGATCTGGCGCGGGTCGTAGGCGCCGACGAACGTCAGGATGGGATGCCGCTCCTCGGGCGGGGTGAGGATGGTGGTCATCTCCCGGATGCCGGTCAGCGACATCTCCAGGGTGCGTGGGATCGGCGTCGCCGACATGGTCAGCACGTCCACTGCGGTCCGCAGCGACTTCAGGTACTCCTTGTGCTCGACGCCGAAGCGCTGCTCCTCATCGACGATCACCAGGCCCAGATCCTTGAACCGGACGGTCTGTTGCAGCAGCCGGTGGGTGCCGATCACGATGTCCACGCTGCCGTCGGCGATGCCGGCAAGCACCTGATCAACCTCGGCGGCGTGGGTGAACCGGGACAGCTCCTTGATCGTCACCGGGAACTGGTTCATCCGGTCTGAGAAGGTCTGGATGTGCTGGTGCGCCAGCAGCGTGGTCGGCACCAGCACCGCCACCTGCTTGCCGTCCTGCACCGCCTTGAACGCGGCCCGCACCGCGACCTCGGTCTTGCCGTAGCCGACATCGCCGCAGATCACCCGGTCCATCGGCAGCGGCTTCTCCATATCGGCCTTGACCTCGTCGATGGCCGCCAGTTGGTCCGGCGTCTCGATGTAGGCGAAGGCGTCCTCCAACTCCCGCTGCCACGGCGTGTCCGGGCCGAAGGCGTAGCCCTTGGTCGCCATCCGCGCCGAGTAGAGCCGGATCAGCTCGGCGGCGATCTCCTTGACGGCCTTACGTGCTCGTCCCTTGGTCTTGGCCCAGTCCGAGCCGCCCAACCGGGACAGCGACGGCTGCTCGCCGCCGACGTACTTGGTGACCTGATCCAACGCATCGGTCGGCACGAACAGCCGATCCGCTGGCTGGCCCTTCTTGGCCGGCGCGTACTCGATGATCAGGTACTCCCGCTCGCCGCCGTTCACCGTCCGGCGGACCATCTCCACGTACCGGCCGACGCCATGCTGCTCGTGCACGACATAGTCACCGGCCGACAGCTGGATCGGGTCGACGGCGTTGCGCCGCCGGGATGGCATCCGGGACCGGTCCAGGGTGGCCGAGCCGCGCTGGCCGGTCAGGTCGGCCTCGGTCAACACCGCCAGCTTGAGCCGCGGCGAGACCAACCCGGCGGCCAGGCAGCCGGTGGTCACCGAGATCACCTGCGGATCCAGCGGATCGGTGCCGGTGGCCGGCCGGGCGGGCAGATCCGCCGCCCGCAGCCGTTCCAACGCGCGCTCGGCGGTGCCGTGGCCGTCGAAGACCAGCTCGATCCGCCAGCCGTCGGACAGCCAGCCGGCCAGTTCAGAAAGCAGCGCCTCGGTGTCGCCGCGATAGGCCGGCGCCGCCTCGAAGGAGGAGGTCACCGCCGGCACCGAGCCGGCCTCGGCGGCCAGTTCGCTGTCGGTGCCGAACGGCGACAGCGTCCACCAGGGCAGCCCGAGCGCGGCGGCCTCCTCGGCTACCTCCTCGACGGTTCGCAGCGACGCCGCCGCCAGGTCGACCGGCGCCTTGCCGCCACCGGCCGCGGCCGCCCAGGACGCGGCCAGGAACTCCGCCGAGGTGGCCACCAGGTCCGCCGATCGGGCCCGTACCCGTTCCGGATCGCAGACCAGCACGTGGGTGCCGGCCGGAAACTCATGCAGCACCAGCCGCAGCTCCTTGACCAGTACCGGCGCCAGCGCCTCCATGCCCTCGACCTGATCGCCCCGGCTGATCGGCTCCAGCAACTCGGCGAGTTCCGGATGCTCGGTCAACAGCTGCGCCGCCCGGCCCCGGACCTCCTCGGTGAGCATCAGCTCCCGGCACGGCGGTGCCCACAGCCCGCCGTTCGCGATCTCCAGCGAGCGCTGGTCGGCGACCTTGAAGTAGCGGATCTCCTCGACCTCGTCGCCCCAGAACTCGACCCGCAGCGGATGTTCCTCGGTCGGTGGGAACACATCCAGGATGCCGCCGCGGACGGCGAAATCACCGCGTTTCTCGACCAGTTCCACCCGGGCATAGCCGGCCGCTACCAGCGCGGCGACGATCTCCTCCAGTTCCCGGCCGGAGTCGCCGATGGCGATGCTGACCGGTACCAGCTCACCGAGGTCCGGCACCTGGGGCTGCAGCACCGAGCGGACCGGCGCCACCACCACCCGCAGCGGCCCGGTGCTCGGATCATCGACGCGCGGGTGCCGCAGCCGGCGCAACACCGCCAGCCGCCGGCCGATGGTGTCCGGTCGTGGCGAGAGCCGTTCGTGTGGCAAGGTCTCCCAACCGGGGTAGAGCGCCACCGAGTCGCCGGGCAGCAGGGAATCCAGCGCCTGGACCAGATCCTCGGCCTCTCGACCGGTGGAGGTGATCGCCAGCACCGTCCGGCCGCTGTCGGCCAGCGCGGCGATGGCCAGGGGGCGCAGCGCCGCCGGCCCCGCGATGGCCAGCGCCGGTGAGCCGGCCTGCTCTCGGATGCTGGTCAGTGCCGGGTCGCCATGCTGCCCGGCGGCCTCGGCGATCAGTCCGGACAAGCTCATCTTCTCAGTCCCCGCACTTCCTTTACCGGCACAGCCTCAGCCCGCACAGACCTTCGAGCTCGCACAGCCCGTTCAGCCTGCGCAGCCGTTTGAGCCCGCACAGCGCTTACCTCAACAACACGTCTTGCCCCCGCTCGCGAGCGAGAGGGGGTGCACGTTCCAGCGTACGCAGCCCGTCAGACACCACCGGTACACGGCCCGCATCGGCGAATTGATCACGGTAGGTGATGGAGCAGGAGCACTGCGTATGTCATTCGAGTTTTCCAGGGGTTTTACAGGTAATTCTTGATCACATTGGTGGATGTAAGATCGGAGTTCAGTTAGCATCGCGGCAGAGCTTTCGACCTGGGGGGACAACGCATGAAGAAGATCGCCACCACCGCCGAACGGGCCAACGCGCTCGGCGGATCACTGGTGACCGCGCCGAGGTGGGGCATCGCCGGCGCGCTGCTTCTCGCGGTGGCCGGCCTGCTCGCGCTGGTCGGTTTCGCCAGCCCGGCCTCGGCCTCCTCCAGCTACCCGCCGGCACCGTCCTGCTCGGTGGCAGGCACCTCCACCGGCTCGAGCACGACGGTCACCGGCACCGGCTTCCTGCCGAACAGCCCGGTCTCGATCTCCCTCGGCGGCTCGCACGGCGGCATCGTCACCAACTCCACCGGCAGCTTCACCACCTCGCTGGGCGCCGGCAGTGGCCAGCTGGTCGCGACCGGTTCCGGCTGTGTCGCGCAGGCGAGCATCTCGGCGCTGACCGCGCACACTCCCACCCTCGTCCCGGCCAGCAGCCAGTCCGGCGGGACGCTGCCGAATACCGGCGCGGACGTGTTGGGCGCTGCCGCCCTGGCCGGCCTGATGGTGGTGGGCGGCTTCCTCCTGCTTCTGCAAGGCCGCCGCAAGCACAGCTGAGCCGGTGCCGGACGAGCGTCGCCGTATCGGAGCGCTGATCCGCAGGCTCGGCTGGCTGTCGCTCGCCCTGGTGCTGCTCGTCGGGCTGGCCTGGCTGGCCGGCACCGCGCTGCTCGCCAAACGCGAGGTCGACGCGGCTCAGCGCAACGTCGAGCAGCTCAAGACCAGCGTCGACTCCGGCGACATCGAACAGGCCTCTCGGCAGGCGCAACTGCTCGCCGGGCATGCCCACCGAGCGCACCGGCTGACCACCGGCCCGAGCTGGTGGCTGGCCGCAAAGCTGCCCTGGTTGGGGCAGCCGGCCGTCGCGGTGCGCGGTGACGCCAACCAGCTGGACGGGCTGTCGAGCGGCGTGCTGAACCCGCTCGTCGGCGTCGCCGGCCAGCTGACCGCGGGCTCACTGTTCAACAACGGCACGGTGCAGTTGGCGCCACTGGCCACGGCGCGGCCGGTGATCGGTGCCGCCCAGAAGCAGCTGGCGATCACCTCCGCCGAGGTGCACGCGCTGCCGACCAACACCTGGCTGGGCCCGGTCAACCGAGGCACCGCCCGGTTGCAGTCCCAGGTGACCAAGCTGGCCGACCAGCTGGATTCGGTGCGGCAGGCCACCGACCTGCTGCCCCAACTCCTCGGCGCCGATCGTCCGCAGCGCTACTTCGTGGGGCTGCAGAACGAAGCCGAATCCCGTGGGCTCGGCGGCATTCCGGGCGCGTTCGCCATCGTCACCACCGATCACGGGCGGATCCGCTTCGAACGCTTCGAGAGCGACACCGCCCTGGACAAGGTGCGCACCAACCTGCGGCTGAGCAGCGAATACAGCCAGCGCTACGGCTCGGCCGACCCGGCGAACACCTACGCCAACTCCACCATCAGCCCGGACTTCACCGAGGCCGCCCGGATCTGGGCCGCGATGTGGCAGCGGGCCAGTGGCGAGCGGATCGACGGTGCGATCGCCATCGATCCGACCGCCATCTCCTACCTGCTCGACGTGACCGGGCCGGCAACCACCAGCGGTGGCGAGCCGATCACCTCGGACAACGTCGTGCCGCTGACCCAGAAGACGCTCTACCAGCGCTTTCCCGACACCAACCGGCGCAAGGCCTTCCTGATCGATATCGCCACCGGGATCTCCCACCGGCTGCTCGCCGCGCGCGGCTCGCCGGCCCTGATCAGGGCGGCGGTGAAGGGAGCCAACCAGCGCCGGCTGCTGCTCTGGAGCGCCGATCCGGGTCTGGAGGCCCAACTGCGCTCGACCTCGCTCGGCGGCGTGCTCGATCCCGGCCAGCGACCGTTCGTCGGGTTCACCACGGTCAACGCCACCGGCGGCAAGCTGGACTACTACCTGCACCGGTCGCTGACCTACCAGCGCAGTTGCAGCGGTTTGGTGCACAGCACGGCCACCTTCACGCTGAAGAACGAGGTGCCGCCCGGCCGGCTACCGACCTACGTGACGTTGCGGGCCGACCGGCCGCGCTACCCCACCCGGCCGGGTGACAACAAGGTGCTGGTGAGCTACTACGTCACGCCGGGCGCCACGATCACCGCGGTGGCGGTGGACGGGCGGCCGACCATCGTCGCGCCGGGCACCGAACACGGCCTCACCGTGTTCACGCTGCCGCTGGAGCTGCCCGCCGGCTCCACCCGGGTGCTGACGGTCACCGCGGACGAGCCGATCCGAGCCGGCACCGTGCAAGTGCTCAAGCAACCGGGGGTCACAGCCGAATCGGTCAGAATGACTGGACAGGGCTGCGGCTGAGAAATCGGGGGATCATGAGCGGTGCGAACGGCGACGTGAGCCGGCGGGCGATGCTCGGCGGCCTGGGCGTCGGTGCCGCGGCGGTACTCGGCGGCGCGGGCTTCTACCTGGTCGACAACCGTCGGAGCGCCGGCACCGCGGCCATGGATGTCAGCAGGTGGCGCCAGGTCCGCGGTTCGCGTTACTACATCGGGCACCGCGGCGCCGGCGACGTGCGGCCGGAGCACACCATGCCCTCCTACCAGGCCGCCGTCGGTTGGGGCGCGCAGGCACTGGAGGTCAGCACCAGCTCGACCTCCGACGGGGTGCTGGTGTGCATGCACGACCTCACGCTGGACCGGACCACCACCGGCAGCGGGGCGGTCAACGAGCACACCTGGGCACAGCTGACCAAGCTCAGCGTGGCCGAGCCGCAGCTGGGACCGGCCTGGGCGCATACCCCGATACCACGGTTCACCGACGTGCTGGATGCCTTCGGCGGCCGGGTGGTGCTCTGCATCGAGGCCAAGCGGTACGAGGACTACCCGCTGATGATGGACCTGATAGCCAAGCGTGGACTGCAGAAGTCGGTGATCGTCAAGGCCTTCCACGCCAGCAACGCGATCGCCGACGCCAAGAGCACCGGCTACCCGGTGTTCAGCTACCTGGGTGTGCCGGACGCGGACGTGGAAACGCTAGCCGCCGCGGCCAAGCCGCTGGATGCCCGCACCGATTACCTGGTGCTGCCGACCACCGGCCCGACGACCGGCGACGCGCCCCTGCCCGCCGCGCTGGTCCGGGCCGCCGTGCGCACCGGCATCCCGGTCTGGGTGTATCCGGTGCATCGGCGCAGCGAGGCGGACTACTTCTTCGGCCTCGGGGTCACCGGCCTGGTCACCTCGAGCTATCGCTACGTCACCAACCGGGCCCCGATGACCCGCTTCGACACCTGGAACAGCAAAGCGGTCGCCTCCGGTGAGATGAACCTGCGGCCGGATGAGAAGACCTTCGCACCGCAGTGGACCGGTCCGGCCGAGCTGACACTGGCCCATCGGGGCGATCAGCACTTCTTCACCCTGGGCCAGTTCGCCCCGCTGCCGAACGCGACCGGCAGTTACCAGATCGACCTGCAGGCGCGATGGAACCTGTTCCCGAAGGACACCACCAAGGGCATCACGCTGGCCTTCGGACATGCCGACGACCGCTACTACGAGGACGGTCTCGGCGTCAGCGACGGCTACCACGCGATCCTGACCGCGGCCGGTTCGCTGGAGCTGTACGCGCACCTCGCCGGCCAGGACGCCGGTGAGCTGCTGGGTGAGCCGGTGCAGACCACCGCGCCGCAGCAGGGCCAGTGGATCTCGTTGCGGTTGAACGTCTTTCCGCAGGGCATCACCTGGACCCGGCTGGACGCGCCGTCGCCGGACACCGGCGCTCCCGCCCAGATCAGCGTGGAGGATCGGCGGTTCCGCGGCGGCTACCTGCACCTCGGCCGCAACTCGACGGACAAGAGCTCGGTCAGCTTCCGCTCGTTCACGGTGAGTTGAGCGCCCGGCCCCGCCGGACAAGACTCGGACAAGACTTAGGGGTCAGGAGCCGGCGAGCCGGGCGATCTCGGAGTGCAGCGCCTGCCGCAGCATGGTGCTCGAGGTGTGCACGGTGTAGGGCAGGTAGAAGACCTCGACGCCCAGCGGAGCGAACTCCCGCTCCAGCCGGTTGCCCCTCTCGGTGCCGCGCCAGTCGTCGCCCTTGATGATCACGTCGAAGTGCAGCCGCTCCCACATCTGCAGCTTGCTCGGCACTTCCTCGCAGACCGCCTCGTCGACGTACCGGATGCTCTGTACGATCTCCAGCCGCTCGGCCAGCGGGATCACCGGCGGCCGGCCCTTGGCCCGGGCCGCCAGCTCGTCGGACACCACGCCCGCGATCAGGTGGTCACAGCCGAGTCGAGCATTACGCAAGATGTTCAGATGCCCGATATGGAACATATCGAACACACCCGGGGCATAACCCACTTTTCCCTGACGCACGCGGTACTCCACCCATCCCCCCGAGTTCGCAGCGCCGCCCTCTCGGCGTGCGGATACTGTTAAGATTAGTCAATCGGGACGGCGCTGTCATCCGGTACGTGAACTCGGATGGGCCGGGGGGCAGAATGCACAACACCGCGAACGGGCAATGCTGGCTGGTGTCCGGCGGCGCCGGTTACATCGGTGCCCACGTGGTACGCAGCCTGCGGCAGGCCGGTGCCACCGCGGTGGTGCTGGACGACCTGAGCAACGGCTTCGCCGAGCGGGTGGACGTGCCCCTGGTGTGCGGGAACATCGGCGACGTGGACCTGGTGGTGCAGACCCTGCGCGAGCACCGGGTGACCGGCGTGGTGCACCTGGCGGCCGACAAGCAGGTCGAGGAATCCGTCCGCCAACCGCTGCGGTACTACCAGCGCAATGTGGAGAACCTCCGGCGGCTGCTCAGCGCGATGCAGCTCGCCGAGGTCGACCGGCTGGTCTTCTCCTCCAGCGCGGCGGTCTACGGCATGGTCGACTCCGACCGGGTGCGCGAGGACGACCCGACCGCGCCGATCAACCCGTACGGCGAGACGAAACTGATCGGCGAGTGGCTGATTCGCGACCAGGCGCGGGCCGCGGGCCTGCGCTACGCCGCGCTGCGCTACTTCAACGTGGTCGGCGCCGGGGCGCCGGAGTTGGGCGATCGCGGCTGTAGCAACCTGGTGCCGATGATCTTCGCCGCGCTGCGGCGCGGCGACCGGCCACAGATCTTCGGCTCGGACTACCCCACGCCGGACGGCACCTGCGTGCGCGACTACATCCACGTCGCCGACCTGGCCGACGCGCACGTGGCGGCGATCGCGGCGCTGGAGGCACCGGATGCCGCGCTGGTGGTCAACGTCGGGTGCGGGCGGGGATACTCGGTGCGTGAGGTGATCGACATGGTCGGCGAGGTCATCGGCACGGCGATCGAGCCGGTGCTCGGCCCGCGCCGGGCCGGTGACCCGGCCAGCGTGGTCGCCGATATCGGCCGGATCGCTCAGGTGCTCGGCTGGCGCGCCCGATACGACCTGTCGGACATGGTGCGCAGTGCTTGGCAGGCCGAGCAGGCGCACTCGGCACTCAGCATCGCCGGCAGCTAGCCGGCAGCAGGGCAGCACAGCGTGGACAAGCTCGACATCAGCCCGCCGGTCGTGACCGGCAGCCGATACGCGACCGCACGCGGCCGGTTGGCCGGTGCGCAGAAGTCGACCGCCTCGGTGCCGGCGTATCTGCGGTTCGTCAATCGCCGGGCCGGTGGCTGGTTCGCCGCCCTCGCCTATGCCGTGGACCTCACTCCGACCCAGGTCACGGTGCTGAGCGCGGCCAGCTCGTTCGCCGGCATCGCGCTGCTGCTGGTGCTCGCGCCGACGGTGCCGGTCGGCATTCTGGTCGCGGCGCTGCTGCTGCTCGGCTATGCCCTGGATTCCGCCGACGGCCAGCTGGCCCGGGTTCGGGGCGGCGGCAGCAAGGCCGGTGAATGGCTGGACCACGTGGTGGACATGGCCAAGATGACGTCGCTGCACAGCGCGGTCGCCGTCTGCGTGCTGCGCAACTTCGACGTCTCGCGGCTGGTGCTGGCCGTCCCGCTGGTCTTCGGCGTTGCCAATGCCACCCAGTTCCTCGGCATGATGCTGCGGGACAAGCTGCGTGGCTCGACCGACCGGCCGGCGGCCGGCGAATCGTCCTCGGTGCTGCGGGCCTGGCTGCTGCTGCCACTGGATCACGGCGCGCTGGGGTTGGCCTTTCTGCTGCTCGGTTGGCATGCCGCGTTCCTGATCGGCTACGGGCTGCTCGCGCTGTGCACGGTGACCTTCGCGGCTCGCTCGCTGGTCAAGGCCTACCGTGGCCTGGTGGCACTGGACCGGCTCGGGTCGACCGGGTGAGCGAGGCCGGGCAGGCGCCGCATCCGCTCGCCGGCGTGGCCCGGGGCGGTTCGTTCGCGGTGCTGGGAACCGGCGCGGGTTCCGTGCTCGGCTTCGTGCTGACCCTGGTGGTCACGCACGGGCTGACCACCACCACCGCCGGTCAGTTCTTCAGCGCCACCGCGGTCTTCATCGTGCTGCAGACATTCCTGTCCTTCGGGGTGGGCGCCGGGCTGGTCCGGTTCGTGCCGCGGTTCCGCGCGCTGGACCGGGCCGGCGACGTGCCGGCGCTGCTGGTGGTCGCGTTCGTCCCGGTGGCGGTACTCGGCCTGCTCGGCGGGGTGGGGCTGTGGCTGGCCGCGCCGCAGCTTGCCGCGCATGTCGGGCACGACAACACCACCGCGGCGCTGGCCAGCTTCCGGATCCTCGCGCTGCTATTCCTGCCGGGCACCCTGGAGGTGGCCGCCGTCGAGTGCACCCGGGCCTTCGGCAGCGTGCGCAACTACGTGCTGGTGCAGCAGTTGGGGGTGCCGGCGCTGCGGCCGCTGCTGGTCGGGCTCAGCGTGGCCGTCGGTGCCCCGCTGTGGGTGGTGGTGCTGGCGTGGCTGCTGCCGCTGATGTTGGCGTTGGCGGTCTCGGTGGCGATCGTGGCCAGCTGTCTGCGCACCGGCTACGGCCGGCGCTGGGCGTGGCCGCAGCGGTCCTGCTCGGTGGCCGAGATCGCCCGCGAATATTGGGCATTCACCGGCGCGCGCGGCTTGTCGTCAATCATGGAGATCCTGCTGAACTGGCTGGACGTGCTGCTGGTGGCCACCCTGGTCTCGGCCGCCCAGGCCGCGGTGTACGCGGCGGCCAGCCGGTTCATCACCTCCGGCACGCTGGTACTGCAGGCACTGCGGTTGGCCATCGCCGGCGATGTGAGCGCCGCGCTGGCCCGCCGGGATCACGACCGGGTCAGCCAGATATACACGACCGCGTCGCAGTGGGTGGTGCTGAGCTCCTGGCCGCTCTACCTGATCATGGCCGTCTTCGCACCGACCGTGCTGCGGATCTTCGGCTCCTCCTACCCCGCCGGTGCGCATGCGCTGACCATCCTGTGCCTGGCGATGCTGGTGAACCTGGCCGCCGGCAACGTCGGGACGGTGCTGCTGATGGGCGGCAAGAGCACCTGGGTATTGGCCGACAAGGCCACCAGCCTGGCCATCAACGTGGCCGCGAACCTGCTGCTGGTGCCGCACCTGGGCATCACCGGGGCCGCGATCTCCTGGGCGGTGACCATCGTGCTGGACAGCAGCCTGGCGTTCGGCCAGGTGCGCTGGGGCATGGGCATCGCGGGCCGGCTCAACGCCATGCTGCTGGCCGGTCTGCTCGCGCTCGGCTGCTACGGCGCGCTGCCGCTCGGTATCCGGCTGCTGGCCGGCGGCTCGCTGGCCACGATGTTGGTCAGCATTGCACTCGGCTCGCTGGTTTTCCTGCCGATTGTCTGGGCACGACGCGAGTTGTTCGGCGTCCGGATCCTCGCCGATGCGCTGCGGCCCAGCGCGCGGCTCCGGAACCGGGTAGGACAGCCCGCCGGTTAGCCGTTTTGCCCGTTTTCGCAGCAGGATCTGCTCCGCTCAGCCTCACAGGATAGGTAACGTAAACTTGACCGATCGTGGCTCGTCAGGGCCGGGCCGACCGGCGGGGCGCACCGGCAAGCCCGCCAGGCCGACAGTGAGCGCTCCGGAAGGGGGGCACCAGGTGTCCGACCGGGACCCGCGGAGCCCAGCCGGGGCTGCCCCGCAACGCAAGTCGCGCCGGGCTGGTGCTGCTGGCTCCGTTCCGGGTCGGCGGCATGCCGCCCGACCGGGCACCGATCAGACGCGGGCGGGCTCGACCGGCTCCGGCGGCCAGTCCGTGGTCACCCTGGGGCAGTTCTTCGGCACCCTGCGCCGCCAGCTGGTCCTGGTGCTGACCTGCCTGCTGCTCGGCCTCGCGGTGAGCCTGGCACTGCTGGTCGAGACGCCCAAGAGCTACCAGTCGAGCGCGGTGGTCGACATCACCCCGACGCTGCCGACCAGTTCCGGTTCCGGTTCGAACAACGGGGTCAACACGATCACCGAGTCCAAGATCGCCACCTCGTCCTCGGTCGCGTTGGCAGCGGCGAAGAAGCTCGGCTTCACCGGCTCCCCCACCGACCTCGCTCAGCATGTCAGCGTCACCTCGCCGCTGAGCAGCCAGGTCCTCTACATCACGTTCACTTCCAGCACCGCACAGGGTGCCGCGGACGGCGCGAACGCCTTCGCCCAGTCCTACCTCGACTACCGGACCGCCACCGCGCAGGCCGACCTGCAACTGCGGATCTCCCGGATCAACGACCAGATCACCGCACTGCAGCAGAAGGCCAAGTCGGGCAGCACGAGCGGCCAGATCTCGCAGCTGCTGACCCAGCTGAACAGCTACCGCACCGTGGTGGTGACGCCGGGCCAGGTGGCCGGCACCGCCGCCGTGCCGCCGCGGCCGAGTTCGCCCAAGCCGCCGCTGTACCTGGCCGCCGGGCTGCTGGTCGGCCTGCTGATCGGCGCGGTGCTCGCCCTGGTGCGTGACCTGCGGGACGACCGGGTCCGCGGCAAGGCCGATCTCGAGCCGAGCCTCGGTGCCCCGGTGCTCGCCGAGGCGGAGTCCGGCGAGGTGAACGCCAAGAAGTGGCCGCGCTCGCTGGTCACGCTGACCGAGCCGCGCGGGGACGAGGCCGACGCCTACCGCACGGTGGCCACCACGGTGTCCGCCGAGGCCGCCGAGAGCCAACTGGTGATGCTCTGCAGCACCGGCCGCGAGGGCCGCAGCCTGGCCCCGATGAACCTGGCCGCCACCTACGCGTTGCAGGGTCTGCGCACGGTACTGGCCGGCCCGCGTACCGCACTCGAACCGGTCTCCGGACTACTCGGCGTCGACCTGGACACCGCGCCGGCCGACCGGCTGATCGAGCAATTGATCCCGGCGGACGGCGTGCCGGGACTCGCCGTGCTCTCGCTCGGCGACGAGGTGTCGCTGGGCGCCACCCTGCGCGCCAACGGCGACCAGTTGGAGGACCTGCTCGGCGAGGTCGACGTCATCGTGCTGGACGGGGTGAACATCGAACTGCCCAGCACCTCGCTGCGGCTGGCCCAGTTGGCCGACGAGGTGGTGGTGCTGGTGTACGCCAACCGCACCACGCACCTTGGCCTGGAACGGCTGGCGCAGCACCTGGCACAGGTCCGGGCCAGCATCTCCGGCGCCATCCTGCTCAGCCGCCAGTCCTGGCTGCGCCGGCACCGGCGATCCCGTTCGGGCGGCATGCCGATGCGATCGGCCCGGCCGGGCGAGCGAGGCAGCGAACGCGCCGAGGCAACCGGCCCGAACTCGCCGACCCGACTGCGGACCGGTCAGCCCGGCCGGCGGCGGGAACTGCCGCCCGATGGCCAGCGCGGTGGCGACACCGAGCCGTTGCGGCCGGTCTCGGGCGCCAAGGGCCGCTGAGGCGATGCGGCTGTTGCTCGCCGGCTCGACCGGCGGACATCTCGGCCAGCTGATGGCCCTGCAACCGTGGTGGTCCAAGCACGAGCGGTGCTGGATCACCTTCGACAAGCCGGACGCCCGCGCGCTGCTCGCCGGTGAGCAGATCAGCTGGGCCCACCATCCGACCACCCGCAACATTCCCAACCTGATCCGTAATTTCGGCGTGGCCTGGCGGGCACTGCGCCGGTTCCGGCCGGACGTGGTGGTCTCCACCGGCGCCGCGGTCGCCGTCCCGGTGTTCTACCTGGCCAGGCTGATGGGCATCCGCACCGTCTACATCGAGGTGTACGACCGGATCGACAGTGCCACCCTGACCGGCCGACTCTGTCGGCCGGTCACCGACATCTTCGCGGTGCAGTGGGATGAGCAGCTGGCGATATACCCCGGCGCCACCGTGATCGGGCCGCTGTTGTGATCGGGCCGCTGACCGCGGTGGTCACCGTCGGCACCGACCACCACCGATTCGACCGGCTGATGGATTGGCTGGAGAGCTGGCAGGCCGAACATCCCGATGCGATCGAGTGGATCGTCCAGCACGGCGCCAGCCGGCCGATGCGCGGCGCAAGCGGCGTAACCGGATTCGCCATGAAGTCGCGAGCCGAGATCCTCGAGCTACTGCGCACGGCGGACGTGGTGATCACCCAGGGCGGCCCGGGCGGCATCATGGACGCCCGCGAGTGCGGCAGGCTGCCGATCGTGGTGCCCCGGCTGGCCCGGCTGAACGAGGTGGTCGACGATCACCAGATCGCGTTCGCCGAACAACTCGCCGCGAAGGGCCTGGTACGCACCGCCCAGACCGAGCAGCAGTTGCACGCCGAGTTGGATCGCGCCGTGCGTTCTCCGCAGGAGTTCCTGGCGGTCGGCGAGGCCAGCGACGTCGCGGGCTCGGTGGCCCGGTTGGAGGCCGCGGTCGAGCAACTGCTGGCCCGGCGGCCGAGCCGTAACTCCCGGCGCCGGAAAGCCGAGTCGCTGGCCTAGCCGCGACTCCCCGGCTCAGGCTCAAACCGGCTCAGGCTCAAACCGGCTCAGGCTCAGGCCTGGGCCAGCTCTCGGTCCGGGACCCGGCCCGGCTCGATCGCCGGCGGTCGGCTGGCCGGCCGCAGCGCCAGCGCGGCCGCGACCATCGCCACGGTCAGCTGGATGCCGTCATAGCCGTAGTAGAAGAAGGTCAGGAAACAGACGAACAGGGTCGCGTGAATCCACAGTCGGCCGTGGTTACCGGCCCGCCAACTGAGCAGCACCGCGGCCAGGAACCAGCCCAGGAACAGGGCGAGCGCGATGAAGCCATAGCTGTACATGACGTTCCAGACCTGGCCCTGGGTGCCTACCGAGACGCTCAGCGTCTGGGACGGCTGCGGCGCTCCGTGCCCGAAGATCGGCGAGTTCAGCGCCCCGTCGAACGCCTCCCGGTAGATCGTCTGCCGACCCAGGTTGGTCCTGCTGTAGTGCAGCCGCGACTGCAGGTCGGCCAGCACGCCTAACGCGACCGCGGTGGCGATGCCGACCACGGCAGCACCGATGATCGCGACCAGCGGCAGCAGTTGACCGCGGAAGGCGAGCCGGAGCGCGGCATAGCCGAGCAGGATGCCGATCGCCAGGAACATGCCGCGGTTCAGGGTGGCGAAGGCCGGCAGGCTGGCCGCGGCCAGCAGCACCAGCAGCACCAGCCGGGACCGTCGGCGGCGGGCCAGCGCCATCGTCGCGATCACCAGCGGCACCAGCAGGGCCACGTTGCAACCCCAGCTGTTCGTGTACGGGAACGGCGCGCTGGGCCGGTAGAACGCCCGGGGCGAGCCGTACGGCTGCTGCACCTCGGCGAAGGCGGGATGCACCAGCGCCTGCACGTACTCGTTCTGGGCGACGTTCGTCGGCAGCAGCGACTCGGCCGGCGTGTGCAGGCTGCCGTGCGGCAGCAGCATGCCGAGATAGCCGCCGAACACCACGAAGGCGAAGAACAGCACCAGCGCCCGCAGCACCGTCCGGTCGGACAGCCGCTCGCGAGCGTTGTAGATGTAGACGAACACGATGGCCGAACCGAGGTAGTTGCTCAGCCGAACGCTGAAGCCGATCAGCCTGGTGCTGCTGGACAGCTCCAGCGCGGCGGCGCACGCCCAGATCATGAAGCCGATCCACAACCAGAAGGCCGGCGGCAGTTCGATCCGCTGGCGCTGGCCGAGCAGGATCAACATCGGCACCGCGGTCAGCACCACCGCGAAGGCGGCGAAGCCGGTGAGCCACCACAGCGGAAAGCCCGCGAACAGCAGGAACACCGGCCAGGCCGGCAGCTGCTTCGGCGGGTTCCGGGTGGCGGTCACCGGCGCGCTCAGATCCCTCGGCCGAACCTGCGGGCGGTGGCGAGCACCCGGTCAGCGCTGATCAGGCCGGTGGCTACCATCAGCGCGGCATAGCTTTGCCTCGGCCGGCGAGACCGGCGCAGTGAGCGCAGCCCCCAGCGGGCGGCCTGCGCCCGCCGGCCCAGCGCGGCGTTGGCGAAGGCGATCTGCCCCTCGATACGGGCCAGCCCGACCGGATCGTGGCGGAACTCCGGCACCCGCTCCAGCAGGTAGAGCAGCGCGTCGTTGATGGTCTGCCAGCGGCTGGCGAAGAACGAGCTGTCGTGCAGGTAAACCCGCGACAGCGCCTGCCGGGCGCACACGATCGGGCCGAGCCGGGCGGCTCGCAGCAGCAGCTCGTAGTCCTCGGCATAGCTGCCGGGCAGTTGCTCGTCGACCAGTCCGACCTCCTCGATCAGCAGCCGGCGCGGGATCAGGTAGGTCGAGGCGTTGGCCTCCAGATGCCGGTCGTTGATCAGATCCTCGAAGCTGAGCAGGTCCTGCGCGGCCTCCCGCGGCAGCTCGTTGCCCCGGTAGGCGTAGACGAAGCCGGACGCCGCCGCGCTGGCCTGCGGTTGCAGCCGGAGCAGCCCGACCTGCACTCGCAGCTTGCACGGTAGCCACTCGTCGTCGTCGTCGCAGGAGCCGACCAGCTCGCCGGTGGCGGCCAGGAAGCCGGTGTTCCGGTTGCCCGCCAGGCCCGGCGTGCGGGTGTTGGTCAACAGCCGGATGCTCCGCCCGTCCCGCGGCTGGACCCGCGGCGCGACCGGCTCGGTGCCGTCGAAGACGATCAGCACCTCGATATCGCCCGGATAGTCCTGGTCCAGCACGGACTGCACCGCGCGCGCCAGCAACTGCGGGCGGTCCTTGGTCGGAATGACCGCGCTGACCAGCGGCCAGTGGTCGCCGGATCGCCACCTCGGCCGGTCGAGAAAGCCAGTCATGCCGCAGACACCGTCCCATTCCTTCGCAGGCGGTACCGCACAGGCGCATCGGCGCTAGAACCGGCTACGCGAGGACCGGCTGGAAGAGAACCGGTCAGGATCAGTGCCGCCACTGATATACCTTGACCCAATCGACCACCATGGACGCCGGTAAACGGGTTGTCGAGGTTGGTGAGCCCGGAAAGGTGCCGCCGACCGCGAGATTGAGCCGCAGGAAGAACTCGCCGGCGAACGCCTCGTTCAGCCACGGCGTGGTCGAGAGGTTGCGGCTGAAGACCACCTTGCCGTCGATGTACCAGTCGATCTTGCCAGCGCGCCACTGCGCGGCGTAGGTGTGGAAGCCGGCCGCCGGCCCGCCACCGCCCACATCGGCGACCTGGGACTGCTTCGGCTTGGTGCCGTTCTCGTCGTACCAGAGGGTCTGGTGCACCGTGCGGGCTTCCGGATCGCTGGGGTTCGAGGTGCCGATGGCCTCCATGATGTCGAGTTCACCGTCACCGGAACCGGACGCCGGACGCATCCAGAAGGCCGGCCACAATCCCTGCGAGGTACCCGGCGTCACCGGTAGCTTGGCCCGGATCTCGAACCGGCCCTCGTGCCAGGACTGCTTGCCCTTGGTGCTGATCATCGCCGAGGAGTAGGGCCGGCCGGCGGGAAACCGGGTGTCCTTGTTCCCGCAGGCCAGCGGCGGGGATTCCCGCGCCGCGGTCAGGCTGAGCTGGCCGTTGGCGACCCGCAGGTTGGCCGGGCGGTTCATCAGGCAGGCGAGTTCCTTGTTGCCGTTGCCGAAGGTTGATTCGTTCTCGACCTGCCACTTGGCCGAATCCAGCCGGGAACCGGAGAAGTTGTCCGACCAGCTGAGCTGCCAGCCCGGCCGGTAGCGGTACCAGACGGCGCCGGCGAGGCCGGCCACCACCAGCACGCACACCAGTACCAGCGAGATCTGGCGGCGACGGGCACGCTCTCCCGGACGGGCGATCGTGCTAGTCACCGTCATATCCCAGCCGGATCACCTCGTACATGACAATGCCCCCGTGTCGCCGGCCATCGAGCTAGCCGGTTCTTCGGGAGCATATGTCATGTGCCTGCGCGGCGTTCGATCCAACGCTACTTCTGGTACACCCGCACGTAGTCGATCACGTAGTCGCTGGCACCGGTGGGAGTGGCACCGACCGGCATGTTGTAGTACGTCGGCATCGAGCCACCGACCTGCAGGTTCAGCCGGATGTTCATCGGCGAGTTGAAGGTCGGGTCCAGCCAGGTCAGCTGGGACTGGGTGACGGAGAAGACCAGCCGGTTGTCGACGTACCAGTTCATGAAGCCGGGCTCCCGGTCGACCGCGTAGACGTGCCAGTCGGCGTTGGTGCCGCTCGGCAGGGTGTCCTCGTGGCCCTTCTTCGCCATGTCGCCGTTGGTGGACTGGTGCACCGTCTGCACGCTCTTGTTGTTGATGCCGCCGATGGCTTCCATGATGTCCAACTCGCCGAGACCGACGTCGTTGCGCAGCCAGAACGCCGGCCACAGGCCCTGCGCGGTGGGCAGCTTGGCCCGCATCTCGATCCGGCCGTACTGCCAGGACTCCTTGCCGATGGTGTCGAGGTAGCCGGAGGTGTACTGCCGGGTGGTGCCGTAGGCGGTGTAGCTCTGCTGGATCGCCCGGATGGTCAGCGCGCCGTTGGCGAGGAAGACGTTCTGCGGCCGCGAGGTGTCGATGGACTGCTCGTTGTTCGCCCAGGTGTTGTTCCGGACGTTCCACTTGGCAGTGTTGATCGAGTTGAAGTCGTCGGACCAGACCAGGTGGTAGCCGCTCGGCCCGGTCGGGGCCGGGGTCGGCGACGGGCTGGCGGAGCTACTGCCGGGGGCGCTGGAGCTGATCGGCGGCGGCTGGTGCGCGGTGGTCACCGGCACGCTCGGGGTGTAGTCCGGGGTGGTCGGTGCGATGCTGCTCGGCACCGCGCTGACGCTCTGGCTGGCCGAGGAGGCCGCGCTGCTGGACGGAGCCGCCGAGCTGCTGGACTCCGGGCCCGATACCTGAACCAGGCTCGGTTCGCTGATCAGCAGGCTCTTGCCCTGGGGCAGGGCCCAACCGAGCACGTTGAAGTCGATGCTGGACACGCCGGTGACCGCGGTGTAGGTCGTGCTGACATAGGCCCAGTCGGTGGTGCGCAGCCAGACGCTGCCCTGCTTGCTGCCGTGCAGGATCGAGCCCTGGTACTCCATCAGCCGGGAGCCGGCGCTGATGCCTGGCGCGTCGGTGCTCACCCAGGCGCCGGCCTGGTAGACGGCCCCCGGCGTGGTGGCGGCGACGGTGTTGACCCGGTCGTTGAGGGCCAGGGTCATGGTTCCGGCGGAGTTGTTCAGCAGCCGGATCGCGCGGTGGCCGTCGTGGCCGTCGGCCATCGACAGGCTGCCGCCGGCGGTGGTGGTCCAGTTGGCGACGCCGGTCAGGAACGCGGGATCCCGAACCAGGTTGGCGCTGGTCGCGGAGACGCCGTTCGACGTCTCGATCACCGCGATCGAAGCCACGGTGGCGATCACGATCGCGGTCGCCCCGACGATCGTCCGCCTCTTCGAGTTGAGCGTCACAGCCCCGTGTCGACCCATTTGGTGATCACTCCTAGTAGTCGGTTACCGCTCCTATCGTCAAACCGAGTACCGAGTTGAGCCGTCCGTGCGCGCGGCGAAATAGCGACGCTTCACGGCCGTAAACGCTGGCTTGTAGCGGTTCGTCAGGCGGTGCGCGAACATCTAGCCACAGCGCCCCGGCGGGATGCAATTACCCCGCCGCGTGTCCTCATACGCGCCATACGCGACCGAGATCATCCGAATTCGGCTACCTACAGTTAGCTCACATCGGACGTAACCCGGTCGCCACCTCTCCGCAAGGTTTCTGATCAAGCACCAAGAGGTTACGGTTCGGACACTGTTCAGCCACTGCATCGTCCGGAATTCGGGGTCTCCGGTCGTCGGCGACGATCAAGCCGGTCGCCGCCCCGCTGGTCGGACGATCTTGGCCTCGACCGGCCGAATTGCCTTGTCGAAGCGCGGTGAACGTCATTGTCAAGCCACCGAGCGGGCAAAACTCGTACGAATTTCTGTAACAAGTGTCACAGTATCTTTTCGCGACATTCGGGCTCTGTGGCGGCCTCAGCACCATGCACAGCACGGAGGGGACGAGGCAGCTGCCCGTCCCCTCCGTGCCGATATCTGAGTAACCGCAGCGGTACGCAGCGTCACCGCCGGTAACCCGCGCCGGCCGACCGAGGCCGGCGCGGGACCACGTGATCGAGCTAGCTGATCGAGAGGTTGTCGAAGGTGACCGCCCGGTCCCCCACGTTGCTGGCCGCGCGGACCTGGGAGATGAACAGCTGCCCGGCCGCGGTGACCGCCGAGTCGGTCTGCGTGCTGGCCCAGCCGGTCGGCTCGGCGGCGCCGTCGGTCCAGATCTTGAACTGGATGGTGGAGCCGACCACCCGCAACCGCAGCCACTGCTTGCCGGTGGTGAGCGCCTGGGCGCCCGCCACGTTCTGCAGCGTGGTGACCGTCCCGTTCACGTTCTTCATCACCGACACCGTGCCGGAGTTCGACTGCAGCTGGATGCCGTAGCCGTTCTTCGGGCGGTAGGCGTTCTGCCAGCCACCGGAGCCGCGCAGGAACACGTTCAGGTAGCTCGCCGCGGTGTTCGACGACCACTGGAACGAGGTCAGCAGGTCGCTGTCGGCCTGGCTGGCCAAACCGGTCAGCTGCGCCCGGCCGTAGCCACCGGCCACGTCGCTGACCAGCAGCCGCCCGGCACCGGCCTGGGTGTCGATGGTGGCGCTGGCACCGCTGGTGGTCCAGGCCGCCGGCCACGGCGAACCGTCGGCGTCCGGCCAGGTCTCGGAGAACAGCACCGGGTTGGACGCGGTGGTGCTGGCCAGCACGGAGTTGCTGTCCGGCCCGACGTTGCCCGAGGTGTCCACCGCGCGCACCGTGTAGGTGTAGCCGGTGCCCGCCGCGAGGCCGGTGTCGGTGTAGGTCAGCCCGCTGGTGTTACCCACCACGGTCCCGTTCCGGACCACCTGATAGCCGCCGATCGCACGATCGTCGGTCGCCGCCGACCAGGCCAGCGACACCGCACTGGTGGTCGCGCCGGTCTGGCTGAGGCTGCCGGGCGCGCCGGGCGCCGTGGTGTCCGGCGGAACGGTCACCGTGATCACGGCTGAGCTGCCGGTGTTGCCGGCGCCGTCATGGGCGACCGCCTGCAAGGTGTGCGTGCCCACCGCGGTGGCGTTCCAGTTGAAGCTGGCCGGCACCGTGGTCGAGGTCGCGACCACCGAGCCGTCGACCAGCAGGTCGACCGAGGCCACCCCGCGGTCGTCGGAGGCGTTCGCGGTCACCGTGACCGGGCCGAAGACGGTGCTGCCGTCGGCCGGCGAGGTGATGGTCGCGGTCGGCGGCACCGTGTCCGGACCCAGCGAGCTCACCTCGGCGGTGGTCGCCGACCGGTTGCCGTCGTTGTCGATCGCCCGCACCCAGTAGTTGGCCGGGTAGCTCGGCGACGGGTCGATGTAGGACACACCGCTGGTGGTGGCGATCACCCGGTCACCGCGCAGCACCTCGTAGCGCACCGAGCCGCTGTTGTCGCTTGATGCGGTCCAGGACAGCTTGATCCCGGTGCCGGACGGGGCGAGCTGCAGGTTGCCCGGCACGGTCGGCGCCTGCGAGTCCCGCGGGCAGAACTTGCCGAAGCCGCCGAGCCACTGGTAGCCGGTGCCGGTCCAGGAACCCTGCTTGAAGTCCCCGCCGAACCACAGGCAGCCGTTGGAGTCCGGGGTCAGCTCCCAACCGCCGATGCCGGACCGGGTGTCCAGCGCCACCGGGTAGAAGTCCGGCAGGTACTTGCCGGTCTGCTCGTCCCAGGCCCCGATGTACTGGATGTTGTTGACGTCCGAGGCCGTCGGGATCGGGTTGGAGTAGTTGATGTCGTTGGCGTAGACGTAGTTGCCGCAATGGCAGCTGGCGTACACCACGCCGTTCAGGATGCCGATGGCCTGGATGTCACCGCCGGACTTGGTGATGTTGGAGCTCTGCAGGGTGAAGCTGGCCCGGTCGTACTGGCCGAGGATGTGCTCGGCGCCGCCCTCCCAGACGACGTTGCCGTCCTCCTTGATCGCCTGCTGGTAGGTCGCCGTGCCCGAGCCGGTGCTCGGCACGAACTTGCCGAGGCCCGGTACCAGTGCCGCGCCGGCGGCGGTGCTCACGATGGCGACGTTGGGCGAGGAGGTGCCGTTGACGTTGTTGAAGTAGCCCGAGAAGTACACCCGGTCGCCCTGCGCGCTGGCGTCCAGTTCGATCACCGAGCCGTCGAAGTTCGGCTTCCAGGTGCCGTCCGGCTTGCCGTCGGACACCCGCAGCCGGGCCGCCCGGCCCACCGTGACCGGGCCGGTGAGCGGGTTGCCGCCGCTGACCCGGTTGAACCGGCCACCGAGGTAGAGCCAGCCGTCCTGGTAGTCGATGGCGCGGACCTGCGCCGGCAGGCCGTCGGTGCTGACCCAGCCCACCGAAGCGGCCCAGCCGGGCACCTCGGCGCCGGTGATCGGATCGACCTCGGCGATGCCGACGGCGTTGGCGTCACCGTCCACGCTGGTGAACTCACCGCCCACCACCAGCTTGCCGTCCGGAGTTGCCTGCAGATCCCAGACCTGCCCGTTCAGGGTCGGCCGGAAGCTGGACAGCCACTCGCCGGTGTTGACGTCGAAGCCGGCCAGCCACGGCTGGGCGATCTTCTCGTCCGGCGTCGGGTTCGGTCCCTTCTGGACGTACTGGAAGGCGCCGCCGACGTACATGATGTTGCCGATCTGGGCGAACGTCTCGGCTTCCATCTTCAGCTCGCTGGACGCACCGAGAATGCCGGTGACCCCCCACGGGGTCGTCTGCGAGGTGTCCGAACTCATCATCGGCCGGATGGTGCTGGCCGGCTGGCCGGCGGCCGGGATCGCCGGGTAGCTCGCGGTGGTCAGCTTCGGCCGCAGGTAGACCTGGCTGAAGGCCAACGCCGACTTCTCGGTGGTGTAGGTCCACAGGTAGCTGGTCGCGTTGTTCTGGCCGGCGATCTGGCTGCCGTAGGCGAAGCCCATCTTGTAGTTGTGGTTGGACTGCTCGTTGGTGCTCAGCCGCAGGAACTGCTGGTTGCTGCCGTTGGACCACAACTGGGTGTTGCCCGAGCCGTAGGTGGTGCCGTCCACCTGGATGCTGGAGAACAGCACGCCGCCGCCGATCGCCCAGGTCCAGTTGGCCCGGTTGGACGGCATGATCCGCATCTCCTGGTAGGTCGAGCCGGCGATGTCCTTGGCCCGGCGCACCCGGATGCCGTCGGTCAACGCGTCCACCCGGCCACCGCCCAGCAACCCCTGCACGGTGCTCGCCGGCAGCGTCGCCGGCGCGAACGCACCGGTGCCGGTCGGCGTGTTACGCAGCGTCGCGACGCTGCCCTGGCCGTTGTAGGACCAGGTCCAGCCCTCCCGGCCACGCCCGATCAGCACCCAGCCGCCACCGTCGGTGGTCTGGTCGCAGTAGAACTGCTGCGGCGCCACCAGCTGCGGGGTCTGCAACCAGTACACCCCGTCCGGACTGGCCGGGTTGAGCTGCTTGATCGCCCAGCATGATGGGGCCGCCTGGGCCGAGGTGGAACCGTCCAGCGGTGCGGGGGTGGAGTCCGCCGCGGCGGGTTGGGCGGCCTGCACGGCCCCCACCAGCCCGGCGGCCAGCACGGCCACCACCGCGGTCAGCGCCTTGCCGCGGGTGATCCAGCGGGCTCGCGAGGGCAGGGCGTGGTTTTCTGCCTGCCGCGCATCTTGCTGACTGTTCGACATCTCTTCCTCGGTCTCTGAAGTGTGATCCGCTGGTTGGCGCGGTGATGCGTTGATAGGGCTACGGAGCGGCGCGGACGGTCAGGTCGTCGAACGAGACCGACTTGGTGCCGACGTTGGTGCTCCCCCGGTTCAGCGACAGGAACAGCTGCCCCGGCGCGGTGACGTCGGTGTCGGTGCTGGTCGAGGTCCAGGCCGCCGGCTCGGCGTTGCCGTCGGTCCAGATCTTGAACTGGAGGGTGGAACCGCTGACCCGCAGTCGCAGCCACTGCTTGGCCGTGCTCACCTGCTGGCCACCGGCCACCGTGGTGATCGTGGCGGCGACGCCGTTGACGTCCTTCTGCACCACCACCGTGCCGGAGTTGGACTGCAGTTCCACGCCGTAGCCGTTCTTCGGACGGTAGGCGTTCTGCCAGCCACCGGAACCACGCAGATACACGCTCAGGTAGCTCACCGCGGTGGTCGACGACCACTGGAACGAGGTCAGCAGCTCGGTGTCGGACTGGTTGGCCAGGCCGGTCAGCTGCGCCCGGCCGAAGGCGCCCGCCACGTCGTTGACGGCGATCCGGCCGGCGCCCGACTGGGTGTCGACGGTGCCGTTGGAGTTGCTCGCGGTCCAGGCCGCCGGCCACGCCGAGCCGTCGGCGCCGGGCCAGGTCTCGGAGAACAGCACCGGGTTGGACGCACTCGTGGTGACCGGCAGCGGAGCGGTGTCCGGCCCGACGTTGCCCGTCGCATCCACCGCATGCACGGTGTAGCTGTAGGTGGTGCTGGCGGTCAGCCCGGTGTCGGTGAAGCTGGTGTCGCTGGTCGAGCCGACCACCGTGCCGTTCCGGACGATCTGGTAGCCGCCGATCGCCCGGTCGTCGGTGGCGGCGGCCCAGCTCAGCGTCGCCGAGTTCGCGGTGACGTTGGACGAGCTCAGCGGGCCGGGCGCGGACGGCGGGGTGCTGTCGGCCGGCACGGTCACGCTGATCGGGGTGGAGCTGCCGGTGTTGCTGGCCGCGTCGCTGGCCACCGTCTGCAGGGTGTGGGTGCCCACGGCGGTGGCGTTCCAGCTGAACGTGTACGGCGCCGAGGTGTCGGTACCCACTGACGTGCCGTCGACCAGCAGCGACACCGAGCTGACCCCGACGTTGTCCGAGGCGGTGGCGGTCACCGTGGTGGGGCCGTACAACGAGTCGCCGTCGTGCGGCGAGGTGATCGCCGTGGTCGGCGGCGTGCCGTCCGGCGCGGTTGCGGTGACGTGCACGTCGGCCGAGTTTCCGGTGTTGCCGGCGGCGTCATGCGCCACCGTACGCAGCGTGTGCGGGCCGGCGGTGGCGTTCCAGTTGAACGAGTACGGCGCCGAGGTGTCGGTGGCCACGGTGCTGCCGTCGACCTGCAGGTCCACCGCGGTGACCCCGACGTTGTCCGAGGCGGTCGCGCTGACCGCAACGCTGCCGGTGCTCACGGCGGCGCCGTCGGTCGGTGAGCTGATCGAGGTGGTCGGCGGCACGATGTCCGGACCGGTCCGGCCGGATGCGGTGTAGTGCGCGTCGATCTGGGCCGGGCTCAGCGGACCGTCGTAGACGGCCACCTCGTCGATGGTGCCGGCGAACCAGGCGCTGCTCGGCTGGTTCGGCCAGGCGTTGAGGTTGTCGCCACCCACTCGCCAGTAACCGCTGTAGGCCTGGTTGCTGGTTACCCCGTTGCTGCCGATCAGGTGGTCGTCGACGTACATCGCCATGCCGGACGGACCCTGCATGGCCACCACGTAGTGCCACTGGCCGTCGTTGTAGGCGGTCGGCGTGGTGATCATGTCGAAGCTGCCGTTGTACACGCCGAAGATCAGCCGGCCGTTGTTGGTCATGTAGACGTGCTTGTCGTAGTTGCCGCTCGAGCCGGTCTGTGCGTTACCGAAGCCGAGCAGCTTGCCCCCGCTGGTGGTCGTGGTGTTGAACCACAGCTCCAGCGCGTAGCGGCTGGGGCCACCGATCTGGTTGGTCGAGGCGACGTTGCCGGTGACGCCGTCGAAGGTCACCGCGTGCCCGGTGGCACCGAGCGCGCCGGGCGCGCCCTGGGTGATGCCGCCGAAGTAGTGGCCGGTGGTGCTGTTGTCGGTGCTGTCGGCGGCCGTGCTGGCACCGCCGGTCTCGTCCAGCCGCCAGTAGTTGGCCGGGTTGTCGTTGTAGACGGCCTTGCCGTAGTTGTCGGCCGGCGCGGTGGACGGCGGCGGCGTCCGGCCGGAGGCCGCGTAGTGGCTCTGCACGGCGGCCAGGTTCAGCGCGTGGTCATACACCGCGGTCTCGTCGAGGCTGCCGCTGAAGAACTGGCCGCTGGCGTCCGGCCAGCCGCCCAGGTTGTCCCCGCCGACCCGCCAGTAACCGTTGTAGGACTGATTGTTGGTCTGGCCGTCATGGGCCACCTTGGCGCCGTCGACGAACAGGTTCAGGCCCTGGCTGCTCTGGGTGGCGACCACCTGGTGCCATTGCCCGTCGTTGTAGGCGTTCGCAGAGGTGATGGTGTCGGCGAAGCCCACCCAGACACCGAACTTCAGGTGCCCGTCGGCAGTCATATAGACCTGCTTGTCGTAGGAGCCGCTGACCGCCGGGTTGCCGTTGAAGTCGTAACCACCCTGCCGGTCGCCGAAGCCGATCAGCTTGCCGCCGCTGGCGCTGGTGGTCTTGAACCAGGTCTCCAGCGAGTAGCTGGTCGGCGAGGGCAGCTGCTGGGAGGTGGAGACGAAGCCAGACGCGCCGTCGGTGGTGATGGCGGTGCTGCCGCTCACCGCGCCGGCGGCTACCCCGTAGGTCACCGTACCCTGCGAGAGACCGGCGTCCATGCTGGCCCCGGAGTCGGCCAGCACCGGGCCGGCGTTCTCCCCGTATCGCCAGAAGATGCTCGGGTTGTCCTGGTCGACGGCCGCCTCGTAGGCGCTGCTGGCGGTGTTCACCACGGTCACCGAGCGGCTGGCCGCCGACTTCGGGCCGGCGTTGGGGCCGTTGGTCTCGATCGCGTCGGCGGTGTAGGTGTGGCTGCTGCCGAGCGGCAGGCCCGAGTCGAGGTAACTGACCACCGGGTCCCGCCAGAACAGCGCGTGCACTCCGCTGGTGAAGACCGGCGTGCTGCCGCCGTCCCGGTAGATCCGCACGGTCACGTCGGTGTCGTCGGTGTCCAGCGGCGCCTGCACGTAGACGGCGATCTTGCCGCCCGGCAGCGCGACGGCGGACGGGGTGGCCGGCCGGGCCGGCGTGGCCAGGTCACCGGTGGCCGGGCTGAACCGGGCGAAGCCCTGCTGGGTCAGGCCGTTGACCGTGGTGAACTCACCGCCGACGAACAGCTGGCTGCCGTCGGTGGCCATCACCCGCGGGCCGAGGCCGGCACCGCCGGGACCACCGTTGGTGTTCGGGTACCAGTTGCCCAGCAGGCCGCCGCTGGTGCTGCGCGAGAGCAGGTGCCGGGACAGGCCGCGGCCCCAGCCGACCTCCGGAAAGGCGTCCGGGTCCTTGCCCTGGTCGGCGCTGCAGTCGTGGCTGTGCGAGCCGGTGTAGAGCACGGCGCCGATCGGCTGCACCGCCTGGGTGGCGCCGAGGCACATGCTCTGCCAGCGCAGCGAGCCGTCGTTGTTGGCGGCGAAGGTGCCGTCGAAGCAGCCGCCGCCGGTGCCCTCGACGCCGTAGTAGACGCCGCTCGAATCGGTCTTGACGGACTTGGCCTCCACGATGCAGGCGTCGGTCTTCGGCGGGATCACCGAACCGGCAGCGAACGGCAGCGGGTTGCCGGTGGCCGTGTCCAGGGCCGCCACCGCGTGATAGGTGGTGTCACCGTTGATGCTGGTGAAGGCACCGGCCAGGTAGAGCCTGGCCCCGTCCGTGGAGACCGCGCTCTGGTAGACGATGTTGTCCGGCGTGACGTTGAAGGTGGCCAGCGCGGCGCCGGTGCTGGCACTCAGCGCCGCCACCCGGTGCTCGGTACGGCCGCCGACGGTGGAGAAGGAGCCCGCGACATAGACGGTTGAGCCGAACGGCGAGATGCCGGCCACCCGGCCGTTCGAGTTCGGGTTCCAGGAGGTCAGCGCGCCGGAGGAGACGGTGAACGAGGCGATCCGGTTGCGGGTCGAGCCGTCGACGGTGGTGAAGTCGCCGCCCGCGTAGACGGTGGAGCCGTCGGGGCTGGCGGTCAACACGGACACCGCGCCGTTGAGGGTGTGGTTGAACGAGGTGATCAGTGCGCCGGTGCTCGCGTTGAAGGCGGCCAGGTAGCTGCGGGCGACCTGGCCGGTGCCGGCTGCGGCACCGGGCGGGCGGACCGAGGTGAACGCGCCGCCGACATAGACGATGCCGTTGGCCGCGGCGATGGCGTTGACGGTGTCGTTCGTCTGCCAGCTCGAGGCCACGTTCGAGGGCACGGTGCCCTCGAGTGCGGAGGCCGGCGTCGCGGTGGTGAGCACCACTAGTCCGAGCACCGGGATGGCTGCGGCCATGATCGCGGCCTGCAGTCGCTTGCCTCGCATAGATCCCCCTGTTTCACGTATGTCGCCGGCGGCGGCCGGCGGGCACGGTCTACCTCGACCGTGGCGGTGCGGTGATGCGATGAAGCGGTGGTGCCGAGAAGCGGTGGTGCCGGTGAAAGCGATGGTGCCGAGTTCGTAGTGCCGGGTGAGCCGCGGTGGTTTCGCAACTGGAGGACGGTGCGCGATCCGAACGCCCGCGACCGAGCGTCGCGGCGCCGAAGTGATTCCCCCCGCTTACGAACCAACCCGGATTTATTACTCCGTGTAGTTGGATAACTGCATTCAGTACGTTAGTTTGGTGCTAATTCCATACTCTAGTCGAGCCCTCCCCGGCATGTAAAGCCGAGATAAGTAAATGCGGATGGGGCCTAGCGGAGTCGTTATGAAGTTTCACCGAGCGTAATTAGCTCAGTACGCACCGGAACCGGCCAGGACCGCCCGCGCCGTCTTCCACAGGATCAGCAGGTCGCTGGCCAGCGACCAGTTCTCCACGTAGCGCAGGTCGAGCCGGACCGACTCCTCCCAGCTGAGGTCGCTGCGGCCGCTGATCTGCCAGAGCCCGGTCAGGCCAGGTTTCACCAGCAATCGACGGTGCACGTGCGCCTCGTACCTGGCGACCTCACGAGGCAGCGGCGGCCGCGGGCCGACCAGCGACATCGTGCCGAGCAGCACGTTCAACAACTGTGGCAATTCGTCAAGGGAATACTTGCGCAAGAATTGTCCGACCCGGGTGACCCGAGGATCCGAGCGCATTTTGAAAAGCATTTCATTGCCGTCGCTGAGCCGCTCCAATTCCAGCAGCCGTTCCTCGGCATCGATATACATCGAGCGGAATTTCAGCATTGTGAAATCGGTGCCCGAGCGACCCACGCGGGTTTGCTTGAAGAATGCCGGACCGCGCGAGGAAAGCCGCACCGCCAGCGCGAGCGTGATGAATACCGGCGACAGGCAGAGCAGCAGCAGCGCCGCCACGCCGCGGTCGAAGGCACCCTTGACGAACCGGCTGAACCCCGAGAACGTCGGCTCCTCGACGTGCAGCAGGGGCAGCCCGGCGACCGGCAGGATGTGCAGTCGTGGGCCGGCCACCTCGATAAGGCCGGGCGAGACCACCAGGTCGGTGTCGCTGCCCTCCAATTGCCATGAGATGGAACGCAATTTCTCCGGGCCGATCCGGCCGGACGAAACAACGGCCACCGTGTCGGCGGCCGACCGGCCCACCGCGTTGAGCACCGAATCGACGTCGCCGAGCAGCGGCACATTCATCGCCGAAAGAGTTTCGACGGTATGCGGGTCGGCAACCATCTCCGACGGCACGCAGGCGCCGACCACGCGCATTCCGACGTAACGATCGTCGCGCAGCACATTCGTGAAGCTGACGATGGCCTCGGCATCGCCGACCAGCAGCACCGACTTCAGCGCCCGGCCCATCGCCCGCTGCCGGTGCAACCACTTGCGGGCGCCGTACCGGCTGAGCAGGTTGGCCACCACTGTTACCGGCAGCGCCACCAGCACGAAGCCACGCGACAGATCGGCGTGGCTGATGAAGGAGGCGAGGGCAACCAGCGCGGTCAGGTGCAGGAAGGCGTGGAAGATCCGTTGGAACTCGGTCGCTCCCACCCCGACGAAGCGGTCGTTGTAGCCGTGGTTGACCGCCACCAGGCCGATCCAGCACAGCGGCATCAGCAGCAGGGTCAGCAGGTTCAGCGGATGATCGAGATGCGTGCCGAACCGAACCAGGTAGCCGCTGGAACCCGCGGCCGCCGCCGTTATCAGGTCGAGTACCACCAGGCCACGCCGATAACGCAACAGCCAACCGCTGCGGCGCCCGGAAAGCGTCGCGACCGGAGCACCGACCGGCACCGATCGTCCGACCGGGCGAAGCTGCCGTCCAGCCGGCGTCGTGATGGCCGGCGATCCAGCCAGCCCGTCGGCCGATTGGGCGTGCGCGCCAACTGCCGCGACCACCCTGTTACCCCCTGTAGGTTCGGGCGCTTGCTCATCGGCGCTTTCGACGAGCCCGAGGCCACTAGTCAACATCAAATCCCCCGAACGGGCCCGTCGACCGCACCCCGGCCGCGACCCTGTCATGCCGCCCGGTCGTGCTCGTCGCACGAGCTCGACCCGGACAACCCCCCGTAACGCTTCACGCCGCTGCCTGGCGAAGACCTTGCATGACGCTTCCGTCGGTCCCCCACTCGACGCGCGACCCAACGTTTATAACCCGTGAGGTTATCGTTTGGGAAGCGGTAAGTTTCCTTATTCTTCAAGGTATTTTTACAGCGGACACGCACTGTGCAGCACAGTGCGACGACCCTGCTGCACAGAGTCACCAAACCTCAACGCAATGCGCATCGTCGGTCACGGCGCGTCATCGCAGCCGGCGGTGCCCGCCTCCCGTCTCACTGAGTGGATGGGGGAAACTCGACGAGTGATCGTGCGCACATTCTCCGACGAGACGCTCGGTGAGCCGGGTGCCGGTGATGACGACAGCGCTCTGCGCCGTGACGTGCGCCGGGTCGGTGACCTGCTCGGTGAGTCCCTGGTCCGCCAGCATGGGCAGCAATTGCTCGACCTGGTCGAGCAGGTCCGCGCACTGACCAAGCAGAGCAAGGAGGCGCAGCGGATCGAGGATCGCAACGCGGCCCGGGACGAGGTGCGTGCGCTGCTGGCCGAACTGCCGACCGACCTCGCCGCGGCGCTGGTGCGCGCCTTCTCCGCGTACTTCCACCTGGCCAATGTGGCCGAACAGGTGCACCGGGTGCGCAGCCTGCGCGACCGGCCGGCGACCGAAGGCTGGCTTGCCACCTCGGTGGCCGCCGTCGCGGCCAAGGCCGGGCCGGACGGGCTCACCAAGGCGGTGCGCAACCTGGCGGTACGGCCGGTGTTCACCGCGCATCCGACCGAGGCCAGCCGCCGGTCCATCCTGACCAAGCTACGCCGGCTCGCCGACGTGCTCGCCGATCCGACGGAGGCCGGCAGCGCGGCCCGGCAACGGCAGGACCGGCAGTTGGCCGAGATCATCGACCTGATCTGGCAGACCGACGAGTTGCGCCGGCACCGGCCGACACCGCTGGACGAGGCCCGCAACGCCGTGTACTACCTGCAGGAACTGATCGACGAGACGCTGCCCGAGCTGACCGTCGACCTGGCCGCGGAGTTGCAGCAGCATGCCGGCCGGCTGCCCGCCGATGCCCGGCCGTTGACCTTCGGCTCCTGGATCGGTGGCGACCGCGACGGCAACCCGAACGTCACCGCCGCGGTGACCCGCGAGGTGCTCGTACTGCAGCATCAGGTCGCCGTCCGGTCCGCGTTGCTCAACATCGACGCGCTGATCGCCGAGCTGTCCTCCTCCTCCGACATCGCCGGGGTGTCCGAGCAGCTGACCGCCTCGATCGCCGAGGATCTGCAGCGGCTACCTGAACTCGATCCACGGCTGCCGACGGTGAACGCGGCCGAGCCGTACCGGCTGAAGCTGTCCTGTATCCGGCAGAAGATCCTCAACACCCGGGCCCGGGTGCTGGCCGGCACCCCGCACGTGCCGGGCCGGGACTACCTCGGCCGCGCCGAGCTGCTGGCCGAACTCGCCCTGCTCGGTGACTCGTTGCGCGCCAATGCCGGCGGCCTGATCGCCGACGGGCTGCTGGCCCGCGCCCAGCGCACGCTGGCCTGCTACGGGCTGCACCTGGCCACCCTGGATATCCGCGAACACGCCGAGGCGCACCACCATGCGGTGGGTCAGCTGATCGACCGGCTGAAGGAGGAGCACTGGCTCTACGCCGACCTGCCTCGGGACTACCGGGCCCGGCTGCTGTCGAAGGAACTGGCCAACCGCCGGCCGCTGTCCCAGAGTCCGCCGCCGCTGGACGAGGCGGGTGCCAGGACGTTCGCGGTGTTCACCGAGATCCGCCGGGCGCTGGACACCTACGGCAGCGACGTGATCGAGAGCTACGTGATCTCGATGACGATGGGTGCCGACGACGTGCTGGCCGCCGTGGTGCTCGCTCGTGAGGCCGGCCTGGTGGACGTGCACGGTACCGCAGGCGGCGGCCGGGCCCAGCCGGTCGCCCGGATCGGCTTCGTCCCATTGTTGGAAACCGTCGACGAACTGCGGCGCAGTGGTGAGGTGCTCGACGACCTGCTCTCGGATCCGACCTACCGGCTGATCGTGCGGCTGCGTGGTGACGTGCAGGAGGTCATGCTGGGATATTCCGATTCCAACAAGGACGCCGGAATCACCACCTCGCAATGGGAGATCCACAAGACCCAGCGGCGGCTGCGCGACGTCGCGGCCCGGCACGGGGTGCGGTTGCGCCTCTTCCACGGCCGCGGCGGCACGGTCGGTCGCGGTGGCGGCCCCACCTACGACTCCATCCTGGCCCAGCCCTGGGGGGTGCTGGCCGGCGAGATCAAGTTCACCGAGCAGGGCGAGGTGATCAGCGACAAGTACGCGCTGCCGGATCTGGCCCGGGAGAACCTGGAGTTGACGGTAGCCGCGGTATTGCGTGCCTCCAGCCTGCACACCTCGCCGCGTCAGAGCGCCGAGCAGCTGCGCACCTGGGACGACACTATGGAGGTGGTCAGCGAGACCGCCTTCACCGAGTACCGCAAGTTCATCGACGATCCCGGCCTGCCGGAGTACTTCGTGTCCTCCACGCCGGTGGAGCAACTGGGCTCGCTGAACATCGGTTCGCGGCCGAGCCGACGACCGGATTCCGGCGGCGGCATCGGCGGATTACGAGCGATTCCCTGGGTGTTCGGCTGGACCCAGTCCCGTCAGATCGTACCGGGCTGGTTCGGTGTCGGCTCGGGGCTGCGGGCCGCCCGCGAGGCCGGTCTGGATTCGGTGCTGGCCGAGATGCACGCCGAGTGGCATTTCTTCCGGACGTTCATCTCCAACGTCGAGATGACGCTGTCCAAGACCGATCTGGACATCGCCTCGCACTACGTCTCGTCGCTGGTTCCGCAGCCGCTGCAGCGGCTGTTCGAGCTGGTGCGGGCCGAGCACGAACTGACCGTGGACGAGGTGCTGCGGGTCACCGGGGAGCAGTTCCTGCTGGACAATCAGCCTTTGCTGCAAAGGACGTTGAGCGTCCGGGACGCCTATCTCGACCCGATCTCCTATGCCCAGGTGGACCTGCTGTCCCGGGTCCGCGGACTGGCCGGTCGGCCCGGCAGCGAGCAGGACCAGGCAGAACTGCGCCGGGCACTGCTGCTGACCATGAACGGGGTGGCGGCCGGGCTGCGCAACACCGGCTGAACCGGTTGCCACTGTCGTGTCCGGAATCCGCTAGCCAGCCGGCCCGCGGGCGAGCAGACTGGTCGGTGTGCTGATCGATACCGAGGCCGCCTACCGCGCCGTACAGAGCCGGGATGCCCGCTTCGACGGCACGTTCTACACGGGCGTCCGGACCACCGGCATCTACTGCCGGCCGTCCTGCACGGCCCGCACCCCGCACCGGCGCAACGTGGACTTCTACCCCAGCGCGGCTGCCGCCCAGCGGGCGGGCTTGCGCGCCTGCAAGATGTGCCGGCCGGACGCCACGCCCGGCTCACCGGACTGGAACGCCCGAGCCGACCTGGCCGGCCGCGCGGTTCGGCTGATCGCCGACGGCGTGATCGATCGAGAGGGCGTACCGGGCCTGGCCCGGCGGCTGGGCTACTCCGAGCGACAGCTGACCCGAACCCTGGTGTCCGAGATGGGTGCGCCGCCGTTGGCGCTGGCCCGCGCGCAGCGGGCACACACCGCGCGCGTGCTGCTGGAGAACACCGACCTGCCGGCCTCCGATATCGCCTTCGCGGCCGGCTTCGCCAGCATCCGGCAGTTCAACGACACCGTGCGGGACGTCTACGCCTGCACTCCCACCGAGCTTCGGCGACGGCCGGCCGGACCGCACGGCGAACCCGGCACCATCGAGTTGCGGCTGGCCTACCGGGAGCCGATGGAGCTTGCCCGGACGCTGAACTTCCTTGGCCGGCGGGCCATTTCCGGGGTCGAGGAGTACGACGGTACGACCTACCGGCGAACCCTCCGGCTGCCGCACGGTGCCGGCCTGGTAGCGCTGGCACCCGGCCCGGGCTATGTGCGGGCCACCCTGCGACTGCTCGACCACCGGGATCTGGCCGCCGCGGTGGCGCGAATCCGCCGGCTGCTGGATCTGGACGCGGACCCGCAGGCGGTGGACGAGGTGCTGTCCCGACAGCCGGTGCTGGCCGGGTTGGTCCGGCAGCGACCCGGGCTGCGCTCCCCCGGCGCGGTGGACGGTTTCGAGATGGCGGTCCGGGCGGTGGTCGGCCAGCAGATCTCGGTGGCCGGCGCGCGCACCCTGCTCGGCCGATTGGCCAAGAGCTACGGGCAATCGGCCGCCGAATTCGGACCGGGCTGGTGGCTGTTCCCCGGCCCCGAGCAGCTCGCCGGGCTGGATCCGGCCGAGTTCCCGATGCCGGCGGCCCGCGGCCGGACGATCACCGGGATCGCGGCGGCGATGGCCGGTGGCCAACTCGAACTCGACGCCGGCGCGGACCGGGAATCCACCCGCCAACAACTGCTGGCGCTGCCTGGCGTCGGCATCTGGACCGCGGACTACCTGCTGATGCGGGCGGTCGGCGATCCGGACGTGTACCTGGCCACCGACCTCGGCGTACGGCAGGGGCTCGCTCGGTTGATAGCCGCGCCGGAACCCCTATCGGCCGCGCCGTGGCGCAGTTACCTCACCCATCACCTGTGGGCCCGGCTCACCGACACCTCGGCCCGCTGATGCCGATCTGCTGACGTCCGACCCACCGACACCTCATCATCCGCTAACGTAAGGACATTCGATGTTTCACAGTTACCTCGACTCACCGATCGGCCGGCTGCTGCTGACCGGCGACGGCAGCGCGCTGACCGGCCTCTACCTGGCCGAACACGTGCGCGTCGTTAAGCCGCTCGGCACCCGGGACGATTCGGTTTTCGTCGAGACAGCAAGGCAATTGGCCGAATACTTCGAAGGTGAACGGCGGGTCTTCGAGCTCCCGCTGGCGCCGAGCGGCACTCCGTTCCAGCTCCGGGTCTGGCAGTTGCTGCAGGACATCGGCTACGGCGAGCGGCGCAGCTACGGCGAGCTGGCGGCCGAACTCGGCAACCCGAACGCCGCGCGTGCGGTGGGTTTGGCCAACGGGCGCAACCCGATCTCGATCATCGTGCCGTGCCACCGGGTGGTGGGCAGCAAAGGCGCGCTGACCGGCTACTCGGGTGGCATCACCAACAAGCAATGGCTGCTGGAGTTCGAGACCCGCGCGCTCGGTGGCGCCTCGGCCGTACCGGCCTGACCGGCGGTTGCCGGCTGAGGCGGGCCTCGGTCAGTTGCCGGGGCAGGTGACCCAGGACGTCGTCACGTACTGGGAGGTCTGCCCCCACCAGAAGGCGTCGCCACACGGACCGGCATAGGCGTACTGACCGATCACTTCGCCGTTGATGTTCCCGTAATGGTAGGTGTCCAGCCGGTACTGGGTATTCGGGTCCGGAATCCCGGTCGCCGAGGCAGGGCCGGCCGGTGACAGGGTGGCCGCCGCGACCAGGGTGGCGGCCAGCAGCGACTTGGCGAGCAGGAACCTACGGTTCATGGCTTCTCTCCAGAGACCAGGCAGAACGCACGAAGGTGAGTTAGCACACCTTAGTCCGTATTGTGCGAGTGGGATACCCCTGCCGCCGGCCGCCGGGTCGGCCGGCTCAGCCGCTGGTCACCGTGGCGCACGGCAGGAACTTGGTGTTACCGGTGCCGTAACCGGTGTTCAGCGCGTACACGCAGACGGTATGCCGGCCGGCGGCGACACCGGTCACCGTGATCGAGTAGCCCTGGTTCGGCCCGGTGTGCACCTTCGCCGCCACGTCCGGCCGAGCCACCCCGGTCGTGTAGCGGCCGCGCATCCGACTGTCGATGTAGACGTCGATGTACATCCGTGCGCTCAGGTTGTCCGGGTCGGCGGCCCAGCCGACCGCCTTGACCGAACCGGTGCCGACGGTCACCGAGTCGACATGGCCGATCGGATTGTGCTTGGCGGCCGCCGCGTTCGCGTTGGTGATGATGGCGGTCGCCGCGGCACCGACCCCGATCGAGATCACCGGATGGGCCGACGGGAGCAGCCACCGCATGATCACGTTCAGCGAGTTGGCGTCCACCGCGACGCAGCCGAGGGTCGGTTCGCCGTTGGTGACGTGCAGGAAGAACGCGGAACCGGCGCCGGCATGCACCGGGAACCGGTTGTAGTCGATGACCACGGCGTGCGAGTAGACGTAGCCCGCGTCGTACAGGTTCTCGCTGTTCGGGCCGGGCGAGGCCACCTGGTGCACGTGCGTGTTGTAGGCGGGCGTGCCCGACTCGCCGTCCCACCAATCGGCTCGGGTGGCCTGGAAGTACGGCAGGGCGCTGCCGTTGTCCGGCTGGTTGCCGAAGGCCTGGGTGAGCGTGAAGACCCCGGCGGGGGTGCGGGCGATCCCCTCGTGCGCCTGGCCGATGCCCAGTTCGCCGACGTAGGCGTGCACCGGCCCGGCGGCGTGCCAGTAGCCGCCGCGGCTGGATGCGGTCCACAGATCCAGCCGGGCGGTGGTGGCGCCGGCCGAGCTCGACTGCACGGTGATCACTCGCAACGGGCTGCTGGCCGCGGTCGCGGCCGGTGCCGAGGCCAGGGTCAGCGCGACCGGCGACAGGCCGCCGATCGCGGCCGTGACGAGCAGGATGAGCAGGCGGCGGGCCGAGGTGCGCATGTGGAACTCCTTGCGAGTGCGGGGCAACTGAAGATTCTGCCGGGTGGCGGCGGCATCCGCAGGCCGACCCGCAGGCCGAGCGCAGCGCCGACCGCAGGCCGACCGCAGCGCCGACCCGCAGGCCGACCGCAGCCCCGACTTAGCCGTGGAAGGTGTTCTGGGCCGCTTCCAGGCCATCGGCGAGGATCGCCGACGCCGCGTCGGCGGCCCGGTCGATGAGATATTCGATGTCCTTGCGCTCGGTCGCGGAGAACTCGCGCAGCACGTACTCGGCGGGATCCTGCCGTCCCGGTGGCCGGCCGATGCCGAACCGCACCCTGGCGTAGTCCTTGGATCCGAGTGCCGCGGTCACCGACTTCAGGCCGTTGTGGCCACCCTCGCCGCCGCCACGCTTGAGCCGAATCACCCCGTAGGGCAGATCCAGTTCGTCGTGCACCACCACGATCCGCGGTAGGTCGATCTTGAAGAACCGGCTGACCTGCGCGACCGGGCCGCCGGAAGTGTTCATGTATGACCGCGGCTTGGCCAGGATCACCGGCTGACCGGCCAGCCGCCCCTCGGCGAGGTCCGCGCTGCCCTTGTGCGCCTTGAACCGGGCACCGATCCGGTCGGCCAGTTCGTCCAGCACGAAGAAGCCGGCATTGTGCCGGGTGGCGGCATAGCGCGGGCCGGGATTGCCCAGCCCGACGATGAGGAATCGCTCGTCGGACATTGACAATCCCGGCCCGGAACGCGAAGAGATGGGCAGCCGGCGGCGGCGCTACTCGGCGGTCGCCTCGTCCTCGGGCTCGGCCGGCTTGTCCTCCACGATGCCGAGCTCGTCGGCGGCCTCGGCGGTCTCGGCCTCCAGGTCCTCGGCGGTCGGCGCGGCACCGACGCTGAGCAGCAGCGTCTCGGCGTCGGTGACCAGCGTGCAGCCGGCCGGCAGCCGCAAGTCGCCGGCGGCGATATGCGCGCCGATCTCCAGGTCGGCCACCGACACCTCGATCTCGGTCGGCAGGTGGGTCGCCTCGGCCTCCACCGTCACCACGGTGTGCTCGACGTTCAGCAGGCCACCCGAGGCGACCTCCCCGCTCACCGCCAGCGGCACGTCGATGCTGACCTTCTCGCCGCGACGGACCGCGAGCAGGTCGACGTGCTCGAACTCGCCGCGGATCGGGTGCCGTTGGATCGCCTTCGGGATCGCCAGTTGCTCCTGGCCCTCCAGGGCCAGGGTGAGCAGCACGTTGGCGCCACCGTGGCGGACCGCGTTGGCGAACTCACGAGCCGGCAGCGCGACGTGCTTGGGGGCAGCGCCGTGACCGTAGAGGACGGCCGGGATGTTGCCGGCACGGCGGGTACGACGCGCGCCGCCCTTGCCGAACTCGGTGCGGATCTCAGCGGCCAGACGTACTTCGGACACGGGAAGGCTCCTCATCGTGCGGATATCGATCGTGCGGCTATCACCGACGCGCAGTGAGTCACGCGGCGGAAAATGTGTGCGTTTGTGCCTGCGGTCTTGCGGTCGTCGACATCGGCGGGCTCGACGTCAGCGCTGGCAAGCACCGCGTCGAGTGCGGGGGCCGGTTGGCCACCCTCGCCGAGGCAACCTGCTAATCCTACAAGAACGGTCACGCCCGGCGGCAATCGGGCGGCTGCCGCCGGGCCCGGTGCGCGCCGCCGACTACCATCGGCGGACGTGTCCACCCCGACCGGCCAGCCTCGGCTCAGCGCCCGCGCCGGGGTCACCGTCTCGGTGCCGGCGAAGCTGAACGTCGGCCTGGCCGTCGGACCGCGCCGGCCGGACGGCTTCCACTCGATCGACACGATCTTCTGCGCCCTGGACCTCTACGACCGAGTCACCGCTGAGCCGGCCGAGCGGCTCAGCCTCGCGATCGACGGTCCGGAGGCGGCCACGGTGCCGGCCGACGAGGGCAACCTGGCCTGGCAAGCCGCCGAGCTGCTGGCCGGGCTGGCCGGCCGGCGGCCGGCCGTCGCGCTGCGGATCGACAAGCGGATCCCGGTCGCGGCCGGGCTGGCCGGCGGCTCGGCCGACGCCGCCGGCGCGCTGCTCTGCTGTGACCGGCTGTGGCAGCTGGCAACGCCGCCGCCGCGGCTGGCTGAACTGGCCAGCCGGCTGGGCAGCGACGTCAGCTTCGCCCTCACCGGTGGCCTGGCCCGCGGCAGCGGCCGGGGTGAGCGACTGGTGGAACTGGCCGGTCCGCCGCTGCACTGGGTGCTGGCCGCTGCGACCGGTGAGCTGGCCACCGCCGCCGTCTACGCCGAGCTTGACCGGCAGCGTCCGACGGCGGCGGAGCCCATGTTGCCCGATGAACTGATCGAGGCGGTGCGAGCCGGTGATCCGGCCCGGGTCGCGCCGCTGCTGCACAACGACCTGCAGCCGGCAGCGCTGGCGCTGGCTCCGTACCTGGCGCAGACCTTGGCCGCCGGGCTGGCCGGTGGAGCACTCGCGGCTTTGGTCAGCGGCTCCGGGCCGACCTGCGCGTTCCTCGCCGGCGACGCCGAGCACGCGCGGGAACTGGCCAGCAAGGTTTCCACCGCCGAACACTGCCGATTCGCGATCGCGACGGTCGGCGGCGTGCCCGGCCCGAGTCGGCACCGAACCTGATGGCCAACCTGGTCAACCTGGAGAGCGTCAGCAAGAGCTACGGCACCATCCGAGTGCTGGACGGCGTGTCGCTCGGTGTCGGCAGCGGCGACCGGATCGGCGTGGTGGGCCGCAACGGCGGTGGCAAGTCCACCCTGCTGCGACTGATCACCGGCGCCGAACCACCCGATGCCGGCCGGGTCAGTCGGCTCGGCGGAACCCGGATCGCCACGGTCGACCAGGCCGGCTCGCTGCCGGCCGGCAGCACGGTTCGACAGGCGGTGGTCGGCGACACGGCTGAGCACGTCTGGGCCGGCGACGCCGCCGTTCGCGAGGTGCTGGTCGGGCTGGGACTGTCCGCGCTGGGGCTGTCCGCGGTGGGGCTGGCGACCGAGGTGGACCGGCTGTCCGGCGGCGAGCGGCGGCGGGTATCGCTGGCCGCGGCGCTGGTGGCCGAGGCCGAGCTGCTGGTGCTGGACGAGCCGACCAACCACCTCGACGTGGAGGCGGTCGGGTGGCTGGCCGAACACCTGGGCCGGCGCCGCGGCGCGTTGCTGGTGGTGACCCACGACCGGTGGTTCCTGGACGCGGTGTGCAGCCGAACCTGGGAGGTCATCGACGGCGCGGTGCACGGCTACGACGGTGGCTATGCGGCCTACGTACTGGCCCGGGCCGAACGCAACCGGCAGGCGAGCGCCGCCGAGGCACGCCGGCAGAACCTGCTGCGCAAGGAGCTGGCCTGGCTGCGGCGGGGGCCGCCGGCCCGGACGTCCAAGCCGAGGTTCCGGATCGAGGCGGCCGAGGCGCTGATCGCCGACGTGCCGACGCCGCGAGCGGGCCTGGAGCTACGAGCGCTGTCGGCCCGGCGGCTGGGCCGCACGGTCTACGAGCTGGCCGACGTCTCGCTGTCGGTGGGTGATCCGGCCGCGCCGAAGCGACTGCTGGACCGGGTGAGCTGGCAGGTCGGCCCGGGCGACCGGATCGGCGTGATCGGGGTGAACGGGTCGGGCAAGACCCACCTGCTGCGGCTGTTGGCCGGACAACTACGACCGGACGCCGGCCGGGTGGTGATCGGCCAGACGGTGCAGGTCGGCTACCTGAGCCAGCATGTGCCGGAGTTGCCGGCCGGCCTGCGGGTGATCGAGGCGATCAGCGAGATCCGCAACACCGCGGTGATCGCCGGCGTGGAGCAGTCGGCCAGTCAGCTGGCCGAGCGGTTCGGCTTCGCCAACCAACGGCAGTGGACGCCGGTGGCCGAGCTGTCCGGCGGTGAGCGGCGGCGGTTGCAGCTGCTCCGGATCCTGCTGGGCCAGCCGAACGTGCTGCTGCTGGACGAGCCGACCAACGACCTGGACACCGACACGCTTGCCGAGCTGGAAGATCTGCTGGACTCCTGGCCAGGCAGCCTCGTGGTGGTCAGCCACGATCGGTACTTCATCGAGCGGATCTGTGACAGCACGGTGGCGCTGCTCGGCGACGGCAGCCTGGCCGCGCTGCCCGGCGGCATCGAGCAGTACCTGCAACTGCGAGCGGCCGGGCAGGTTGCTCAGCAGGCGGATGCGGCTGGTGGCGCGGCTGGTGGCGCAGGCTCGACCGCCGTCGAACGCAGGCCGGATCCGCGCGCCGCGCGCAAGGAGCTAGCACGGCTGGAGCGCCAGATCGCCAAGTTCGAACAGCGCGAGGCAGAACTGCATGCGGCGCTGGTCGAGCACGCCACCGACTACGTCCGGGTCGCGGAGCTGAACGGGCAGCTGCAGCAGCTGGTCGCCGAGCGGGACGCGGCGGAGTCTCGCTGGCTGGAGCTGTCAGACGAGCTGTGAGCCCTGTCCGATGAACTGGGGCTGTCAGGCTGGGCACTCTTCAGACCAGCTGTGAGCCTTGTCGGACGAGTTGGGAACTCAGTGGGCGGCCACGATCAACCGGCAGAACGCCATCGTCGGGATGCTGGCCGGGTCCGCGCGATTCATCCCGGTGAAGGTGAACACGTCCGCTCCGGGCGGTGAGCCGGCGAGGAGTTGGTAGCGCCAGCTGAACCGGCCGAGCTCGTCCGCCCGCAGGTAGCTGTGCCAGCCGGCCTGCCGAGACTCGGTCACCTCGATCAGTTCGTTCGCGCCGAAGCCGCTGCCGGTGAACTGGACGCACTGGCCGGGTTGCACCAGCCGGTCGAGAATCACCTGGCCGGATGCGCAGCCGGTCAACCGTGGCGTCGGGAGGGCCGCCTGCCGGCTGACCCCGGCGGTGACCAGGCCGCCCTTGCCCATCAGCAGCCCGAACGGAATGCCGATCGACAGCACGCCGGTGACGCAGACCGCGAACACCGCAGAGCGCAGCGACCGGGGCGACGAGCGTGCCGGGCGGCCGCTTGCTCGTCCGGACGTCAGAGGCACTTGCTCCTGATCGGACGCGGACCGGGCGGTCTGAACGTCCTGGCCGGCGGAATCGAAGATTCTTAGATTCGCGACTCGACGAATGCCGCGAAGCCGGGCATTACCCGGCCCAGCTGCCCGCTGTCGCCAGCTGCCCGCTGTCGCCAGCTGTCCGCTGTCGCCAGCTGCCCGCGCCGTCGCCGGTCGTCACGGGCGCTCCAGCGACAGCCGAGGCTTCGCCTCCAACCCGCGCAGGCCGTTCCAGCCCAGGTTGACCAGGTGCGCGGCGACCTCCTCCCGCTTGGGTTTGCGCACCTCCAGCCACCATTGCCCGGTCAGGGCGACCATGCCGACGAGCATCTGCGCGTACATGCCGGCCAGCTTGGTGTTCAGGTCCCGCCGGCCGAACTCGCGGACCAGGATGTACTCGACCTGACTGGCGATGTCGTTCAGCAGCGAGGAGAAGGTGCCGGTGGAGGTGGCCACCGGTGAGTCCCGGACCAGGATCCGGAACCCATCGGTCTGCTCCTCGATATAGGTGAGCAGGGCCAGCGCGGCCTGCTCGACCAGCATCCGCGGGTTGTCGCCGGTGAGGGCCGAGGTGACCGAGTCCAGCAGTGCGCGCATCTCCCGGTCCACCACGACCGCGTATACGCCTTCCTTGCCGCCGAAGTGCTCGTACACCACCGGTTTGCTGACCCCGGCCCGGCTGGCGATCTCCTCGGTGGAGGTGGCTTCGAAGCCCTTCTCGGCGAACAGCGCCCGTCCGACGTCGAGCAACTGCTCGCGCCGCTCCTTGCCGGTCATCCGCACTCTCGGTCGGCCGGCGTCGGGTCTATCAGCTTCGGTCACCCTGTCCATCCTTCCAGCTTGGCCGGCGTCGGACCGGTTCGGGCAGGTGCCGCGGCCGGGATCGGCTCGTCGCCACCGCTGGCCGGGATCGGCTCAGCGCCACCGACCGACCGTGCTCACGTCGCCTCGGCGGGTTGCCGACGGTTGCCCGCGGACCCGGGCTCAGGCGCCGGCTGCCAGCCGCGCCACCGGCTTCCAGGGCACCGGGCTGGCGAGCAGCATCGAGGAGGTCGGCTTGCCGTACCTGGCCAATCGGTCGATCAGGCTCTCGAAGCCGGCCATGTCCGCAACCGCGACCCGCAGCACCGAGCAGGCGCCGCCGGTCACCCGGTGCAGTTCCAGCACCTCGGGCCAGTCCCGCACCGAGTCGTCCTTCAACACGCACTTCGGGCCGTAGCAGTCCAGTTGAACGAAGGCCTGCACGGTGCGACCGAGCGCTTTGGGGTCGACCCGGGCGGCATAGCCGGTGAGCACGCCACGGTCGACGAGCCGGCGGACCCGTTCGGCCACCGCCGGTGGCGACAGGTTCACCCGCCTGGATACCTCGTTCAGCGACAGCCGGGCGTCGCGCTGGAGTTCGTCCAGGATCGCCCAGTCCACCGCATCCATGGCCCCACCTTACGATCATTAAGTCAAGCTCGCCAGCGGGTTTCGTCCGTCAGCTCCGAGTACGGTGTTGCTGGCGTTCGAGGTTCCACGCCTTCGGCTGCCTTGCGACTATGTGGGTATGACCGAGACCCAACCGCGCGCACTTGCCGACCGGGGCGAAGCCGGAGCCCCGGATCTGGACTACGCCGGCCGCACTCCGTACGTCGCCTACACCGAGTCGGACGTGCTGGCCAGGCTGGTACATCCGCAGACCGGCGAACCGCTCGAGGTCACCTTCATCGTGGTCACCCAGATCATGGAGCTGCACTTCAACCTGCTGATCCACGAGTGGCGGCTGGCGATCCGGGAGTTGCTCGCCGACGAGCTCGACGCCGCGATGGCCGCGCTGAAGCGCTCGGTCACGGTGCAGAACTCGCTGCTGTCGTCCTGGGAGATGCTCGCGCCGATGTCGCCGGCGCAGTACAACAGGTTCCGTGGCTCGCTGGGCAAGGCGTCCGGCTTCCAGTCCTTCAGCTACCGCGAGCTGGAGTTCCTGATCGGCGCGAAGAACCCACGGATGCTGAATCCGCATTCCGGAATGCCCGAGATCCATGACCAATTGCAGACCGCTTTCGACGAACCGGCGCTGTATGACGCGGCGGTGCGGCTGCTGGCTCGGCGTGGCCTGCCGATCCCCGCCGCGGTGGTCGAACGTGACGTGCGCGAACCGTGGACCGACAGCGATCCCGCCGTGGTCGAGGTGTGGCGGGAGGTTTACCTCGACAAGGACGGGGAAAACCCGCTCGCCGAGCTGGCCGAGGTGCTGACCGCGGTGGCTGAGCGGCACAGCCGCTGGCGGTACGTGCACTACACCGCGGTGCGCCGGATCCTCGGCGCGAAGCCGGGCACCGGCGGCTCGGCGGGGCTGGCCTGGCTGAAGCGCATGGTCGAGGCGCCGCTGTTCCCGGAGCTGTGGGAGGTCCGCAGTGTCTTCTGACACTGGCGAGTTCGTGGGTGCGTACGGGTCGGGCGGACTGGCCTGTTCCGCCGAGGCAGCTCGGGCGGCGGACGAGCATGACGAGCTGGCCTCGGCACGGCAGCTCTTCGCACTGCCGGACACGATGATCTACCTGGACGGCAACTCACTCGGCGCGCTGCCGGTTCAGGTCGGGCCCGCGGTGACCGACCTGGTGGACCGGCAGTGGGGGCAGCAACTGATCACCTCCTGGAACGTCAACGACTGGTGGCGGTTGCCCGCCCGGGTGGGCGATCGGATCGGGCGGCTGATCGGCGCTGCGGCCGGTCAGGTGATGTGTGGCGACTCGACCTCGGTGCAGCTGTTCCAGGCCTTGGTCGCGGCATGCCGGATGCGGCCCGGTCGGGGCACCATCCTGACCGACGCGGACGGATTTCCCACCGATCAGTACCTCGCCGACGCGGTTGCCGAACTGCTGGAGCTGAAGGTCGTCCGGCTGCACCCGGGTGAGCTCGCCGCGCACCTGTCCGACGATGTGGCGGTGGTCTCGCTGTCGCAGGTCGACTACCGGACCGGCGAACTGTTCGACGCGGCTGCGATCACCGAGGCGGTGCACGCGGCCGGCGCGCTGATGGTGTGGGACCTGTGCCATTCGGCGGGTGCCCTGCCGGTCGAACTGGACGCCATCCAGGCCGACTTCGCGGTGGGCTGCAGCTATAAGTACCTCAACGGTGGGCCGGGCGCGCCGGGCTACATCTACATCGCAGCTCGGCATCTGGATGCGGCCGTACTGCCGCTGACCGGCTGGCACGGGCACCGGTCGCCGTTCCAGCTGAGCCAGCGGTATTCGCCTGCCCCCAGCATCGAACGCGCCAGGATCGGCACTCCGCCGGTGTTGTCGATGGCCGCGTTGGATGCCGCGCTGACCGTGTTCGACCAGGTCTCGCTCGCTGCGATACGCCGGAAGTCGCTCGCGCTGACCGACCTGGTCATCGAGTTCGCCCGGACCCGGCTGGCCGGCTTCGGGGTCGAGGTGGCGACCCCGTTGCCACACGATCGACGCGGCTCGCAGGTGTCGCTGCGGATGCCCGCCGCCTACGAGGTGTGTCAGGAGCTGATCGCTCGTGGCGTGATCGGCGACTTCCGGGAACCGGACCTGCTACGGCTGGGGTTCACCCCGCTGTATCTGAGTTACGCCGACGTGTACGAGGCGATGGACCGGTTGGCCGAGGTGCTCGCCGACGGCAGCTATGCCGATGGCCGGTACGCCAATCGCACCGTCGTGACCTAGGCGCGGGTTGCGACGGCTGACCTAGGCGCTGTGGGCGACGCCTGACCTAGGCGGTGGCCGCGGTTGCTGTGCCGCTTCAGACGCGGGCGGTCTCGCCGGCCCGCTCTTCAGCACGCCGAGCGGCCAACTTGTCGAACCGATCCCGGCGGGGCCAGCGCACCGCAGTCGCCCAGCCGGCCTTCTCGAAGAGCCAGATCAGCCGGGCTGACATGTCGAGCTGGCCGCGATCCACGCCATGCCGGGCGCAGGTGGGCTCGGCGTGGTGGCTGTTGTGCCACGACTCGCCGAAGCTCAGGATGGCCAGCGGCCAGAAGTTGGCGGATCGGTCGCGGGATGCGTACGGCCGCTCGCCGATCATGTGACAGATCGAGTTGATCGACCAGGTCACGTGGTGCAACACGCAGATGCGCACCAGCGAGCCCCAGAGGAATGCGGTCAGCGCGCCGGTGATCGACCAGCTGATGAGACCGCCGATTAGGGCTGGCGCGAGCAGACTGGCCACGACGAGGGTCGGGAACTTGCGATCGATCCGGGCGAGGTCGCGGTCGGCAAGCAGATCGGGCGCGAACTTCTCCTGGTTGGTGTGTTCGGGATCGAAGAGCCAGCCGATATGGGCGAAGAAGAAGCCCTTGGTGAGGCCGGACAGCGAGTTGCCGTACCGCCACGGCGAATGCGGGTCACCCTCCCGGTCGGAGAATGCGTGATGGCGACGGTGGTCTGCCACCCAGCGGATGACAGGTCCTTCGACGGCGAGCGAACCCGCGATCGCCAGAGCGATCTTCAGTCCTCGATTCGCCTTGAACGAGCCGTGGGTGAAGTAACGGTGATAGCCGATGGTGACGCCGAGACCTGAAAGCTCGTAGAAGATGACGGAGATGACGAGGTCCGTCCAGCCGATCCCCCACCCCCACGCGATGGGCACCGCCGCGACCAGGGCGATGAACGGCACGATCACGAAGAGGTAGAGCAGCACCTGCTCGAATGGCCTCTTGGTTCCTTCGATCATCGGCTTGCCCGATGGCTGGTCATCGCGAAATGCGTGGACAGCGATCTGGTCGTCGGTCAAGGTCATAGGTGGCCTCTCGTCGAGCACAGGAGTTGGTTGGAACCTGGGTGAGCCGCCCGTCTGGAGGTTTCAGATGGCTACGCCAGCGTAACCTACGCGAACGTAGGTTGCGCTGAACGTGCGCCGATCCGGTGGTGGGTAAGCTCTTTTATTCGGACGCCTACGCATGGTCGGGGCGTCCGGTGGGAGATGGGGTAATCGGCAGCCCGCCGGCCTTTGGAGCCGTGCAGTCTCGGTTCGAGTCCGAGTCTCCCAGCCACCTGTGGTGAACCCGGTCACAGCGGAGCTCCTTTTTGTTGGCGGCTTGGACAAGTTTGTTCGCGGCTTGGACAAAGCCCGCGCCGGCTTGGACAAGCCTTGGCGCCTCAGGCAAGGCTTGCCGGCTCAGAAGTACCCCTCGGGTCCGCCGGCATGCAGCGTCGGTATCACATGGGTGATGCAGCCGTCCGCGTCGATCGCGTGCAGCAGGAAGCCAGGTGGTTCGTGGACGTATCCGCTTGGCCCCGCGATCTCGAGGTCGAGGGCGGCTTGCCGGAACGTGCTCGGCGCGATCGCCACCGTGGTGCCGGCGAAGCTGCCGACGACCGCGCGATGAACGTGACCCGCCAGCACTCGTTGCACGTTCCCGTGCCCGGCGAGGATCGACCGCAGCGGCTCAGGATTATCCAGCTTGATGCTATCGAGGAACGGCATTCCTACATCGATCGGCGGGTGGTGCAGGCATACCAGGGCAGGCGTCTCCGGCCGGGCAGCAAGCACGCTGTCGAGCCAAGCGAGTTGTGCCTCATCCAGGTGACCGGACATGCTGCCCGGCACCGCGGAATCGAGCATGATCAGGCGAACCCCGTCGTAGTCGACGGTGTAGTAAGCGGATGCTCCGCCGCCGAGGTAGCCGGTACGGCCGAACACGCTGACCATGGTCTGCGCATCGTCATGGTTTCCGGCGGCCAGGTGGATCGGCAGCGGGTACCTCTCGGCCACCGAGAGGAATGCCTCGTACTCCTCGAGCTTGCCGTTGTCCACAACGTCGCCGGTGAGCACGACGCAATCAGGCGTCGGGCGTATACCGAGAACCCGGCCGAGCGCGCGGTGCAGGTGCGAGGAGACCTCCCCCGCAAGCGGCCCTGTCCGGATGTGTGAATCGCTGAGCTGGGCTACCAACATCTACCTGCTCCGGTTCGCTCGGATCGCCGCTTCACGCAACCATTCTTCGCAAGTCTGCCGTACCCGGGCTCGGCCCAAACGGAGCCGCCGCAACAGCACGCTTCTCGGCTTAACCTCCCGCGCATCCACGTTGGGCCATTCGTAGGTCTGAGCGCTTTCGTATTCGTTTGCATATTAAATGGCCATATGCCTGTCTGCACTGTCTGCACGGTGTCTGCAACGCTTATGGTCCCGCCGCGCGCGCTCAGACATGGGTCTCGCTGACCGAGTCGGAGGTGGCTGGTGTTTGGCTGAGCACGCGGTGCTTGTCGCACGCGCGTCAAAGCCCAGTCGAAGCGGAGCCAAGTAACGCCCAGACAGCGCCTGCCCAATCGAACCCCCACACTCCCCATGTCCGAGCACGCTAAACCCACCCGCCCACGCGAACATCCAGTTATCCACAGGCAGCAGAGGCGAAGGCGGGTTATCCACATTTCCGACAACGCATCCCGTTTTATCGGTACGGCCGCTTAGCGTGAGCGCATGACCGCAGAGGCCTCAAAGTTGGGACAACCAAGCGCCGTGCTGGCACAACTGGCGTTCGCCGTGCAGCAGTACCTCGACGAGGTGACGGGCGGCCTCTACGACGGATTGAACGACGCCGACCTGCTCGCCGAACTGCGGTCGCTTGAGACGCTGCGGCGGCGGCTTCCGGTTGCGGACCATCGGCTCATCACCCAACTCGAGCGGCGAGATCTTCCCGCCCAACTGGCTGCGGTCGGAACCGCTGCTCTGCTGCAAGCCGCCTTACGGCTCTCCCCTTACGAGGCGAAGAACAGAATCTATGCGGCGCACCTGCTTGCTCCGCAGACCACTAGCGCTGGAGAGCAACTCCCGTTGCTGCCGTCGCTCGCCGCAGCGCAAGAAGAGGGGCTTGTCTCCGCTGAACAGGCGCGGGTCATTGCGAGAGCCCTGGACCTGCTACCGGAGTCGGTCGACCCGGAGGCAAGACGCGCGGCCGAGCAAGAGCTCACCGAAGCCGCGACCTTATTGCGGCCACGGGAGTTGGGGATTCTGGGCCAGCGACTGCGGATAGAGCTAGATCCGTACGGTGTCCTGACTTCCGACGCGGAGCACCGGCGCCTCCGCACATTGGCCGTCATCCCGCGGCATGACGGTAGCTATCTCATCCACGGCCGGTTGACGCCCGGGTGTGGCGCACAATTGGTTGCCTGGTTGAGCCCCCGCTCGGCACCGCATCCACTTGTGGACGGCGTGCCGGATCCACGCAACGCCGGACAGCGCACCCATGATGCCCTGGAGCAACTGGCGAGCCTGGCAGTACGCCGAACCGAATTGGTTGAGTCAGGAGCGCCAGCTCAGGTCATCATCACCATGACGGCCGACCAGTTGACCGACCGAACGGGCTGGGCGGAGACCAGCTTGGGCCAACTGATCTCACCGTCCGAGGCGTTGCAGCTTGCTGACGAATCGATCGTGAACCTCTTGGTGCAGCAAGCAAATGGAGCGGTGCTCGCACAAGGTCGAACCTCTCGCCTCGCGAGCCGGCGGCAGACACTTGCCTTGATCGCGCGAGACAAGGGATGCAGTTTTCCTGACTGCGATCGGCCGCCGGAATGGACGCAGCGTCACCACGTCATCAGTTGGGCCGATGGGGGCAAGACGGACGTGGACAACCTGACCTTGGTATGCGGACGCCATCATCGGGAATTCGAACCAGCGGGTTGGCAATGTGTCATGGCCGAAGGCCTGCCGTGGTGGATCCCGCCGAAGTGGATCGACCCACAGCAGCGACCGCGCCAGAACATCCGGATCATGCGTCAGTGATGCCGCTCCACCGCTCACGTGACGCGGGAAGCGACTTGTGCGGCGAAAGCTGGCTAGTTACCGGGGTAGTTAGGGGCCTCCACCGTCATCCGAATGTCGTGCGGATGGGACTCCTTGAGCCCGGCCGCCGTGATACGGACGAACCGCCCTACCTGCTGCAACTCGGCGATCGAGTGCGCTCCCACGTAGAACATCGACTGGCGCAGGCCGCCGATCAGCTGGTAGGCCACAGCTTCCAGCGGCCCGCGGTACGGGACCTGACCTTCGATCCCTTCCGGGATCAACTTGTCGTTGTCCGTCACATCGCCCTGGAAATATCGGTCCTTGGAGTACGACTTCGCACGTCCGCGACTCTGCATCGCCGCGAGCGAGCCCATCCCGCGGTACGACTTGAACTGCTTGCCGTTGATGAAGACCAGATCGCCTGGTGACTCCTCGCATCCAGCCAGCAGCGAACCGAGCATGACGGTGTCCGCGCCTGCGACCAGGGCCTTGGCGATGTCCCCTGAATACTGCAGACCCCCATCGCCGATCACCGGGACGCCGGCCGGCCGGCACGCCAGCGCCGCCTCGTATATCGCGGTCACCTGCGGCACTCCGACCCCGGCGACAACCCGCGTGGTACAGATCGAACCCGGGCCTACGCCCACCTTGACCCCGTCGGCCCCGGCGTCGACGAGCGCCTGAGCGCCGGCCCGGGTAGCCACGTTGCCACCGACGATGTCGATCTGCTCGGCCGCCGGCTCCGCCTTCAGTCGTTTGATCATGTCCACCACACCGGCAGCGTGACCGTTCGCCGTGTCGACCACCAGCACATCTACCCCGGCCTCGACCAGGGCCATCGCACGCTTCCAGGCGTCATCGAAGAAACCGATGGCAGCACCTACTCGCAGCCGCCCGGACGGATCCTTGGTAGCCATCGGGTAGCGCTCGCTCTTGGTGAAGTCCTTGACCGTGATAAGCCCCTGCAACCGACCGGTTGCATCAACCAGGGGCAGCTTCTCGATCTTGTTCTTGGCCAGCAGCCCCAGCGCGACATCCTTGTGCACCCCTACCTGAGCGGTCACCAGGGGCATCGGGGTCATTACCTCGGCGACCCGCTTCGAGTAGTCGGTTTCGAACCGTAGATCGCGGTTGGTGATGATGCCGACCAACAGCCCCCCGCCGTCCACTACCGGCAGCCCGGATATCCGATAGCGAGCGCACAGCGCATCGACCTCGGCGAGCGTCGCCTCGGGGGTGGTCGTCACCGGGTGGGTGACCATCCCCGCCTCAGACCGCTTGACCAGGTCAACCTGCTGTGCCTGCTCTTCGATGGACAGGTTGCGGTGCAGGATGCCGATGCCGCCGGCCCGCGCCATCGCGATGGCCAGCCGGGCCTCGGTCACCGTGTCCATCGCCGCCGAGACGAGGGGTAGCCGCAACGAGATATTGCGGGACAGCCGAGAGGTGGTGTCGACCTCGCTCGGAATCACATCGGTCGCCCCCGGCAGCAACAGCACGTCGTCGAAGGTCAGGCCCAGAGTGGCAAAGGGGGCTGGGACACCAGCCGCGTCTGCGGACGGGACGGATTCGGGTACGTGGCTTGTCACGGAAAGCTCCTCGAGTGCCGGTGCCTCATTCTAGGCGACCGTCCCGCAGACGCTCGCCGACCCGCCAGCCGTCAGCAGTTCCCGAACCGACCCTGAGTGAGCCATGACAAACATCAGGGGTGATTCAGGGTGGTCCCCACTGCCACCGGCCGGCTTGCTCGGACAGAGTTCGAGTCAATCCCGAACGCCGCTCATCAACATCGTGAAAGGCATCAGCATGAACCCGTCCGGCACCATTTCGTCCGGCACACCCAGGTCGAACGGCCGCGTCAGTCCACATCCAACTTCCGGAACCGCGCCGCATCGACTCGAGCCTCGCGCCGCTGGAGCGCCGAGCGCCGGCCCGGCCAGTGCCGCACGGGCCACCGGGCTCAGCAAGGTCTACGGCCTGGGCGACACCAGCGTCTATGCCCTCAACGATGTCTCCGTCGACTTCCACACCGGTGAGTTCACCGCGATCATGGGGCCGTCCGGCTCCGGGAAGTCGACCCTCATGCATTGCCTGGCCGGCTTGGACGTCCCGACCGCCGGCACGGTCCGGATCGGCGACACCGAACTGACCGGGCTATCCGATCGGAAGATGACCCAACTCCGAAGGGACCGGATCGGCTTCGTCTTCCAGTCCTTCAACCTGGTGCCGACGTTGACCGCGCTGGAGAACATCACCCTTCCGATCGACATCGCCGGGCGCAAGGTCGACCGGAACTGGCTCGACTCGGTCATCGACACCCTCGGCCTGCGTGACCGGCTCGACCACCGGCCGGCCGAACTCTCCGGCGGCCAGCAGCAGCGCGTCGCCTGTGCCCGGGCGCTGGCCAGTCGGCCGGCGATCATCTTCGGCGATGAGCCGACCGGCAACCTGGACTCCCGATCGTCCGGCGAGGTGCTAGCTATTCTCCGCAATTCGGTCACCCATCTCGGTCAGACCGTTGTGATCGTCACCCACGACCCCCGTGCCGCCAGCTATGCCGACCGGGTGGTCTTTCTCGCCGACGGCCAGATCGTCGACGAGTTGCACGCGCCCACCGCCGACCGGGTTCTCGACCGGATGAAGCACCTCGAGGTCGTGTGATCATGAGCTCCGACATCATCGGCAAGGTATCGCTGCGTAATCTGGCAGCGCACAAGCTCCGCCTCGTGCTCACCGTGCTCTCGGTAGTGCTCGGCACCGCCTTCGTCACCGGCTCCTTCGTCTTCACCGACACGCTCGGCCATACCTTCCACGGCATCTTCGCCGACGCCACGAAGGGCGTCGACGTCCAGGTATCCGGTCCGGACGAGAACGGTCGCGGCGTTCCGATCGCCGACATCGCCAAGATCGCTGCAGTGCCGGGCGTGCGAGCGGCAGAGCCGCAGGCCAGCGCCCAGATCGTCCTGCTGGCCGCCGACGGCAAGCCGACCCGCAGCGGCGGCGCTCCCACCGAGGGTCTGGCCTACTCCGATCCCGCCCAGACAGTCGGTCCCGGCTACACCTTCATCGCCGGCACGCCACCGACCAGGCCAGGTGAGATCGCGTTGAACAAAGGCGCGATGAAGCTGGCCAACCTCACGCTCGGCGATCGCACCAAGGTGCTGGTACCGAGCCGCGACGCCGTGAACGTCACCGTCACCGGCGTGTATGACACCAAGTCCGACACCGGCGGTTACGTCGGGGCCCTGCTCGCCCACGATCAAGCGATGCAGTTGTTCACCGATGGCAGCCACGTCAACATGGTGAACGTCGCCGGCTCCGGTTTGAGCCAGGATCAGCTCAAACAGCGGCTGCAGCGGGCGGTGCCCGGGCTGACCTACAAGACCGGTGCCGAGGTCACCAAGCAGACCCAGGACGACATCAGCACCGTCCTGCGCTTCATCAACTACTTCCTGCTCGCCTTCGGCGCGATCGCCCTGCTGGTCGGCACCTTCATCATCTACAACACCTTCTCGATGCTGGTCGCCCAACGTCTGCGCGAGTTGGCGCTGCTGCGCGCCATCGGCGCCAGCCGGCGGCAGATCAACCGGTCGGTCCTGCTGGAGGCGGTGGTGGTCGGTCTCACCGGCAGCGTCCTCGGCATCGCCGGCGGCGTCGGCATGGCCAATGGTCTGCGCGGCCTGCTGAACAGTTTCAACGTCGGCTTGCCCTCCGGCCCGCTGCAATTGCAGCCACGCACCATCGTCGTCGCCCTGGCGGTCGGCGTCCTGGTCACGGTCTTCAGCGCCTACACCCCGGCTCGTCGTGCTGCCAGCACGCCACCGGTGGCCGCCATGCGGCAGGAGTTCGCCTCCACCGGCTCCTCGCTACGCAGGCGTACCTGGATCGGGGCGGCCTTCGGCCTGCTTGCCGCGGCCGCGCTCGCCGGCGGCGTGGTCCTGCCCGGTGGCGGGTCGGCGGCCGGCCTGGTGGGGCTCGGTGCGCTGCTGCTGATCCTGGCCGTGCTGCTCGGCGCCCCGGCGCTGTCCCGCCCGGTCGTGAGCGCCTTGGGTGCCACTGTCGGCAGCCCGTTCGGCGCGATCGGCCGGCTGGCGCGTACCAATGCCACCCGCAATCCTCGGCGCACCGCGGCGACGGCCTTCGCACTGACCCTCGGTCTGATGCTGGTCAGCGCCATCGCGGTCTTCGGGGCCTCGGCCAAGCTCGGCATCAACCGGCTCGTCGACAACGACGTGACCGCCGATTACGTGCTCACCGGTCCGGATGCCATCGGGGTGCCGTACCGGGTGGGCCAAGCGGTCGCCACGGTGCCCGGCGTGCACAGCACCGTCGCGATCCATCCCGTCACCGTCCGGATCGGCAGGTCGGCCCAGTCCGGTGGCGCCGTCGACGGACCACTGACCGACATGGTGAAGCTCGACCTGCTCGGCGGCACGGCCCGATTGACCGGCCACAGCCTGCTCGTCGCCGAGGACTCGGCCACCAGCCACCACTGGACGCTGGGCACCGTCGTACCGGCCCGCACGCTGGACGGTTCCCCGGCACCGCTCACGGTCACCGGCATCTACCGGCCCAACCCACTGCTCGGCAACTGGCTGACCTCCGGCGACTACTACCGGCAGGTGACTCCGACGCCGAACCTGCAGGACGAGGTGGTGCTGATCAAGGCGGCTCCGGGCACCAGCCTCGCCAGCCTGCGCACCGGGCTGCAGGACGCCACCGATCCGTACCTGGTGGTCAAGGTGCAGAACAGGCAGGAGTTCAAGGGTGATCGGGCCACCGCCATCAATCAGCTGCTCGGCATCCTGTACGCGCTGCTGGGGCTCGCGATCGTGATCGCCATCCTCGGCATTATTAACACCCTGGCGCTGTCGGTGGTCGAGCGCCGGCGCGAGATCGGCATGCTGCGGGCGGTCGGCATGCTGCGTGCCCAGCTCCGTCGGACGATCTACCTCGAGTCGACCCTGATCGCGCTGTTCGGTGCCGTGCTCGGCTTGAGCCTGGGACTCACCTTCGGGGCGCTGTTCGTCCACACCCTGCGTGGTGAGGGACTCACCCATATCGCGATCCCGTTCGGCCAGTCGGCGGTCATGCTGGTACTGGCGGCGCTGGTCGGTGTGCTTGCCGCGCTCTGGCCCGCAGCCCGAGCGGCCCGGACCCGGCCGCTGGAGGCGATCGCCGACCTGTGACGGGCGGCAAAGCCCGGTCACAGAAATTCAGGGACTGAACTAAGCAGTAACTTGTCCGTAGGACGACGTGGGGCGTTACCTTTGAGGGGTGACGTCCCACGACTCCTTCTCGGACCCGCAGAGTGGACCGCTCGACCCGTTCCTCGGCGACCCCAATGATCCGTCGGGCCTGCTGGACGATCTCGAACCTGTCGAGCCGCTGACCGAGCAGGACCGTCAGGAGATCGCCGCCGATCTTGCCGAACTGGCCGAGTTCGAGGCCGCGCTCAGCCCGCACGATATCCGCGGCATCGTGGTGGACTGCGGCGACTGCGGCGAGCAGCACTACTTCTCCTGGGCGCTGATGGCGGCGAATTTGCGCAGCCTGCTCGGCAACGGCCGCACCGGCGTGCATGAACCGGCGGCGGAGCCGATGCCGGAGGCGTACGTCACCTGGGACTACGCGCGCGGCTTCACCGACGCGCTCGCCCACCGCGGCTGACCGCCGGCGAATCCGCCCCTGAAAGCTACGACCGGCCGCACCATCGTGGTTGAGTCGCGGCCGGATCCGAGCTCGTGGACGAGGCTCCTTACTAACGCCGGCGCACGGCGACAAGCCGCGAAGACGGCGGCTCGATCCCTTTATCCACAACCCTGAACGGCATCTCTGACACTGGTTGTCCGCCGTGTCAGCAGCCTCGTCAGACAGGCCGTCACCGGCGAAGTCATCCCGACCAGAAATTTTTTTCATCCGATGTAGTAACTGTCCGTCACCTACTACTCACCGGCTCGTTGACCGCATCGAAGGCGCAGTTCTTCCAAGCACGGGGCCGATACGGGAGGTAGCGATGGCAGATATCTCGCGCTTGCCGGCGCCGCGAGCAAGCGATTGGGAATGGCAGATGCAGGGGGCCTGTCGCGGCCTGGACTCGGCGACGTTCTTCCATCCGGAGAACGAACGCGGACCGTCCCGAGTGCGACGGGAGCGAGCTGCCAAGCAGATCTGCGCCAGCTGCCCGGTCGCCCAAGCGTGTCTGAATTGGGCGCTGCGGACGCGCGAGCCGTACGGCGTCTGGGGTGGCAAGTCCACCGAGGAACGCGCCCAGCTGATCAGGCGGCAAGCCAGCTGATCGGCCGGCAGACTCCGGCCAGCGGTGCTGCTGGCCGGTGATGGAGCCCCCCGCTCGTATTGCGGACGATACGAGCGGGGGGTTCCTATTATTGTCTTATTTGCCTGGTTTTATCCCAGCAGATAACCCGAGGCCACCCGTCGGTTAGTGGCTGTGGCCGTGACCGTGTCCATGGCCGTGCGAGTGGCCGTGGCTGGGCTCCGGCTCGGCCGGCTTGTCCACGATCGCCGACTCGGTGGTCAGCACCAGCGACGCGACCGACGCGGCGTTCGCCAACGCGGCCTTGGTCACCTTCACCGGATCCACCACGCCGGCCTTGAGCAGGTTCTCGTACTCACCGGTCGCCGCGTTCAGGCCCTCGTCCTGGCTCAAGCCGCGCACCTTGCTGACCACCACGTGGCCCTCCAGGCCGGCGTTGTTGGCGATCCAGCGCAGCGGTTCGGTCAATGCGTGCCGCACGATCGCCACCCCGGTCGATTCGTCCCCGGACAGGCTCAGCTCATCCAGCGCCGCGCTGGCCTGCAGCAGTGCCGCACCGCCACCGGCGACGATGCCCTGCTCGACCGCCGCCCGGGTCGCCGAGATCGCGTCCTCGATGCGGTGCTTCTTCTCCTTCAGCTCCACCTCGGTGGACGCGCCGACCTTGATCACGCCGACCCCGCCGGCGAGCTTTGCCAGCCGCTCCTGCAGCTTCTCCCGGTCCCAGTCGGAGTCGGTGTTCTCGATCTCGGCCCGGATCTGCGCGATCCGGGCGTCGATGTCGGCCTGCGAGCCGGCGCCGTGGGTCACCGTGGTCAGATCCTTGGTGATCACCACCCGCCCGGCCTGGCCCAGGTCCTCCAGACCGATCTGGTCCAGCTTCAGCCCCACCTCGGGCGAGATCACCTGAGCACCGGTGACGATCGCGAGGTCCTGCAGGAAGGCCTTGCGTCGGTCACCGAAGAACGGCGCCTTGACGGCGGCCACCGCGAAGGTCTTGCGGATCGCGTTCACCACCAGCGTGGACAGCGCCTCGCCCTCGACGTCCTCGGCGATGATCACCAGCGGCTTGTTGGCCTGGATCACCTTCTCCAGTAACGGCAGGATGTCGGCGATCGAGCTGATCTTCTGGGTGGTGATCAGCAGGTACGGGTCGTCGAAGGAAGCGACGAGGCTTTCCGGATCGGTGACGAAGTAGGGCGAGATGAAGCCCTTGTCGAACTGCATGCCCTCGGTGAACTCGAGCTCGGTGACCAGGGTGTTGGCCTCCTCGACCGTGATCACCCCGTCGTTGCCGACCTTGGTCATCGCTTCGCCGATCAGCTGGCCGATCTGGGCGTCCTGCGCGGAGATCGTCGCCACGTGCGCGATGCTCTGCTCGCCCTGCACCGGCGTGGCCGTCTTGTCCAGCGCGGCGCACACCGCGTCGACCGCGGCATCCATGCCCCGCTTGATGCCGGCCGGGTTGGCGCCGGCCGCGATGTTGCGCAGGCCCTCGGCGACCAGCGCCTGGGCCAGCACGGTTGCGGTGGTGGTACCGTCGCCGGCCACGTCGTTGGTCTTGGTGGCAACCGATTTCACCAGCTGCGCACCGAGGTTCTCGAACGGGTCGACCAGCTCGATCTCCCGGGCGATGGTCACCCCGTCGTTGGTGATCAGCGGCGCGCCGAAGGACTTGTCCAACACCACGTTGCGGCCGCGTGGACCGAGGGTGACCTTGACGGTATCCGCCAGCTTGTTCACGCCGCGCTCCAGCGCGCGGCGGGCGTCCTCGTTGAAGCTGAGGAGCTTCGACATTGCGGGAATTCCTCTCTGACGTCAGACGACGAACTCAATCGACAACGCCCCGGTGCGCTGGTAGGCGCAGCCGGGGCGTTACGAGTGCCGAACGTTACTTCACGATGACGGCGAGCACGTCGCGCGCCGACAGCACCAGGTACTCCTGGCCGGCGTACCGAACCTCGGTGCCGCCGTACTTCGAGTAGAGCACGACGTCGCCCTCGCTGACGTCGATCGGGATCCGGTTGCCCTTGTCGTCGATCCGGCCGGGGCCGACCGCGAGCACGGTGCCCTCCTGCGGCTTCTCCTTGGCGGTGTCCGGAATCACGATGCCGGACGCGGTGGTGGTCTCGGCCTCCAAGGCCTGGACGACGATCCGGTCCTCCAGCGGCTTGATGTTGACCTTTGTGGCGGTCACGATCAGCTCCCCTCCTTCGGGGTCAATCAGGGTCCTGCGGAATGTGATGTCAGGTTGTGTCCGGTCAGCGGCTGTCGTCGCGGGTGCCAGCCGCCGTCCTTCAGCTAGCACTCTAGTCCGGAGAGTGCCAGCCCTCAACATCGGGGGACGGCCTCGCCGGCCCGCGGCACGTAGCACGCCTGACGGCCTCGCCGGCCGGGGCGCCGCAGGACGCCGCACGGCAGCGCCGGCGCGATGGCAGCCGGCGCCACACCGGTCAGCCGAAGGGGTGGTAGCTCCAGCTGCGACCGCCGTCGGCGGTGGTCCAGGTGCCGGCCTGCTGGCTGGCCTGCGTGCCGCCGATCACCCGGCCGACCTGCTCCGACTCGAACCCGATGTAGTCCCCGCCCGGTGGCCCGTTGCCGACCACCGACCAGTGCGCGCCGGAGTCGGTGCTCGCATACAGCGAATCCGGTGTCAACACGAACAGGTGACTGGCCGAGACCGCCCCGATGACGCCGCTGGTCGGCCGGCTGAGCACCGGTGCGCCCGCCGCGAAATGCGTCGCGTCGGTCGAGGTCACGGTGAACAGGCTGTGGTTCGTACTGCCCGCCAGCCGGGGCAGGCAGAGCGCGCTGATCGAGCCATCCGACGGGACCGTCACCTGCACGGTATCCACCTCGCCCGAACCGGATTTCGGGCACGGCTCGCCCACTTTCTGCCAGCTGCTGCCACCGTCGCGCGAGGTGAACAGCACCGAGGTGGCGTCCTCGGCGCCGCCGGCCGGATTGGCGAACGTCGCCAGCACCACGGTGCTGCCGCTGGCGGCCAGCTGTGCCCCGGCGCTACGGCCACCGGCCGGCAACGACACGTCCTGCCAGGAATCGCTGCCGATCGCGGCCCGCTGCAGCCGGAACTGACATCCCGGCTGGCAGCCCGGCGCCTGCGCGGAGACCCGCAGCACGGAACCATCCACCACTTCCAGGCCATAGGCGTAGCCGGATTGCTTGTGCCAGCTGGCGCCGCCGTCGGTGGTCAGATAGAGCGAATTCGGGCCATAGGCATAGCCGATCAGCGCGGTAGCGAAGCGCAGGTTGCTGATCCGATCACAGGCACTGTTGCAGGTGTCCGTCTGGTTGAGGAAGGCGCGCGGGGCAGGGATGCCGACCCAGCTGCTGCCGCCATCGGTGGTCCGCAGGATCGAGGTGCACGGCGCGGACCCGCACGGCGCGGTGCCGAGCGCCCAGCCGTCGACGGCGCTGACCCAGGTCAGGTCATAGCCACGGAAGCCGGCCGGCACCGGTCCACCGACCGGCCCCGCCGCCCCACCGCCGGCCGAACCCTGGCCGGTACTCGACCCGGTCGGCCGGGACGGGCCGGTGGACGGGGCTTGGCTGTGCTGGCCGGACGGCGGCGTGCTGGGTGCGGAGTTGGCGGGCGGTGAGACCTGCTGGTTCGCCGCGCCACTCGGTCCGGATCCGGAGGAATGCAGCAGCCTGGTGCCGATCACCACCGAGCCGATCAGCAGTGCCACCAGCACCGCGGCCACCGCGGGCAGGATCCAGTTCTGCCAACCGGGCGGCTGTCGGGACGGCCCGCCACCGGTGGCCAGCGCCCGGCCGATGACCCGCTCGGTGAAGTCCGGACCCGCCGACACCTGGCGCGCCTCGGCCGTCATGCCGTCGCGCATCAGCCGGCTCAGTTGCCGTTCGTCGCTCATCGCAGGTTCCCATTCGTCTGCCGGACGGGGCCACCCATCGCCCGCCGCTCGGTTTCGGCTCGTAGTTGTTGCAGTCCACGGCTGACCATGCTGCGCACCGTGCCGCGTCGGCAGCCGACGATCGAGGCGATCTCGGTGTCCTCCAAGTCGTCGAAGAAGCGCAGCACCAGCACCGCCCGTTGCCGCGGCGGCAGGCCGTCCAGCAGGCTGCGGACCAGTTCCCGGTCCGAGAGCTGGCTGCCGACGTCCGGTTCGTAGGCCCGTTCCGGCGGGTCGGCGAACAGCACATCGCTGGCCGATCGGCGCCGGCGGCCGTTGAGGAAGTTGTTGGTCAGCGACCGGCGAACGTAGGCCAGCGGCACCTCGGCCTCGCTCACCCGGCCCCAGTTCGGATAAAGCCGCACCAGGGTGTCCTGCACCAGTTCCTCCGCGTCGATCCGGTCACCGGTCAGCAGGAACGCCGACCGCAGCAGCGCGGTGCTGTGCAGCCGGACGAACGTCGAGAACTCCGCTGGATCCGCCATCGAGGACCTCCACCCTCAATGACACACCACGACGGCCGGCTGTTGCAGCAGATCAGCCACTCCGGCGTAGCCGAGAATTCAGCCACTCCGGCGTAGCCGAGAAATCAGCCACTGCCGGTGCGGCCGGCCACGAACGGATGCACCTGCAGGTCGCAGAACCGGCCCATCGGGTCGAAGGCCAGGTAGTTGCCGCCCTGTAGGAAGGCCAACCGCCCGCCGGCGAAGCAACGCGATCCGGTGCGGCTCCACTCGATGAGCGCGGACGCCGGCTGGTCGTGGCTGGCCGTCACGGTCGGCGGCGTGGCCGAACCGCGCAGCCCGCCGAGCGGGCCGGAGGGCGTCTGTGGCGCGATCAGCAACAGCGTCCCCGCGCCGGGGTCCAGCGCCCGCACGTCCGGGTAGCCGGAGATGGTGCAGGTCGTCGAGTCGATGCTGCCCACGGTGACGATCGTCTGTGACCGGTTGCCGACCACCTTGACCGGACCAGTGCTGAGCACCTCGTGCGGGCTGTCCACGCAACTGCCGGTGACCGCAGGCGGAGCTTCCGACTCGGGACGATCCACGCTGCCGTTCGCCGCGGCCACCAGCGGGTAGCTGACCAGGCCGCCGCCGCACAGACCGATCTCGGGCCGGCCGAGGCTGACGCCGTTGGGCAGCGTCACTGCCCAGGTCGGCGGGACGCAGGTCCGGCCGTCGTTGTCGACCCCATAAGGTTGCGAGCCGATCGAGGCGTAGCCGCTCTGCCCGGGCGCGAGTAGCAGCGGCGAGGCCGACAATTGACCCGCGGCTAGGCCGCCGGCCTGCCCGCGCACCGAATACAACACCGATTCGTGCTGGCCGGTGAGCTGGCTGTAGCGGGGGGTACCCCAGACGCTGCAGGTCGAATGCCCACGGTTGGTGACCCGCAGCACGAGATGCGGCATCGGCTCGTGCGCGGCGGTCTGCGCGGCCTTGAGGTCGGCGGCCAGGCACGGCTGGGCGATCGGGTCGCCGACGCCGGTCGCGCCGCCGGGATCGATCTGCCAACGGACGTCGGACACCACGCCGCCGGGATGACCGGACAGGCCAGGACTCGCGTCGTATTCGCGGACGATCAGCCCGCCGTCGGTTCCGGTCATCGACATCACGTAATGCTGCTGGCCACGGGCCAGCAGTCCCCCCTGGTCGAAGACCAGCTGGCCGCCAACCACCCGGAACGTACTTATCTCGCTGCCGGTGCGGCTGCCGTCCGGCGCGGCGCAGTAGTACTCATAGGCGTACCGGACGCCGCCGGCGGTGTCGGTGTACCGGGCGCCGACGCCGGTGACCTGTTGCTGGCGCTTGGCACAGTGCAGGTCCAGCGTGGGCGCGGCCGGCAAAGAAGGCGACGGCGCCGGCGTCGGGTGCGCCGGCCGGCTGTGCCGACTGAACGCGTGCGGCAGCAGGGTGGCCGCGACCGCGAGCGCCACCACGGCGGCCGCCACCAGCAGCGGCACCGCCCACCGCCGAACCGGCCGATCGACCGGCGACAGCCCGCTGACCGCATCGAGTACTGCCGTGCGGACACCGGTTCCGGATGGTGTGCGTGTCGCATCGGCCCGCAGCTCGGCACGGATCGCGTTCTCCAGCTCCTCGACGTTCATCGCAGCACCCCTCCCGTCCCGCTCGGTGTATCGCTTGCCGAGCCGGCCCGCAGGCCGGCCAACGCCCGGCTGATCAGGCTGCGCACCGTACCGATCCGGCACTGGATGGCCTCGGCGATCTGCTGGTCGGAGTAGTCGTAGAAATAGCGCAGCACGATCGCGGCTCGCTGCCGCTCGGGCAGCGTCGCCAGCGCTCGCCGGAGCTGATCCCGGTCGGCCAGGCCGGTGGTGAAGTCCGGCCGGGCGGAGTAGGCCCGGCCGCGCTCCGGCACGCTGTCCAGCGTGAGCTCGGTGGTTGCCCTGCGCCGTTGCTGGTTCAGGTAGCGATTCACCACCGAGCGCCGGACGTAGGCCAGCGGCGCGTCGGCCTGCACTACCTTGCCCCACTGCGGATAGAGCGCCACCAGCACGTCCTGCAGCAGCTCCTCGGCGGCCGACCGGTTTCGGGTCAGCAGATATGCCGTGGTCAGCAGCCCGTCGGTGTGCTGCTCGACGAACTCCGCGAAGTGGGTGTCCGCGGCGATCACAACCTTCATATCGGACAAGACACAGCCGGCCGGCAAAGCATTGCAGGCCGAGGCCAGATTCGCCGGCAGGACGTACGGCCGCACCGGCTGGAGCCGCCGGCTGGATCCTCCGGCTGGCGGACGCTCAGTCCGAGCCGCGACCGTTCGGCACGATCGGATGCACCTTGGCGCCGCACAGCGCGATGCCGGCTGGCAGCTCCCCCACCGACATGCCGTCGGGCAACGTGACCGTCACCGTGGCAGACGGCGCGCAGGACGGTTTCGCGGCCGGCTCGATCATCGCCGCCACCGTGGTGCCCTGGGCGAGTTGGACGATCTCCGGCACTCGCGCGCCGGTGCCGCCGGCCTCGCCGCGCAGGGTGGGTGTCGCGCTGACCGGCGGCCCACCGGCCGCGGTCACCGTCGGATAGCCGGACAGCACGCAGATCCCCTGCGAATGCTTGGTCAACTGCACCGCGTACGGCTGCAGCTTGGCGTCGGTCGGCGAGGCGCTGTCCACCTGCGCGATGCTGACGGTCAGGTCGGCCGGCGTGCAGGCCGGCGCCACCAGCGCGGAGTCATGGTCGAAGTGCACGCCGTCACCGGTGGTGAAGTCCTGCCGGATGAGATCCTGCTCCCGCGTCAGCATCTGCACGACCAGGATGTGGTCGTCGCTGCCGACGAAATCGACATGGGCTCCGAAGCTGGCCGGGACCAGCACCGCTCGTCGCTGCACCACTGCGCTCGTCTTGACATAGACCGCGACCGTGCTGGCCGAACGGGTTCCGTCGGCCTTCTGGCAGCGGAAGTCATAGACGTAGAGGTCTTGGCCGACGCCGGCCAGCCGGGCCTTGGTCGCCGAGCCGATCTGCAACCGGCTGCCCGGCAGCAGCGAAGCGCAGTCCAGCCCCGATGGCGGCGGCGGGTTGGGCGGCACTCCGCCGGCCTCGCCCGGCGCGATATTGGCTCGCAGCGGCGGCGACACCGCCTGACCCTGGTCGGGCAGTGACGCGCCGAGCGAGCTCCCCGTCACCGATCCCCCGCTGGACTTGCCCGCGCTGGATCGGTCGGCGCTGGACTGCCGATGCTGGTGCTGGTTCACCAGGAAGCCGGTGCCGATCAGCGCCGCGACCAGCACCGCGGCGGCCGCGGTCAGCCACCGGGTGGCCGAGCGACGCCCCCCGGCCGGCCAGGGTTGGTCCGGCGCCACCGTGGCGGCCAGTACCTGATGCACCGTGTCCGTCGGATCCGGGGCTTCCATGGCGTGCGCGAGCAGTACCGAGCGCAGTTCGTCCGGCAGCGTCCGCTTGCTCATCGGGCCCTCCCCACCATGCACCTCGACACCGTGCTTCTCGAAGCCGTGCACCTCGACATCGTGCTCGTTGAAACCGTGCTCATTGGACGTTCCTCAGGTACGCCGACCCGACCCCGTCGTCGGCGAAGTTTCCCTTGCGACGCAAGGCATTCAGCGACCGGCTGATCAGGCTGCGGACGGTGCCGACCCGGCAGTCGAGCACCTGCGCGACCTCGTCGTCGGGCAGGTCGTGGAAGAACCGCAGCACGATCGCGGCCCGCTGCCGCTCGGACAGCTCGCCGAGCTCGTCCCAGATCGCCAGCCGCTCGTCCACCTCGGCCGTCTCGTCCCGCCGACCCGGCCGGTCGGTGAACCGTTCAAGCGTCGGGTCGTAGTGCACCTCGGTGGCCGACATCCGGCGCCGGCCGGCCAGGAACCGGTTCACCACCGCCTTGCGCACGTAGGCCAGCGGGTGGTCGGCCTCGAGGACCTGCGTCCACCGCGGATACAGCCAGACCAGCGTGTCCTGCACCAGCTCCTCCGCCTCACCGGCGTCACGGGTCAGCAGATAACCGGTCTTGAGCAGGGCAGCGGTGTGCGTGCGGACGAACATCGCGAACTGTTCGTCCGTCGCCAATCGCGACCCCGCCACGTCCATCTGATGCGCCGGCCCTGCTCAGCCGTTGCGTACCGGCGAGAACTCCCAGGCATGGCCGGGACGGGCGATCAGCTCCACCGGCGGATCGGCCAGCTGGCCGGCCACCTGGCCGGTGCCGTCGATCACCACCATCCGGGCCTCGCCTCCGTTGCTGCGGTAGACCCGGGCGGTCGGATCGATCCGGCCGAGCGCCCAGTCCAGCAGCTCGTCCAGCCGGCCCTCGGCCGCTCGAATCTCCCACATCACAGTCGGCATGCGCCCCTCCCTCGCACCTGCTGCTCAGCAGAGCACACATCGCCGGTCAGCGCAGCACTTCGGTCAGCGCAGCAGCTCGGTCAGCCCAGCACTTCGGTCAGCGCAGCACCTCAGTCAGCGCAGCACCTCGGTGATCGGCAGCGCCGAGTCGGCCGGGATGTCCAGCGCCGAGGGTGTCGCACCGTGCAACACCAGTTGCGCGCCGAGCGCGGCGACCATCGCGCCGTTGTCGGTGCACAGCTTGGGCCGCGGTACCCGCAGCCGGATGCCGGCCCGCGCGCACCGCTCGGCGGCCAGCGCGCGCAGTCGCGAGTTGGCCGCCACCCCGCCGCCGATCAGCAACTGGTCGATGCCCGCCTCGATCGCCGCCCGGATCGCCTTGGCGGTCAGCACGTCGACCACCGACTCCTGGAACGAGGCGGCCACGTCGGCCACCGGTACCGGCTCGCCGGCCCGCTGCCGGGCCTCCACCCAGCGCGCCACCGCGGTCTTCAGTCCGGAGAAGGAGAAGTCGAACGGCGGATCCTGCGGACCGGTCAGCCCACGCGGGAACCCGATGGCCGCCGGATCCCCCTCCCGAGCGGCCCGGTCGATCAGCGGACCGCCGGGAAAGCCCATGCCGAGCAGCCGGGCCACCTTGTCGAAGGCCTCCCCCGCCGCGTCGTCCATGGTGGCGCCGAGTTCGGTGAGCTCCAGCCCACCGACCCGCGGCACCCGCAGGATCGAGGAGTGGCCGCCGGAGACCAGCAGCGCGATGCACGGTCCGTCGATCGGGCCGTTGTCCAGCAGGTCCACCGCGACGTGCGCGGACAGGTGGTTCACCCCGTACAGCGGCTTGTCGAGCGCCAGCGCGTACGCCTTGGCCGCCGTCACCCCGACCAGCAGCGCGCCGGCCAGGCCCGGTCCGGCGGTCACCGCGATCGCGTCGACATCGGCCAGCCGCACCCCCGCGTCGGCGCAGGCCCGGTGCACGGTGGGCACCATCGCCTCCAGATGCGCGCGGCTGGCCACCTCCGGCACCACGCCGCCGAACCGGGCATGCTCGGCGACGCTGCTGGCCACCGCGTCGGCCAGCAGCTCGGTGCCACGCACGATGCCGACACCGGTCTCGTCACAGGACGTCTCGATGCCCAGCACCAGTGGCTGCTCAGATCGCACGCCGCATCACCACCGCATCCACCCGACCCTGCTCGTAGTAACCCCGCCGGGTACCGATCACCTCGAACCCCAGCTTGGCGTACAGCTGCCGGGCGGCGGCATTGTCGATCCGTACCTCCAGCAGCACCTCGATCGCCCGGCGCCGGGACGCCTCGGCCACCAGCGCCTGCACCAGCTGCTCGCCGATGCCCTGCCGGCGCGCGGCCGGCAGCACGCCGACGGTGAGGATCTGCGCGGTCTCACCGATGGCCAGCAGGCCGGCGCTGCCCACCACCTGGCCGTCCCGCTCGGCCACCAGGTAGTGCCGCAGCTCGGTGTCGGCCAGCTCGTCCTGATAGCTCTGCCGCGACCAGGACTCGGTGCCGAACAGCTCAGCCTCGTGCGGCAGCAGCACGTCCAGGTCGGCCGTACGCATCGGCCGCAACGAGATTCGCACCTAGCTGTTCACCGGCTTGGTGGCGGCGGGCACCGCAGCATCCGGCCGGCGTAGGTACAGCGGAACCAGCGGCTCGCCCGCCGCACCGGCGAGCACCCGGTCCCGGGCCAGCCCGGCCAGCCCGGCCACCGGTGGATAGTCCCCGTCCAGCAGCGGCAGGCCCAGCAGCTCGGCGTACAGCCGAGCACCGGCCCCGACCGCCGCGGCCGCGTCCAGCTCGGCCGGCAGCTCGGCCGGCTTGGCCACCGCCGGGCCGGCCAGCCGTTCGCCGGCACGGTACAGCGCCCAGTAGATCTCCTTGCGTCGGGCATCGCCGGCCACCAGCAGCCGGTCCACGTCCGGCCGCCCGGCCGCGATCGCGTCCAACGAACACACCGGATAACTCGGCAGACCCAGCGCGTCGCTGATCGCCGCCGCGGTGACCAGGCCGACCCGCAGTCCGGTGAACGGCCCCGGCCCGACCCCGGCGATCACCGCCGCCAGCTCGGCCGGTCGCCGCCCCGCCGAGCCCAGGCAGTCCCGGATGGACGGGACGAGCAGTTCACCGTGCGCCCGGCCGTTGACGGTCACCCGCTCGGCGAGCACTCGCGACTCGGCCAGGTCCACCAATCCCGCGGTGACCGCCGCGGAGGAGGTGTCCACAACCAGCGCCAGCACGCCGACCACAGTAGTAGGCGGCTCGAGAGCACTCCGCCATCAGCTCCGGGCCGGGCTCGACCGGTCGCTAGCCGGCCAGCTCCGCGATCCGCTCGGTCCAGTTCCCGCCGACCGGCCGCAGCTCAAGCGTCCGGCTCTCCGAGTCCGGCTCGCGGTCCAGCAGCAGCTCCAGCCGGGCATCCGCCAACTGCTCGACCAGCCCGGCGCCCCACTCGACCACCGTCACCGACTCGGCCACCGTCACGTCCAGATCCAGGTCGTCCACCTCGGCCAGCGAGCCCAGCCGATAGGCGTCAACGTGCACCAGCGGCAGCCGGCCGCCGTCGTGCACCCGGGCGATCACGAAGGTCGGCGACACCACCAGCCCGCGCACCCCCAGCCCGTCGCCGATGCCCTGGGTGAGCGCCGTCTTGCCGGCGCCCAACGGCCCGACCAGCAGCACCAGGTCGCCGGCCTGCAGCACGCCGGCCAGCCGGCGGCCGAACTCCCTGGTATCGGCGGCGGTCGGCAGCGCAATCATGCCTGCCTCCGCCGGCCAGTCAGCCGTGCCGGATAGGCCGAGTCCACCAACTCCAGCAGCGGCCGGTTGACCGCATCCGGGTGCTCCAGCATCAGCAGGTGGCCGGCGTTCGGCACCACCACCAGTCGCGCGTCCGGCAACGCCCGGGTCAGCGCCTCGGAATGGCTCAGCGGGGTCAGTGCGTCCTGCTCCGCGCCGAGGATCAGCACCGGGGTGTGCAGCAGGCTGCGTAGCCCCTCGGCTCCGTCATGGGTCATCAAGGTCGGATAGAAGTCAGCCACCACGTCGACCGGGGTGCGGGCGATCAGGTTGGTGCAGAACGCGACGACGGCCGGCGGCACGTCCGGATCGGCGAAGCTCAGTCGCTTGGTGATCAGCCAGGCCAGATCCTTGCCCAGCGCCCGGCCCCGCTCGACCAGCGCGGCATTCTTGGCCGCCCGGCGCAGCAGCACCGGCAGCACCGGGCCACGCAGCCGGGCCAGCAGGCTGGGCAGCCCGAGCGTGACCGTGCGCAGTTCGCCGGAGGAGGTGTTGATCAGCGCAACCGCGCGGATTCGCCCGTCCGGGGCCAGGTCAGTTGCTCGGCTCTGCGTTCGTTCCGCTTCAGCGATGCTGGCCGGCTGTCGCCGAGCGAAGAGTTCCGGATGCTGGCGGGCGAAGCTCATGATCGTCATGCCGCCCATCGAATGGCCGACCAGCACCACCGGCCCGGTCGGCACCAGCCGGTCCAGCACGCCGTACAGGTCACGGCCCAACTGCTCCAGCGTGCAGTCCGCCGACGGTGAGTGGCCGGACCGGCCGTGCGAGCGCAGGTCGTAGAGCACCAGCCGGACGCGCTCGCCGAAGTGCTCGCGCAGCGCCCGGCGCTGCAGCACGAACGACTCCAGGCTGAGTGCGAAGCCATGCACGAAGAGCACCGTCAGCGGGGCGTCAGCCGGGCCGACCTCCTCGGCATGCAGCAGCACGCCGTCCTCGGTCGGTATCCGATGCTGCCGGCTCGTCGGTTCGGCACTCAGCGCCGCGGCCGATCGCGGGTCGATCAGGGCGCGGTCGGCCGCCACCGCCCGACGCTGCTGGGCGATGCCGACCGCGGTGATCGCACCCGCCAGCCCGGCCGCACCGCCGACGACGGCGCCAACCCTGCCGAGCCGCACTAGTGATCCCGCTCCTGGTCCCGCACCTGATTTCGGTCTTGATTTCGGTTTTGATTTCGCACCTGATTCGGCACCTGATTTTGCTCCGCGTCGAGGTAACTGCGCGGCACCCGGGCACCGATCCGGCTGACGATCTCGTAGTGGATGGTGTCCAGCACGTCGGCCCAGTCCTGCGCGGTCGGTTCACCGTGCCGTCCCGGCCCGAACAGCACCACCTCATCGCCCTCGGCGGCGGCGTCGTCCCCCAGGTCGACCACGAACTGGTCCATGCAGACCCGGCCGGAGATCCGGTACCGCCGGCCGGCGATCGACACCGGTCCGCGGTTGGTGGCCGCCCGCGGAACTCCGTCGGCATAGCCCAACGGCACCAATGCCAGCGTGCTGTCCGCGCTCAACCGGTACTGATGGCCATAGCTGACCCCCTCGCCGGCCAGCACCCGTTTGACGTTGGCCAGCCTGCTGCGGACGGTCATCGCCGGCACCAGGCCGAAGTCCCCCTGCTCGGGCACCGGCGACAGCCCGTACACCGCGATGCCGGGCCGGACGAGGTCGAAGTGCGCCTGCGGCAGGGTCAGGGTGGCCGCCGAGTTGGCCAGGTGTCGCAACTCGGGCTCGACGCCGAGCGTGCGGGCCACCTCGACCGCCTCGCCGAACCGCTCGACCTGCCTGCCGATCGTCGGATGCCCAGGTAAGTCGGCGTAGACGAAGTGGCTCCAGATGCCGACGTTGTGCACCTGGCCGGCCGCGGCCGCCTTGGCGGCCGCAGCCACCAGGTCGGGCCAGTCGGCACGGGTGGCGCCGTTGCGGGACAGCCCGGTGTCGATCTTGAGATGAACCCGCGCGGTGCCGTCCAGCTCGGTCGCGACCGCCGTCACCACCTCCAGCTGCCGCTGGCTGGACACCGAGATGTCGATTCCCGCGGCCACCGCCGCGTGCACCTGGTCGCGCTCGGCCGGGGACCACAACCAGGCCAGGACGGGTTGGTCGAAGCCGGCCTGGCGCAGCGCGATCGCCTCATCCAGCACCGCCACGCCGAGCCAGCTGGCGCCGCCGGCCACCGCGGCCCGCGCCGACGGCAGCAGGCCGTGGCCGTAAGCGTCGGCCTTGACCACCGCCATCACCTCGGCCCGGGTGGTTGCCCGGCAGGTTGCCACGTTGTGCGTGATGGCGGCCAGGTCGACGACGGCTTCAGAACGGGGCACCCGGCCAGTCTCTCAAATCCCGGCCGGGGACGGCGGGCTCAGCCGGCGAGTGCGGCGGGCTCAGCCGGCGAGTGCGGCGGGCTCAGCCGGCGAGTGCGGCGGGCTCAGCCGGCGAGTGCGG
>Ga0157372_10000080_pt1 | contig 100216 bp, 78 predicted proteins | sample C55metaG_FD_115307 | JGI IMG/M metagenome (GOLD analysis project Ga0157372, IMG submission 115307) | Corn rhizosphere microbial communities from Kellogg Biological Station, Michigan, USA - C5-5 metaG | ecosystem: Host-associated > Plants > Roots > Rhizosphere > Soil | place: USA: Michigan... | reverse complement strand
TCCGACATACCCTTCAAAGCACTGCACAATATCCTGACCCTGGCCATATCATATTGTGCGGTGTCCGATCCATCCCCCGCCGGTGGCTTAATGACGTCGGCGTCATTTTCATTGCCCATCTCGTAATAATGAAAAAGATCCTTGTAACGATGTACAAACCCGCTGCCCGCAGCGAACCCGCTTTTATAGGCCGTCTCAGCGTCCATCTCGTATAGCATGGGTCCGGGGAGGAAAATAATAGGCACGATGGTTATGCCATTCCTGACTGCCAGCTCACGCAGACGGTCCAGCCGGCCCGCTGACACGCTATCCAGGACTCCGTCCTTGCTATAAGGCATATCCACCCGGTAATAACGAAGTCCAATGGACTTCATAACCTCCATCTGCGCTTCCATATTACCCCAGTAAGCTTCCTGGTTGATGGGATGGCCATTCGCCCCCCAGGCAAATGCACCAGGATGACCCACTGTATCTCCCTGACTTCCCATGCCGGTGAAATGAATAAAAACTACCAGTAAAAAAGATAGAAATGCGGCACGCCGGGGAAACCCAGTCCTTACTGACGGTTTAATGACGGGAAGATTTAAGCACACCCTCGACATAGTCAACGAATTCTGTTTGAAAGCGCTGGGTGGAGAAGCGAAGACTGGAAGCGCGTACTTTGTCAGGCGAAAAAGGAACAGCTCTTTCTTCGAATTGCTCCAAAGCCCCTTCCAGCGCTTCGGGGGTCTGTTCGTCATAGAGCACGCCATTCTCATATCCGCCGCCCACGATCTCCGGGGATGCCCCGCCGGAGTATGCTATCACAGGCGTGCCGGAGGCGAGCGCCTCCACAATGGCAATCCCGAAATCTTCCACGCCCGCATATACGAAGGCCTTCGCCCGATTGAGCAGGTGGTTGATCTCCTGCTTGCTTTTGAATCCTGTAAAAACAATGTTCTCTCCTGCCTGCGCTTTCAATGACTTCAATTGACTGCCATCCCCTACGATGATCAGTTTCTTTCTACTCCTGTTGAAAGCATCCACGATGAGGTCAAAACGCTTGTAGGGCTCCAGCCGTCCCACCGTGACATAATAATCGTCTTTTATGTCGGAGATGGTGAACGAATCTACCTCTACAGGCGGATAGATCACATGGGCATCGCGGTTGTATTTTTTCTTGATCCAGTCCCGCACATATTCCGAGTTGGCAATGATATATTGAGGGTTTTGCGCGCTCCGGATGTCATACAGCCGCAACGGCCATTTCAAAAAGGAAAAGAGCTTGCGGTAGCCTGAAAAATAGAGATGTGACTCATCCCATATATATTTGAAGTTCCTCGCCTGGAAATAGGAGATATGAATTTCATCCCCTATCCGGTAGCTCTTCGATAAGGCCCAGGAAGAGCTGATGACGGCATCCACCTTATTCCGCGACGTCTGTCTGTTGAACATACGCGTAGCCAGTGGGAAAAAAGGCATGAACAGACGAAAATGAGACTTGAAAGGCTTGAGGAAGGAAGATTCAATAACACCCACTTCCTTATTGCCGAACGTAAGCTTTTGCGTTCCCGGGTCCATCCGGTTGACATAAGCATAATAAAAGTCGAATTCGAGCTTCTCGGTGATAGCCGTGATGACCCTTTCCGCACCCCCATATTTATCCAGCCAGTCATGGACCAATGCGATCTTCATATCATAAGGTTTTTTTTCTCAGTTCCAGTATACCCGCCAACAAACAGCCCGCCACCAGGAATATTGCTACGTACAGCAACAGCACAGAGAAAAGATTGGGCGAGGCAGGTGCAGCGGAAGGTTTTACGCCATCTATAAGCAAAAGAGCCTGCCTCTTCTCGAGCAGCCATCCTTCAAGATTCTGTCTGTTATCCGCATAGCTTTCAAACTCCTTGAGCAGCTCCGCCGAATTGAACGCATTATTGTAAAAGTTACCCGCTCCCTTTGACGCCGATAACGATCGGGTGTATGCCTCAGTGAGACTGTCTATCCTTCGCATCTCGCCATCCATAAGCTCCAGTTTCTTCATGTACAGCTGCGACTGGTCCTGCTTCAGCTTGGCGATATAAGGGTTGTCATTGAAATACTTCAACAAGGCATCCTGCACCGTATAAGCGATCTCTGCATGCCGGACCGTCGTCTCGATGATAAAGCTCCTGTCCTCTACCTTCGACGTATCTTTCAGAGGATCACTTCCATCCAGTCCCTTTGCCGAAATGGACCTTATTTGCGTCGCAACGGAAGAATCCACCCTAAGCAGACGGGTCAGCGTATGACAAGAGCCTGTCTCTACCAACGCATTGAGACTTGAGATCATTTTGCCATATGTTTGGGTCGTCATCTCTGTATGCCTTACCAGCATATCTACCTTGTAGTATACAGGAGAGATCTTGTATTTCCCGACACCCACCAGGATGCCTATACCTAAAAAGCAGATTATCAGTATTTTATTTCGGAAGAGGAAGTGAATTGTTCCTTGAAGAGCTTTTAGAAAGCCTCTGAAAAAGACGCCCAGCAATTCAGTGAAACTTATGGAGGAGACTGGATCCGGGTAAGATCTTGTTTCAGACATCTTATAGATTTTAGCAATTCCGCCGCAAATGTAGGTATAAACGGAACTTTGTATTATATATTTTTACAGGCATCCGGAATTATGAACTACTGACAAGCAAAGAGATTCAGACCGTTGCATTCGATTTGTCAAAAAAACCTTAACATTCAGTAATTCAATTCCTCCAGGCGCTCACCAGGCTAAAGAAAAATCCCAGCATGATACAGCCGACGCTGCGGTCCAGCCAGGTCTCGGGGATCATGGCGATGGCAAAGGATAAGATGACAAATATCCCCAGCCCGTCCCTTGCTTTGTAGCAGGCAAGCAATGGATAAAAGATATAGCCCAGTAAAAAGACGGCCAGTCCGATAATACCCATATTGACCAGCACATCCAGGTAGGTATTGTGCATATTCCTTCTGCTCTCGACGGCATAGTAGAATTGCTTTTGCTTATACACCTCTACCAGCTTGTCCTGTTTGTCTCCCAGGGGCACTCCCATTACCCAGTGTCCCCTCGCCAGCTGCCAGCCGCATTTCCATACAGCCAGCCGTATATTGGTGCCATTCCACCCTCCCGGCGATGTAGCCGCATGGCGCGCCGTACCAGGATTGCTGTAGACATAATTCGTGCGGCTCAGCTCCTCAAAGCTTTCCAGGGTTCGGGGGAAGAACCGGATCAGGAGAAAACTCGCTACCAGCAGGAGCACCACCAGTATGCTCCCTTTCAGGTACTGTTTCTTCTTTATCCCCGCCCAGGCGGCAAAGACCAGAAAGCCGGAATAGAGCGTAATGATGGCGATATGGCTGGCCAGCATGTAGTGAAATACGAGCAGAAAGGCTATGCTGAGAAAGACCAGCCCCTTATATTCAATCGCAAAGGACTGCTTTTGAAGAAGATAGACATAGGTGAACAAGGCCAGGTTCACTACCATACCAATGTACACCGACTCCCTTCCAATGGCCCTGGTAAGATTGTCGGAAAAAAGATACCCTGGGTCATTGAACTCTCTGAACTGGTAGTAGGCATATAACATGCAGACGACGGCCGCGGCGGTAGTGAAGAAGCAGTAGGATAGCAATATCCTGTCCTTCAGCTCTTCCCGGATGTATACCAGCCCGATGCACAGGGGAAATACCAGCAGCGGCAGCCGCCTCACCAGCAGGACCATGGCCTCGTCCTTATTGACAGACAGCAGGGCGCTGATCACATGCAGCAGATAAAAAAGGATCATGAAAAGGATCTCCTTTCTTCTGCGTAAGAGCCGCGCCTTTTCTGCCCAGCTGTTGAAAAAACAGCAATCCAGGACGATCGCGATGATCAGCGTATTATTGACCACAGGCATCTCAGGAAGGAACAGGGAGACGAAAAAGGCGGAAAGCAGCCAATATAATATTTTCTCTTTTTTCGAAAATACTTTCCCGGTAAAATCCAGTAAAAGGAGCGCTTTCATTCGATGTAAAGGTAAGTATCTAAACCATATGGGCAATAGGCTGTTAGTATCCCTGGAATCGTACCTTTATTTTTATTATTATAATTATAAATATCTTTCAGGTAATTATATGAAAATTCTGCTTTCCTATCTCAAGCCCTATCGGTGGGTAGTATTGCTGGCTCTTTTTCTGGCCACCATCAACCAGGTATTCTCCATGCTGGACCCCTATTTTTTTGGTAAGCTGGGCCTGGATAATCTCGCCGCCCACCCAAGGGAAAAGGGTATTTTTACTATCGACCCCCTGACACATAGCAAGGTCTTTCATAAAACAGCCGACCGCACCCAGGGAGAGTTTATCCACGACGTATTCATCTATCTGAGCATCCTCATAGGCGTAGCCATGGTCTCCCGTATTGCCAAAGCCTTTCAGGACTATTTTGGCCAGATCATCGTCCAGAAGTTCGGCGCTACCATCTTTACAGACGGCCTTCGTCATTCCATGGCCCTGCCATTCAGCGAATTCGAGGACCAGCGCAGTGGTGAAACGCTTTCTATCCTGACAAAGGTCCGGGCAGATACGGAAAAGTTTATCATCTCCTTTATCAATGTCCTCTTCGGCATCATCGTCGGCGTCATCTTCGTATCTATATACGCATTCACGCTCCATTGGGTGATCATGCCCATGTACGTGCTCGGTATGATCCTTCTTTCCCTGCTGACCAGCTTCCTCAGCCGGAAGATCAAAAAGATCCAAAAAACCATTGTGTCGGAGACCAATGCCCTGGCAGGCAGCACTACCGAATCGCTGCGCAATATCGAGCTGGTAAAAAGTCTGGGCCTAAAGGAACAAGAGGTCACAAGGCTGAATAATAATACATTCAAGATACTGGGGCTCGAATTGCGAAAAGTAAAAAGCATTCGTTCCCTGAACTTCGTACAAGGTACTTTTGTCAACTTCCTTCGTCAGTGTATCATGTTCGTGCTCCTTTGGCTGGTCTTCAAAGGCAGGTTGACCCTGGGTGAAATAACCACCATGCTCTTCTACTCATTTTTTATTTTTGGTCCCCTACAGGAGCTGGGCAATATTATTATCACCTACCGCGAAGCAGAAGCTTCCCTGATCAATTTTGACAACCTGATGAAAAAAAGGCCTGAGCTGCCCCCCGCAGAGCCCCGCCACCTGGGGCCCATAAAGACCCTCGCCTTCCGGGATGTCGTTTTCCGGCACCAGACAGCCCATCACAACGCCATCGATCACATCAGCTTCGAAGCAAGGGTGGGTGAGACCCTCGCCTTCGTTGGACCTTCAGGTAGCGGTAAAAGCACCCTCATGAAGCTGCTCGTAGGCCTCTATCGCCCCAAAGAAGGGAATATCCTCTATAACGGTATGGATGAAAATTCCATCGACTTCGACGATCTCCGTAAGCAAATAGGGTTTGTCACACAGGATACCCAGCTGTTTGCCGGAACTATTAAAGAAAACCTGCTCTTTGTCAGCCCCAATGCCACAGAGGATGACCTGATGGAAGCCCTGGAAAAAGCCAGCTGCATGAACCTCCTCTCACGCGCCGAAAAAGGCATCGATACCATGATCGGGGAGGGAGGTCTAAAATTATCCGGCGGAGAGAAGCAACGCTTATCCATCGCCCGTGCTCTGTTGAGAAGACCAAAGCTGCTCATCTTCGACGAAGCTACATCCGCCCTCGATTCCCTCACCGAAGAAGACATTACCCGCACCATCCGGGAAGTATCTTCCAGGGGCGACCAGATAACAATCCTCATCGCACATCGTTTGTCCACCATCATGCATGCTGACCGTATCTATGTGCTGGAAAAAGGTGAAGTAGTAGAGACAGGAGCGCATGTGGAATTATTGGAGGAGAAGGGTCTTTATTATGCCATGTGGAGACAGCAGATTGGGGAAAGGAAATATGATAAACTGAAAGCCTCATGATATTCACTAACCGACCGTTAAATGACACCCCTATCCGTCGTAATTATAACTTATAACGAGGAGAAAAATATTACACGATGTATACAGTCGGTGATGCCCATTGCCGACGAGGTGGTTGTATTGGATTCTTTTTCCACGGACAGGACGGCGGTCATTGTTCAGGAGCTGGGAGGCATCTTTCGCCAGCTCGCCTTTTCAGGATACGGGGCACAAAAAAATGCAGCAGCCGCGCTTGCTTCCTACGATCATATTCTCTTTCTCGATGCGGACGAGGCGCTGAGCGAGCAGCTATGCAGCAGCATCCGCCAGGAAAAGCTCCGGGGATTTCCACAAGATGGGTATCTGATGAACAGGCTGAACAATTATCTGGGACAGTGGATCCGCCATGGCAGCTGGTATCCCGATAGAAAGCTGCGTTTGGCCAATAAGAAAAAAACTTCATGGAGCCTGGACATTGTTCATGAATCGCTGGTGCCGGATAAAGACGCCCGTATCGGTCTGCTCGCCGGCGATCTCCTTCATTATACCTATACCAGCTACGACGACCATGTAGATAAGAACAATAAATACAGCCGGCTGTCATCGCAGCTGCTGTTCCGGAAAGGGAAAAAAGCCACCTGGTTCAAGCTCGCCTTCAATCCCTTCTGGGCTTTCTTTACCAGCTACTTTCTCCGGGCGGGCTTCCTGGACGGATTCAATGGCTTTGTCATCGCCGTCCATATTGGCCACCTTACTTTTCTAAAATACAGTAAGTTGTATCGCCTTTGGCATCCTGCAAATGATTAGACCCTAAAAACCGGTACCTTTGCCCCCATGCCAATACAAGACAAACCCAATTATCTCTGGAGCATGCTTACCATGAAATGCCCTCGTTGCCGCAAGGGCCATATGTTCACACAGCCCAATCCATGGAATTTACGACAAACGCTGAAGATGCCGCAGAGATGTTCGGAATGCGGGCAGCCCTTCGAGCTGGAAGTAGGCTTCTGGTACGGCACAGGTTATGTATCCTATGCGTTGTCATTCGCATTGTCCGTAGCCACCTTCATCGCCTGGTGGGTATTGGTAGGCCTCTCTACGGAAGACTCCCGATTTTTCTGGTGGATGGGTCTGAATGCCGCTTTGCTCATCTTTCTTCAGCCATGGCTGATGCGGCTCAGCCGTGTGATCTATCTCTATTTTTTTGTCAGGTACGATCCCAATTATAAGAATACAGCCGTAAAGACTTTCGACTACAAGACGGACGAATATTACAAGGATCCAGGCGGGAGCAATTAAAAGGTAGAAAAGCCACCCACCCTCCGGTGAATGGCTTTCTGTTTATGACATCGGGTTAGTAAATAAATAACGCCGAAAATACAATATTATTTTATCCACGTCCGCCTGTCCTTAGGACATTCCCCCGCGTGGCCTTTCCAGAACGCACCGGAGGCTCGTTTTTCGGACATTATTCTGCTGCCGTAGACGATCCCGATGACGCGCTGAAATCCAGCGGAATACTCACTTTCAAGCTGATATTACGCCCCATATTGTAAATACCATGCGTGGGATTGGTATCGGTGGGGGAGAACAAAAAATATTTCAACCGGGAGAGGTGATCATAGTAGGCCGTATTGAAAAGATTGTCCGCATTGAGATAAAGGCTCAGCACCGTCCGCCCTTTCTTGTTGGTAAAGCTGCCCCCCACTCCCGCATCGAAGAGTGTATAACCCGCCGTGGGCGTCTCGGTATTGTATGCCAGAAAAGCTCTGTTCTGCGCCGCATAGTACTCCAGCTGCACCTTGACAAATGCATGCGACAAACGGGCCTGCCTGGAATGAAATTCATATCGCAGCTCGGAAATACCATGGGTGGGCGGAATAAAAGGTAAATACCGGGCGCTGTCATTCAACGCTTTCCCTTTTACCCCCTTGTTGTTGCCATACACGATGGAAAGGCTGTTCTCGAAATGCAACGCCTTGACAGGGTGTATATCCACGCTGACCTCTCCTCCATACAATTGCGCGCGTGACGCTGCGAACTGAAAATAAGTGTTCTTACCCGTTGCATCCGTCGAGTCCGTACCGTCGGCCCTTTCCAGCTTCTGATTATAGATGTAGTTCGAGATAAAATTATTAAAGAGATCCAATGTCGCGACAACATACTTTGATGAATACACGAAGCCAAGATCTTCTTGTAAGCTGAACTCCGGCTTGAAATCCGGATTGCCCAGCTGGTAGATATTGGTGCCTGGATGCACGCCATTGGCGGATATCTCGGCGATATTGGGAGCGCGGAAGCCACGCGCTATATTCGCCTTGATGGCAAACTGCTCCGTAAAGTTATAGGTGGCGCCCAGGCTGCCGGACCATCCCGTAAACGTCTTTTTATAATCGGGAAATTGGAGATCCGCACCCGCCGTATCCGCCCCGGATACAGGCTTGTCAAAGCCTGTGGACGGGTTCACGGTAGTATATAGGGCCGCATTGTCGAATCTGCGCGTATCAAAACGTACCCCGCCTGCAACATCCAGCTTATCGAAAGTTCTTTTCGCCAGCACAAAAGGCCCCATATCCAATTGATGATAGGATGGGATGACAAACTCCGTTCCATCCGTACTGTTGTTATTTTGATACATGCCGTTGAACCCTACCGTCAGGTTCCAGTCGTTGAGCTCAGGGACAAAATATTTGATGTCGTACGTATAGCTGTTCAGCTGCAGAAAAAGACCCGGAGTGGTGTAGGCGACAGGATGGCTGAATTCCCGGCGAAGGCTGCGCTGAAAGCCCAGGTTCACCTGCAGCCGGCCATATTCCCCTAATGTAAAGCTGTTGCCGGAATAGATCCGGTAATGCTGCACATGCTGATGCAGTTTCTCGATATGATAGCTGTTGAGGTCCGCATTGCTGACGATCTGCCGGACAGTATCGGCGTCTCCATCGTATATCTGCCGGGTGAACCTTCGTGTGGCGCTGTCACGGCTGCCATCGGGTATCTCCTGCAGGTCGTCATAGAGTACAAAATCCAGGTGGGAATATCCCCATTTGCGATGCAGCCCCAGCGAAGCGCTGGCATCCGTCTCGTTAAAGGCGGTGCCGAATACCCTCCCGTCTATCTTATCCTTATAATCCACCGCCTGTTTGTGCGAGATACGGCCCATCCATTCCATACCGCCCTTCGTACCCCCCAGATAAGCCGAGCCTCCGAAATACTTATTGTTGGATTGATAATCCAGCGTGATATTTCCCTGTGTTTTCCCTTCCGGAACAGGTTGCGTAGGGATAAGATTGACAACCCCGGCAAGCGCATCGGAGCCAAAGCTCAGGCTGGCCGGCCCCTTGATCACTTCCACTCTTTCCACGCCATACTGGTCTACCTCGACGCCATGCTCATCACCCCATTGCTGCCCTTCTTGTCGTATGCCATCATACAGGGTGAGTATCCTGTTATACCCCAGGCCACGGATAAAAGGTTTGCTGACATTCGGACCCGTTGTCACAGCCCGGATGCCGGGGATCTTTGCAATGGCGTCAATGGCATTTGTGCTAAGATTGGACTCGAGATAATCATGGTTGATAGCCACGATAGGTACAGGATTTCGCTTGATCTGCGTGGCCTTGGACAATCCGGTGACGACCACCGGGCTTTCCTCCACATATTCATCCGAAAGCGAAAAATCCTGCGAGACGGGCCCAGAAATAGTGACAGTCTTTGTAAAGGTCTTAAAGCCGATGGAATGTACTTCGATGAGATATCTGCCGGATGGAAGGGTATTGAATTTATAATAGCCTGATGTGTCGGTAATAACACCCAGCTTCAGATCGGGAATATAAACTGACGCCCCTATCAGCGGAGCGCCATTCTTATCGACAACCCTGCCGGCGAGACTCCCCCTGCCAGGTTCCAGGCTCATCAGTATCACCGGTAAGCATAACAGGACAAAATAGAAAGATCGATGCATGACAATGAATGCGCATTTTTTTGCTACGAGGTTTCAAATTTACCTCAGTAGCGCCCCCCGGGCAAATTTTAAGGATTAAAAGATGTTAATCAGATGGTAATAGACGCATTTATACAGGGCCGCCATCCGTCAGGGCCCGTCATTTTTTTAGCACCACGGTAAAAATGGACCCCTCTCCCGGGCTGCTCTCACAGGATATCTTCCCATTGAGCTCTTCGCAGATACGCTTGACGATGGAAAGACCCAGTCCGGTGGAAGGCTCGCCATTCGTAGGCTCGGATGAGATCTTACTGTACTTGGAAAAAAGATGCGGCAGCTCGTCCTTTTCAATACCCACCCCCTCATCCCTCACTTTGATGCTGATGGCGTCCTTCTCTTCGCTGACGCTCATCCAGACATTTTTTCCCTGCCCGGTGTATTTGATGGCATTCGATAGAAGGTTTTCCGCCATACGGGTCAGCAGCTGCCGGTCGCTGAGAAAATAAAGGCTTTTCTCCGGACATTCGAGTCGCAGCCGGATATTTTTCTTGTCAGCCGCAGGCTGGAAAGTATCGATAATGCTTTCGGAAAAAATACGCAGGTCCAGGTTCTCCAGCTGTAGCTTATGCTGGTTGGTCTGTACTTTCTCCACGTCGAGGATATGACGGATCAGCTTTTCCCCATACGCAGTGGCCTGTTCTATGCGGCTGAGGGCTTTCTTCTGCTCGATGGTAAGATTGCTTATATCCGATTGCATCAGCTGCGTCCACATCCCGATGCTGGCAAAAGGCGTGCTGAGGTCATGGGACACAATGCTGATCAGGGAGTTCTTTTCATAGTTCAGTTCCGAAAGACGTTCGTTCTGCCGGATGACCAGGTCATTGGTAGCCTGCAATTTCCGGTTGACCCTTCTTTTGAGGATAAAGGCCATGGCGGCTACGATGGCGACGATCAGCAGGCTGGCGCTGGCGATCAGCATGATACGTGTGTGAAATTTCTGCTGGGATATTTCTCCCTGAAGGAGCAGCATCTCATTCTCACGCTGCCGGGCCTCATACTTTTCTTCCAGCTCGGCGATGGCCTTGTAGGCCTCTCCATTGACGATGGCCGTGTCAAGCTCATACCATTTGGATTGATACTCATATGCCTTCTTGTAATCACCCTTTCGCTGGGCCAGCTTGGACAGGATCTGGTAGGTGTCCGACTGCTTACTTTTGGAATTGAGCTCATTGGCCAGGCTCATGGCCATCGTCGCATATTTGGAGGCAGAGTCGAGCTGCCCTTTTTGCGTGTAGGAATCCGCCAGGTTGAGCACATCGAACCATAAGGTCCATTTGGCATTCAAACCCTCTTTGGACAGATGGCGTCTGTAATTGCCCGCAAAATATTCGATTGACTTGTCGTATTTCTTCAGGTAATAATAGGTCTGGCCAAGATTGTTATACAGATTGGAAAGATCCTCCAACCCCCTTTCCTCCAATGGTTTGCCGATACGCAGCCCTTCCTGCAGAAAATAAAGGGCGCTGTCATAAAGCCCCAGATGATTATAGAGGGGCGCCAGGTTGATATACGCAGTGACCAGACTGCGGGCGTTTCCGCCCCTTTGCTTGTTCAGGGCAACACATTCCAGGTACACTTCCTTTGCCTTCTGGGGCTGCTTCATTTCCGTATACATGACGGTAAGGTCCGTCAATGCATTGATCTCATGATCGATGTCCCCTATCTTCCTTGCCTGATCCAGGGTTTGCAGGTAATAATCGATGGCCCGCTTGTAATCCGCCTTGTTCTCATAATAAAATCCATGCAGACGCAAGGCCAGCACCCTTGCCTTGGGATAGTCCACTTTCGCGATGGCGCGATCGATAAAGTCGGCATAGTAGCTGATGGAGTCAGCCTGCGCCTCCGTAAAATTCATTCCCTTCTGATACGCTATAAGAATGCCGGCCGTATCCACCTGCGCGGACAGCTTTGAATAGGGGACTGTAAGTAAGATCAGGTATAATAACCTCTTCACAGTAGATTGTTCGTTACCCCAAGGTAATCATCTTTGCCGGATACGTGAAATCCTTGACCGCAGAATGCGGTCGTCCGAAGGACAGACATTATTCCTTTTCCGGAAAACAGGTTACATTTTCCACAAACCCGTTTTTCGGAGCTTAATCGATGAGCTTATTGCGGAGTGCGAACTTTACAAGACCCACCGTGTTATTTACCCCCAGCTTGGCAATCAGGTTCTTGCGGTGGGTCTCTACCGTGCTGACACTAAGAAAAAGCTTATCGGCAATTTCCGCATTGCTGTATTCCCTGCAGATGAGCTTGAGGACCTCCAGCTCGCGTCGGGAGAGTATTTCGTCTATTTGTTTGTCCTCGATGGTGATGGTATTGCGAAAATCTTCATCCCTGTCGCCGATATTGATGTCCTTACTAAAGTAGCTGCCGCCCTCGTACACCGAGCGCAAGGCCGTCACCAGCTCATCCAGTGAAGCGTTCTTCAATACATATCCCTGTATATTGTGACGGGTCAGCTTGTGAATATAGCGCGTGCCACGTAATAAGGTAAGATAAATGATCTTCAGGTCCTGTCGTGCGGCCCGGATCTCCTGCAACAGCTCCTCTTCACCGATGTCCGGCAGATAAACGTCCAATAGCAGAATGTCCGTCTGTAAGTCCTTTACCCGTGATAGCAGATCCTTTCCGGATAAGGCTGTTCCGACCACTTCTATACCTTCTTGCTTGCCTAAAAGTAAAGCTAACCCTTCCAGGTACATTTCATGGTCATCAGTAATAAATACTCGAATCATGGCTTAAAAAATGGATTCATATTTAGAACGGGCCGGAGGCTCGTTGTCCAGAACCGAGCCCTGCGAAGGTTCCGACCGAGGGGGACCGTGTCGAAGCAGGTCCTCCGAAGGCCTACCATCATTGGACCTTTCCGGAAAACAGGCTACATTTCCCGAAAAGCCCGTTTTCGGACATTTCTCGCGAACGCAGCAATATATAACTATTTACGATATGAGGACTTGAAAAATGAAGGTCAATCCCCGTGACCCCTATTCTTTTTGTAGTACAAAGACGTAAGACGGTAAGACAAATTACGACAGCAGAAGTTCCTGGTCAAATATTTCAACCAGGCAACGCCTCTCCAAATAGGACAACAAAATACGGAGACGGTCCTAGTTTAGATTTTCGATGACCCCGGCAATACCCTGCCCGCCTCCTACACATGCAGTAACTATGCCGTATTTTTTGCCAAGGCGTTTCATGTCGTGAACAAGCTGGATGGTCAGCTTGCAGCCGGAGCAGCCTAACGGGTGGCCGAGAGCTATGGCGCCGCCGTTGATGTTGACAACCGAAGGGTCCAGCCCCAGCTGGCGTATCACGGCCAGGGACTGGGAGGCAAAAGCTTCATTCAGCTCCACCAGTTCAATCTGTCCCAGGCTCATACCCGCCTGTTTCAGCACCTTGGGGACTGCTTCAATAGGCCCGACACCCATAATACGGGGATGCACACCCGCGCTGGCGCAGGCCACCAGCCGGGCCATTGGTTGCAAGCCCAGCTCCTTCATCATTTTTTCACCCATGACGATGACAAAGGCAGCGCCGTCGCTCGTCTGCGAGGAATTTCCCGCCGTGACACAGCCACCCGCCGCAAATACGGGCTTTAGCCTGGCCAGCGCCTCCAGGGAAGTGTCGGCCCTGGGTCCCTCATCCGTATCCACCGTAAAGCTTCTTTTCTGTTTTTTGCCCTTCTCGTCGACATATACCTCATCCACCTGCATGGGCAGGATGCCTGCCTTGAAATAGCCGCTCTTGATGGCATTGATGGCCTTTTGATGAGAATTGTACGAGAAAAGGTCTTGTTCTTCCCGGCTGACCTTATATTCCTTTGCCACGGCCTCCGCCGTCAGGCCCATATTGAGATAGTAGTCGGGGTCATCAGATGCAATGGAATAGGCAGGTACGGTCTTCCAACCCGCCGTCGGCACCATGCTCATACTTTCGGTACCGCCGGCAATGATGCAGTCAGCCATACCCGTGCGGATCTTGGCGGTAGCCATGGCAATGGTCTCCAGCCCACTGGCGCAGTATCTGTTGACCGTCACCCCCGGGGCATGTATCCCAACCGCCCGGGCAGCAATGATACGCCCCACCTGAAGCCCCTGTTCGGCCTCGGGTACTGCATTGCCGACGATGACATCATCCACGCGTTTCACGTCCAGCTGCGGAACGGATGCCAGCAGCCCCTTTATAAGGTCGATGGCCATATCATCCGGACGATAGAACCTGAATTTGCCTCTTTTGGATTTGCCTACTGCCGTGCGGTAGCCGGCAACGATATATGCTTCCTGCATAATGGTACGATTTGGTTAGTTGTTTATGCAACTGTCGTATCCAAACTTACGTTAAAATCTCCAATTAACCAAGAGTCGCCGAAGGGCCAGATTCCTTGTCGGGCGGTAGCCTGCCATAAGCTAGGTTCCTCTTCGCCATTGGAAAGACATTGATACAAGAGAAATGTACGATATTGGTTCCAGATTTCGAAATGTCTCCCGGAGCCGCCACAGGCGGCTGTCCGGAGGACAGACATTAGCCTTATCTTCGCGCCATGTATACGGTCATTCGAAATCTGCTATTCCTCTTTCCCACCGAAGACATCCATTATTTCTCCATGAACGTGCTGAAAGGGCTTTGCGGATGGCGTCTGACCAGGAAATTAGTGTCCTGGGCATGCGCTCCGGAAGAAGAGACCCGGGGCCAATCAGGGACTGGTCGGACGCGCGAGCTGTTCGGTCTCTCCTTTCGAAATCCCGTAGGTCTCGGCGCCGGTTTCGATAAAAATGCCTTGTACCTCCGTGAGTTGGACGCCCTCGGCTTTGGCTTTGTAGAGATAGGAACAGTGACCCCCCTCCCGCAGGACGGCAATGAGAAACCCCGGCTATTCCGCCTGCCGCAGGACCAGGCGCTCATCAATCGGATGGGATTCAATAACGACGGCGTACAGGTCATCGCCCGCCGGCTGAAACAGTGGCGCTCCACCCACTCTTCCCTTATCATAGGCGGCAACATCGGCAAAAACAAGATCACTCCCAACGAAGACGCATGGAAGGATTATGTCATTTGTTTTAAAGAGCTGTTCGATCACGTGGACTATTTCGTCGTGAATGTCAGCTCGCCCAATACCCCCGGTTTGCGCGCCCTACAGGAAAAGGACGCCCTGCGCAATATTCTCACCCGTCTGCAGACATTGAATACGGAGCTGTCGGCCGCCGCCGGCATCCGGCCCAGACCCCTTCTCCTGAAGATCGCTCCCGACCTCACCGTACAACAGATCGACGACGTGGTGGACCTGGCCATGGAGATCAGGCTGGATGGCCTCGTAGCCACCAATACCACCATCGGCAGGGAAAACCTGATCACGACGCCTGCCCGCCTGGAAGCCATTGGCGCCGGGGGATTGAGCGGCGCTCCTTTAAAAGGAAAGTCCACCGAAGTAGTCCGTTATATACACGAAAAAACTGGCGGCGCCATTCCGCTGATCGCCTCAGGAGGTATTTTCACAGCTGAGGACGGCCAGGAGAAGATGGCAGCGGGAGGCTCCCTGATACAGGTATGGACAGGCTTTATTTATGAAGGCCCCTTCATCGTCAGACGCATCTGCCGGAAATTATAGCCCCCTGCCGGCCCCAGGGGCAGGTTCCGTCAAGCTTTTTGCACGCTTATAGCCTTAAACGACACGCCTATTGCCCAATAGACACATCCGTCAATTCATGCCGTTATTTTAACCCCGCCGCCATACTTTTTGCCCCCCGCTTCGCCGTTATAGCAGGCATTAACGTCTAATTCCTAATATCGTAAACATGAAAAAGATCGTCCTCTTTATGGCGCTTACCGGCGCCCTCGTATCCTGTAAGAAAAGCAATTCCAGCTCCGGCTATCATGTCACCGGCTCGGTCGATGGCACGGGCAAAGCATTTAATACAGCCCCTGTTGCTACGAAAGCAACCAATACAGGCGCTACCCAGATCACCGTGGATGGATTTGCCACCGGCGCAGGAGAAACAATTAGCCTGATCATCGACAACTTTCCCAGCGGAAAACCCATCCTGCCAGGTACCTACACCGACACTTCCAGCGATTTCGACGTTGCCCTTTTCTATACGCAAAACCTGTCCGCCGGATATGCAGGCGGCACCAGTGTCACCGCGGGATCGAACGTTACCATCCAAAATCATGTGAAGATCGTCATTACCGCCATCGACACGACCTCCACCATAAAAGGCACTTTCAGCGGAGATGTATTCCTCAACGGAGACGTCACTGCCGCCAAAAAGACCTTTACCAGCGGAGATTTCTACGTCAAGTTCCAGTAGATCTCCCTGTCACCTATATTATTGTGCACACCTGTCCTGTTCTAAGGCATTGTCGAAAGACAGTGCTTTTTTTATTCCTGTGCATGCCCGAAACGCCTTAATTTTACGCCCTCCTGAGCCGCAAGGCGGCTCCCGACATTAGCCTTGTGCGGGAAATAGGCTATATTTTCGGAAAGACTATTTCCTGCACTCTTAACAAGTTATTGCACCTATGGCCTCTCTTTTCAGCCTGGATTCATTCGTTAGCCTTCTGACCCTCACCATACTCGAGATCGTACTGGGCATTGACAATGTCATTTTTGTATCTATTCTTATCAGCCGCCTGCAGTCCGGCCAGCAGCTGCGCGCCCGCCGGATCTGGATGATCGCAGGTATTCTTATCCGCAGCCTCCTCCTGCTGGGTCTGGGATGGCTGGTAACCAACGGCAACAAGGAAATATTCTCCCCCTTTGGCTATGGCTTCACTATACGTAATCTCATCATGCTGGCAGGCGGTATATTCCTCCTCTACAAGACGGTAAAAGAGATCCATGCGAAACTGGAAGGGGATGGACATGAAGAGCTGGAGAAAACTCTCGAATCAGCCTTTGGACTCGTCGTCGGCCAGATCGTCCTGGTAGACACCGTCTTTTCCTTCGACAGCATCATCACCGCCGTGGGACTTGCCAGGCACGTACCCGTAATGATCACCGCCGTCATCATCGCCATGATCATTATGTTCTTCTTTTCCCGGAACATCGCCGATTTTATCAACAAACGCCCCACCCTTAAGATCCTCGCGCTGGCTTTTTTACTGATGGTAGGATTCAGCCTCTTTTTCGAAGGACTGGAACCTGTCCACCACTCGCACATCGACAAAGGATACATCTATTTTGCCATGGCCTTTGCCTTCGGGGTCGAGCTGCTGAATACCCGGTACAAGAAGAAAACCGCCCCTCCCAAAAAGTAGGCGCCCAAAAAATAGCCCGGGAAAACCGCTTCCCATAAGGATAAGCATTGGAATTTTTATAAATTAGGGGATACCAAATTTCTTTTATGGCTACCACAGACCCCCGCATCGACGCGTATATCCAAAAGTCAGCCGACTTTGCCCGCCCCATCCTGGAGCATATCCGCAAGCTGGTACACAAAGCATACCCCGAGGTAGAAGAAACAATGAAGTGGGGCATGCCCTTCTTCCTGAACAACGGCGCCATCCTCTGCAACATGGCCGCCTTTAAGGAACATTGCACTTTTGGGTTCTGGAACGCCCCCCTGTTAAAAGATCCCGAAGGCATCCTTCACGTAAAGGAAAAGAACGCCATGGGTCATCTCGACCGGATCGCATCCAAAAAAGACCTGCCCTCCGACAAGATCCTGACCGCCTATATTCGCGAAGCTGCCGCATTGAATGAAGCAGGTATAAAAAAGGCGGCGCCTAAAAAAGTCCCGAAAAAGGAACTGCCGGTGCCGGAAGAGCTGACAGCAGCCTTTAAAAAGAACAAAAAGGCGCAAGCCGCCTTCGAAGGGTTTTCCCCTTCTCACAGAAGGGAATACATCGAATGGATCACGGAAGCCAAAACAGACGCCACCCGCGAGAAACGAATAGCCACCACCGTGGAATGGCTTACAGAAGGGAAATCCAGGATGTGGAAATATGAAAAGAAAGGAGAATGATTAGCGTATACACATCAGCGCGGCAGCTGCCACCCCCGCAGTCTCGGTCCGCAGGCGGGTCTCTCCCAGCGTGACAGGCAAAAAACCATGCTCCAGCGCCGCAGCGATCTCAGGTTTGGTAAAATCCCCCTCCGGTCCGATAAGGATCAGCTGCTCAGCCATTGCATCAGTTGAATGAACCAGCTCCGCCAACGACCTGCGCTCTCCTTCCTCCAAGCAATGCGCGATCAGCCGCTGTTCCTGCTTCGCCTGCCTTATCACCTCCTCCACCCGGGTGGGCGGATACAGCACAGGCAACCAGGTCTGCTGGGACTGCAGCAATGCGCTCACCAGGATATTTTGCATCCTGTCCTGCCGGAAATGCTGCTTTTCAGTCCTGTCCGACAGCAGGGGAATAATGCCCGTGACCCCGATCTCTGTCGCCTTCTCCAGAAACCATTCATAGCGGGAAGCATTCTTCAACAGGGCCATCCCGATGGTGACCTTTCGACGTCTCGCCGGCTGCAGCACAGTCTCATCAACCCTTACCCTGCATTTTTTCTTATGGTCGTCCAGGATAGTGGCGGTCAGAAGCCTGCCACGCCCATCGGTGAGCTGCAGCTGCTCGCCTTTCTGCATACGCAATACCTGTATGATATGCCGGGAATTATCCTCGTCCAGAACGATCTCGACATCCCCGGGCCTGTATTCGGACAGATAGAAAAAAGCTAATGCCATAGTTGATCTTGTCGGGCAAATGTATTATTTTGTTTCTATGGAAAAAGACCTTCTGACAGAAGACGATATCCCAAAAGAGGACTACCCCCTCCTGCTGGACAGGGTACAATCCATCTTTATCGATGGCATCCTCATCATCGTGCTCATGTTCGTATTTGCAGCGCTGCTCGACGACGATGCCCCCAACTGGGTCAGGATCGTCCTGTTCTTTGGCATCTGGGCAGTCTATGAACCTCTGCTCATCATCTTTGGCTGCACCCTGGGACAGTACATAAAAAAGATCAGGGTAAGGGATCACGCCAATCCTGCCAGGCGTATCAATATCATACAGGCTTTTTTCCGGTACCTTTTCAAGGCGGTGTTGGGATGGTTTTCCTTTCTCACCATCAGCTTCAACCCCGAAAAGAGGGCGATACATGACTTTATTTCCGGCAGCATCATGGTCAAGGTCAAGTGACAGCCGGCCGGCGGCACATAATAAAAGCCCCTTGGAAGGGGCTTTGTATTTTGCTATAGATTAGCGAACCTCAGATTAGAACGGTACATCATCCTCATCGATGGGAAGGTCCTTCATTCGGCTGCCGGCCTGAATATAAAGCTTGGCGCCACCCCCATCATCATCCTGCACAGGCTTCCAGTTGCCGCCGGACGGCAATCCCATACCCCCAAAGTCATCCTCGCCATATTCGGTGAACTTCTGTATATGCAGCAGCGCACGGAGCTTGACAGTATCCAAAGAGCCGTTACGGTGCTTGGCGATCTTTACATGTGTCTCACCCTTATTGCTTTCCCCCATCTCATTGGCAGTGATGCCATAGTATTCCGGACGGTACAGGATCATAACCATATCCGCATCCTGCTCGATGGCGCCCGATTCACGCAGATCGCTCAGCTGAGGTATCTTCTCCCCTTCCTTACGGGATTCCACGGCGCGGCTCAGCTGTGAAAGAGCGATGATGGGCACCTGCAGCTCTTTTGCCAGCCCCTTCAGCGCGCGGGATATCTGGCTGATCTCCTGCTCACGGTTGCCGTGCCTATTGTCCCCTGCCCCGCTCATCAGCTGCAGATAGTCGATAATGATAAATCCGATGTTATGCTTGTTCTTCAGACGGCGGCATTTGGCGCGCAGCTCGAAGATATTGAGAGCCGGGGTGTCGTCGATAAAGATGGGCGCCTTTGCCAGCCTGTCGATACCCTTCTTGTACAGCTGCTTCATCTCATGGTCTTCCAGGCGACCGCGGGCTATCTTTTCCATGAATATCTCGCTCTCGGCGCTAAGGATACGCTGTACCAGCTGCGCTGAGCTCATTTCAAGACTGAAGAAGGCTACGGGAGTAGGCTTGCTGCTATTCAAAGCGGCATTACGGGCCAGGTTCAGGGCAAAAGCCGTTTTACCAACAGCCGGACGGGCGGCCAGGATAATAAGGTCCGTTTGCTGCCAGCCATAAGTGATCCTGTCCAGGGACGCAAACCCGCTGGGCACCCCCGTGATCTCCTCCTGCTTGTGCCGCATGTCCTCGATACGCTGTATCGTCTTGACCAGGACGCTATCGATGCTGTCGAAATTCTTGCGGAGGTGGTTATTGGTGATCTCGAAAAGCTTGCTTTCCGCATCGTCCAGCAGGTCGAACACGTCCGTGCTGTCCTCGTAAGCATCCCCGATGATCTCGCCGCTGATGCGGATCAGCTCCCGTTGAATGAATTTTTGAAGGATGATACGGGCATGGGTCTCGATATTGGCGGAGCTGACAACAGAATTGGTCAGCTTGGTCACATAATACGGACCGCCGACAACCTCCAGCTCTTCCCGAACCTTTAGCTCTTCCACAACCGTGAGTATATCGATAGGCTGGCTTTTCTGCGCCAGGGACTGCATAGCCTTATAAATACGCTGATGTCCTTCCAGGTAAAAGCACTCGGGTTTCAGGATCTCCACAACCGTGTCAAAAGCGCTTTTTTCCAACATTATCGCGCCCAATACGGCTTCTTCCAGCTCTTTGGCCTGGGGGGGCACCTTCCCATATACCATGGTGCTGAGGTCCACAGATGGCTTACGCCTGAATTTGCTGCGGTCCTTGTTGAGATTGAGGTTTGTAAGGTCCATTGATTGATCCGTCCAAAAATTAAAAAATAGGGTGTCCAGCCCGGGCCTGTCATTAAGGAATTGTTATGGCGGTATGAACAGAATGTTATCCCTTTGAGTCAGGAGGGCGAATATAGAATCTAAAATCCCCGCGAAAAAAATTTTTCGTTTTCTATATTTTTCCTTTCATAATCCACCGTCCAATCCACCGATCACCCCCTGTTATCCACACTAACCCCCAAACTATCCACAATTTAAAAAAGTTTTCAGCCTTTTTGTCCAAATAATTCACACCATCTGTGCACAAAGATTTTGGCACAAATATTTTGCCGACCGACCGAAACACCAGAATGCGGTTTGAAAGATTTTAGGGTAAAAATAAACATCCCCAGGGCACGTCAAATGCACTGGGGATGGGGTGGAACCAACCAGCGGTCCGCCGGCCGGAATTCGATGATCCCCGCTATTATTGTCTTACAGGTCTCGTATCCTTCTTATCCTCCTGTTTCTGAGGCGCAGGAGGAGGTGTAACGGGTCGGCTTACGGGCCTGGACTGCACGGCCGGAGCCTGTACAGGCTGGGTTCGCTGCTGTTGCTGCTGCGTCACAGGCCGGGCCGGCGGCGTAAAGTTTCTTGCAGGCTGTCCGTGTGGTTGAGCAGCAGAAGGGTTGTTGGCCGGGGCCTGCGTAACGGGCCTGTTATTCGGCTGCCCTTGCGGTTGCTGTGCGGCAGGCTGCCCCTGCGGCTGACCGAAAGGCCTTCTGTGTATTGGAGTCATCTCAGGCTGCCCCCCGGTAGGCTGCAACGCCGGCCTGTTATTGGTCACAGGCTGATTATTCGCCGGCTGAGTAGCCGGCTGATTGTTTACAGGTTGCTGTACATCAGGCCTGGATCCATTAGGTTGTCCTTGCGGCTGCCCATTAGGTTGCCCATTGGACTGCCCCTGCGGCTGCCCGCCGGAGTTGGCCGGTCTTCCCCAGCCACGGCCTTGAGGCTGCCCCGCAGGCTGCTGCTGCTGAGGTTGCACCTGATCCTGCCGCTGCTCCCCATAATGATTCCCTCTGTCATTGCCGTTACCTCTATCATATCCATTGCCTCTATCGTTGCCGTTGCCCCTGTTATTGTCGTTGCCTCTGTCATTGCCGTTACCCCTGTCATACCCGGATGCAGGACGGGCATTCACCGGATTGTTATCCCTGTTGGGAAATCCCGTGCTGGCTGGCCGGCTGCTGCCATAGACAGCCGTATTCTGCGGCCGCGCATCATTCAGGTTGCTCACCCTGGCAGGAGCCATACGGGAAGGAACACCCGTATTGCCGTTATTATTCCGGGGCGCGTCGTTTATCCGGGGACGGTAAATGCTCAATCCACCGTTGTTCATCTGCCCGCCGGGCACAGGCCGGTTGGACATCCGCACAGGCATGGGCCTTAACGTAGTCCCGGTGTACCTTCCTACTTCGACAGGGTCGGGACCACGGCCATAGTTCACATTCCGGGTATAGTTATTATTGACGACAGTGACATGATTGATCACCGTAGTATGATTGATGATGGTCACATTCCTGGACTCATTGACATAGTAGTTACGAACATACGGGCTACCGACATACTGGTGGGGAACAAAGCACCAGGAATAGGCAGGGGGCATATATCCACCGCCATATGCCATGTCGAAGTTCACGCCGGGACCCATGGGCGCCCATCCATAGTATTCGTCGCTGTTACGCCAGGTCACCCAGGCCGGAGCATACTCGTTACCAGGCACCCACATCCAGCCATACCCGTCCTGGAAGAACCAGCGGCCATAGTGGAAGGCAGCCCAACCCCAGGTATAGTCGGAAGCCCAGGTCCATCCCTCATCCGTATAGACCCAGTGACCATTGGTGGCATAAGGCTTAAAATCAGGACCCACCGCCGGCAGCCAGACATACCCGTAACGGGGGTCGTTTATCCATTGTCCATAAGGACTCAGGTCGTCGTAAAATGATTGATAGGAAGCTTCCGGTTCAGGCGCCGGAGGAGGTGGAGGCAAAGGCTCTGCCACCGGTGCAGAAGCAGGCGGAGCAGGCCGTTGGACCACATAGGTCGGACCACAGGCACTCAGGCCCAGGGCCAGAATGGCTAAAAAGTATAGATGTTTTTTCATAAACCAGATTTTAAGGAGTTATCAAAAAGTCCGTTTTGCGGACATATATTAGGACTGCACGATCTATGCTAAGTAAAAGACATTCAAAAGTATTAACATTTGATTATCAGTTCAACCCGCCCCCGACCAAATCAGCCCCCCGGACACCCGGATGGACCTCTGCCCCCGACGGCTGCCTCAAAGCGGACCACAGTCCGCTGGCCGTAACCGCAAGGTTACGACCGGGAAGGAGCTTTCGAAGTACCCGAGGAACGAAGGGTACGAACAAGGGGGAGCGAATACATGGAGCTCTGCCGAAGTTCTTCCAACGAAGGTCTCCATCATAAGCCGTGAACCGGGGATGGGTTAATTTCCCGAAAATCCAGCCCCGGTACACCACAAAAACGTAATTATCAGCCAAATATTTCCACAAAGGCAAGCTTCGTCCTTTCTCGGTGGTCGCCCAAAACCGCTATCTTTGTCAGCAAAACGAACCGGAGGTTCGTTGTCCGTAAGCGAGCCTGCGAAGATTACGACCGAGAAGGACCGTGTCGAAGCAGGTCCGACGAAGGTCTCAGACATTAACTATTTGACCAAATTGGACTAAATTTTCCAATGTCCAATTTGGCGCAATCCAAAGGAAAAAATTCTCCATGACCATCAGCTATAACTGGCTTTCTGAATATCTACCGGTAAAGATCGAGCCTGACCGGCTATCCAAAATACTTACATCCGTCGGCCTGGAGGTAGAAAGCCTCGAAAAATACGAAGCAGTAAAAGGAGGATTGAAAGGCCTTCTGATCGGGGAAGTATTGGAAACAGCCCAGCATCCCAACGCTGATAAGCTGAAGCTTACCAGGGTCAATATCGGTGCCGCGGAACCGCTCTCCATCGTTTGCGGGGCTCCCAATGTAGCCGCAGGCCAGAAAGTAGTGGTAGCGCCGGTGGGAACGACCATTTACCCCTCGAAAGGCGATCCCCTGACCATGAAGGTGGCAAAGATCCGGGGAGTGGAAAGTCATGGGATGATCTGCGCCGAAGACGAGATCGGACTGGGTGAAAGCCACGCAGGTATTATGGTGCTGCCCGCCTCCGCCAAACCAGGAACGACAGCCGCCGCCTGGTTCAAACCATATAACGACTATATTATTGAGATCGGGCTTACCCCCAATCATATGGACGCTATGAGCCACATCGGCGTCGCCCGTGACGTATGCGCCTGGCTCAGCCTGCACGAAAACAAGGACTACCGGGTAAAACTACCTTCCGTAAATGCTTTCAAAACGGACAACCACAGCCTGCCCATTACCGTGAGCATCGAAAATACCCGCGGCTGCGAACGTTATTCCGGCGTCAGCATTAAAAACATCACCATCCGGGAATCCCCCCAATGGATGCAGGACAGGTTAAAGGCCATCGGTATCCGCACTATCAGCAACATCGTCGATATCACCAACTACGTCCTCCATGAAATGGGACAACCCTTGCATGCATTTAATCTGCACTCCATAGCCGGCGGTAAGGTCATTGTAAAGAATTTTCCCGAAGGCACCCCCTTTATCACCCTGGACGAAAAAGAAAGAAAACTCTCCTCCGAGGACCTGATGATCGCCAACGCAAATGAACCCATGTGCATTGCCGGAGTTTTCGGCGGTCTCAAAAGTGGCGTGAAGGACGATACAAAAGATATCTTTTTGGAGAGCGCCTGGTTCAACCCCATCGACGTCCGTAAGACCTCTTTCCGTCATGGACTCCGGACCGACGCCGCCACACATTTCGAAAAGGGAATGGATATCTCGGGCACCGTAAATGCCCTCAAACGTGCAGGCCTGCTGATAAAAGAGCTGGCAGGCGGAGAGATAGCATCCGATATAGTGGATGTCTATCCAGACCCAAAGAATAAGACACAGGTCGTACTCAAGCACCATTACCTGAAAAAGCTCAGCGGGAAGAACTATCATCCCGACACCGTAAAAAATATTCTCCTAAGCCTGGGTTTCGAGATCATCAAGGAAGGCATCGATGACATTCATGTGTCCGTACCCTGGCACAAGCCGGATATCAGCCTCCCGGCCGACCTGGTGGAAGAGATCATGCGTATCGACGGGCTGGATAATATCGCTATCCCTTCGGCCATTACCATCTCCCCCTCCGTCGAAAAGGACAGGTCTGCCGCCGCCTGGAAATCTTCCGTAGCCAGCTACCTGGTAGGACAGGGCTTTAATGAGATATTGACCAATTCCATCACCAACAGCGCCTATTATACCCAAAAACAGCTGGAGACCGTGGTGAAAATGGTAAATAATCTCAGCGCAGACCTGAATATCATGCGCCCCTCCCTCCTGGAGACAGGACTGGAATCCATCTCCTACAACCTTCGTCGAAAGAGCACCAACCTGCAATTCTTCGAGTTCGGGAAATCCTATCATACCAGCGGCGTCGGTCATTACACAGAATTGCCCCACCTCGTCCTGTTCGTCACCGGACAGACCCGGGAGGACGGCTGGAAAGGGAAAGGCGCCCATGCAGACTTTTATTATCTGAAAAGTCTTTGTGAAAATATATTCCAGTTAGTAGGACTTCAAACTCCCGCTTGGCAGCCGCTGCGGTCTTCCAAATTATCCTATGGCCTGTCCATACCTATAAAGGACCAGGTAATAATAGAGGCTGGAATGGTCAATCCTTCCCTGCTCCGGCAGTTTGACATTAAGCAGGATCTTTTCTTTGCAGACATCCATTTCGATAGGCTGCTGGCCCTCACCTCGGGTAAGGACATAGAATTCAAAGAATTATCCAAACAGCTGCCCGTTCAGAGAGACCTGGCCATGATCGTGGAGAGATCCCTCAGCTTTGACAGGGTAGAAAAGGCCATCCGGAGCGCCCGTGTGGAAAAATTGCAGGAAGTAAAGCTTTTCGATATCTTTCAAAGCGAGCGGCTGGGGACGGACAAGAAATCGCTCGCCGTCAGCTTTACATTCCTGGACGAGGAAAAAACACTGACGGACAAGGAGATCGATGGAATGGTACAGCGGATCATGGGAGCCCTGGAAAAGGAATTGGAGGCGGAGATCCGGAAATGATCCAGGGCCTGCCGGCTAGGGCCGATCCGGCACGGGACTTGCCACCAGGGACAGATATCAGCGCAAAAATCTTTCAGAGAAATGGAGCAGCTCGAATTACAGGTAAAACGCATCTATGACAAGCTGCAGCAGGTGCTCAGGCAGCGGGAAGCTCTTTTGAAGGAGAACAACAAGCTAAAAGAAGAATTACAGCAGCTACGGCAGTCTGAGATTGATAGGACAGATCAGGTAGAACAGCTAAAACAGCAGGTAGAGATCCTAAAGGTCAAAAAGGGGGAGATGCCTTTGGAAGAAAAGGCACTATTGGAAAAACGACTCAGCCAGTACATCCGGGAGATCGACCGGTGTATTGCACTTCTGGCCGAATGATGCCGTTCAAACCCTTTTTACCAGACGCATTTTCATTTCATCTTGTCCCTGCGAGACTTCCAGGGTATAGACTCCATAAGGAAGGTCGTTGAGTCCGCCCCAGTACAATTCCTGCTGGTCCATTTCCATTTCGGTCTCCATGGCGCCGCAAACGATACCTGTATCGTCTTTAAGGACAGCCTTAAGCATGCATTTCTGTGATTGAGGTTGGTCGACCATGAATGTCAACCTGTCGATGAACACGGGTGATTTGACTTTTAAGAACATGGCTTTTCAGTTTTTAGATAGGGTATTGGTGAAGAAGTACTGTTGTTTCTATTAGGTATGAATGAATGAGGAATGAAAAATGGAACTACCTTTACTCAAATCAGAACCCCTGTGCATAAGGTGTGGATAAATTTAAAACAAGTATTTGATCTATGCAAGAGTTAATGCCAATAAATGTTGTGATAGGCGACCGGAGCTATAGGATCAAGATCGATCCAAAGGACGAAGAGGTGGTCCGGAAGACCTTAAAGACGATAAATGACCAGATTATAGCTTTTAAAACGGAGTTTGCCGGCAAGGATATGCAGGATTATATAGCCATGGTCCTCTTATGGTATGCAACCCAGCTCTCTTCCGAGGAGCGGAACCCCGTACTCACCCCCTCCCTGATGGAAACCCTCAGCCGGATGGAACAGCAGCTGGACCGGGCGCTTTGATCCACGCCCCCCATCCGCCGAAAACCATCCCCCATAGGCCCGGAGCCGCAGAAATGGGGATAATTTTGAACCTATTTCCCTATCTTCGCCAACTAACACATTTTCATGTATTCATGAGCGTGTATAAAATATATATGATTGTGAACGCTTTAAACTCAAGACTCCATGACAGAAATCATCATAGTAGGAATTATCGCATTGGTAGCTGGCGTCATTGCAGGCAAGTTCCTGTTTGCTAAAAATACCCAGCAAAAGATAGCAGAAGCAGAAAGCCAGGCCAAAAAGATCATCTCCGACGCCCAGACCACGGCAGAAAACCTGAAAAAAGAGAAGTTACTGGAAGCCAAGGAGAAATTTGTTCAGCTGAAGGCGGAACATGACAAGGAAGTGCTGGAAAAGAACAGGAAGATCAATGAAGGCGAGACCCGGATCAGACAGAAAGAACAGAGTATCAACCAGAAGCTGGAAAACCTGGACAAACAGGCAAAGGACAACGATGCCATAAAGGATAATCTCAACCGCCAGATCGAGGTGGTCAACCTCAAACGCACCGAGCTGGAAAAGCACCAGGAAGAGCATATCCGCCGCCTGGAAAAGATAGCCGCCCTCACCGCCGAAGAAGCCAAGGCCCAGCTGGTGGAAAGCCTCCGGCAGGAAGCCCAGACCCGGGCCCTTGCCCTGCAGCAGGAGATCATCGATGACGCCAAGCAAAAGGCCAACAAGGAAGCCCGGAAGATCATCATCCAGAGCATCCAGCGGACAGCCGCCGAACAGGCCATCGAGAATTCCATCACCGTATTCAACCTGGAGAGCGACGAGATCAAAGGCCAGATCATCGGCCGTGAAGGACGTAATATCCGGGCCATCGAAGCAGCCACCGGGGTTGACCTCATCGTGGATGACACGCCCGAAGCCATCGTCCTGTCCTCCTTCGACCCCCTCCGCCGCGAGATAGCCCGCCTGTCCCTGCAGCGCCTGGTGGCCGACGGCCGTATCCACCCCGCCCGTATCGAAGAGATAGTGGAAAAGACCCGTAAGCAGATTGAGGAACAGGTAATGGAAATAGGCGAGCGCACCGTCATCGAGCTGGGTATCCACGGCCTCCATAAAGAGCTGGTACGCATAGTAGGAAAAATGCGCTTCCGCAGCTCATACGGACAAAACCTGCTTATGCACAGCCGCGAGGTAGCCAATCTCTGCGGCATCATGGCATCCGAGCTGGGCATGAACCCGAAGCTGGCCAAAAGAGCAGGTCTTTTGCACGACATCGGTAAAGTACCGGATGAAGAAACTGAGCTGAGCCATGCTCTTTTGGGTATGAAGCTGGCCGAAAAATACGGGGAAAACCCGGCCGTGGTCAACGCCATCGGCGCCCACCACGATGAAGTGGAGATGCAATACGTCATCGCCCCCATCATACAGGCCTGCGACGCCATCAGCGGCGCCCGCCCCGGCGCCAGACGGGAGATCATGCAGCAGTACCTGCAGCGTATCAAGGACCTGGAAAACCTGGCCCTTGGCTACCAGGGGGTCGAAAAAGCCTATGCTATCCAGGCCGGCCGCGAGCTGCGCGTCATCGTAGAGGCAGACAAGGTCTCCGATAGCGACAGCGACAAGCTCAGCTTCGAAATAGCCCAGAAAATCCAGAACGAAATGACCTTCCCCGGTCAGATCAAGGTGACGGTCATCCGGGAGAAAAGAGCTGTCAACGTCGCCCGGTAAAAAACTTTGTTTTTAACTAAAAGGTTATTACCTTTGCTGTCCTTAAAAAACGCGACACGCGTTTTCGTCCGAAGGACAGACATTAGCGCTTTGCTGGAATGCGCTAGTTTTTGTTAAGAGCGCATTCCCAGCACATTAAAATTTGAAGTTATGAACGCTGCTGTAGCTTTTGTACACGAACAACTGACGGGAAAAAGAGAGTTTCCGAAGTTCAAAGCCGGTGATAATATCACTGTCAACTATAAGATCATTGAAGGCAACAAGGAGCGTATCCAGGGCTTCAAGGGAGATGTGATCAAGCGCCAGGGCACTGGCCATACCGCCACCTTCACCGTAAGGAAGATCTCCGACGGAGTAGGCGTGGAAAGGACCTTCCCCCTGTTCTCCCCCAATATCGAGTCCATCGAATTGCATAAGGTAGGCCGCGTACGTCGTGCAAAGCTGTACTTCCAGCGCAGCCGCAGCGGTAAGAGCGCTCGTATCAAGGAAAAGAGAATTGCAGCCGAATAAGGCCAAAAAATATCCACTCAGGAGCCGGTTCCCCCAGGACCGGCTTTTTTGTATCCCTCCTCCGGACCGTCGCTCCACCCTCCCTCCGGACCGGCCCCCATTTTGTTAAACAAATGAAATATCCGGCCAAAAAGTAGTTATCATTTCATAAAGAGTTAACTTTGTCTTTCGGGAGATCCATCCCGATGCAAATTTTAAAGTCTTTGATTATGTTTACCAATTTTCTGATTTCGATGCCTGGTGGAAGTGAGTGGTTCCTGATTATTTTGGCGGTGCTGGTATTGTTCGGCGGTCGCAAGATCCCCGAGTTCATGCGCGGCCTGGGCCGTGGTATCCGTGAGTTCAATGATGCCAAGAATAATGTAAAGAAAGAATTGGAAGAAGGTATGAACGAGAAGGACAGCAAGCCCGCGAGCGCCGGCACTACGCCTTCCCAGCAATAATTCTTTCATCACTCCTGTTTGTTTACGTTTCACTCAATACAAGACTATCAACGAGCCTTATCAGAAGGGGTATGCTCCTGCGAGGATGCAGTGAGGCATTATCTGTCCCGCATTGAAGCAAACAAGCACCTCAATGCCTATACGCAGGTGTATGGCGAGGAAGCCCTGGAAAGAGCCCGGCAGCTGGATAACAAAAGACGCTCGGGCGAAAGGATGGGCGCTCTGCACGGGGTAGTCATTGGATTGAAGGACGTCATCGCCTACAAGGACCATCCCCTGACAGCGGCTTCCCGGATTCTTAAGGATTATACTTCCATCTACAATGCCACGGCTGTCGAAAAGCTCCTCCGGGAGGAAGCCATCATCATCGGTCACCTCAACTGCGACGAGTTCGCCATGGGATCTACCAATGAGAATTCCGCTTACGGCAACGTCCTGAATGCCAGGGATCAGGGCCGGGTGCCCGGCGGGTCTTCAGGAGGGTCGGCAGTAGCCGTACAGGCCAGCCTTTGCATGGCCAGCCTGGGCAGCGATACAGGAGGTTCCGTCAGACAGCCCGCCGATTTCTGTGGCGTAGTAGGATTAAAGCCCACCTACGGCCGGGTATCCCGCTATGGACTCATTGCCTATGCCTCTTCCTTCGACCAGATAGGGATATTTGGACAAAATGTACCCGATGTCGCCAGGGTATTGGAAGTCATTTCAGGCGAAGACGATTTCGATAGCACCGTAGCCGCCGGAAAAAAAGAGACTTTCCCCTTAGCTCAATCCTTCCAAAAGTATCGCATCGCTTATTTTAAGGAAGCCCTGGATCATCCTAGCCTGGATCCGGAGATCCGATCCGCCCTGCTGGACTGCCTGGACAACCTGCGTAATGACGGCCATACCGTGGAAGCCATTGATTTCGAGCTGCTGGAATATATCGTCCCCGCCTATTATGTCCTGACCACAGCCGAAGCCTCCTCCAACCTGGCCCGCTTCGACGGCGTTAAATATGGGTACAGGACCCCGGATACGGAACTTGAATTAACAGAATTTTACAAGCGCACCCGCTCGGAAGGCTTTGGAAAAGAAGTACAAAGACGCATCTTATTGGGCACCTTTGTATTAAGCGCAGGCTATTACGACGCCTACTTTACCAAGGCCCAGCAGGTGAGAAAATTATTGGTGGATCGTACTGATCTCATCTTCAAAGACTTCGACCTGATTGTCCTTCCTACCGCCCCCACCACCGCATTTGCCATCGGAGAGAAGATGGACGACCCAATTGCAATGTATCTCGCTGATATCTATACCGTTTACGCGAATCTGGTCGGAATTCCCGGTATTTCTATTCCACTTTTTACCCACACAAATGGCATGCCTTTTGGTATGCAGGCTATGACTTCTCGATTTAAAGAGGTATCTTTGTTGCAGTTCTCGCATCTGATGATACAACAGTTTAAGTCCTACGAAAATCCTACTCTATGCGACTGAGGTAAACCCTCCCTTTTTCCGGTCCTATGAAAGATTGTAAGTACCGTTATTGGTCGCTTACCATCTTTTAAAGCGTTGGACATGAACAACAAAAGACTTTTATTGTTGGGCATCACCATCATGGTCATTAGTTCAGGATGGATGTACCCTACCTTTGCAGATGTTCCCGGCAGCCGGGGCATCACCACCCCCACCGGTCAGTCTCTCATTGATACCGAGAGGGTAAAGACTTCCGAAGTTTCCGCCGTTGCAAGTTCCAATTCCCCTCAAAATGATCTCTATAAGGAGCTCTTCGTAGCCGCCTCTGTAGGGAGCAGTAATGGCGTGCGCCTGAACCCCAAAGCGCTCACCTTTGTCCAGGATTATATCAAAGACAATTGGGACGAGCTCATGGAGGTCCGGACCCATGGAAAACCCTATTTCAATCTCATCGAGAATATTCTGGCCGAGTATGGCCTGCCCAAGGAATTGAAATACCTGGCGGTCATCGAGTCCAACCTCAAGCGCACGGCCAGGTCTAAGGTCGGCGCCGTAGGCCCCTGGCAGCTGATGCCCCAGACGGCCCGGGACCTGGGTCTTAAGGTCAACAGGAACGTCGACGAGCGGAAGAATTATGTCAAGAGCACCCGCGCAGCCGCTCTTTATCTCCGCGACTTGTACAATGATCTCGGCGACTGGCTGCTGGTCATAGCCGCCTACAACGGGGGCACCGCCAATGTATACCATGCCATCCATCGCAGCGGCAGCCGCGATTTCTGGGATCTCCAGTATTATCTTCCGGCAGAATCCCGGATCCACGTAAAGAAATTCATCGGCACCCAGTACACTTTCGAAGGACAAGGCAGCATCACTACCCTGACCCGCGCCGAAGCGGCAGAACAGCTGCCCGGTTCATCCCTGTATGCCTCCGTGAGGAAGCTGACCCCCGAAGAGCTGGAAAACGCCCGAACAGTCTCCGTATCCGGTAAATATTACTCTACCGTCATCGCCCGTTATGTCCTGATGGATGCATCCGAGTTCGATCGGTATAATCCCAATTTCGACAAGGTGATGGCCAGCAGCAACAATACCTACGAGCTGAAGCTCCCATCCGAAAAAATGGAGCTGTTCGCCGCCAATAAGTACCAGATCCTGAACGAGTCAGTACAGCTTTTACTGACCAGCGACCAGGCATCGAAATAACTTCAGGAAAGGCCCGTCAGGCCCCTGATTTGGCTTGGCCAGGCCAACCAGGACATGATGCTAAGAAAAGCCCGTCAGGGCTTTTCTTATTCCTGCAGCTTTTATCAGACACTCTTCATATTCCTGCTCCGCATTACTATAAAAAGTAATACCTGATCCCACCTGGTAGGACAAATACCGGCGGGCCTGGTTGTAGAACAGGCTTCTGATAATCACATTGAAGTCGAAATCCCCTCCGGGGGTAACATATCCCAGCGCCCCGGAAAAAAGCCCTCTGGAGCCACGCTCATACCGGTGGATCAGCTCCACCACCCTCCTTTTGGGCGCCCCCGTCATGGACCCCATGGGGAAACTGGCTTTTATAGCCTCTATAAGCCCTATTCCAGGGAGCAGCTTCCCTTCGATGCTCGATATCATCTGGTACACCTGGGGGAAGCCATAGACCCCAAAAAGCTCCTTTACACGAACGGAGCCGGGAACACAGATCTTGGACAGATCGTTCCGTACCAGGTCCACCACCATGACATTCTCGCTACGATCTTTCGCGCTGGTCTGCAGACGGTCGCCGGCGGCTTGGTCCTCCAGGACATTGCCCGGTATGCGCGGGGCCGTCCCTTTTATAGGCTGGGAGATAAGCGTGTCCCCCTCCCGCCGGAGATATCGTTCCGGGCTGGCACAGAGCAGGTACTTTTCGTCCCACCGGTAATAGGCCGAAAAAGGATTGGGAGAAGCCTGGCTGAGAGAGCGCCAGGTCAAAACAGGATCAATATCGGCATTCTCCGTAAAGAATTCCTGACAGAAATTGATCTCATAACAGTCGCCGCGAAGAATGTGCTGCCGGAGCGCTTCCACCGTATCGAGATATTCTTCCCTGGACAGTCGGGATTGGAATTCAATGGGCCCTCCGCCCCCCGTCAAAGGTTCCTCCGCCATTGCCTGTATAGCCCGGAAGATCCCTCCCGGATCCTGACCCACCGTCCCGATATTGATCCTGTCCTCTTTCAATTCGATGACCACCTCGGGAACAAAAAAGAACAGGTCCGGGAACCCAACAGGATTCGGCCCCCGGGATATATTCTCCGCAGTGGCAAAAGATTCCGTCTCTTCTACCAGGTCATACGCAAAATGCCCAAACAGCCAGTCATCATGCCTTGACATGAATGTATGCAGCCGCTCCAGCGCCTGTCCCGCGGAGGCCTGCACACTGTCCACAACACCCGCCGCCAGCAGGTTGTCAAAGCTGTCGAATGGAGACTGATAATGTTGCCCGTCCAGAAAAACAGAAATGTTGAACCGGGAAGCCCAGCTCAACATTTGCAATTTAATCCTTGAAAAATCAGTTATGGGGAATGAAACGAATGTGCGTGGTTGCATATCCGTTAAAAATCATCTTCTTCTTCGTCAAACCCGCGTTCGCCGAAAAGGTCGAGATCCTTGAAGTCGTCATCGAGACCCAGATCGTCCTCGTCAGAGCCCTTTCCACCCTTCTTGGACGTATTGCCGCCCGTGCTCTTTTTGGTCTTGGATTTGGGGATATCAAATTCATCGAAATCCGGGTCCCATTCTTCTTCCTCCTCTACTTTTTCCCATTCATCCACTTCGTCCTCCCCGTAGTCATCATCATCATCGTCATCCTCTTCATCCTTCTTGCTCTTTGAAGAAGCCTTGGAGGATTTACGCGAAGATGCCTTAGGGGTCTCATCCTCGTCGTCGTCATCATCATCATCGTCATCCGCTGGTTTCTTTGATTTCGGAGACGATTTTTCCGGAGTTTCCTTTGGTGTCTGAGGCGCGGATTTCTTTGAACCCTTTCCCTCCTTATCAGATTTTGGTGCCATAGTCCAATAAGATTATGTCTGTAAATTTTCGGCTAAGTTTTTAATTCGCCAAATTTATTTTTCGAATTTTTTTTCCCTTCAACAATCACAATTCTATCAGCTGATCCCGCCCTGGTCCGTTGGAAATATAGGCGACCTTTACTCCCAGAAATTTATTGATAAATTGTACATATTCCTTCATTTTTTCGGGCAAATCCCCATATTTCTTCAAAGAAGTGATGTCGGACTTCCAACCGGGGACAGATTCCAGCAAAGGCTCGATCTGTAACCGGCTCATTTGGAAGGGTATTTCATGGGTTGTTTCCCCATTCACCTTATAGGCTGTACATACTTTTAGCTCTCCAAAGCTATCCAGAACGTCCGCCTTGGTCATTACGATCTTGGTGACCCCATTGATCATACAGGCGAACTTCAGGGCAACGCCATCGATCCATCCGCAACGACGGGGCCGCCCGGTGGTAGCGCCGAACTCATTGCCTATCTTCCGGAGCTCTTCGCCCGTGGCGTCCTCCAGCTCAGTAGGGAAAGGCCCGCTGCCCACTCGGGTGCAATATGCCTTGCTGACCCCAATGACATCCCTGATCTTTTGCGGAGCTACTCCCAATCCGGTGCATACGCCCGCAGAGATGGTATTGGAAGAAGTGACGAAGGGGAAAGTGCCAAAGTCGACGTCCAGCATGCTGCCCTGCGCACCCTCTGCCAGCACGGTCTTTCCCTGGGCGATCTTGTCATTGATAAAATATTCTCCGTTGACGATCTTGAATTGCCGCATGAATTCCAGGGCCTCGAAGAACTCCTCTTCCCATGCGGAAATATCCTCGTGGAAGTTGAGGCCGTCCAACAGCTTCTGATGCTTGAGACGCAGCTTGATATATTGAGTGGTGAAGCTTTTATCCAGAAGGTCGCCTACCCGGAGGCCATTTCTGCCCGTCTTGTCCATATAGGCGGGTCCGATGCCTTTCAGCGTCGAGCCGATCTTTTCCTGTCCCTTCGACACTTCCGACGCCTTGTCCAATGCACGATGGGTTGGCAGGATCAGGTGTGTACGCTGAGAAATATAGAGGTTCTTACGATAGTCCACACCAAAGCCGGCAACGGCTTCGCATTCTTTTTTCAGGGTCACAGGGTCCAGCACAACACCATTCCCGATAAGATTAACCGTCTTTTCGTGAAAGATCCCGGAAGGTATCTGGTGCAGAACGATCTTTTTGTCTTTTACATAAAGGGTATGTCCGGCATTGGGTCCCCCCTGGAAGCGGGCGATCAGATCGTAACGGGGCGCAAAATAATCGACTATCTTTCCCTTTCCTTCATCCCCCCATTGGAGGCCTAAGATTACATCAACCATTGAGTGTTGTGATTATGTGCGGGAGATGCACTGTCAGAAAATTAGCGCATCTCCCGCAAAACGCTAATGTCTGGCCTCCGGCCAACGAACCTCCGGTCCGTTTTGTTGAGGCGGCGAAGTTACGGTAAAACCCATAACCCCAGAAAGGAAATCTGATATCTGTCCTTTGGGCCGGTCAGGCCGTTGTTTCCGCATCATATCGATCCACGGTTTGTATCCCACTGAGCTGCTTGAGCCGCTGGACCAGCTCTTCCAGCTCCTCCTTGTCGTGGACGAACACTTTTATATTCCCTTCGAAGATCCCCTCCTTCGCCTCGATGGTCATGGCGCTGATATTGATCCTCATTTCCCCGGAAATGAGATTGGTGATCTTGTTGACGACACCCACATCGTCCATGCCTACAATACGTACACCGGTAAGGAAGGATATCTCCTTATTCTTGGCCCATTTTGTCTTTACCACCCGGTGACCGTAGTTAGCCATCAGCTTGGCGGCATTGGGACAGTTCGTTCGGTGAATGGTAAGCCCCTTCCCCACGGATACGAATCCAAATACGTCATCCCCGGGAATGGGTTTGCAACAATTGGCCAGCGTATAGACGATACGGTCGCTGCTCTCTCCAAAGATGATCAGCTCCGTGTCCTTTCTCGGTACGGCAGGGGCGGCAGTATCGCCGGTCCTGAGCTCCGTCAATGCAGGTTTGGGGGGCCTGGGAGGCTCCAGCCTGTCGCCCAGCAGATGGAATTCCCGCAGCTCTTTCAGATCGATGTTGCGCACGGACACCTGGTAAAAAAAGTCCAGAGAAGAATTGAGCTTATAGTAGGCCGTCAGCACATCGATATTATGCTGGTTATAGGCGGCCCCAAAATTTTCCAGCTTCCGCTGGACAATATATTTTCCCTCGTCGGCTATCTTTCTTTTCTCTTCCTTCAGGGAATCCTTGATCTTGCTCTTCGCCTTGGCGGTGACGACGATGCCCAGCCAGTCCTCATTAGGTTTCTGCTTGCTGGACGTAATGATCTCCACCTGGTCCCCACTGCGGAGCTTGTGGCTGAGCGGGACAAGCTTGTGGTTGACCTTGGCTCCGATGCATTGCACGCCGATGGCGCTGTGGATGGAAAAAGCGAAATCCAGGGCGGTGGACCCCACCGGCAGCATTTTCACATCCCCCTTTGGAGTATAGACATATATCTCTTCTGCCAAAAAGCTCGTCTTAAAATCCTGCAGGAAGTCGATGGAATCATTATCCTGTGTATTCAGCACCTCCCTTATCTGCTGGAACCATTTGTCAAACCGGCTCTCGTCAGCCGTTCCCTCCTTGTACTTCCAGTGCGCGGCCAGGCCCTTTTCCGCTATCTCATTCATACGACGGCTCCTGATCTGTACCTCCACCCATTTCCCCTGCGGCCCCATCACGGTAGTATGCAGCGCCTCATAGCCATTGGATTTGGGGTTGCTCAGCCAATCCCTGAGACGCTCGGGCGATGGGTTGTATTCATCCGTGATCATGGAATACACCTTCCAGCAATCCTCCTTTTCCTTTTCCGGCGTCGAGTTCAGGATCACCCGGATGGCGAAAAGATCATAGACCTCTTCAAACGCCACTCCCTTTTTACGCATCTTGTTCCAGATGGAATGGATGCTCTTGGGACGGCCGTAAATATCGAAGCTAAAATCCCCCTTTTCCAGCTTGTCCTTTAGGGGTTTGATAAATTCGTTGATGTATCGGGAGCGTTCCCGCTTGGTCTCCGCCAGCTTGCGGGCTATTTCACGGTATTCCTCCGGCTCCAAATACTTCATGGCCAGGTCCTCCAGCTCCGTCTTGATATTATACAGCCCCATGCGATGGGCGAGGGGGGCGTAGACATACACGGTCTCGGAGGCGATCTTCAGCTGCTTCTCCCGCTTCATGCTGTCCAGGGTGCGCATATTGTGCAGCCGGTCAGCCAGTTTGATAAGGATCACCCGGGGGTCGTCCGTAAGGGTAAGCAGGATCTTCTTAAAGTTCTCCGCCTGCTGGGAAGCATTGACATCGATGACGTTGGATATTTTGGTGAGCCCGTCCACAATCCGGGCGATCTCGCTACTGAATTCTCTTTCAATATCTTCCAGCGTTATATCCGTGTCTTCCACCGTATCGTGCAGCAGGGCGCAGATGGTGCTGCGGACCCCCAGTCCTATCTCTTCGGAACAGATCCGCGCCACGGCCAGGGGATGAAGGATATACGGCTCCCCGCTCTTGCGGCGCATGGTCTTGTGCGCCTCGGCAGCCATCTCAAAGGCCATCCGCAGCAGCTCCTTGTCCCCTATCTTCAATTTCGGCTTGAGACTTCGGAGAAGGGCACGGTATTCCCGGAGGATAAGTTTCTTTTCCTGTTCCTCGGTTAAATTATATTTTGGCGTTGCGGCAACTGTTTCCATATCCATACCCTACGAATTTACAAAAAAAGGCGTAGGTTTGCACCCCCTTGAAGGACGGTTTAACGAATCGTAATTCGCTAAAAACGAGAAATCCAGGGAAATATGCGGGCGTGGCGAAATTGGCAGACGCACTAGACTTAGGATCTAGCGCCTTACGGCATGTAGGTTCGACTCCTATCGCCCGCACTGATCGTCGAAAAACTCTAATGATAGTTTTTCAGATATACTATAGCGCACCGGATATTGCACCAGTGGACAGGGTCAAAATCATTCTGTGACAGCGCTTCCAGCCCTTCCCGTAGCTTACTCAGGTAGTCCGCTATGACAGACGCAGACAAATTCTTATCCCGCATCCTTTCAATAGAACGGACAACGATCCTCTCCACCTCCTCGCAATCCCGCGCTTTCTCCAGATGAAAAAGAATTTTTTCTTTGTATTCTTCTATTGTCATGGCCAACGGTTCGCATTCACACTACAAAGATACCTCACTCCGACACACGGACAACCACCAAATATCTCCTCTCCTTACTGCCAACCTTGATCGTATAAAGTATACCCCCCTTCATAAAATCCTGCTCCCCTGCAGGCATTACAGAAACTCCCGGATATTTAACAAACTGAGGATCAAACCTTCGCAGGTCTGTGCCCGCAGATACTCCCAATGTCAATACCTCGCTGACCGAATCATACGCGGCGCCCCCGGGATGGATAGCCTTATTCCGCGGCGACAACAACGACGGTCCGGGCGACAGCCACTCGGACGCCAGCCGCGCGCCCTCAGCCGACGTCAGCGGCATCACAGTGCCATGGCGGGGATGAAAGTTCATGTCGACGCGCTCGTCCACCACCTTGAAATTCCGGAAGTCGGTGGTTTTGGTAAACTGATAACCGCCGGTCATATATACATCATACATAAGGATATACCCACTCCCATCGTTCAGCTTGAAAGTACAGGCCCCTTCCACAGCATTCGTCGTCTGCTGCACATAGTTCTTGCTCTGCATCTGGTACCCCCCGGTAAGACGATTTGAAACCGCGATCTTAATGCCAGGCTGACGATCTTCCGTTTTAAAGAAAAGAAAGTAACGCCCCCCCTTGCTCACAATATCTCCGTCAATACAGGCTGCGCCGTCCGGGCTGTAAAAAAGCTGCCTCGGCTCGCCTTCCAGGTCCGTAAAATCGCGGTTGACATATGCATAGCATATCCTGTCGGGCTCTCCACTGTATTTCAATGAAAAATATACCAAATATTTTTTTGCAGAATCATCATAGATAGTCTCGGGAGCCCACACGCGTTCCAGCTTTTCCTGACCGGGATATTTGGTCTGTATATTTACAACGGATGAAGTCCAGTGGATCAGGTCGGTGGATCTCAGCAATACCATCCCCCGATTGGAGCTCCACCCCTTTGCCGAGACCATATCCGTTGCCACCATATAAAAGGTCTTCCCATCCTTACCTCGCATGATATGCGGATCACGAACCCCTCCCGTCGAGCTGATCGCCCGCGAAGACAACACAGGCTGGTCGTTGTTCAATGTCCTGAAATGATAGCCATCGCCGCTTATGGCAAAACGTATGGCCTCCTCTGATCCCGTGTTCCCCGTAAAATAGGTGAAAAGGTAAGCGGTGTACTTCTCCTTCTTCTGCGCCGAAGATAGGGCCGGTAGGAGCAATAATGCAATAACGAACTGTTTCATAATAAAAAAGGGTCGCGTGGTCCCCACGCGGCCTCAGGTAACTCTTAATTTTGGATCAATTGAATATATTGGACCTGTACATACTGGCCAGGATTGCCATTTCCAACAAGGTTGCCTAAATACCCTATGGAAACCACCTGCGGCGAGGTCAGCGTAAAATTAAAGCTCTTCGTTTCGGTGACATTAGGCGAAGTTGTGCCCACGTTGGCGCCGTTGAATAAGGCGACAGACCCCAAAGCTGTCGACAGATCTGCCACAGATGGAATACCACTTGCTCCCGCCGCCGCCACACAGTACATGGATGAATTCTGCTGTATCTCGGAATAGTACTTGAACGAGACGGTATAGCTGCCGGCAGGCAGGGACGACGAGGTCACCTGATAGATCTTTCCGTCGACAACGGGTGTGTTACCCCAGGTTTCCCAGGTGAGGACTCCCTGCGACTGCCATGACGCATGTTCATACCCTCCATAAGCAGTACTGCCGGAACCTTTATTCATAGCGCCGGTATTGGTGATCCAGGGAGCATTCAGCGTTCCAAACCGGCCGTCGTTCAGTCCGTAAGTACCTGTAAAGTTCGGACCGGCATTAGACAGGTAGATCGCCGTGACATCCGCCTTCACCGAATGCGGCTGAAAAGGCAGATAAAAAGTGTCGATGGCCGTGGCATTCGGCAAATAGGCCGTGGTATAGGTCAGAGAACTCCCCAGCTTATAAATAGGCAGCGAGCTCGTTTGTTTGGAAGGCACAGACGTCACTACCGTATCGTGCGAAACATCGTCAGAGTCCACATACCGGACCTCCATGCTTAAAACTCCCGCATCACTGTTCACGTCGGCCCACGTGATTAAAGCAGACCCATCATTTTTTTGATAGGACGCATCGGCAATCCCCCGATTGACAAGGGAGCTTTGATACAGGTCTCCATATACGCTGGCGGACATATACACCGGCACGGAGGAATTCCCCGCATTGTCATAAGTCCTGATCTCGAAACTTTGAACGCCTTCCGGCAAATTAGCCACGATCAGGCTGGCTGTGTCCACACCGGCGGTCCTTTTTACCGCAACTTCCACCGAATCCTGACGGCTGTTCCAGAACACACGGTATTTGACGATGTTGGGGTCGGAGGTGAACAGTCCTGTCACTTTAACCCTGTTCCTGCCGGAAAATATCTGTACGGAATCCATTTTCCCGGCATAAGTAATAGGCCCCCCTTGCGTATACTTGGATTTATAGTCATCCATTTTTGAGCAGGCAATAGCCATCATCAGCCCGGCGACAGCCCACAATATTTTTTTAATCTTGCTCATGTTCCTGATTTAAATGTTGAAGAATCTTAATTACCCCAAACCGTGAACTCGGATATGCAAATGAAATAGGTACCCTGCCAGTTCGATAATTGTCTGATCCGGACATACCGGTAGGACGGCAGGCTCACGGGAAAATCAAACTGCCATCCGTTGTAGGCTGCCGCCTGATCTGCGGCTGTTTCAGTCTGGTAGGCCGATCCGGACGGTTTGGTCACATGATAGGTGCCGATCTTTGTCCAGCTGGCGCCGGGCGTATTATTCGCATCCACCGGATCGCCCAGGTCAGGGTTATTGGAACCCCATACTTCGAAATCCTTTGGATTGCCGCGCACATAATAATAATTGCCAACCTCCAGATAAGGATTTACCATAAATCTGCTGAAGGTGTGAGCCGCGCCCAGGTCGATGGTTACCATCTGCGGCACTATGGCGCTTTCAACCGTGAAATAGGTATGTGGCCAGCCTGGATGAAAATTCCCGTCCCACATATAATAGGGCCAGGTATTGCCGCCATTGTTCAGGACGGTGGCGTCATGTGGCAGTACCAGCGTGCTCCATTGTGATTTATCCAATAGCTGCTCGAACCACGGCGTAAGAGGGACGAACAGTGTATCCGAATAGTGCATCCACCGGTCCCTCACGACAAAAGCATAATTCCTTTGTACGCTGGGCTGATTTCTGATCACGCCTGAAATGACAGAGTCATTGCTGTAAATATTGTCCATGCCCACGGTCTGCACCCACTTCCCATCACCCGTCGTATCGACCAGGGGTATTATCGCCAGGTTGTCCATCACAGAATTTTTACAATTCACCGTGAATCCGCCAAATGTAGCCGCTACCTGAAGGGACCTCCTGGCAAGGATATAGCCCGGGGTCAAAGGTTGCACGGTCACGCTGACAGGCTGGGAGGCGACTTCGCTCGAGTTGACGGCGATGAGCTTGACGGTATGCGCGAGGGTATCGCCAAATCCATCGATGGTCATTGTATTCGTATAGCGCGAGGCGATCACTTCCGTGGGAACGCCCGGCGAAATTTCATAGGTCGCCTTGATATAGGCCAGATCGGGGTTGGATGGCAATGTATAGGTAAATACAGCTTTCCCGTTCATGTTTGTTACCGATACATTGGACACGACACCTGGAGGAGTAGTATTGGTCACATTCGGCACATTTAAATTCTCCTGCCGGCAGTTCGAAAAAAGAACCGCCACTACAACCCCGCAAAGCATATGAAGAGGTCTGAAAAAGTTCATATATGAGTATTTGGAAGTTTATTAACTATTGTTGCTGATCTACCAGTTTGGATTTTGGACCAGGTTCGGATTATTGAGCAGGTCCCCATCCGCCAGCGGCCACAGATAATCCCGGGGAGCAACGAACTTCCTGGAATAGAATGTCAATTCCCGATAGAACAGGTCCGCATTCTTTGCTGTCCGGTCCCAGCCGGTGACATTGCCGGAAAGCTCCTGCGCGGCGGTCTTCCATCTCAGCAGATCCCAGTACCGCTGGCCTTCAAAGCAGAGCTCGATAGCCCGCTCCCTCTGTATGATGGACCGCATGCCGTCCTTCGTTGTATATTTCGTGGGCGAGATGCTGTAGTTTGTCCATGCATCCTGAACAGTGGCCAGCCCGGCCCTGGCCCTGACGCGGTTTACATAGTCATAGACATCGGCGGTAGGTGCCGTGTTCACTTCATTCAATGCTTCGGCATATAACAGATACAGGTCCGCCAGACGGATCAAAGGATAGGGATAGGGCGTGTAAAGACGCGTATTCCAATCGAAATGCCAGTTAAGCACTTTCTTCATATACATGGTGGTGATCGGTATGGGAGAATTCTGGCCAAATTCACCTGCCCGGGCGAACAGATAAAATGTGTTTTCATCCGAATGAGAAGGGCTGTTGGCCATATACCAGATGCACCGGTCGAAACCAATATTCGCATAGAACCGGGGCTCCCTGTCGAAATTCAGCCGGGCAGTTGCTTCTCCTTCTTTCACATTGAACCGCTCCGCATGCGTAGCCGTCCGGAGCGAAGAATAATTGCTGAAGTCCAGGGTCTTGTCCTCGTCTATGGGCACGCCGTTGCTGGTATAGAACATCTTGGCCATTTTAAGGGTGGGCCCCATCAATGCATTGCCATAGGTGATCCCCCCGTTCTGTACATAGGTCCTGTCATAGGCAGCCCCGCCTATCGCCTGGAAAAAGCTGTTGTATCCCATGCTCGCATGCGTCAAACCCCAGATCAGCTCCGAATTCCACGGCTCGCTCATCGCATTCCGGATGCTCATTTGCGTCATGGTCGTATCGGTGAGCGTAGATCCGGCCGGCTGCTGAAAAGTGTATAGTTGCACGCCCTGCGCGGTGGCGGCATCGATGGCAGCCTTGCAGGCATCCGCGGCCCTCTGCCATTTGGCGGCGCTATAGGCGGTATTGAACAGCACGGTGCCATCCGTGTTCTTCAAGCTGCCGAAATCCGTATTGCCGTTGTACAACGGACTTGCTGCATATACCAGCAATTTTGCCTTCAGGCCAAGTGCAATGGGTTGGGTAATCCGGCCCAGTTCGGAAGCAGTGTTCCCGATCAGGGCGGGTAGATACGTCAAAGAAGAATCCAGCAAGGTGGCGATGTAGTTGACGACGCTGTCCACCGGCTGACGTTTCACCTGGGTTTCGCTCAGGCTGGCGCTGATAGGTATGTTCTTATCGACGATTGGAATGGGCCCGTACGCTCTGAAAAGAATAAAATGGTAATATGCTTTTAAGAACTTTACTTCTGAGATCCACCTGTTCCGGGTGTCGATATCCAGATCAGGGACCTTGCTCAGATCGCTTATATTTTCCAGGAACACATTGCAGTCCCTGATCGCTCTGAACATACCGCCCCCGTTACTGTTCAAGGCGCCGTCCCGTGTGCCGTCCCAATAATTACAAATGGGGTCGGACGTGTTCTGGCCTCCTCGTGGCAGCTGTGCGACATTGGTGGAACGGATGTGGATCTCATTGTCCTCGATCCAGGTCTCGTCGCTGGCCGTCAATCCGGGATTGTAAGTAGGATCTTCCTCATAAGGCAGATAGGAATAACAGGTAAAAAGATATTTCTCCGCCTGAACCTTGGACGCAAAAGCATTGTCGATCGTGGCGACATTGTCCGGAACTACATTTAAAAAACTTTTTTTGCAGGATACAAAAAGGGACAAGATAATAAAGGCCCCCGCCAAAACATTATAATTACGTTTCATAACAAGCTCATTTGAAATTTTTAGAATCCCAGTAACACACCGACATTAGTCACCCGCTGGATCGGATAGCCCAGGCCGGAAGCCCCCATTTCAGGATCCCAGGTCTTGAAGGCACTGAAGGTTAGGAGGTTGAGTCCGTTGATATACACTCTGGCATTGGCCAGATGCAATCTTCGAAGTGCGGATTCCGGCACATTGTATCCTATCTCCGCGGATTTCAATCGCATAAAGGCGCCGCTCCGCAACCACCATGAAGAATAATAATTATTGTTGTAAGTAGCCACACGCGGATCTACGACGGGGTCGCTGTTTATGTTCAGACGCGGCCAGAAGGCATAAGAGTTCCTATGATTTTCGGACCAATAGCTTTGCGCTATCGCTTTTAACAGACCATGCTGCGCATAAAAAGGTGAAATTTGGATGGGATCGATCATGAAAGACACTCTGGCCGTGCCCTGGAAAAATGCGCTGATATCAAAATTTTTATATCCCACGGAGAAGCCAAATCCATACTGGATCTCCGGCACGGAAGGGTAGCCCATAGGCACGAAGTCAGCAATGCTCACCTTGCCGTCCCTGTTGACATCCCGATACTTGAGATCCCCGGCCAGCACATTCCCGAACTGGGTGGGCGAATTATTCACCTCCACCTGGTCTATGAACATCCTTTCGGCAACAAGGCCATATATGGCGCTGATGGATTGACCCACATGGGTCAGGTTCTTGTTATTGGCAGCATAAACTGGCTCTTCATTTACAAGCACTTTGCTTACGGCATAGGTGAACGTGGCTCTTCCCTGCGCCCACCAGTCCTTCGCAAATCTTTTTTGATAATCCACCGCAATATCGATCCCCTTGCTCGACGCCTGGCCGACATTGGCGGATGGAGTGGCCTGCAAGCCCATGGTGGTCGGTATGGTGGTCCTTGTCATTAATATATTCGTCCTTTTCTGATTGAAGGCGTCCACGGTGACCTTTATGTCCTGCAACAAGGTCAGATCCAGACCCAGATTGGTTTGCCTGGATTTCTCCCAGGTAATGTCTGCATTCGCATAACGATTGGTGTATACGGTATTCCTGCTGTAAAGGAAATTGGTGCCGAAACCTCCGGCCAAACCTCCATCCAGACCAACCTGCGACAGGTAAAAGAACCGGTCATCCGGGTTGCCGATCTGATCGTTCCCCACCAGCCCGTAGGTAAACCGGAACTTCAGGTTGTTTACCACCTTCAGCAACGGCTCGAAGAATTTTTCATTGGAAACCACCCAGCCGCCGCCAACGGAAGGGAAAAAGCCAAACCGGTGGTTGGCGGCAAATCGCTCGGAACCATTATAGCCAAAATCAAATTCGGCCAGGTATCTGCTGTCATATCCATAGGTCACACGCCCCGAGACACCCTGGTTCCTTGCCGGCAAAGACAGCTGCAGGTTTTTAGCATTTCCGGTAAGATAATTGCGAAGGGTCCCGATAGCCATCACTCCTACACTATGCTTTTCGGCAAATACATGGTTATAATTGATCGCCGCCTCCCCATAAAAAGTGCTGTTGATCGTTTTATCCCCCGGCGCGTAGGTCAGATATTCGGTAGGCGCCGGAAAAGGGTTCCCCGCACTGCCGTCATTGATCAGGTATATGCCCGTCAGCTTCCCGTCCGTCAGGCTGGAACTATAATAATAAGGGCTTACTCCGCGGAGAAGGGCAAAGCTGGCATAACGGGTAGTATAGGCCATCGCCCGCGCCGAAAGTCCCGTCGTTATAAAATCCAGGTTTTGCTTTAAGCTCAATTGTGCCGTCAATGTACTGGTATTGGTCGACTGGAATCCCGACAAGGACTGTGCATAGGGATTAGTATATAGGTAATTGGTCGAGCCTGGTATGACAGCATTCCCGAACAAAGGATGTTTCGCATACGGCATCATGGATGCAGGATAGACGGCCGGGAATGCCACCGGGTTGCTGAATAAGGCCAAATGGTATACCGTGTCCCCGCCGCCGATGGGGCCGGTATAGTCATCAAACTGACCTTTCAGGCTGATCAGCGCTTCGGTAGTCCTGGTCAGGTTCAGGTTCACATTGGAAAGAAGGGAATAGGATTGCAGCTTGACATTGTTGCTGAATCCATTCAGGGAGTTCCCCCGCAGGTTGCCATTGTCCAGGTTATAGCTCAACGCCAGATAATATCTCGCCTTCTCATTGCCTCCGCTGGCATTCACATTGGCTCGCTGGTTGATGGTAGCGGTTTTGATCAGCTGTTTGATCCAGTTATTGTTTGGGTATAATAAGGGGTCGTCGCCGCGAATGGTATGATCGATCTTATTCTGCGAATAAAGGGGAGCGCCCAGCGGGTTCCGGGTGAGAACGGCTTCATTCGCCAGGTTCATGTAAGAAATATTATCAGCCAGATCGATATCCTTTACATTGGAAGAAATGGAGTTTTCCGCCCGGGCATTGAATTGTACCTTGCCGGAGTGACCCGTTTTTGTGATGACCAGCACGACGCCATTGGCTCCCCTGGCGCCATACACAGCCGTTGCCGTTGCATCTTTAAGGATGGAAAAGCCTGCTATATTGTCCGGTTGCAGCCTGGCAAGGTCTGTTGTGCTGGACTCTATACCGTCGATCAATATCAACGGATTCACCTTTCCCGTCCCAAAGGTCCCAAGCCCTCGTATAAAAAAAGAGGCATTGTCCTTCCCCGGCTCCCCGGAGGTCTGGAATGAGATCATCCCGGATATACGCCCTGCCAGCATAGTGGTCATGTTACTGGTCGGGCCTTTGAGCTCTTTTGGATTGATGGATTCTACCGAACCTACCAAAGTGGACTTCCGCTGGGTCCCGTAGCCAACCACCACCACATCCCCCAATTTGTTGTCCGCTCTTTTGAGCGTTATATTGACCACGCTCCTGCCATTGATCTCCACCTCCTGTTTCTCATAGCCGACATAAGTAAACACCAATGTTCCATTGGCCGGGACCTTTATGGTAAAAACACCGGCGGGATTGGTAGCGACAGCCCGGGAGGGATCCGTCTTGAGACTTACCGATACCCCATGAAGATCAGCCGAATCGCTCCGGACCTTACCCGTTACGGCTATCTCGTTGGACTGGGAAAAAGCCTGCAGACCAAAAAAGAGGGAAAATAAGGGAAAGAATAGCCATCGGGCTTTCGAAAGCAGACGTAAATTTCTTTTCATCGCAAGCGTAATTTTGGTAAACAATTGTATAAATGACAGTTATAAGCCGGTACAAAAATCCCTAAAGCAGTTAACTTCCAGGGGATACAAATTCTCCTAAAAGGGGTACATTTTCACCACCAACCCGGTAATGGTCCCTCCTTTCTGTCTGGGAATAGCTGGATAATCAACAACTTGTATTGACATGGTTAAAAAATCTGATAAGTATGCGGAAATTTCCTACTTTAGGCCGGGGATGATTAATTGTCCCAATGACACTTTTGCTTTGCTTATGAGTTTTCGCACCATTCTCACTATATACTGTATTCTTTTTCTTGTCCATCCGATCGACGCTCAGGAGATAAGATACCTTGGTATTGAAAAAGGCCTTTCGAACAATTCGGTCCGTTGCATCTACCAGGATAAAAGAGGCTTTCTCTGGTTTGGCACCTTCGACGGCCTCAACTGTTATGATGGCTATGATTTCAAGGTCTTTCGAAACATTCCCGGTAATGATAGCTCCCTGCCGCATAATTATATAAATGCCATTGGGGAAGACCACCGCCACCATGTGATCATTGGGACGGGCCAGGGAATATGCATGTATAATACCCTCACCGGCAGATTTTCACCCGGAACATATACCCCCGTCGGAGGCAAATCGGGATACCGGGCCAAATTTTATATCAATGACATTAAGACGGATGCAAAAGGCAACGTCTACCTCGCCACCAATGGTGGGGGATTGCTCGTAAAATGGGCAGATAGCGATATCGCACAACAGATTCCCTGTGAGATTGGTCAATGGAGCAATGTCCAAAGCCTGGTAATCGACCCATCCCAGAGAGTCTGGCTGGTAATAGCCGAAGGCGGCCTGTTCCGGTTCGATCCGGACAGCAGAAAACTCAAGTTTGTCCGCCGCGATATTCAATCCATTCGTTGCATGGAAGCAGATAACCATGGCAATCTGTGGATCAGCGCTTTTGATGGACTATATAGGTACAATACAAGCGCAAACTCCCTGACAAAGCTCTGTAACCATCTTCCGGATAAGCTTTTATCGGGAAATATCCTAAGCCTTACATTCGCCGGCGACAACCAGTTGTGGATGGGGACGGAAGGCAGAGGAATAGCTGTTCTCGATCCGGTGACACAGTCCATTCGTCAGCTGTCTCCCGGGCGGGCGCAAAACACTTTATCAAGCAGGATCATCTATACCATTTATGAGGACAAAGAACACCGGAAATGGATTGGCACCTACAAGGGAGGGATCGATATTATCGAGCCGGGGCAGAGCGGGTTTCACACCATTTCTCGCGATGGAACAGGTCCTGACAACCTGGCTAACAATTTCGTCAATGCTATATTTGAATCCAGGAATAATGATCTTTGGGTCGGTACCGACGGAGGCGGCATCAGTGTTTGGCGCCGTGATAAGAATGCTTTTACAAATTACGCCAACTACAAGGACCAGGAGCTTAGCTCCATCACCAGCAACTCCGTCCCCAGCATCATAGAAGATTATAAAGGGTACATATGGAGCGGCAGCTATGGCGGCGGCATACAGCGGTTTGACAAGGCCACCGGCCGGTGGAAACATTATACCTGTTTCAATGACGAGACAGGCAAAGAGAATCTGTATGTCTGGCGCCTTTATGAAGACAGCCGGCATACGCTGTGGGCGGCCACTTATGTCAGCGGATTACTATACTATTTCGATCGGAATGCCGACCGTTTTATTGCATTTAACCATGAGACCAGGGACTTTGTCTGCTTAACGGAAGATCATGCGGGAAGACTATGGGGAGGCTCTTCCCAGGGGATATATAAGATCAATCAGCAGCAACGAACTTACACCTTTTATCCTGTTCCCAAGCCTGTAAGAGCGATATTCCAGGACAGCAGGAACAATCTATGGATCGGTACGGAAGGGCTTGGCCTGATACTGTTCGACACCACCAGTGGTAAAACCATCGCGGACTATACGGAAGCCAACGGGCTATGCAATAACTCAGTCCTGAATATCCTGGAGGATCATAAAGGCAATTTGTGGTTAAGCACGTTTCACGGCCTGTCCAAATTCGATGCTTCTAAAAAGTCGTTCCAGAGCTTTTTTCAGGCAGATGGTCTTCAAAGCAATCAGTTTGAATACAACGCAGCGCTCAAGCTGCATTCCGGTGAGCTGGCCTTCGGCGGTATCAGAGGATTGACCGTTTTTCATCCTGACAGCCTCCGGTCGGCCTCCACGATGCCCGCACTATTGCTCAATCGCCTGCTGATAAATAATAAGGCGGTAACAGCCGACAGCAAATATGTGTCGGCGACGACGGGAGACGCCATACAGAAATTGACGGTCCCTTATGACGAAGGCATGCTGTCCTTCGGCTTCACTGCGCTGGAGTATGCCGCTCCGGATAAAATATCCTATGCGTACTACCTGGAAGGGTGGGACAAAGGATGGAACTATTGTGGGAATGTACGTACCGCTGCTTATAGCCGGCTGGGAGAAGGCACATACAGGCTTCATGTCCGGGCCACCAATAGTGTCGGGGAATGGAACCCAAAGGAGGTGGAGCTGGAAGTGACAGTGCTGCCGCCCTGGTATCGAAGCTGGATCGCCTGGCTGTTGTATGCAGGCGCTTTTACATGTATGGTTTATCTTTTTATCCGGCATCGTATCAATCGCCACCGGCTTCAGTATGAAATGAAGCTCCTGCAGGTCCAGACGGAACAGGAGAAAAAGAAACTGACTCTCTTTACGCGAATTTCCCACGAGTTTCGAACGCCCCTTACGCTTATCATCAATCCGGTGCAGGAATTGCTCAAAAACCACCTTCCTGCAAAAGAAAACAATGAGCTCAAATGTATCTATCGCAATGCCAGACGACTCCTGAGCCTTGCCGACCAGCTCCTGCTGTTCCAAAAGGCAAATACAGGAGACGACCCGTTGATGGTCGCCGAATTCGATTACTCTATATTGTGTAAGGAAGTATATCTGTATTTTGAACAGGACGCATACCTCAAAAAAATAGACTATCAGCTTCATTGTCCGGACGGCCTGAATATTTACGGGGACAGGCAAAAGCTGGAGATCGTACTTATTAATATTTTGTCCAACGCCTTTAAATATACCCCGCCAAAAGGCAGGATCATCTTCGAGGTGCAGGACATAGCTCCTGAAATAGCTACCGTCATTTCCGACTCAGGTCCCGGCATACCCTCCAATGCAGGGGACAGGATCTTCGAACGTTTTTATCAGGCGGCCGATCAGCAGACAATTTCAAAACCCGGCTTTGGCATCGGCTTATTTCTTGCCAAATCTTTCGTGGACCTGCATAAAGGCAACATCAGCTATTCCAGCCAGGCTGGAAAAGGAACCACTTTTACCATCTCCCTTCTTAAGGGGACGGCGGCCGGCCCTGCCGCACCTGCAGAGGACGTAATTGCCATTGCTCCACAGCTGGATCGCGATCATGAAGAAGAAACTCTGATCGCAGATGATACGACCATCCTGCTGATAGAGGACAACGAGGAATTAAGGAAGTACGTGGCGGAGATATTTAGTAAAAGCTACCATGTCCTCGAGGCAGGCTCCGCCGAAGATGGCTTGATCATAGCAAGAGAAAGCCTGCCGGATCTTATCATCACCGACATCACCATGCAGGAGATGACGGGTATAGACCTGTGCCGTATTCTGAAAAGCGACTCCACGCTCAGTCACATTCCGATAGTGATGCTGACAGCGTCCAATTCGCCCGAATCCAGGCTCCAGGCCATCGAGTTGGGAGCCGACGATTACTTCAATAAGCCGTTCGACAAGGATCTGCTGATGGCGAGGGTCGCCAGCCTGCTAAAGAACCGGACCGTGCTTCAAAACTATTTTTACAACGAAGTGACCTTCCAAAGGAATGACGTTAAAATATCGGAGGAATATAAGGTCTTTTTGGAAAGCTGTATTGCCATAGTGGAAGAGCATTTGGAAGATCCTGCTTTCAATGTCCAGACACTCGCGTCCGCCATCGGGATGAGCCACTCGAAATTGTACAAAAAGGTCAAATCCGTCTCAGGGCTCACCGTGAACGCCTTTATCAGATACATAAGACTGAGAAAGGCAGCCGAGCTATTCATCCATTCGGACATGAATATAAACGAGACGGCTTTCGAGGTAGGCTTCAACAACGTCAAATATTTCCAAAAACAATTTCACAAGCTGTTTGGAATGAATCCATCGGAGTATATCAAAAAATACCGGAAGGGCTTCTCGAAAGGCTATCGGATCAATAAAGCTGCACTTGGCAAAAATTGATCTTATATACTCTGACGGCTGGCGCGCTTCAGCTGGTTCCTTCCCGCATCGATGACACGACGAAGGTCATAGGCCAGCGTCAGACGGAAATTCCTCGTCTGGGTGGTGCCATAGCTCTCCTGGTAAAAGTTCGTGCCGTACGTATGGTTCAGGTTATGCTGCTGAATGAAAGGATCTGAAATGTTCAGCGTCACGATGAGCTTGCGATCGAAAAATTTTCGCTGCACGCCCATATTCATACTCACATAGCTGGAGGAGGTACCCTGCGGATTGGCCCAGTGGTTGAATAAAAAGCTACCGGTAATATTCCATAACCGGGTCGGTGTATACGTAAGGTTGAAATTGGAATACAGCGAGCCCCCATCGTGGTAATTGTTAGTGACATGATCGTGCTGGCTGTACTGGTTGTAGGTATAGCTGGCGCCAAGGTTCAACCGCAGCTGCCTGGAAAAGGTGTAGCCGGTCCAGGTGCTGGTGGAATACTCGTTGCGATCGCTGATATTCTGATACGTTGTCTGCGTGACGCCATTGGGCAGCAGGGTCTGTATCGAGCTAAAGATATCCTGCACCTTGTTAAAGCCAATACCGTAGTTGAGATAATACTTGTTGCTGTTCTTGCCCAGGTAGAAGTCGAAATCATGTGACATGGATGCCTGCAGCGCCGGATTGCCAAAACGAATATTATATGGGTCGGAATAGTCTACGCTGGGATTGAGTTCTCCGAGCCCCGGCCTGCGAATGGTCCGCCTGTAGACGAGGGTGACGCTCCATTGGTTTTCCCAGGTCTTATTGAAATTGGCAAATGGCAGCCAGTCCCAATAATGATTGGAAGTGTCCCTCTTCAGCGAATACAGATCAAAGCTGATGCCCGTCCTTTCCAGGGCCGTACCCGCTGTAAAGGAAAAACCCTTTCCAAAATTCTGACGGAGGGACGCCTTGAAGTCGGTGATCGTTTGAATAAACCGGAGGTTGCTGCTCAATTGGTCGCTGGTGACCCAGGAGCTGTCGGACTTGTTTAAGAACTGCGTCTTTACATCCACCAGGTTGCCGCTGTAATTATAAAAAGAGCCCAAATACAGGAATGTCTTCTGCCCTATCAGGGGCTTGTTATAATCCGCCCGTATATTGTAGCCTTTTATCCAGCTGTTGTTGTCCTGCTGCTGGATGGAGTCTATCCCCGTAGGAGTATGGTCGGCGAAAAAATACGGCTGGTTAAAGTCACGGTGGACAAGGTTGGAGGAATGGTCATAAGATCCGATGATCTGGAAGTCCTCACCCGGCTGGTCGCCTTTGTGCCGGTAGGTAACGCTGAAGCTGGGGTTGATATTCGTCCCCCTGCTGAACTTATTACGGTCGCTGATCTGGTAAACGCTATCTGAATGATTGATGTTCGTGTATTCCGTAAAATTCCGGTTGTGGAAATCATTTCGGTTCACCTGCGCCACGACATTGAGGAAATTATTCTTGTCCAGGTCATAGTCGATGCTCAGCCGGGCATTGGGGCGTGTATTCTTATACCTGTAATTGCTGATGGTATTTAAATGATTCGTGCTGTCGGGGTAAATATTCTCTCTTTTGGACCACCCGTCTCCCTGGTACAAATTATATCCCTCTCCACCGCTGAGATTGATTGCAAGCTTTTTATCCCGATAGTTGGCGTTGAGATTGGCGCCTGTCTCTCCTCTGGTGCCGCCATATACGCTCAGCCTGCCCCCAATGCCGATCTTCCCCTTGCGGGTGACGATATTGATCACACCCCCCTCTTCATTGGCGTATTGAGGTGGAGGGTTGGTCATTACTTCGATACGTTCGATCATATTCCCCGGCAGGGCGTCCAGGAAATCCTGTAACTGACTGGCGTTGAGATTGACGGGCTTCTCATCGATGAGTATCCTGGGCTGCTTGCCCCGTACGGTGATATTCCCATCGGCGTCGGTGCTGATCAGCGGCACGTTCTTTAACAGCTCGCTGGCGCTGGAGCCGGCGCTAAGGGGAGATTCGGCGGCATTGAAGGTGATATTCCCATTTTTGCTCTGGACCAGCGGCTTTTCCGCATATACCACGGCGGCCTGCATCTCCATAGTCTTGGGAGATAGTTTGAGATCATTCAGGCTGAAGTCGGAACGCTCCGGCCGCAGCCGGATACTGTCGATGGAGAGGGTATTGAACCCTACCATGGATATCCGCAGCTGGTATACACCCATATCCAGGCTGGAAAAAGAGAACTCGCCGTTGCCATTCGTGGCGGTCGACCTCCCTTTGGAGGGCTCAGCCGGACAACGCAATTCCACTGTAGCCGAGACGACGGCCTTGCCACTTGCCTCTTCCAGCACATTACCCGCAATGATACCTCCGCTTCCGGAGGTTCCCTGGGCCGGCGACCGGCTGACGATCAACAAGCATATTACAGCAAACAGCAGGGGCCGATTAACCTTCATGCGGTAAAATTAAACGTCCTCTAATAAAATCAAATTAAATTGTGATTAACGGTCCTGTTTTTCACCTTCCCTTAACGAATATTAGCAGTTTTAGCAGCCTTTAATAAAAAAAATCTAATCGAGGATGCCAGCCTTACTCGTTTGGCCGGCCATGACAATTGCGCTCCAAACGAACCGGAGGTTCGTCGTCCGAAGGACAGACATTAGCCCTTTGGCACAATTGGGCTATATTTCCCTAAGACCAATTGTGCTCAATTTTTCCGTACCTTTGCCCCCCGATTTTAAATAAATACAATATATGGCTACAGTAACCAGGGAGAATATAGGGCTGCTGACGGACAAGATCACCGTCAACGTGGCAAAAGGCGACTATTTACCATCTTTTGAACGAGCTATCAAACAATACGGTAAGCAGGCCAATATTCCCGGCTTTCGGAAGGGAATGGTCCCCCCAGGCCTCATCAAGAAAATGTATGGCAATTCCGTACTTACTGATGAAGTACTGAAAACTGTAGAAAAAGAGCTAACTACATACATGTCCAATGAAAAATTGGAGATTTTTGCTCAACCATTACCTCTTCCTGAGAACGACGCCCGCCAGATCGACGTGGCCAGACCGGAAGATTACACTTTTGCATTTGAGGTAGGTCTGAAGCCCGCCTTCAACCTGGCAGATCTTGGTAGCGCCAGGCTCACCCGTTATAAAATTGATATCACTCCGGCCATGATCGACGAGGAGCTGGAGCGCCAGCGGACCCGCCATGGCAAAATGACGGAACCCGAAACGGTCACCAGCGACGAAAATATCCTGTATCTCCATTTCGAAGAGACGGATGCCACCGGACAACCCATAGAAGGAGGCATTCACAAAGACAATTCCCTGCCGGTGAAATACTTCAATGAAGCCATCCGCCCCAAATGGATCGGGCTGAAAAAGGACGATTCCCTCGTGCTGCAGCTGTCCGCCTCCTTCGACGACAGGGAGAAGGACTGGGTATTGAATGACCTGGGCCTGGCAAAGGAAGACGCCGACAAATATTTCCTGATGAAGCTCACGAAAGTAGGGCTGGTGGAAAAGGCCGACCTGAACGAAGAGTTCTTCCAGGCAGCCGCTCCCGGCAAGGAGCTTAAGACCGAAGAAGACTACAGGAACTATCTCAAAGGCGAGATCCAGGCATACTGGGACAGCCAGACGGGCAATCAATTACAGCATACCCTCTACCACGAGCTGCTGGATCATACCAACATCGAATTTCCGGAAGCTTTTCTGAAGCGCTGGATGCAGACCAGCGGTGAGACCCCCAAGTCCCAGACTGAGGTCGAACAGGAGTTCCCTTCCTTTGTCAACCAGCTGAAATGGACCCTCATCGTAGACAAAATAGTTCGGGACAATAACATCGATGTCACCGCGGATGACATTCAAGCCTATGCAAAAAAGCAGCTCTTCGGGTACATGGGCATGCCCGCCGGTGGCGAAGAACAGCCCTGGGTAGCCGACTATGTACAGCGCATGATGAAGGACCGGAAGTTCGTGGAAGATACGGTACACCGCATTCAGACGGATAGGGTCTTTGACTGGGCGCTCACACAGATACACCCCACGGAAAAAGCCATCGGCCTGGAAGAATTCCAGCACATGCAGGAAGAGCACCAGCACCATCACCACTAGTCATATTAGAATCCCTCATACACATGCCCGGGCCGTCAGCCCGGGCTTTTTTGTTGCATATAACCATTTTTTCATGAGAATGGGGTATTTTGCCACCCGATTAGCCAGGCTGGCTGATCGGGACATTTATGTCCGACCGGGCCGGTTCGCACTTTTAACCGATGAGACGGCCCGGTCCTAACTGGCATACTGTCAGTTTTTTGGCAGTTTAAAAGTTTGGACGGAGATTTGAAAGGAAGTTAATTGTCCTGGCAAAAGATTAACTGTCCTGGCAAAGGAATTTAACGAATAGAAAAAAATCACTATGAATCTATCAAGCGAATTCGAGAAGTATGCTGTGAAACACCAAGGGATTTCCAGTAATACATTGAACGACTACAACAAATACGTTGTCACGAATCTTACCCCCAACATTATTGAAGAACGCCCGATGAACGTAGCCGTCATGGACGTATACAGCCGTCTGATGATGGACCGTATCATTTTCCTGGGCTATCCCATCAACGACGAGGTAGCCAATATCGTCACTGCTCAGCTGCTGTTCCTGGACAGCACCGACCGTCACCGTGATATTCAAATGTACATCAATTGCCCCGGCGGCAGCGTATACTCCGGCCTGGGCGTTTATGATACCATGCAATATGTTACCCCCGATGTTGCCACCATCTGCATCGGCATGGCAGCTTCCATGGGACAGGTGCTGATGTGCGCCGGCACAAAAGGCAAACGCACAGCGCTGAAACATAGCCGTGTCATGATGCATCAGCCCAGCGGCGCCATCGGCGGGCAAACCTCCGACATTGAGATCACGGTCAACGAGATCAAAAAGCTGAGGAAGGAACTATACGAGATCACCGCTTACCACACCGGCAAGACAGCCAAACAGGTGGAAAAGGACAGCGATCGCGACTATTGGCTGACAGCCCAGGAAGCCAAAGAATATGGCCTGGTAGACGAAGTCCTGCTGCTCAACCCCCGTAAGGAAAAGAAAGACTAACACACCGACAGATCCAATTACGAGAACTATTAAATCACACAATAATGAATTATTCTAAATATCTGCTGAAACCTAGCCGTTTAGACGATGAGCCCGATGAGAAGGAACCCAAAGAAGAGAAAGGCCCTGAGTACGGATTGCTGGCCAAAAAGATGGAGAAATATTTCTTTGAGAACAGGTCCGTGGAGCTTTGGGGACCGGTAGATGACCGTAGCGCCAAGGAAGTAGTGACCAAGCTGCGGTTGCTGGATGCCGACAAGCCCGGAGAAGAAATACGCTTTTTCATCAATAGCCCTGGAGGGGTAGTTTCTTCTGGCATGGTTATTTATGATACGATGAAGATGTTGAAAAGCCCGGTAAGCACCATCTGCATGGGACTGGCAGCTTCCATGGGGTCCATCCTCCTGAGCGGGGGAGTAAAAGGCCGCCGCTTTGTCTTCCCTCATTCCGAGATCATGATCCACCAGCCCAGCCTGGGAGGTTATATGCAGGGAGTGAGCGTAGACCTGGAGATCACTGCCAAACAGACAAGGAGAGTAAAGGATATCAGCGCCAGGATCCTGGCTGAAAATTGCGGAAAAAAGGTTGAGCAGGTAATGAAGGATTTTGACAGGGATTACTGGATGGATGCCAAAGAAGCCATCGAATATGGCATCGTGGACCAGGTCATCGAAAAAATTTAGTAAATAACTAGCTAATAATCAATTACAGACGGGCCGCTTTCGTTTAGCACGGGGCGGTCTTTTTTTCCCACATGCTGGTATAATCCAATAAGTTGGGTAACTTTGTAGTCAATCTGAATACTTAGAGAAATGGCAAAAAACACCTTACATTGTTCCTTCTGCGGGCGCAACAGAGATGAGGTAAAGATCCTCATTGCCGGACAGGAGGGGCACATTTGTGAGAACTGTGTGGAGCATGCGCAGGAGATCATTCAGCAGGAGCTTATGATCCGTGAGGACACACCCGGCGGCAGTTCCTTCAAGCTTACGGTCAAAAAACCTATTGAGATCAAGCGGATCCTGGACGAGTATGTCATCGGTCAGGATGACGCCAAAAAGGTGCTGTCCGTAGCGGTATACAATCACTATAAGCGTCTGCAGCAGAAAATAGTGGAGAATGAGGTAGAGATCGAAAAGAGCAATATCATTATGGTGGGGGAGACAGGCACGGGCAAGACCCTGCTGGCCAAGACCATCGCCAAGTTGCTCAACGTCCCCTTTGCCATCGTAGACGCCACCGTATTTACTGAAGCCGGCTATGTGGGCGAAGACGTGGAAAGCATCCTCACCCGTCTGTTACAGGTATGCAACTACGATGTGGCGGCCGCCGAAAGAGGCATCGTCTACATCGACGAGATAGATAAGATAGCCCGTAAAGGCGACAATCCTTCCATCACCCGCGATGTCAGCGGCGAAGGCGTACAGCAGGGATTGCTGAAACTGCTGGAAGGCACAGATGTGCTGGTGCCTCCCCAGGGCGGAAGAAAACATCCGGAGCAGAAGCTGATAAAGATCAATACCCAAAATATCCTCTTCATCTGTGGCGGCGCCTTCGACGGGGTGGACAAGATCATTGCCCGCAGGATCAACACGAATGCTATAGGCTTCAACGTGAATAAAGAGCAGCAGGAGCATGCAAAAAAGAATCTTCTGCAATATGTGAATGCACCCGACCTGAAGTCTTTTGGCCTGATACCCGAATTGCTGGGCCGTCTGCCCGTAGTCACGCACCTCGACCCATTGGATAAGACTACCCTGCGTTCCATCCTTACAGAACCCAAGAACTCGCTCATCCGGCAGTACAAGAAATTGTTCGAGCTGGAAGGTATACTGCTGAGCTTTGAGTTGGAAGTGCTGGACTTTATGGTAGACAAGGCCATCGAATATAAATTAGGCGCGAGAGGCCTGCGCAGCATCTGTGAAAGCATTCTTACGGATGCCATGTTCGAGCTTCCGTCCGGCAAGGAAAGCAAGTTCCACCTCGACCTGGAATATGCGCGGAAGAAGTTTGACAAGAGCAAGATGAATCTGCTGAAAGTAGCTTAAACATAAAAAAGGACCTGCCTGGGCAGGTCCTTAATCTTAAAACGGGCCACAGGTCCGTTGGCCGAAGGCCCATCATTAGCCGTGCGTCCGAGATGGGTCAATTTTCGCGGTAAACCATCTCGGGCGCAAATTCGCCTATGCAGGAACTGATCGACAGAATGATAGCCGCCGGGCTCACAGAAGAGCAAGCCTACAAAGCCATCGAAATTATCAAAGAGTTCTCCAAAGAAAAATTCCCCATTTTCGCAGGCGCCATCGACAAGCTGTTCGATAAATACGACAAAAGACCAGAGGACGACTTCATGCCCTGATCCCTTATTAGGCCTTGCTTCTAACTTTGTACAAGGTCAGTAATACGGCGCTGCCGGCAGGCACTTTCACGGTAGTTGCATTCCCGTTAATGGTCAGGTCTTCCGTTTTACTGGCAGACCAGGTTCCGTCCGCCGCAACAGCGCTTCCTCCAAATAATACACCGGTGGTCGAGCTGAGTGAAGGGGCGTTCAGCCGCGTAGCGGATGCCAGCTCAAAGGATAGATTCGTATTGATGGCAGACAGGGTTACAAAAGCTTCTTTCGAAAGATCCTTATTGATCAGCGTCACCTTCACTACTCCATTTGTCTGTTGGGTCGCATAAGTTGATAAATTGATCGGGCTTTGCGGGGTGGATTTCACCGCAAGCATTTTCTTCCCCGTAGTGGCCTGTGCAAAGAACAACATCCCATAATAAAGCGGCTTGGGCGTAGCAGGCTCGCTGAGGAAAGCAATGGGTGTGCTGGGAGCATTTCCCCCATGGAAGTTGACACCGGCCACTCCTTGCTGCGCCAGCGCAAACATAAAATCCAGTCCCCAGAGCGCAGAGGCGAATGTATTGCTCACCCCTTCCCGGACGCCCGCCACCGAATTGCATTCCGTGATGCGCACGGGCAGACCGTAAGGCGCAGCGGCGGTCTTCAGAAAAGCCACCCGGGAAAGTATCTCGTCATTGCCATCCAGCAATCTTTCTATGCTCTCCGTGGTATCATTGCCTGTACCGAATTTGTAATAATGCTCTGTCAGCCATTTGATGGAACTATGCCTGTCCCGGACAAAAGCAGCCACCCAGGTATTGGAAGATGTACCCGGCCCATCAAAGGGTGCATCCGCGAATTGCTCATGGACGGTAGTACGCGTGGAGCTCCACTCGTTCTTAAAATCTTCGTAGCTGTATGTCGAAGGACGCATTCCATTGAGCGCATACAGGTCCGGCTCATGGCCAACTTCAAAGGTAGTATTGGTGCTGCTGAAATATGTCTCCGCCAGATAGTGGGCTTCCGGCTGGACCCATCCGTTCTCTATCGGATCGCCGGCAACACCATAGATCATAGGCCATCCGTTGGCCTCTGCGAATTGTATGAATTGGCCCTGATCGAAAGGAATAAGGCTCAACGAGTCCACCGGGTATATACCGTTCAAAAAGTACACCTTGTTTACGCTGGCGCCGCCTGCGCGCAGATAGCCATGACCCAGTGCCTGCACCAAATTGTTGAGTGGAATATTATACGGACCGAAATATCCTGAAGAATTGACCAGCGCAGTCTTCTCAAAACTTAGCCCGGTGAAGTCGGCAGGTATTTGTATCAATTGTTGGGAAGGGTCGACGGTTACAGTCACGGCAACATCTCCCGCCGAAGGGAATTGATTGCCAGTATCGGGAATAGGACTCGGTTTGGAGCAGGAGGAGACAAAAAAGATCACTCCTGCTGCAAAGGCAGCTAGCTTGATTTGCATGGGATAAAATTTTTTCAATGCACTACAGCGAAAATCATACCCGGGAGGGCATCTATCGCAGTAGCAACAGCGCTGCGCTGTATGGGGGCATTTTTACGGTACATCCCTCTTTTGTCAGGGTAGCAGTTTCCTCTTGTCGGGGCGACCAATGGCCCTGGGCATCCACAGTCCCTCCTCCCAGCATGACGGAACTGTCCCCTGGCGACGCACCGGCCAGCCGCAGCAGGCTGGCGCTTTGCCATTCGGAATGATGTAATGTCAAGGTAACAAATGCCTGATGGGTCATGTCCTTGTTGATCAGGGTCACCAGGACGGCGCCGTCTTGTCTTTTGACGGCGTGTACGGCCAGGTTCAAAGCGTCCGGCGACAGGGATGTATTAACCGATACGGGCAGCAGTTTGCCTTCAGCGGCCCTGGAAAAGAGCAGCATACCATAATACAATGGCCTGGGAATGAACTGCCCATGCTGAAATGCAATGGGATTGTAAAAATCAGTGTCTGCTCCGCCATGATGGAAATTAACACCCGCCCCACCATGTTCAGCCAGGACAAACATAAGGTCCAGCCCCCACAAGGCGGAAGCCAGCGTATTGCTGACCCCATCCTTACCTCCCCCAAATACGGAATTACACTCGGCAATACGAAAAGGCAGATGATAAGCGCCTGCCACTGCCTTCATGGTCTCAGCCTGGCTGATGATGCCTGAATTCCCCTTTAGCAAGCTCTCGATGGTCACAGTCGGATCTTTGGCCGGGCCCATCTTATAATAATGCTGTGTCACCAGCTGGATACGACTGTGTTCATCCCTTACGAAAGGTTCGAGCCAGACCATGGTATGTGTGGCCGTGGTCGGGCCTGAAAATACAGCAGCCGGTGTCCTGTCCTGAATACTGTCGGCAAAGACCGTGAAATCTTTTTCGAAATCAGCAGGTGAATATGAGCGCAACCGCAGCCCATTGTTGTAGTAATAGTCCGGTTCGTTGCCTATCTCGAAGCTAAGCAATTGATCACGGTAATGGCTGTATACATAGGCCGCCTCCAGCGCGGCATATCGGGGCGTACCCGTACCGAGATTGAGACCATACATTACTTTCCAGCCCGTGGCGCCGGTAAATCTGAACAGCCGGTCGATATCCTGGTCTGTGATCACCTTATCCAGGTCCACACCGGAGCCTGCCGCAGCCACCCAGGGTCTCCGGTCTACGCTATTACCGCCAATGCGGAATACCCCTTGTCCCAGCGCCTTTATAAGATTTACAAACGTCGTATTCTGGTCGTTGAAATAGGCAGGATTGGATATAAACTCTGCTTCATAGCTCAAGCCGGTAAAATCCGCCGGAATAAGCCTTCCGGGTTTTGTCAGGTCAACCGAAAAGCTAACCACCACATCCCCTGCATCGGGATGCGCATTCGGATTGGATATAGATGTTTTTTGGCAGGAAGCAGCAAGTAGCAGGATCGCTACCCCGAAGGCAGAGCGCGACATAAGGTCTTTTTGATAAGAGCCTATCCAAAAACAAGCCAATCAGATGCCGGCTCATTCGTTAGTATATGCTTAACAAACCTTGTTAGGAGCTAAGAAGAGTTTACTTCAACACCTCTCTGGCAATGACCAGCTTTTGGATCTCGGAAGTGCCTTCCCCGATGGTGCAAAGTTTGCTGTCGCGGTAAAATTTCTCCACCGGAAAATCTTTTGTGTATCCATAACCCCCAAATATCTGGACAGCTTCTGTAGCAGTCCGGACAGCCACTTCGCTGGCATAATATTTCGCCATAGCGGCTTCCTTTGTCATGGGGAGATGCTTGTTCTTTTTATCGGCTGCCTGCAGAGTGAGCAATTCCGCAGCGGCGATCTCGGTGGCCATATCGGCCAGCTTGAAAGAGATACCCTGAAAATTGGCGATGGGTTGATCGAACTGGTATCTTTCCTTCGAATATTGAAGGGCTGCATCCAGGGCCCCTTTGGCAATGCCGAGAGAAAGAGCTGCAATGGAGATACGGCCTCCATCCAAAACCTTCAACGCCTGCTTGAACCCTTCCCCTACTTTTCCAAGCCGGTGGGCATCTGATATCCTGCAATTGTCAAAGATCATTTCAGCCGTCTCGCTGGCACGCATGCCCAGCTTGTTTTCCTTCTTGCCGCCGCTGAACCCCTTTGTTCCTCTCTCCACGACAAAAGCAGTGGCATTGTCCTTTGTCCGGGGCTCGCCTGTCCGGGCAATCACTACGGCAATGTCGCCGCTGCGTCCATGGGTTATCCAGCATTTGGTGCCATTGATCACCCACTCATCCCCCTCCTTTACGGCAACACATCGCATATTCCCGGCATCGCTGCCGGTACCCGCCTCTGTCAGACCCCATGCGCCCAGAGACTGTCCCGAGGCCAGACAGGGTAAATATTTTCGCTTCTGCTCCTCATTGCCAAAGGCGAGGATATGCCCCGTGCAGAGGGAATTGTGCGCGGCAAGGCTCAGTCCGATGGAGCCACAGACCCTGGCAATCTCCTGTATGATGGTAACATATTCGATATAGCTCAGGCCCGATCCACCATACTCTTCCGGGACAAGCACACCCATCAGACCCAGGTTCCCCAGCTCTTTAAACAGCGGACGGGGAAACTCCTGCGTCTCATCCCATTCCATAACATGCGGCTTGATATATTGAATGGCGAAGTCCCGGGCCGTATGGGCCACCTGTTGCGTGATCTCGTCTCTTGAAAATTCCATGTATCGTTATTTTTTTGGACGTCAGCCCCTGAACCAACGCTGCTTAAAAGAACCAGGCAACAACCTGATGGCTATTGCCTGGCAACACTTGGCAAACAATCATTATCAGAACGAATACCTGGGCAGGTATTTATATATTAAAGGTAATAAATTTTTACCAAAAACTAACGGTTGTTAGTATTCTATTCGATCAAAACAAAAGCAGGTCACAGACCTGCTGTCCGACAGGGCCATCATTAGCCGTTTTGCGCCCGGGGTTATTTTCCCCTTGAACCCCTTGGGCCGCATAAACAAAGGCCAGCATAAAATGCTGGCCGCCACAACGATACGGATTAATATTCTCCTCTAATAATAGTATCGATAGGGCCTTGGACGGGCACGGGATCTGTAGCTCCTGTGGTAGACCTGCTCCGGAAGGACTTGCCCAAGTCCCAGGATCAGGCCTGCATTCAGGCTGAACTGGTAAATACTGGAATAACCTGAGATATTGCTGCCAACACCGTAATTGCTGAAATAAAACCCGCCGCCCGCTCCATCCACAGGGGACAGCAGCTGCGCCTTGAGCTGGATACCGACCCGGGGACTACAGTAGATATTTGTCCCCAGCTGAAGCCCCATGGCGAATTTCGTATCGCTGGAATAATCCGGACCGGCGCCAGGGGTAAGCACAGCAGCGCCTAAAAAAGCCCCGATAAAAGGTCGAACAGTGGAGCCCGGAATGTTAAAGGAAGGCACCATGCCCAGCATGATATAGTCAAGGGTAAGATCTCCACCCGCCAGCTTCTCACCTCCATATCCATATTGGTAAACACCGGACGCCGTATTCATATGATCATACAGCACTTCGAGACCAAGACTCCGGTTGAGATTGAACTTCAGAGAGCCCCCCAGGTTAAGCCCCCCATTGATGCGGCCATATACGTCATAAAAGTCCGTACGGCTTGGGAAAGTATACCCCGCATTGGGTATCAGCTCCACCTGCGTCTGGGCAAAAGAATGCAGCGCCACCAGGATCGCCAGAGGCAGGATCATCGCGATTTTTCGCATATGTTAAAGTTTACAAAACATGGTCCGAAAAAAGGGGGTAAAGAATGTACCCTTTTTTCGGAAAAATATAATGTCTGTCCTTCGGACAACGAACCTCTGGTTCGCTCTGGATAGACGGCGCGAATGTTAAAAGGTTTAAAGCAACAAAGAAAATAGCAGCTTAATAATGTTAATCAAATGCAAACAATTCGCGCCCATTCCGGGGACTTTTCCCCAGTCACATATACAAATAAGGACTAAAAGTAGGGGATTGCGACAGTGAAAACGGTTACGAAAAAATATTTGTCTACTAATTTGGTAGACTAATAATCGTGCTGTATTTTTATGGCCTCGTATTTGTAATACCTGAGAAAAAAATATCGGCATCAGCCGTCAATCTCTTTCATATGGCAAGCAATCGTTAGACAGGGGCTGTATTTCTATACGGCCCCCCCTTTTTCGGGCCGGCGGCCGCCGGCCGAAAAAAGCCCGCCGTCAGGCGGGCCATCATTAACGGGCCAAATCTGATTGGACCGTCAGGTCCAATCAACACCCCGAAAAAGTCTATCAAAGTTTCCACCACATGATACCCCCTGCAGGCTTCGACCGCATATTTACTCCCAGCTGTTGTTCCCCGCAGATTTCACCGTGCCGGCGGACGTACATTTTGCGTAACTGGCCTGGCAACACGAGATGCCGGCGGCATGGCCGGATCCGCCTCTTACGCAATACTTTCGCCACCCTGCCCCTATCCGGTCGTTTTATCAGGGGTTTTTGCTATTTTTCCGGAACCTTTCCCGCCGCACATGAGTAACCCCCTCGCATACCTGCTAATACTATCAATGCTCATGACGGGCGTAGCGGCAACGGCGCAGACCTTCCCGGTGATTCCATTCAATCATATCACCACGGATGGCGGCCTCAGCAGCAATACCACCACCTGCGTGACGGAAGACAAACAGGGCTTTATCTGGATCGGGACGGACAATGGTCTCAACCGCTGCGATGGCTATCGGGTAAAACAATATTTCCATCACGATACGGACAGCAATTCATTGGTGTTTAGCAATGTCCAAACCCTTCATTGCGACAGGAAAGGACGTATCTGGATCACCACGGGCGGCGGTGTCAGCTGCTTCCTGCCGGATAAAAATGTCTTCGTGAACTATTCCACGGATATGCCGTCCGCCCGGCGACTAAAGAATAATAACGCCGTCGCGGTGGCGGAAGAAAAGGACGGCACGATCTTCCTTACAAACCAAAAAAATGTCATCTATCAGGTGCGGGACGACATGAGCCTGCTCGGGATAGCCATACATACGCCGCCCTTTCCCTTCGAGAATATCACCAAAGAAGGGTACGACGGTATCATGACGGACCAGCAGGGAAAACATTGGGCTTATTGCGCCAATCGGATCTATTTGCTGAACTATCCCGCCCTGCAGCCTGTCCAAACCTTTGACTTTTCCCGTCAGCTGGCGCATGCATCCATACGTCATATCCTGGCAGATAAAGAAGGCCGCTATTGGATCAGCACCTGGGGACAAGCGCTCTGGCTTTTCGACCCGGCCACGGGATCATTAAAGCTGGCTCATAAGCTACCCATAACAGACATCCTGGAATGGCGTTACAACGATGAGAACTGGCTGGTAGCCGAAGGTATCTATTCAGGCGTCTATCTTTTCGATCAGAAAGGCGATTCGCTAAAAAGGCTGGAGTGGAATCCGGCGGACCCCTATTCACTGGATGGAACATTATTTCTTTCCCTGTACACGGACAGCCGGCGGAATTTATGGATATGCACCAACCGCGGCGTAAACTATGTCCAGACCTCCGAAAAGATCTTCGACGTTCATCCCATTGCGCTGCCGGGACGGCTCAATTATGAAAGAACGACAACGGGCATCGTATTCAGCTATTTTGCGGACAGCAGCGGCGCATGGCTCTCCACAAGATATAAGGCCACCTTTCTCTACGATCAGGACATGCGCCTGAAGAAAAGCTTTACCAGCCTGTATCCACTGTCCGCCACCAGGGAGAGATGGTCGCAGAATGCCTATTATTTCTTCAGAAAAGGCAGCGACCTGTACATCAGCACGGACAGCGGCCTCGTCGTATACGATCAGGGCTCTACAAGGCTGTACTTCCCGCCGGCATCAGACAAGGATGGCAGCCTGCGTACCATCGTTCCCCTGGACAGCAGCCGCATACTCATACGTTCGGTGAACAAAGGCTTGTTCATATTCAATACCGCCACCCGAACATTTTTACGCTGCTCCGCCACCTGCATTCTCCGGCTTAACTATCTGTTAAAGACCTCAAAAGGGGACTTCTTCCTCAGCAGCGACGAAGGTCGGAGCCTGATAAAATATGTCCCGGACGAACAGCGGTGCATACCCATCGCTCCATCCAATGACAATGTCTATCATCTCCTATCGACAGGGATCTATGGCATGGATGAGGACAGGCAGGGGCGATTGTGGCTGGCGACTAATAACGGGATCTTCATTTACAACCCCGGGAAAAACCTCATCGAAGATCATTTTACCGTAGACGGCAGGATGGGCGCCATGTTCAGAATATGTTTCGACACGGCGCAGAATGCCTGGGCCAACGGTGTCTCCGGCGTCTGGTGCTATATCTCTTCAAAGAAAAAATGGATCAACTTCAACGGTCGCGACGGCCTCCCGGGCAGCGACTTCGCCGGTATTATCAGCCAGGACAGAAAAGGGAATATCATCGCGGGACTGGAAGGATCCATTGTGGTATTCCATCCGGAAAAATTGAATTCCGCCAACAACCAGCCTCCAGCCATCATTACAGAAGCGGCTGCCGGCGATAAGACCTTACTGTTCCCTTTGACCAGCGGGCTGGAGAAAAAGCTATCGCTGCCCGCAGGCCGGAACTCTTTTTCCATAGACTTTGCCATACCCGGCTATTACAACACGGCCTCCTATTATTATAAGCTCGAACCCCTGATGAATGAATTCCGGGTCAACGACAATGGACATATCAATTTCAATGGGCTCATGCCGGGTCATTACACGCTGTATGTAAAGGGCGAGGACAAGACAGGCAGTCTGAATGCCCGGGAAGATAAGATGGACATCGTGATAGCCCCGTTCTGGTATCAGTCCTGGTGGTTCAGGGCGTCAGCGCTGGTGATACTGGCGGCCCTGGCCCTCTTCCTGGTCAAAAGACGCATCTCTTCCATCCGGAAGGAATCCGCTCTCCGGCAAAAAGTGCTGGAGACGGAAATGCAGGCCCTGCGCGCCCAGATGGACCCCCATTTTATTTTCAACAGCCTCAGCAGCATCGAGAACTTTATCATGCAGAATGAAAAAAGGCTGGCCAGCGACTATCTCAATAAATTTGCCCGGCTGATACGCATGATCCTCGATAGCAGCCGCAATGAGCTCATGTCGGTGGCAAAGGACATGGAAGCCCTCCAGCTGTACATCGACCTGGAACAGATATCCTGTAACAACAAGTTCACCTACAAAGCCATTATCGATCCGGTGCTGCTGAATGAAGATTATGCCGTGCCGCCGCTGCTGATCCAGCCCTATGTGGAGAACGCCATCGTGCACGGACTCATGCCCAGCAGGTCGGAGAACCTGGCGCTCACAGTAACGGCCCGCCTGGACGGGGATTGCATCCGGTATGTGATACAGGACAATGGCATCGGACGGGAGCAGGCACAGCAATACAAGCTCAGGAACAAACCTCATCATAAAAGCGTAGGTTTGAAGATCACGGAGGAAAGAATAAATATCTTCAATCGCCGAAGCAAAAGCAAGGGGTCGGTAGTTATCACAGACCTGTATGACGAGGAGAAAAAGGCGCTGGGCACCCGGGTTGAGATCACCATAAAAGCTATGTGACATGACGCCGTTGAATGCCATCATTGTCGACGACAATTATAATAGTTTACAGAACTTACAGCAAAAGATCACAGAATTTTGCCCGGACATCAACGTCCTGGCTACGGCATTAAGTCCCGAAGAAGCCATCGTGCTCATCCGTCAGCACAATCCGGATGTCATCTTCCTGGACATCGAAATGCCGAGAATGAACGGTTTTCGCATGCTGGACGAGCTCGACGAATACGACTTCGACATCGTATTCACCACGGCTTATAATCACTATGCAGTAGATGCCATTCGCATCAGCGCTTTCGACTATCTCACCAAGCCCATTGCCATCAAGGACCTCCAAAATGCTGTCGAGCGCCTTGTCGGACATCATGAATCACATACCCGTAAAAAGTTCGAGCTGCTGAGACAGTCCCTTGCCGAAGCCAAAAGCCAGGACGACAGGATGGCGGTTCCCACGGGCGACGGACTCGAATTTATCCCAATCCATCTTATTTCCCGGCTGGAATCCAGCTCCAATTATTCCAAACTTTTTCTGACGGATGGCAGAAGCTTCGTGGTCACCCGGCTCCTAAAGGATTTTGAAAGCATGCTTTATCCCTATCATTTCTTTCGCATACATCATTCCCATCTGGTAAACCTGAAATATATCAAGCGTTATATAAGGGGTGACGGCGGCCAGGTCGTCATGCAGAATGGCGATATCATTGATGTAGCCCGAAGAAAAAAAGAGGAATTTTTAAAACTATTCGGGCACTAAACATTCACCACCAGCCCATCATACGCCAGCTCCATCCCCGGCGGGAGACCAGCGCTCACCTCCTCATGAAACCCTAATTGATGGCTGATATGCGTAAAATATGCCCGGGGAATGCAGAGCTCATTCACCAGGTCGATGGCTTCCTGTAAGGTATAATGAGAAATATGTTTCTCATGACGCAATGCATTCAATACAATGACGCTGCTGCCCCTGATCTTTTCCTTCTCCTCTTCATCGATTCGATTGGCGTCCGTGATATAGGTAAAATTCCCAAACCGGAAGCCCAGCACGGGCATTTTCAAATGCCACACCTGTATGGGCTGAATAGTGATATCCCCCACGGTGAAAGGCTCGTTTTCTATTCTATTGAGACGGATATCCGGTATCCCCGGATACTTCATCTCCGCAAAAACATAGGGGAATTCGCGGACGATGGTCTCCTGCGTCATCTCATTGGCATAAACATCCATTGCCCGCCCCTGAAAATAATTGAAGGCCCGCACATCATCCAGCCCCGCAATATGATCCTTATGCGGGTGAGTAAAGATGACGGCATCCAGCTTTCTGATATGTTCCCGGAGCATCTGGTAGCGGAAGTCGGGGGTGGTATCCACTACGACGGTAGTAGCAGGTGATTGAACAAGGATGCTGCTGCGAAGCCGTTTGTCCTTTTTGTCCAGGGAGGCGCATATAGCACAGGGACAGGCGACCATGGGAACACCCGTGCTGGTGCCGGTGCCCAGGAATGTGATCTTTAAAGGTGGGTAGCTCACTGGCTAAAGTTACGACAATGCAGTCACTTAATTATCAACGGAATGGTGCATCTCAATAACGTCGTCGTATATTTTTTTGGCCTCTGGGGTCAGGGCCTCCGGTGTGATCTTCAGCTGAGGAATGATGTCGACCAGGGTATTGATCCGGCCTTCCAGCTGGAGGAATTTATTGAGCACTACCACCTTTTTCTGCTCAAGGATACAATATCCGCTCTGGAAGTTGCCTCTTTCATAGCGAACGATGTACTCCGCCTCGTCCAGCACTCTCTCGATCTTATCCAGTGTCGTTTGTGTATACTTCATTGGATGTAAAGTTACTAAATACTGGTTCTGCGGTCCAGTCAGGGGAGGCGATTTTATCCACAGGCACGGGGCAATTGTGGACAATCAGGCATTCTTGCTGGTCATACGGATCACGGGTATGATCATCTCTTCCAGGCTGACGCCGCCATGCTGGAAGGTATTACGGTAATAATTGACGTAATAATTGTAGTTATTGGGATAGCAGAGGAACCCATCCCCCTTGGCGAATATAAAAGAGCTGTTCACCGTGGGTACAGGCAGGCCCGCCTCCTTGGGATCACGAAATGCCAGCACTTCTTTGGCCTCATAATTCAGATTACGGCCGTGCTTATAACGGAGATTGGTAGTGGTTTGCTTGTCGCCAATGACCTTAAAAGGGGTCTTGACCCGCACGCTGCCATGGTCGGTAGCCAGGATAAGGTTGATCTTCTTATCGGCTATTTTCTTCAGCGCCTGGTGCAGCGGCGAATGTTCGAACCAGCTGGCAGTAATGCTACGGTAGCTGGTCTCGTCGCTGGCCAGCTCCTTCAGCACCTCCATTTCCGTACGCGCATGGCTCAGCATGTCTACAAAATTGTAGACGATGATATTGATATCATTGTTCAGAAGATTGTGAATGTTGTTCACGAGGTCCTGACCGGCCTGATAATTCAGCACCTTCGTATAGGAGAATTTCAAGTTGTCCTTTTTCAGACGGCGGAGCTGCCCCCGGAAGAAATCTTCCTCATGCAGGTTCTTGCCCCCCTCCTCGTCATCATTCTTCCATTGGTTGGGAAATTGCTTTTCGATGTCGATGGGCATCAAGCCGGAAAAGATGGCATTGCGGCTGTATTGCGTGGCTGTAGGCAGTATGCTGTAAAAACTGTCTTCCTCCGCGATGCGAAAGTTCTCCGCAAAAATGGGCTGAATGGCCTTCCATTGGTCGATACGTAGATTGTCCAGCAGCAAAAAGAAAGTAGGCGTTCCCTTTTCCACGTGGGGCAGGACCTTGAAGCGGAACAGCGTATGGGACATGATAGGCCCTTCGTCCGCCTTGGGATGGACCCAGCGTGCATAATTTTTGGAGATGAATTTGAAAAATTCTGTATTGGCCTCCTGCTTCTGGGTCTGGAACACTTCCCGCATTTCGGGACTGTCTGATTTCTCCATCTCCAGCTCCCAGTATACCAGCTTTTTATAAATGTCCATCCATTCGTTGTAGTTGGGGTTGCTGTTGAGAGCCATAAAAAGGCTGCGAAACTCCTGCTGATAGGCGGTGGTCGTCTTTTCCGCTACCAGTCTCTTATTGTCGATGATCTTTTTCAGACTGAGAAGGACCTGGTTGGGGTTGACAGGCTTGATCAGGTAGTCGGTGATCTGGCTGCCGATGGCGTCATCCATGAGGTTCTCCGTTTCATTCTTCGTGATCAGCACGACGGGTATCTGCTGGTTGACCTCCTTTATCTTGGCCAGGGTCTCCAGACCTGTGATACCGGGCATGGTCTCGTCCAAAAGCACCACGTCGATGGGATTTTCCTTGACAAAGTCGATGGCGTCGAAACCATTGGTCATTTCCTTCACCTCATATCCTTTATTTTCCAGGAACAGGACCTGCGAATGCAGACTTTCTATTTCGTCGTCAACCCAGAGGATCTTTGCCAAAGACATAGTTTCTTCTTTTTGATGATGTGCAACGGATATGCGGGCCGTGCCTAAATTTGGCCCACCGGCCCATGCGCGCCCCCTTTTAAAGCAAACCAAGTGCCAGCCGGGAGCTATAAAGGTAAATTTATATTATCCGCACCGTATTTGTAGCTTTGACGATTGTTTTAGACTGTTTTAACAAAACGCAAACAAGAATGGCTCAATTGTCACGCAAGATCATCAACGATCCTGTATATGGTTTTATTACCCTGGACCATCCCCTGTTGCTGGCAATTATTGCCCACCCCTATTACCAACGCCTTCGCCGCATACACCAGATGGCTTTTGCCCACCTGGTCTACCCCGGCGCCGTACACACCCGGCTGCATCACTCCCTGGGGGCCTACCACCTCATGTGCTCCGCCCTCGACGAATTGCGACGCAAAGGCATTCCCATCTCCCAGGAAGAAGACCTGGGCGCCAAAGTGGCCATATTATTGCATGACATTGGACATAGCCCGTTTTCCCACGCTTTGGAAAATGTCCTGATCCGGGACTTGCCCCATGAAGAGATATCCATACTCATCATGCACGACCTGAACAAACAGTTCGGGGGACAGCTGGATACGGCCATCCGCATATTCACCAATGACTACCCCAAACGCTATCTGCACCAGCTGGTGTCAGGTCAGCTGGATACGGACAGAATGGACTACCTGACAAGAGATAGCTTTTTTACAGGCGTTTCGGAAGGAGTTATCGGGTACGACAGGATATTGAAAATGCTGGCCGTCCACAACGGGGAGCTGATGGTGGAGGAAAAAGCCATCTATTCCATCGAGAAATTCCTTGTATCCCGCCGGCTGATGTACTGGCAGGTTTATCTTCATAAGACGGTGCTCAGCGCGGAAAAAATGCTGGTCCGGATATTGGAGCGAGCCAAGGAGCTGTTGGAAAAAGGCCAGCGGGTAGATTCATCCTCGCCCGTATTGGATCTTTTTCTGGGCCGTGCTGACAACCGGACCCTCATCGAAAAAAATCTGGACAAATTTTGCCTGTTGGATGATTTCGATGTCATGGGCGCAATTAAACATTGGGCCTTTCACCCCGATAAGGTATTGTCCCTGCTCTGCCGTTGTCTTATCGACCGGCGGCTGTTAAAAGTTCGATTGCAGGCAACCCCTTTCGGAGATGAGTACGTAACGGAATTGAGAAGACAGGTCAGCCGTCAGGAATCGATATCCATGGAAGAAGCAGGTTACCTCGTTTTCACCGGTCAGGCTGTGAACACGACCTACGATCCTTCGGACGAGAAGATCAATATCCTCTTTAAGAATGGAGAAGTAAGAGATATTTCCCAGGTAGACAATGCCCTGATTCAGCAAACCCTGGCACGCACTGTAAAAAAATTTTATATTTGCTGCCTGCGGGTCACAGACCCGCCGTCCATAACCGTAGGTTACGACCGAGGCGAAGCGTGACGAAGCAGCTTCGCCGAAGGCCTACAGACATTAGATCACTTCCGATAAACGCGTTACATTTACCAAAATGCGTTTATCGGATACCTAAATACAGTTACAACACCATGACTTTTTCTGCCGCACAAATAGCTATGCTCATCAGTGGTACAGTAGAGGGAGATCCCAATGCTACTGTCGGATCGTTTGGAAGGATCGAAGAGGCAGTAAAAGGCCAGTTGGCATTTCTCGCCAATCCAAAGTACGAAGAGCATTTGTATACCACGGCGGCCTCCGTCATCATCGTCAACGACAGCCTGGAACTGAAACAGCCGATTGGGTCGACATTGGTCCGCGTTCCCGATGCCTATAGCGCCTTCGCAGTGCTGCTGGCTAAATACCAGGAAATAGAAAAACAGCAGCTCACGGGCATCCAGGAACCTTCCTATATCTCGAAGACAGCCAAGGTGGGAGAAAAAGCTTTTATAGGCGCTTTCGCATACCTGGGGGACGGAGTCACCGTAGGCAATAATGTCAAGATACATCCGAACGTCTACCTGGGCAACAATGTCCGCATCGGCGACAATACCATCCTTCACCCGGGTGTAACCATCTACCACGATTGCAGCATCGGCGCAGGTGTGACCATACACGCAGGCTCTGTCATCGGCAGCGATGGTTTTGGCTTTGCTCCACAGACGGATGGAAGCTTTAAAAAGGTGCCGCAGATAGGCAATGTCATCGTGGAGGATTATGTGGAGATAGGCGCCAATGTCACCATTGATCGCGCTACCATCGGTTCCACCATAATCAGGACAGGCGCGAAGCTGGATAATCTTATACAAATAGCACACAACGTTGAAATAGGCCATCACACCGTCATCGCCGCCCAGGCAGGGATCAGTGGCAGCACCAAGATCGGCAGCCAGGTGATGATAGGCGGTCAGGCAGGCATCGTCGGTCACCTTCAGATCGCCGACGGGGCGAAGATCAATGCACAAAGCGGCGTCACCAAATCCATCAAGACCCCCGGCGGGGCCGTAACGGGAACCCCCGCCTTTGAATACACCAGCGCGCTGCGCAGCCAGGCGCTCAGCCGCAATCTTCCCGAACTGGAAAAAAGAATAAAAGAGCTGGAAGAGCTCGTCAGACAATTGTTGGCGGAAAAGGTGTAATGTTCTATATTGGAGGCCTGGAGTGCTACAGGCGCTCCGCGCGAAGCGCAATCATTAGACGTTCAATCCTTCCAGGGCAAATTCATTCAAAACCATGGAAGGATTGATTAATAGTATTCACCTATGTCAAATACCGATACTTTTCTACAAGCCATCACAGCCGGCTACAGCTTTAAAGGCGAATCGATCCATCTGGGCATTGGTATGCTGGATGGTCATGCCGTCACCGGCGCCGGCGTTTACCTTCCCCTCCGGACGATGAACCGCCATGGTCTGATCGCAGGAGCCACGGGTACCGGCAAGACCAAGACCCTGCAGATGATCAGCGAAGCATTGAGCGATGCCAGCATCCCCGTCCTTCTGATGGACATCAAGGGCGACCTCAGCGGTCTGGCGGCAGCCGGAACTTCCAATGATAAGATAGCCGAACGGTATAAGCTCATGGGCGCCGAATACAAGCCCGCCTCCTATCCGGTGGAATTCCTTTCCCTGAGCAAAGAGAAAGGCGTCCGCCTGCGGGCCACAGTGAGTGAGTTCGGACCGGTGCTGCTTTCCAGGATCCTGGGTCTCAACGACACACAGGAGAGTGTCGTCGCGCTGGTATTCAAATTCTGTGACGACAACAAGCTGCCACTGCTCGACCTCAAGGATTTTATCAAAGTACTGCAATATGTCAGCAATGAGGGGAAGGCCCAGATCGAAAAGGCTTATGGAAAGATCGCCACCAGCTCCACGGGCACCATCTTAAGAAAAGTAATCGAGCTGCAACAGCAGGGCGCCGATCCTTTTTTTGGAGAGAAAAGCTTCGAAGTGGATGATCTCATGCGCATTTCGGACGATGGCAGGGGCATGATCAGCATTCTCCGGGTGACTGACCTCCAGGACAGACCCAAGCTTTTCTCGACCTTTATGCTGCAGATGCTGGCGGAGCTTTATGCCACCTGCCCCGAAGAAGGCGATCCCGAAAAGCCCAGGCTGGTGCTCTTTATCGACGAGGCGCACCTTGTCTTCCAGGAGGCAGGCGACGCCCTTCTTCAACAGATACTCACTATTATCAAGCTCATCCGCAGCAAGGGAGTGGGCGTTTTTTTCTGTACACAAAATCCTACAGATATTCCTGCCGGCGTACTCTCGCAGCTGGGCCTCAAAGTACAGCATGCGCTGCGCGCCTTTACGGCCGCTGATAGAAAGGCGATCAAACAGGCCGCGGAAAACTATCCTGAATCTGACTTTTATAAAACCGAAGACCTCATTACGCAATTGGGCATCGGCGAGGCATTCGTAACGCTGCTCAACGAAAAGGGCATTCCCACTCCCCTGGTGCATTGCATGCTTTGCTCACCCCGGAGCCGTATGGATATCCTCACGCCCTCCGAGATAGACGCCATTACTGCTAAATCCAGGCTGGTAGCCAAATACAATGAGACCATCGACAGCCAGAGCGCCTATGAGATCCTCACCGCCAAGCTGGAAGAGGCCGCTGAAAAAGGCGGAGACACCACAGGCGGCAACGGCTCGGGTGGCAGCCCCAAACCTGGGAAAGAACAAAAAAGCACCTTGGACAAGCTTCTGGAAAACCCTGCCGTCAGGCAGATAGAACGAACCGCGGCCAGCGTCATTACACGCAGCCTTCTGGGCGCCCTGGGATTAGGTGGACGTACCACCCGAAGGCGATAAAAGGGTCACCCTGCCTTTCTCCCCGCTTGCCGGCAATTATCACAGATCCCGCAATCCTTCGCCTCCCTGTCCCCAAAATAGCCGGCGAGCCAGCGGCTCCTGCATTCCATCGATAGATCCATGTACCGCACCATGGAATGTATCCGTGCCGCATACTGCTCTTTTCGCAGCCGGTGACCCACAGGGTCGATATACAGCTCCTCCACCGCCGGACGTCCACGTGAGAAATACAGCTGCGGCGTATCTTTCTGCGGTGTATAATCGATGAGATGAAAGGACTGTAGCTGCAACAGCTCCCTCGTCACCAGGGTCGCATCTTTCCCCGTCAAAAAAGCAAGCTGTTTTTCCTTTACAGGTGTAGGTCGGTCGAATATACCCTCATAAGTGCGCAGGAGTGCATGTATCAATGGCTGTAGGGCGGGATGATCATGCTCGAAATCATAAAGCGCCTGCTTGGCAGTGGTAAACCGGAGCGAGGAAGGCAAAAACACCTGTTGCTGATAGCTCATCAGTCCCCCCTGCTCCAGCACCTTTATGGCATTCAAGGTAGTGGTCGCATCGATGGAAAAAGCTTCCGTAAATCGCCCCAGGTCAAAATCATAATAATTCCCTTCCCCGCTGCCTACGGACAATTGCAAAAAGTTCATCAATTGCTGGTACACAGGTCGTATCTTCTCTATCGGCGGATATCGCGTATCGGGCAAGGTCTTCAGACGGATACGGTCCTGCCCGTCGCAGAGCAGGATAGCATAGGCCTTGGCGCCATCCCGTCCGGCGCGACCGGCCTCCTGGTAATAACTCTCCACCGACTCGGGAGGATGAAAATGAATGACGGTCCTTACATCCGGCTTGTCAATACCCATTCCAAATGCATTGGTAGCCACTATGACCCGCTGACGGTCTTTTAACCATGCGTCCTGCAAGGTGTTCCTTTCTTCCCTGGAAAGACCTGCATGATAGGCTCCGGCAGGGACGCTTAGTCTGTTGAGCTGTTCCGCAATGTCCCGGGAAGCACGACGGGTATTGCAGTAGATGATACTGCTGCCGGGTACTTTCTGCAGGATGTCCGCTACCTTCTGTACTTTAGCCTCGGGTGAAAAATAGCTGTAGGATAGATTGGTACGGGTGAAAGAACCACGGAACACGGCAGGCTGTCGCAACTGTAGCTTGCCGGCAATATCTTCCATTACCTCGGCGGTAGCCGAGGCAGTCAAAGCCAATACAGGTGCATCCACGACTTCACGCACCGCAGCAATGCGTAAATAAGGCGGACGGAAATCATACCCCCACTGCGACACACAATGTGCTTCATCCACGGCAATGAGGTTGACAGGCAGAGAAGGAAGACATTCCAGGAACAGGCTAGTCTCCAGCCGCTCCGGCGATACATAGAGGAATTTACAATTACTGTCCCCTGCCACCTTGAGGATATTAAGAACATCCTTACGGGGCATACCCGCATACAGAGCAAACGCGGTGATACCTTTGCGGCGCAGGCGGTCAGTCTGGTCCTTCATCAGCGAGATCAGCGGGCTCACCACCAAACAAAGACCCGGCTTCGCCATGGCAGGTACCTGGAAGCAAAGTGATTTTCCCCCGCCCGTAGGCAGAAGGGCCACAGTATCCTTCCCAGACAGGACTGATTGGATGATCTCTTCCTGTAAAGGACGGAAAGCGTCATGATTCCAGTATTGCTTTAATATTTCCCTCGGTGTCTGACCCATATCCTAAGCTAAGAGAGTTTTTTTACAAAGAGGCGTAAAGAATTGGCGGCAAGCACTACATCGCTAAGCCCCATTGCCAGGGCGGCCGCGCCAGGGCTCAGTATCCCCAGAGCAGCCACCGGAATGGCTACGATATTATAAAAAAAGGCCCAAAAAAGATTCTGACGGATGGTAGAGAATGTATACCGCCCCAGCTCCAGGGCCGCAGGCAGCCGGCGAAGACCATGGCTCATCAGCACCACATCGGCCGTCTGCAACGCCAGCTGAGACGCGTCCCCCATGGCAATACCCAAGGTAGCTTTGGCCAGCGCGGGAGCGTCATTGATCCCATCTCCTACCAGCGCAGTCGGTGTGGACGCGCTCAGCGCCGCCACCTTTTCCAGCTTGTCCGCCGGCGTCTGCTCCGCAAAAACCTCATCGATGCGCAAAGCCTCCGCCAGCCGGAGACAGGGCTCCTTCTTATCTCCGCTGAGCAATATGGTCCGGATGCCTTTTTGACGCAGCCGGGCAACAACCTCTGCCGCCTCGGGACGAACAGTATCTTCTACGTCTATCCAACCTAGGGGACTACCATTACGTACAATATACACGTTATGAAGCTCACCGCGCCCCGCCTCATATACATCTCCCGATTTCGTCACAGCCCGCATACCCACCCCTTTTATCTCCTCGATCCGGACCCACCGGATATCCGCCTTTGCCTTCCATGCCCGGGCAACAGACCGCGCAATAGGATGGTTGGAATATTTCTCCATAGAAAAAACTATCCGCCGAAACTCGTCTTCCGCCACATCAGGGGCAGTTACTTCCCAGCGTACAATAGAAAATTCACCGGTCGTCAAAGTTCCTGTCTTGTCAAAAACGATCTGACGGATGTCTTTAAAAGATTCCAAACCCGCCGCCCGGCGAAAAAGGATCCCTTGTCGCGCAGCACGCCCCAACCCCACCGCGATGGCGGCGGGAGTAGCCAGTCCCATAGCGCATGGACAGGCGATGACAAGGACGGCAATGGCCTGCATAAGGGACGGAGTAAAGTCCCGCAGAATGATATAGCTCACCACCAGTGTCAGCAGGGCCAGACCCAACACCACCGGCACAAATACGCTGCTGATCCTGTCCGCCAGCCTCTGGACGGGAGGCTTTTCCGCTTGCGCCTTCCGCACCATAGCGACAACACCCGCCAGTACGGATTCGCCGGCAGCCTCCATCACCTGCGCTCTTACGGTGCCGGACACCAGAATGCTGCCTCCCACCAGAAAGTCCTTGACCTTCTTGTCCACGGGAAGGCCTTCCCCCGTCAGTATGGCCTCATCGGCGGCAGCCTCTCCCCAGAGCACCCGGGCATCGACAGGCACCCTATCTCCCTCCCGGACCAGGATGAGATCCCCGCTGCGCAGCTCGGTACTTTCCACCGGGAAGACCATCTCCTGCTGATGTTCGTCATAAGCCACCATATAGGCCATGGTCTTCTCACTCCGGACAAGGGCATCCAGGGCTCTCTGGGTGCTGCGAACAGAAATATCTTCGAGCCAGTACCCGAAAAATACAATGGTAATAATGGCGGCGGAAGTCTCATAGAATTGATAAGAAGGCCCCAGATCCAGCAAAGTACCCATCAGGCTATAAACAAAAGCCGCGGTCGCCCCAACAGCAATGAGCACATTCATATTTGGCCGCCCTTTACAAAGGCTTTTCACAGCGCTGCGTCCAAAGAAATGCATACCGACGATATAGACGGGCAGACAAAGGATCAGTTGTACCAGGCCGCTCCTGAACCACGCTATCGGTCCGCCCATCATGAGCGCCCCCGTAAAAGGCGCGCACATCAGAAAAAATCGCAAATGCCTGTTCATGGATTGTTGGGCCATACCGCAAACTAAGCTAAATTTACAGCATGGAGATTTGTTTTAGTTTGCAGGACATTCTGCCTGCGGCTGAGAAGTTCTGGCAGCAGTGGCCCTCGCAAAAAGTCTTCGCCTTTCATGGTAGCATGGGGGCAGGAAAGACAACTTTTATCCATGCATTGTGTTCCATCAAAGGGGTCACTGGCGCCGTAGGCAGTCCTACTTTTTCCATTATCAATGAGTATAGCTATCCGGAAGGTAAGATCTACCATATCGATCTTTATCGGCTACGGGATGAAGAAGAAGCGCTTCGGGCAGGGGTAGAGGACGTCCTTTACAGCGGGCATCTTTGCCTGGTGGAGTGGCCGGAAAGGGCTACCGGTATCTTTCCTCAGGACACGGTGATGATAAAGATCGAAGCCATCGACCCCCTGACACGTAAAATCCAATTTTAAATTGTAATTTGACGGGCACATGTCTCAGCAAAAACCAATAATCAGCACCTCCTTCAGTTACGAAACCTTGGAAGAGACCCTGGATGTGAAGCCGAAAGGCGTGCCCTTGTATATTGGCATCCCCAAGGAAGTCGCTTTTCAGGAAAACCGTATAGCCCTTACACCAGACGCGGTAGGCGTATTGGTCAGCAATGGCCACGACGTGATCATCGAACACAATGCCGGCGAGGCATCCCACTATAGAGATAAGGACTACAGCGAGGCGGGCGCCAGGATCGTATACGACAAGGCCGAGGTCTTCAAGGCCCCTATCCTGGTAAAAAGCGCCCCTGTCATTGAAGGGGACCTGCCCCTGCTGCAAATGAACCAAATCGTTATTTCCCCCATCCATCTGTCAGCCATGAAGGCGGAGCTCCTCCAGAAGATGATGGACAAACGGATAACAGGTATCTCGTTCGAAAACCTCAAAGACGACAGCGGGACCTATCCCATCGTACGAAGCATGAGCGAGATCGCGGGCAGCGCCGTCATGCTGATAGCAGGACAATATCTCAGCTCGGCCAATCATGGTAAAGGCGTATTGTTAGGCGGCATATCCGGTATCCCACCCACAAAGGTCATCATCCTGGGTGCTGGCATCGTAGGGGAATTCGCGGCCCGCGCAGCCCTGGCATTGGGCGCCTCCGTAAAGGTCTTCGACAACAGCGTCTACCGGCTCAAACGTCTGCAGGTCAACATCGGCCAGCGCATGTGGACCTCCGTAATGGAGCCACGCATCCTGGCCAAGCAGCTAAAGACCTGCGAAATCGCCGTCGGCGCCCTCTCCTCCCAGACAGGACGTACACCTGTAGTGGTCACCGACGAGATGGTAAGCAATATGCGCCCCGGCAGCGTCATCATCGACGTCAGCATCGACAGAGGCGGCTGCTTCGAAACCTCGGAGATCACCACCCATGAGCACCCTATCTTTATGAAGTATGGGGTTATCCACTACTGCGTGCCGAACATCCCCTCCGGATTTGCCCGCACAGCCAGTCACGCCATCAGCAATGTCCTGATGCCCCTGCTGCTGGAGGCCGGTGAAGAAGGCGGATTCGAGAACCTGGTCTGGCATAAGATACACCTGCGCAGCGGTATCTATCTCTTCAAGGGAGCCCTGACGAACTTCCATCTCAGCCAGCGTTTTGACCTGAAATATACGGACCTGAACCTGCTCATCGCCAGTCAGCGGTAAGCAGCAAGTCAAGCTCAGGACTTATAGTCCATAATACTAATGATTTTCTCACAAAAATCATACTCCTGCGGATCATTGGAGCTGACAACGATCAGCCGCCCCCTCCCAAGCTCCTCTATCAGCTGTCTGTACAACGTGATCCCGTCCTTGTCCAGGTTCGTACAGGGTTCATCCAGCAGCACCAGCGGGACATGGGAAAAAATAGCCTGCGCCAGCCTTACCCGCTGTTTCATACCCGAGGAATAATAGCGTATCTGTTTGCCGGCCGCATTACCCAATCCCACGCGCATAAGGATATCCTTCACCGTCCAGCATGGTAACAGCGGCTTAAAAGAGGCATGAAAATGTAAAAACTCATGAGCCGTCATTTCCTCGATGACCTCCAGGTAAGGAGCTGCTATAGAAAGATGTTGGAAGATCTGATCAGGTAGTATCGCCATCCTCTCCCCGTCAGGTCCTGCCTGGTCCCCGCCATAGACGATGGACCCCTGGCTTATCCCTATCGATCCCGCCAGGGCCTGTAACAAAGTGGATTTCCCCGACCCGTTTGGGCCGGTGATGGCATAAGTATGGCTCGTAGTAAATTCGTAATGGAAATGACGAAAGACCCAGTCGCGGTTGAAGCGTTTGCCTGCATCAATCAGCGTAATCTTCATCAAAACTGCTTTTGCTGAAGCGTTTAATAATCCCACGGCCGCTCTCCCGGATAAAAGCGACGATCTCATCCCTTTCATCGGTGGCAGGGAACTCCTCCTCGAGGAATTCCAGCGCCTGGCTCGTGTTCATACCTTTATTGTAGATCACCCGGTAGATCTCCAGTATATGATTGATCTTGTCGATGGTGAACCCCCGGCGCTTAAGCCCTACGGAATTCACACCCGAATAGCTGAGAGGCAGCCGGGCTGCCTTGATATAAGGAGGAATGTCTTTTCCTACAAGGGAACCGCCGCCAACAAACACGTGATTGCCGATCTTGACAAACTGGTGGATGGCACACATCCCGCCCAGGATCACCCAATCCCCCATGACCACATGGCCTGCTACCTGGGAGTTATTGCTGAGGATACAGTTGTCCCCGATGATACAATCATGGGCAATATGGCTATAAGCCAGGATCATACAATTCTTTCCGACTTTTGTCGTCCAGCGATCCCGCGTGCCACGGTGAATGGTGACAAATTCACGAATGGTGGTATTGTCGCCTATCTGTACGGTAGTTTCTTCTCCGTCAAACTTAAGATCCTGAGGATCAGCGGATACCACCGCGCCAGGGTAGATCCTGCAATTTTTTCCGATCCGTGCGCCCTCCATGATGGTCACATTGCTTCCGATCCAGGTACCCGCTCCGATCTCCACATTTGCGTGGATCATCGTAAAAGGATCCACCCGAACATCGGGCGCCAGCCGGGCATCCGGATGAATGGAGGTATAAGCATGGATCATTGGATGCTCAACTTGTTGGTTATCTTTTAGTTGGATCATTCTTGGCTCTTCCGTTTGGATTACTTCCTTCTTGTTCACAGTGGTTATTAAAAATGCTGAGCTTACCTCAGCATTTCACAAAAATAAACTTATTTAACACAATTACACTAAAATAAACTTCCACCTATCCCTCTTAACTTCTCTTTACCAACTGGGCCATCAGGTCGGCCTCTGTGGCTATTTTATTCCCGACAAATACCGTACCCCTCATTTCACATATTCCACGACGGATAGGATTCAATAACTCCATTTTCAGGATCATAGTATCTCCCGGCACCACTTTAGCTTTAAATTTACAATTGTCGATCTTCAAAAAATAGGTGTCATACTGCCCCTCCGGCATACTGTTGATACAAAGCAGACCGCCGGTCTGGGCCAGGGCCTCTACCTGCAGCACCCCGGGCATGACGGCATTGCCGGGGAAGTGACCGGCAAAAAAAGGCTCATTGAAAGTGACATTCTTGATCCCGACGATGTGCTTGTCCGTCAGCTCGATGATCTTGTCCACCAGCAGAAAGGGAAACCTGTGCGGAAGGGTCTTTTCTATCTGGTGAATATTGAATACAGGAGGCTGATTGGGGTCATATACAGGCACATTCTTCACATGCTTGTTCCTCCGGATGTACTGCTTGATCTTTTTGGCAAACTCCACATTGGACGAGTGACCGGGACGGTTGGCAATGATATGCCCCTTGATAGGATAGCCGATAAGGGCCAGGTCACCGATGACATCCAGCAGCTTATGACGCGCAGGCTCGTTGGGGAAACGAAGCTCCAGGTTGTTGAGATAGCCTTCGCTCTTGATCTCGATCTTATCCCTCTTGAATGCCCTGGCCAGACGGGCCATTTCCTCGGGAGTCACGGGCTTGTCTACCACCACGATGGCGTTATTGATATCTCCGCCCTTGATGAGATTGTGATCCAACAGCATTTCCAGCTCATGGAGAAAACAAAAAGTGCGGCAGGGACTTATCTCCGCCTTGAACTCCCGCATAGTCTTGAGACCCGCATGCTGTGTGCCCAATACAGGGCTATTGAAGTCGATCAGCGTGGTGACCTTATACTCCATGGCAGGCATGACGACCATTTCCACTCTTTTCTTCTCGTCGTAAAAAGGAATATTCGTATCGATGCTGTACCAGGACTTGGCGGCGTCCTGTTCCAATACCCCTGCCTTTTCAATGATCTCCACAAAGGGTTCGGAACTCCCGTCGATGATGGGGATCTCGGGACCATCCAATTCCAGCAGGCAGTTGTCTACCCCCATTCCCACAAGGGCGGCCAGTATATGCTCTACGGTAGAGACCTTCGCTCCATGGTCCTCCAGGGTAGTGCCCCTGGAAGTGTCGGTTACGAGGTCGCAATCCGCCTTGATAGTGGGTTGGCCCGGCAGGTCCACGCGTTGGAACTGGTATCCAAATCCAGGATTAGCGGGTTTTAGGGTCATATTCACCTTGATGCCCGTGTGAAGACCCGTTCCGGAAATACTTGCTACAGAAGCTAATGTGTGTTGTTTATCAGGATTGAAATTTGCGTCCATGCTATTGGATTCTGATTCTTAAGCGGACAAAGATAATGAATTCTATATCTCCTCCTCCCGTTCCAGCATCAGGATAGCGCTCTGTGGCACAATAAAATATTTCTCTCCCTCATAAAGCACCTCCGTAGCCCCGCTAAGCAGGAAAATAGCAATATCCCCCTCCCGTGCCTGCAGAGGAATATATTTTACCTGCTCATCGCTCTGTTTCCAGGGTTCGTCATCTACAGGCATGGGGATTGCATAACCAGGTCCGGTCTTGATGACATAGCCCTGCTGCACTTTTTCTTTTTCCTGGACGCCCGGTGGCAGGTAAAGACCTGAGCTTGTGCGCTCATTACCCTTTGAAGGCTGGATCAACACCCGGTCGCCAATTACCACGAGTTTCTTAAATTTATTGTCTGAAGTCAGATGCATAAATGTAAAATTATACTGAAAGTCAATTATTAACAAAATATTAGCCCCAACGGTTGGCAAAGGGCAAATAGATACGTTTTATTTGTAAGTTCACATAAATCATAAGTCATGGAAGCAAAAAAACCCAAAATTTTATTGTGTGAAGATGATCAGAACCTGGGAAGTGTACTAAAGAATTATCTGGAATTAAGCGACTTCGATGTGACCCTCGAACGGGACGGACGGCTCGGGCTGGCAGCTTTCCAGCGCGAACGTTTTGACCTTTGCCTCCTGGACATTATGATGCCCCATATGGACGGCTTTACGCTGGCCGAAGAGATACGCGATGTCGACCCCGATATTCCCTTGTTCTTTCTCAGCGCCAAGACGATGAAGGAAGACATCATCCAGGGCTATAAGCTGGGCGCCGACGACTATATCACCAAACCCTTCGACAGCGAAGTGCTGCTGATGAAGATCAAGGCCATCCTCAAACGCAACGACGACCTCAATAAAGAATCCGATAACAAGGAGTTCGATCTGGGCTCCTATCACTTCAATCCCAAGCTGCGGGAGCTTTCCCACAAAGGACAGACACAGACCCTCTCCCCAAAAGAGAACGAGCTGCTGAAAATGCTGGCCGAACATATGAACGACCTGCTGCCGAGGGAGCAGGCCCTGAAAAAGATATGGGGCAGCGATACCTATTTCAACGGTCGCAGCATGGACGTCTATATCGCCAAGCTTCGTAAATACCTGAAAGACGACAGCCAGATCGAGATCGTGAACATACACGGTAATGGGTTCCGGCTCGTCGCTCCCGTCCCCGAAAAAAAGTAGCCCCTCAAAACAGAGACAGTTCCCCCGGGCGTCCAGGCCGGCTCTTACCCAGATGCTCATATGCCTTGGGAGTGGCTTCTCTGCCCCTGGGCGTACGCATGAGAAACCCTTCTTGTATCAAAAAAGGCTCATAGACCTCTTCCAGCGTGCCCGTCTCTTCGCCTACGGCAGTGGCAATGGTGGTGATGCCTACAGGTCCGCCTTTGAATTTCTCTATGATGGTGGAAAGTATACGGTTGTCCATCTCATCCAATCCATGCTCATCCACATTCAGCGCACGGAGCGCATGCTGGGTAATGGCCAGGTCGATGACCCCATTGCTCAGTACCATGGCGAAGTCCCGGACCCTTCTCAACAGCCCATTGGCTATCCGCGGCGTGCCCCGGCTGCGACGGGATATCTCTCCTGCCGCATCGGATGTGATCCGGGTCCCTAATATGCCCGCACTGCGAAGAATTATCTTTTGTAAGGTGTCCGCATTGTAATATTCCAGCCTGGATTTTATGCCAAACCGCGAAAGCAATGGCGCCGTCAGCAATCCGCTGCGGGTAGTGGCTCCCACGAGCGTAAAAGGATGGATATTGAGCTGGATGCTCCGTGCGTTCGGTCCCGTATCGATCATGATGTCGATGCGGAAGTCCTCCATGGCGGCATAGAGATACTCCTCCACCACGGTGCTCAGCCGGTGGATCTCGTCGATGAACAAGACATCATGCGGCTCCAGGTTGGTCAGCAGCCCGGCCAGATCGCCCGGCTTTTCGATGACAGGCCCGGACGTCTCTTTGATATGCACCCCCAGCTCGTTCGCCACAATCCTCGATAAAGTGGTCTTACCCAATCCCGGAGGACCATGAAAAAGAATATGGTCCAGCGCCTCCCCCCGCATCTTCGCGGCTTTTATAAAGATCTTCAGATTCTCTATTAGTTGAGGCTGACCGGAAAAATCCTCTATCGCTGCCGGGCGAATATTATTCTCAAACTCCTTGTCGGAAGGGCTCAATGCATTCTTGTCGGTGTTGAGATTGAGATTAGACATATAACAAAGATAGCCGGGCAGCAGGATATTCTTTAAATTTATACCCTTAAAACTTCATCTTATGCAAGTAGGTATCATAGGCTCGGCCGAAGTGGGCCAGGCATTGGCAAAAGGCTTTTTAACCGAAGGACATTCCGTGATGCTGGCATCCCGTGACGCACATAAACCGGAACTGGTGCAATGGCAAAAGGATAATCCCAACGGGCAGATAGGAAATTTTCGGGATGCAGCAAAATTCGGGGACTGGCTGGTCCTGGCCGTAGCAGGAGGGGTTGCGGAGGAAGCCCTTCGCCTGGCAGGATTGGAAAACCTTGCCGGCAAGATCGTCATGGATGCCACCAATCCCATCGAGAAGGCGCCTCCCGTCAATGGCGTGCTCAAGTTCTTCACCACCCTCGAAGATTCCCTGATGGAAAGGCTGCAACGCCTCGCTCCCGAAGCAAAATTTGTAAAGACATGGAACAGTGTGGGGAACGAGTTTATGTACAAGCCCGCCTTCCCGGGCGGAACGCCGACCATGTTTATTTGCGGCAATGACCCGGCCGCCAAACAGACGGTCACCGGTATTCTGACAGCTTTCGGATGGGAAACAGAGGACATGGGACAGGTAGAGGCAGCAAGAGCCATCGAACCATTGTGCCTGCTATGGTGTATCCCCGGATTTATCCGCAATCAATGGACGCATGCTTTCAAGCTGCTGAAGATGTAGGCCCGCGACGGCCCGCCCGCCGGAACCGCTGGAAGCGATTCTCCGAAGGACAGACATTACCGTTCGGGTAGTCGTTCCCACAAAATGTCTGTGAAAAATTTTCTGGAATCGTAAAACTCCCGGACCACCTTGAACCCCGACTGCCTTGCCAGGTAATGGGTTTCTCCCAGCGAGTATTTCTGCGATATCTCCATATAGACAGGTTCGCTCTCTTCGAAATGGATGGTCTCCCCATCATTGATCCGTACATCCTGTGCAACGCGGCTGATAAGGTAGCTTTTACAGGCTCCGGAAGCCGGATCATAGATGGGATAATGGTCGAACTGAGTGATATCGAAATCGGCATCCAGCTCCCTATTGATCCTTTTCAGCAGGTTGAGATTGAATGCGCGCGTAATGCCCTGCTTGTCATTATAGGCATCCAGAATGGTCTTGGGATCCTTCTTCAGGTCAAATCCGATAAGGAGCAGATCGCCAGGGCGCATCCTGTCATGCAGCTGCCGGCAAAAAAGAGTGGCCTGCTGCATGGTCATATTGCCGATGTTGGCCCCCATAAAAAGCACGATCTTGCGGCGTTGGGAAATATGTTCCACATACTCCATCCTGTCGAGGTATTCCCCATTGAGTCCCTGCAGCTGTATACCGGGCAGGCTGACAGGTAATTTCTCTTCCAGCCACCCGATGACATTGGAGGAGATGTCGATGGGATAATAAGTGAAAGGGGCTTTTCTTTTCATCAATTCCCGCAGCAGATGCCAGGACTTGGTCGCATCGCCGGGTCCCAGCTCCACCAGGTCAAAAGGCTCGCCTTCAAACAGGGCGGCTATATCCCCCGACTGGTGCTGAAATATCTCCATCTCACAGCGGGTGAGATAGTATTCCGGACTGGCCATGATCTGCTGAAAAAGCCTGTCACCCGCCTCATCATAAAAATATTTGGAAAAAAGATACTTCTGGGATGCTTTGAGACCATTGATCACGTCCTGGTAAAAGACCGACCGCCGGCGCCCAATGAGCTTTCTGGTGGAGGTGGCAGAAAACATAGCTTTGTTTTTAGTTAGACCTGTTAATTACTTACCCTATCCAGCGCGAAACAACTTACTTCGCAAGGCGTATGCCAGTAAACTGCCACCGCAGGTGCGGATGAAAAAAATTCCTGTACGTGTTCCGGCTGTGCCCGGCAGGAGTAGCCACAGAAGCCCCTCTCAGTACCATCTGGTTGACCATGAACTTACCGTTATATTCCCCAATGGCCCCCTCCGCCTTCTTAAATCCGGGATAGGGGAGATAAGCGCTCTCCGTCCATTCCCATCTTTTTCCCCATCTAAACTTTCCTGATGCAGCTTCCCATTCCGACTCCGTAGGAAGCCGCATTCCCCTCCAGGCCGCATAGGCCACAGCCTCATAATAGCTGATATGACACACGGGGGCCTTCATATCCAGAAGGCGCAGACCGGCCAGCGTATATTGATGCCATTTGCCATCTATCATATGCCAATACAAAGGAGACTTGATTTGGTTGACCTTTACCCAGTCCCATCCCTCCGCATGCCAATAAATAAAATTCCCATACCCTCCCGCCTTGATAAAAGCAATAAATTCCTCATTGGTCACCAAAGAACCTGCTATTTCATAATCATTGAGATAAACCTTGTGCCGCGCCTTCTCATTGTCGAAGCAAAAATCCTCGCCTTCAAACCCTATCTCGTAGATCCCCGCAGCCATGGATACAAACTCTTTACCGGCATCACCCTTCCCGTCGTCCAGATCCCCGTCCGACAGGGCCGGGAACAGCGGATTATGTCCTAATATATATTTGATGTCCGACCAGAGCAGCTCCTGGTGCTGCTGTTCATGATTTAGACCCAGCAGCAATATATCCCGCAGTATGGTATCATCCGTAGCGCAGCTCATGAGCAGCCTTTCCATCGCAGCGTCTACATATTTCCGGTAAGCATATATATCCTCTACAGCAGGGCGGCTGAGATTGCCCCTGTCTGTTCGGATGACCCTTGCGCCGACGGTCTCATAATAGCTGTTGAACACATAGTTGTAGTCAGGGTTGTACACTTTATACGCGAGATCATACTTCATCAGAACAAAAGTTTCCCAAAACCAGGTGGTATGGCCCAAATGCCATTTCGGCGGACTGACATCGACCACAGGCTGCACCACGTAGTCTTCTGTCCGCAACGGCCGGCAAATGGTTTCGCTGGCCTGTCGTATCGCGCGGTATTGTTCAGGAAGCGTCATAGCTTATCTTTTTTCAGAAAATTAGTAAGGTCTGATATAGTATGGATACCCAATTGTTGTGCCTGACTTTTCCGCATCATCAGTGCATAGGCATTGTTGAATCCGATGGGGTCCAGCCAGGTCAGATGATATTTTTCATCAAAGCGTTTCTTTACATAATTGTAAACGCTGTCCCTGTCCTCGCCCAGGCGGGAGACTATGTCTGCAGGGGGTTGCAAAATAGCCAGCAGGGCAGTGCCCGTATACTCGGGATACATGTCGATCCTGTCATCTTTCAGGGCCTCGAAACAGATCTTCGTTCCTCCCAATCCCGTCTTTGTCTCCACCTGCAGCCCGGTGTACCCTCTTATCAGCATCGCATACATATCCGTGAGGATATACTGCTCAGGAAATATTTTCGAGCCTATCCGTATGACCCCTGAGGTTGCCGGCGCAGGCTCTCTGTACAGCCCCTGCTCCATCAAAAAATCCCGGGCGCATTTCTCCGGCGCCTGGTTCAAATGCTCCACCCTGTAGTTGAGCTCTGTCATCACCGAATCATTGATACGCCCGGCTAATTTATTCAGTACAGGCCCCAGCTCCTTGTATCGCTCCAGCACTTCCGTACGTATCACGGGTGCAGCATAATATGGCGGGAATATCTTTTTATCGTCGTCCAGCACTACGAGCCCATAGGTCTTCAATCGGCCATCCGTACTGTATCCGCTGATGACATCCAGCTTCTTTTCATAAGCCGCCTTGTACATGACGGCGTCGCTGATGACGACAGTCTTTATCCTCAGACCATACACGGCACGCAATCCGATATCGCCATCGCTCCGTCCCATGAACTCCGGCGTAAAGCCGGCCAGCAGACGCGTGCTGTATCCAAAAGGCAACACATAGAAAGATGACAGCAGGAGAAAAAGCACGGGCATCGCCCACAATGTCGACAGTCGCCGCCTCCTGTCCATCTTTTGTACCAGCGACAACAGAAAATCCAGCAGGATGGCCAGTAGCGCGGCCGGTATGGCCCCTGCCAGGATCATCTCTGTATTATTGAGGGCGATGCCGCCGAAAATAAATTCTCCCAGCCCCCCCGCTGCAATATAAGCGGCCAGCGTACCCACCCCCACGTTGATCACCGTCGCGGTACGGATACCAGCCATGATGACGGGGAAGGCCAGAGCCAGCTCCACTTTCAGCAGGATCTGCATCCTTGTCATTCCCATGGCTACGGCAGCCTCCTTTACCAGCGGGTCCACGCCCTCGATCCCCGTGTAGGTATTACGGATAATGGGCAGCAAGGCGTAGAGAAAGAGCGCGGCAATCGCCGGCAACGGCCCGATGCCCAATAAAGGGATCATAAAACCTAACAACGCAATGCTGGGTATGGTCTGCATGACGCCTGCAAAACCTAAGACAGGTCCGGCGGCACGTTTGTGACGGGCAATATAGATACCCAGGGGCAGCCCGATGACCAGGGCGATCAAGAGGGAAATGAAAGTCAGCCCTATGTGCTGGAGGGTCTGCTGAAGCAGCTTATCGGACTGCTGCCGCATGAATTGCCAGAGACTTTGCGCTTGTTCCATTACTTCCCTTTATTCTTAAAATGATCGAATGCCCGGATCAGCGTATCGTAGTCCCTGGGGCCAATGACGGAAGCCTCGAGCTGAAAACGCTGGTCTTCAAAGAAGTCCCTTACATAATTGTCCGAAGGACGGAACAAAAGATCCTCGGGCCGCCCGGATTGTATGATCCTGCCTTTATCCATCAGGCATATGCGTTGCCCCAGCTCGAACGCCTCCTGCACATCATGCGTGACAAGCACGATCGTCTTATTCTTCAGCTCATCCAGCTGTTTAAAATCTTTTTTTACACTGGCCCTGGTAATGGGGTCAAGAGCTCCAAAAGGTTCATCCATCAATAGTACCGGAGGATCGGCCGCCAGCGCCCTGGCCAGCCCTACCCGCTGCTGCTGCCCACCGCTGAGCTGTTGCGGGTAATAAGAGAGATATTCGGCCGGCAGGTGTAATTTCTCCATCAGCAGAGCCGTACGCTGCTGTATCCTTTGCCTGCCCCAGCCCAGCAGCCGGGGGACAATGGCAATATTCTCTGCAATGGTATAATGAGGGAACAGACCCGTATTCTGGAACACATATCCTATCTTCTTTCGCAGCTCTTCCGGTCGTCTGTTATAAATATTACCGTCGATGTATATTTCCCCAGAGCTGGGCTCGATCAGCCGGTTGATCATTTTCAGAAGAGTGGTCTTACCACACCCGCTACGGCCCAGCAATACAAGATTCTCGCTCTCCTGCACCGTAAAAGAGACACGGTCGACGGCCGTAAGCTCGCCGAAAGTTTTGGTAATGTTCTCGACTTTGATCATCAGCAAGGGGCGATGGTGCGTTCAATGTCTGTCGCCAGACAACGAACCTCCGTCAGGTCCTATTAGGAACCGCCTGGGCGGTTCGTCCGCCAGGACAGTCATAAGCCATATGCAGAAATTGGGCTAGTTTTTTTTGAAGACCAATTTCCGCATTTATTACAAGCTGGCGAAAAGATTGTTCAGGGATTCTGCAAATGTAGGGTGGGCAAAAACAGCATCCCGTATCCGGTCATAAGTGACATCTCCCATCATCGCCATATGCAATATACTCATCAATTCACCTCCTCCCACACATAATATGGCAGCCCCTATTATTTTTTTGTTATCGGCATCCACGACGGCTTTTAAGAATCCCCGGGTCTCGCTGGTCTCATAACCACGGGCGATCCAGTCGGCAGGCATGGTAGCCACCTTTATATTCAGACCCTTCTCCCGGGCCTGCTTTTCCGTAAGCCCGACCCTGCCCAGCTCGGGATCTGTGAAAAGACAATAGATGGGCGGACGGGAGGCAATGCTCTCGTTACCCTTCTCTATCAGGTTCTTATATACGATGAGGTGATCGTTGTAGGAAATATGGGTGAACTGGGGACCGCCCTTCACATCTCCAAGGGCATATATACCCGGAACATTGGTTTCCAGCTTCTCATTCGTACGGATAAAGCCGCGCTCGTCCAGCTGAACTCCGCTGGATATAAGATTCAGCGCAGCCGTATTGGCCGTCCTGCCAGTGGCTATCAGAAGATGAGAGCCGGTCATCGTCATCATCGAAGCGCTCACTTCCGGCGCCAGCGACCCCGGAGGCATCTCACATGTCACCTCTACCCCATCCGCACCCTGCATAACCCCTGTGACCTTTGTATTTATATGGATCTTTATCCCGTCATCCTCCAATATCTTTTTCAGCGCCGCAGCAATATCCTCATCTTCCTTTGACAAAAAATGCGTACTGTTCTCGATGACAGTGACCTCGCTTCCCAGCCTCCGGTACAGCTGTCCGAACTCCAGGGCAATATAGCTGCCGCCGATGATCACCAGGTGACGGGGAACTTCCATCACATCCATGATGGTGTCGGATGTAAAATACCCCGATGATTCCAGCCCGGGTATGGAAGGTATGAGCGGACTGGTCCCCGCATTGATAAAGATATGAGGCGCCGTGAGCGTTGACTGTGAGCCATCCTCCTTCGTTACTGTAACTTCTTTATCGCCCGTGAACACGGCATTGCCAAATTCGATCTTGATATTGGCGGGCTGCAATAATCCCAACATAGAAGATTCGCGGGAAGAAAGCACGATCGCATTCTTACGCCGGACGACCTCCTGCATGTCGACAGACCAGCCGGTGACGTCGATCCCGAAATCCCTGCTTCTTTTAACGAGATAGGCTATGCGCCCGGAGGCGATCATGGATTTGGTGGGTGTACAGCCAGCATTGACGCAGGTACCGCCTACCCATTTGCGTTCGATGACAACTACCTTCCAGCCTGCATTGGCTAACTTTTTAGCCAGGGGATTTCCCGCCTGACCGGAGCCGATAATGATTGCATCATATTTCGTCATAGCGGGTATTTACCGCTAGGCAGCAATAACCGTACCACCGCGACGTTTCTTTCCCCACCAAATAATAAACCCCGTTACGGGCAGACTGGCACAGATAAGACTGACGATAAAGGCAATGATCTTCCCTGTAAGTCCGCCAATGGCGCCCACATGGATATCATAGTTCATCTCGATCAGCTTCTCGCCCTTGTTCTTCTCGGAGTTGTTGCGCCGGTGCAGCAGCTTTCCTGAATATTGATCGAATTGCAACGCGTCGGACCCATAATAAACCGCGCCATTTTTATGACCCAGTACGGTGATCACTCCTTCCTTACCCGCAGCAGGAATGATCAGCAGCCGTTGCGCCTCGGGCAATTGTCGCAGCGCCTCCTGGAATGCTATGTCCATCGGCTTACAGGCCACATTCAAAGTATCCGCAGATCGCACATTCGCCTGCGGCGGCGGCGTGGTAGTGCCGGCTGCCGCTATATATACCGCGGCCGAAAACCATTGGAAAGCAAAGACCATCCCGGTGAGTCCAAGGATCAGGGCAGGGATCAGCGTGTAAAAGCCGGGCACATTATGCAGATCGTAATTCACCCGCTTAAAGCTGGCCTTCCATTTTATTTTAAAGCTCCTGTCACGCAGGGCCCTGGTCCATTTCTTCGGCCACCATAGCACCAGCCCGGTGATAAGCCCAATGACAAAGACCAGCGTGCTCCACCCGACGATGGGCTGCCCATACGGTGTATTGAGCAGCAGACTCCAATGGATATATTTGACGACAGAGAAAAAGTCGTATTTATAATCCCGCGTGCCCAATACCGTCCCCGTGTAAGGATCGATAAAGACAGAGACATAATATCCGATGGCGCCAAAATAGGTGATGGCCGTGTCGTTGAGCTTGTAGGCCATGAACTCCCAGCTGCGGTCGGACTGCCGGTGGATAGTAATATCGTTGATAGGCTTGTCAGTTCCCAGCACAGTCTGCGCGGTCGACTGCAGCGTCGTCAATGGCAAGGCCTGCCCGCCATCGGGCGCCGTAACAAAATACTTCCTCTTCCAGACAGCTTCCGAAATTTCCTTTTGGAACACAAAGAGACAGCCGGTGACGCTCACGATAAGCACCACAATGCCGGAAGCCAGCCCCAGCCAAAGGTGAAGCTGGCCTATCCACCATTTCACGGTCTTTTTTCTTTTCACCACGGGTATTTAAAATTTAAAAGCAACACTGGCGGTGACACTTCTCAATTTCTGCGGATTCACGGTCGTATAGCCGATCCAGTATTTTTTATCCGTGAGATTATCCGACTTGACGGCAAACCTGAATCTGGCATACTCATAAAAAATGGATGCATTCACCACGGTGTAGGCAGGAAGGATGAACGTGCCGATGGACTTGCTGTTGATGATCTTATTGTCACTGGCGTAGTTGCCGCCAAAGCCGATACCAAGACCTTTGAGCACGCCGGCGGGCATGCGATAGCTGACCCACCAGTTGGCCGCATAGGGCGAGGAAGCAGTACCGGGACGAAGACCTTCCACATCCGCATCCGCTTTTTCGTATTTGGAGTCGTTGTAAGAGAAGCCTCCCACAATGTTGAGACCAGGCAAGGGATTGGCAACCACTTCAGCCTCGATGCCCCTGCTCCGCTGCTCGCCATCCTGTATCTGCGGGAAGGGCGGCAGGCTGGGGTCCGGAACGGCAGGCACATAGGCCCGGACGATGTCCCTGACACGAATATCGTATACGCTGATGGTGCTGGTCAGCCTGCCCCCGAAGAGGTCCAGCTTTACCCCAGCCTCGGCCTGATAAGCGTTCTCAGGCTTAAAAGCCCCGCCCTGATAATCCGTTCCTGTCTTGTTGGCAAATCCGTTCTGGTAATTGGCAAACAGCGAAACCTGGTCCTTCACAGGCTGGTACACGATGCCGAATTTGGGAGAAAGCGCTGTCTGATCATATCCACCGCTGGTCTTGCCGGTGGTCACGTCATAATTGCCCCTGTTGACAAAGTGATCCACCCGAAGAGCCGCCATCACCAGCAGGTTGTCGGTGAGACCCGCCACATCGGAGACATACGTGCTGTAAGCATTCGTGATAAGGTCCACAGGGTAAACAAAGTCCACCCCCTTGGTCTCATACAGCTTCTCCAGGTTCACGCGGTTGAAATCCCTATATGCAGCAATACTCCCATGGGAGGCGATGGTGTCGTAGGTGCCGCCGCTAAAGAATTGATTGGAGTTATGAGAAAAGTAATCCAGCCCGATGAGGAATCTGTTCTGTACAGTTCCAAGATAGAACTCCCCATTGAGGTTTTGCTGTATCTCGACCATTCTGTCACGGCTGTTGGCGGTGAACTGGTCGTTACGGGAGATATAGTCGCTGCCGATGGCGTTGGCATCGCCGGTGACGGCAGCATTGGACAGAAGATAAAAGTAGGGGCCAGGACCATCCGAATAGCTGTTTGTTACCGTAACATTGGTAGAAGTGCTCCATTTATTCGATATTTTATATTGCAGCTGACCGAAGAAGTTAGTGCTGGCGGATTGCTGAGAAAGGTCATCGCTGAAAAAGCTGCGGCGGTAGTCCAGCGGCAGCTGGTCTGCACGCGCATAGCCCATGGAGGCAATGGTCTGTCCATAAGGAAAGAAAAAGATGGGAGCGAGCAGGTTGCGGCTTCGGACTATCTCCGCATCGAAAAGGAAGGACATACGATCGTTGAGCTTATAGGACAGGCTGGGAGCAAAAGAAAAGGTCCTGTTAAAGCCGTTGTCCTGGAAACTGCCCTCGTCCAGGTAGGCGGTATTGATACGCAGCAGCACATTCCGGCCCGAATCCAGCGGGGTATTGATGTCGGCGCTGATACGGTTGTAGCCGAAATTCCCGCCCGCATAGTTCACTTCCCCTCCAAAAGACGCATAGGGCTTTTTCGTCACCCGGTTGATCAACCCCCCATAGGAGGTAAGCGTGCTCCCAAAGAGGGTGGCGGAAGGCCCCTTGATCACTTCAATGCGCTCGAGGTTGGCGGCATCGATCTTGCTGGTGACATTTCCGGCAATACCATTCCGCAGCGTGCTTTGAAGGATAAAACCTCTCGAGTTGTAATAGCTGCCTCCGTCTCCGCTGCGACCGGTGGCTTCCCACATCTTCTGTACCCCGGTGGCATTCCGCATGGCATCGTCCACGGAGAATACCAGCTGATTTTCCAGCAGCTCTTTCGTAATGGTGGTATACACCTGTGCATTTTCCAGGTTCTTCAAGGGCATTTTGGCAACATAAACGCTGCTGGTACGGGCATATTTGTTGCGCCCCCCGGTCACTACTACTTCCTGCAGCTGGCGACCGGACAGCTGGAGATGAATAGCAATAGAAGTGACCTTGCCATGCTCCACGATTATATGCTGAACGGTTGTGGCATACCCTGTAAGGGATATCTCCAGGTCGTATTCTCCCGGCACAAGCCCGCGCAACACGAAACTTCCATCCTCATCAGTAAGAGTGCTTTTATTAGCGCCTTTTACCTGGATGGTCACAAAGGCGGCAGGCTGACCATCAGCGGTCATGACCCTGCCTTTAACGGATCCGTTGTTCTCATCTCCTTCGGCATACGTTCTTCCCAAAGAAATGGCGAGGGCTGTCAGAACAAAAAAAGTGGTAAGTAATATATTTTTCAATTTATTATATTTTTAGAGCCGCAAATTGCATCGCGACGATGGGAAGCAGGGACGCTATCGGGAAAAATTACTTTCGCAAAGAGGAAACTAACGTGCCGGCACATGGCATGCCAGGAACCACCTGTGTTTGCCCAACACCTAGACATTACATCAAAGTGAATACGTAACTTTAACACTATGACGCTACAACAATTTGAAGCAACATTATCAGACAAAACTCCGCCAAAGGAGGTCAATAACGTCCTTGCGGCAATGTGGTACGATGGCAAAGGCGATTGGGAACAGGCGCACCTGATCGCGCAGGACATATCCACTGCGGATGGGTCATGGGTGCACGCATACCTTCACCGGAAAGAAGGGGATATCGGGAATGCTAATTATTGGTACAACAGGGCTGGTAAGTCCATGCCCGACGGCTCGCTGGAACAGGAATGGAAGGATATAGTGAAGTCATTGTTAGGCTGAAGATCTGGCTGACATATCACCGAGCACACCGCATCATCCGCAATACCAGGTCCGGATCAGGGCAATTCGCCAGCCATCGTTCCCTCTCCGAAAACTTGCAGACCCCGGGATAATCCCCTTTCCACCCCTCCATATCCAGGATCATCTGAAAATGAAGATGAGGAGGCCAGTTGCCATTCTCAAAACGCATCCCGAATTCCGCGATCACGTCACCTTTGCTGATATGCTGGCCTTCATACAGATTTTTAATGGAATTCAGGCTGAGATGACCATACAGGATATGGAATCCGATGTCCCCCAGGTTATGCGTCAATATCAGGGTCGCGCCATAGTCGCTGTCATTGTTGTTAAAGCCAAAAGAATGAACGACGCCGTCCAGCGGCGCCATAATCTTGGTCCCGGCTGGACCCCAGATGTCGATACCCAGATGCAGACGCCGGGGCTCTTCTCCCGCATCGAAATGTTTGCTGCGGGCATACAACGTGCGGTGCTCTCCATATCCTCCAATGCCATACCGGGCCCCATGTTCCCGGAGGGTCGCTTTGATCCAGATGGCAAAGCTCTCCGTGTCCGCGATCTCATCAGGACTAAGGCTTTTATTATCCGCTGTAAAATCCAGCGGATACAGCCTGTCGTTGGCAGGATCAAAGGGCACGACAGGATGAAGGTCCTGTTCATGCGCCTGTAGTACAGCTTGTATAGAGGCGGCTTTTGTCATCGGCTCCTGTAAGTTACTTATTTTTTATCGCTTGAGCCGCAAAAAGCGGCTCGTCCGGGACCGGAGGTCCCGACCGGGTATTCCCATGCCTCGTAAAACACTTCGGCAAATTCTCCGGAAAGGCTTTTCTAAAACGCTCACAAACAAAACTGGACACTAAGGGTACACCCTTTCCCCGGCGCTGCATCTATCTGTATCTTACCTCCGAATACATTTACTCTGCTGATCATATTCGTAATGCCAATGCCCGTCCTTTTCTGGCTGGTATCGAAACCTTTGCCATTGTCCTTTACCTGGATGCATAAACGCCCATCCCGCTGATGAATGGAAACATCTATACGGGTGGCATCCGCATATTTTAAAATGTTATTCAGCTGCTCCTGTACTATCCGGTAGATAGAGACCCTCAATTCATGATGGATCACCTCCTCATCAAGCCCGTCGATGTCCAGATAGATCTCCTTCCGCGCAATATGAATGGTATGGACCAGATCCGACAGCGATTGTTCGAGAGGCAATAATCCCAGGGAAGGCGGTGCAAGCGTCTTGGAGATACGCCGCAGCTCCTCCATACTCTTCATCAACATATCCTTTCCCAGTGAAACAAACTCTTTGAGATAGCTGTCGTCCTTTAATCCCGTGTCGAGATAAAGCTTTACAGTCGCCAGCATCTGGCAGACATTGTCGTGCAATTCCTTGCCGACCTCTATTCTTTCTTTTTCCTGTGTGGTGAGAATGATCTTTGCAATCTCTTTGTTGAGACGTGGGTCTGTCATCGGTTGCAGCTTACATACTGCTGTGTGGATGTTCATGGTTTCAGAGGTCTGAGCCTTGGTTTTTCTTTTTGATACGATTTGCTGCTACGGACGGGAAAGTAGACATAATGAAAATACGTATAGGGTATCTTCATGCTCCCAAACGCGCATTTTTACGCAGGCAAAAGTTTAGCAAGTGCTCATACCGACTACCCATAGGTGTAAACGCTTACATCACCGGCTTACACGACAACATTGATCATTTTGTTCCTGACATAAATGACTTTTTTAGGCGGCTTGCCATCCAGCCATTTCTTTACCAGCTCATCGGCCAGCACGAGGTCTTCCACCTGCTGTTGTGTAGCATCCAGCGCAATGTTCAGCTCAGTGCGGGTCTTGCCATTGATGGCCACGGGATAGTTCTTGCTGGACTCGACCAGGTATTTCTCTTCGACAGCAGGATACGATGCATCCAGGATGGAGCCTTCATTACCCAACACCTGCCAAAGCTCTTCGCTGATATGTGGAGCATAGGGCGTCAATGTGATGATCAGCTTCTCCAGCACCTCTTTTTTATGACAATTCAGGTCGGTGATCTCGTTGACGCCGATCATAAGCGCGCTGACGCCTGTATTGAAGGAGAATCGTTCGGTGGCCTCTTCCACTTTCTTGATCGTCCTGTACAGGACCTTCCATTCCGCATCGGTGGCTTTTTCCGTTGTCCATATCTTCCCCTTCGTCTCGTCGAAGAACAGCCGCCAAAGCTTGCGCAGGAATCTGTGCACACCTTCGATACCCTTTGTATCCCAGGGCTTGCTGGCTTCCACAGGGCCAAGGAACATCTCGTACATGCGGAAAGTGTCTGCACCATATCGCGCGACAAGGTCGTCGGGATTCACCGTGTTGAATTTGGACTTGCTCATCTTCTCTACTTCCGAGCCGCAGAGGTATTTTCCATCTTCCAGGATAAAGTCCGCATCGGAATATTCCGACCTCCACTTTTTGAACGCTGTGGTGTCCAATTCCACCCCATCCACAATATTGACATCGACGTGCAGACTGGAAACAGCGATGGATTCCAGCTCGATCGAGGGATCGTTAAGGCGATTCCGCACAAACTGTGTGATCAACTCGTGACCTTCAGGCGTTCCAGCCATGGCCGCAATCCCTGCCGAGGCAAATAAAGGCTCATTTAATCCGTCTATCCTGCCAGGTGATGCGGGTATCTTCCC
>Ga0157372_10000079_pt1 | contig 100687 bp, 62 predicted proteins | sample C55metaG_FD_115307 | JGI IMG/M metagenome (GOLD analysis project Ga0157372, IMG submission 115307) | Corn rhizosphere microbial communities from Kellogg Biological Station, Michigan, USA - C5-5 metaG | ecosystem: Host-associated > Plants > Roots > Rhizosphere > Soil | place: USA: Michigan... | reverse complement strand
CCGCGAGTTCAGCTCGGCCAACACGGAAAACTGCCGGTACTGCAAGCGAGAAAGCTCCGCCTCCAACTCCACGGCCTCGGCGAGCAGCGCCGCATCCGAAGCCGTGGCAAGCTGCTCGATCACATATTCGATTCTACCTCATCGAACACAGATAGACGACAAGAACGTCCGAGAATCGTCTTATCTAGAAAGGTGAAACCGTCGGCCAGCAACGCAACGAGCCAACCCGTCAACTTCCTCATCGGCGCGCTTTTGGTTTCTAATCCTTACCGACCAGCGCCTCCAGCAAGAACCCGCCGGTCCGTTCCGGCTCCTCGAACAGTGCGAAGTGGCCCCCGACAACGGTGCGCTTGGTGAACGCACCCGTGGTCAGTTCCTGCCACCGGCCCTGTGCCGTGTCGGTGGCCCGCGGGTCACCGAGGCTGGACAGCACCGTCAGCGGAGTGCGCAGCGCCGGCCCATCGGCCCACCGGTAGGTCTCTTTGACCTCGAAGTCGGCCCGGATGGCCGGCATGATCATCTCCAGCAGCTCCGGATCGGCCAGCAGCCAGTCCGGCGTGCCACCCAGCCGGCGCAGCATCTCCACCAGCTCGGCCGGCGACATCCCACCCACCGGCGGCCCGTCGTCGAACCCGTGCTGCGGCGCCGCGCAGCCGGACACCACCAGGTGCACCGGCTCGGCCTCACCGCGCCGGCCAAGCTCCCGGTGCGTCTCGTAGGCGACCAGCGCGCCGAGGCTGTGTCCCCACATCGCATACGGCCGGTCGCCGGCCGCCGCGCTCACCACCGTGGCGAGCTCGGCGACCAGCGGCTCCATCCGCCGGTACGGCACCTCCCGCAGCCGGGCCTCCCGGCCGGGCGGCTGCAGCGGCACCACCGTCACCGCCGGCACCGTGTTCAGCCAGCTCCGGTAGGTCGAGGCGCCGGCTCCGGCGTGCGGAAAGCAGAACAGCAGCAAGTCGGTCGAGTCGGCCGGCGTGCGCAGTGGCATCCACCGCCGGTCGACGTCCATCGTGGTCATCGCCGATCAGTCCAGAATCTCGACGCGGACGTAGTCCGGCGGTGGCTGCAGCGCGGCCAGGTCGGCCTGCAGCACGACGTGCACCCCGTCCCGGCTGGCCTCGCGGAAGCCGGCGAAGGCGTAGGTGACCTGCATCATCCGGTTGCGTCCGGTCTCGACGAAGTCGGCCTGCAGCTCGGCGCCGGCCGCCTTGGCCAGGTTCATGATGTGGTTGAGCAGCACCATGCCCACACCGCGCGACATCACCCGGCAGGACATCAGCATCATGTTCAGCTGCCAGACGCTCTCGCCCTTCTCCACCAGCGCCAAGCCGATCTTGCCGTAGCTGCCGAACTTGTCGGTCAGCGAGGCGACCAGCACCAGGTGGTCCGGCGACTCCCGCAGCGCGTCCAACTCGTCGTAGGAGTAGGTCCGGCCGGTGGAGTTGAGCTGGTTGGTCCGCACCGTCAGCTCTTCGGCCCGCTGCAGATCGGCCTGCTTGGCGGTCTCGATGGTGAAGTCCATGTCCAGGCTGGCCAGGAACTCGTGGTTGGTGCCGACGAAGTCCTTCTCCAGTTCGTCCCGGGCGATCTGGCCCTGGTACATCTCCCGCCGCTTGGCCGACTCGTCGGTGACGAACCGCGGGATGAACTCCTCTCGCTGCAGCGCCTCGTCCACCTCGGCCGCGTCCACACAGGTCACCTTCGGCAGCGCGTGCGCCACCTCGGCCAGCTCGAACGGCTGGTCGTCGACAAACGCGAACGCGTCCAGGCCGAGGTTCAGCGCCTTGGCGATCAGCTCGATGGAGCTGGACTTGGAGTTCCAGTTCGCTTGCGGGAACAGGAAGAACTCCGCGATACCGAGCTCGGTGAGCTTGGCCAGCGCGGCCTCATGGTCGTTCTTGCTGGCGATCGAGTGGAGCACGCCCAGCTGGTCGAGTCGCTTGATGTGCTCGACCACGTTCGGCTTGACGCTGACCCGCTCGTCCTCCAGCAGCACGCCGTTCCAGACCGTGTTGTCCAGGTCCCACACCACGCACTTGATTCGCCCGCGGTTGGGCTTTTCTGGCAGGACAAGTCCTGCCGGAGAAGCCGGAGCCTCGATGATGGCTGTCATGTCGTTCTCATCTCCCGATATGCCTCGGCGGCAATCGTGATCCGCTGGATCTCGTTGCTGCCCTCGATAATTTCCATCACCTTGGCGTCGCGGTAGTACCGCGCCACCGGGTAGTCGGAGCCCATTCCGTTGGCCCCGTGGATCTGCACCGCCTCGGAGGCGTGCCTGGCCGCCGCGGTGGAGGCGAAGTACTTCGCGATCCAGGTGGCCATGATGGTGGCCGACTCGCCGGCATCCTTCAGCCGACCGGCCTCGGCGACCAGCAACCGGGCCGCCCGCGCGTCGGTCACCATGTCGGAGACCTTCGCCTGGATCAGCTGCAGATCCTTCAACGCGGCACCGCCCACCTTGCGCCGGCTGGTGTAGTCGGCGCAGGCGTCCAGGCAGGCCTGGATGATGCCGACCGAGCCGCTGGCCACGCTGTACCGGCCGAGGTCCAGCGTGCCGGTCAGCACCATGCCGGCGGTGAAGCCGCTCGGTCCGAGCAGCGCCTCCCGGCCCAGCTGCACGTCGGAGAAGGTCAGCTCGGCGAGCATCGAACCGCGCGTCCCCATGATGTCGCGGATCGGGGTGACCCGGACGCCAGGCGTACGGCGCGGCACCAGGAAGGCCGCGATGCTGCTACCGAACCGGGCGAACACCAGATAGAGATCCGCCCGCTGCCCGTTGGTGATCCACTTCTTGCCACCGTTGAGCAGGAAACCGTCACCGGTCGGCTCCGCGGTGGTGCGGATGCCGGCGGCGTCGCTGCCGGCCTCCGGCTCGGTCAGGCAGAACGCCCCGAGCACCCGGCCGGCGGCCAGGTCGGACGACCACCGGTCACGCTGCTCGGCGGTCCCCCAGCGCTGCAACGCCCAAGAGAGCATGGTGTGCACGGTGAGCAGGCTGCGGACCGAGGAACAGGCCCGGCCCACCTCCTCATGAATCTCGCCGAGGGTGACCATGGACAGCCCCGCCCCGCCGACCTCGGTCGGCAGGAACGGCGCCCACAACCCGGCGGCGGACATCCGCTCGAGCACTGACTCGGGGATCCGGCCGGCACGTTCGAAGTCGTTCCCGTACGGAGCGATGTGCTCGGCCGCGAACGCGCGCGCCGAGGCGCGGTCCAGTACCTGATCGGCGAACGGATCGTCCGGCGCCAGCAGGATCGGTGCGGCTGTCATGGTCAGACCCCGACGGTGGCCGGCGTCAGCCGCTCCACCAGCTCGGTCATCGACTGCGCGCTGTGGAAGTTCTCGATCCGCAGCTCGTCGTTGGGCACGGTGACCGAGAAGGTCTTCTCGATGAACATCACCAGCTCCATCGCGAAGAGGGAGTTGACGAAGCCGATCTGGAAGATGTTGTCGGTCTCGGTGATCTCGACCTGCGGGTAGCGACCGCTGATGAAGGCCAGGATCTGGGTGGTGACGGTGTTCGACATGATGTGCTTTCTCCTTGTTCTGATTGGTTGATTGAGGTTTCAGCCGGCCAGTGCGGTGCCCGTGGAACCGCCGGTCGGCTTGCCGGACACCCGGTTGGAGCCGTTGTAGTCGTAGAAGCCACGGCCGCTCTTGCGCCCGTGCAGGCCGGCGTCGGCCATCTGCATCAGCAGCGGACACGGCCGGTACTTGCTGTCGCGGTAGTGCTCGTAGAGCACGTCGATGCTGTACAGGACGGTATCGACGCCGATCAGGTCCGCGGTCTCCAGCGGACCCATCGGGTGGCCGAAGCAACTGCGGAACACCTCGTCCACCGCCTCGGCGGTGGCGACGCCCTCGTACACCAGGTACGCGGCCTCGTTCATCAGCACGTGCGAGAGCCGGTTGGAGATGAACCCGCAGGAGTCCTTGAGCTCGACCGCCTTCTTGCCCATCGCGGTCAGCAGGCCGCGGGTACGTTCGATCGTCTCCGCCGAGGTGTGGTAGCCGGGGATCAGCTCGACCGCCGGCTTCATCGGCACCGGGTTCATGAAGTGCACCCCGATGACCTTGTCCGGCCGGCCGGTGACGGTCGCGACCTTGGTGATCGGGATCGCCGAGGTGTTGACGACGAAGACGGTGTTCTCATCGCACGCCGCGTCCAGCTCGGCGAAGACCGCACGCTTGATCGTCCAGTCCTCGGGGACGTTCTCGATCACGATGTCGGCTCCTGCGACGGCGTCGGCGCCGATGCCGGTGCTGATCCGGGACAGCACCTCGTCGGCGTCCACCGCCGGGCCGCCCATCAACCGGCTGAGCCGGCAGTTGTGCCGAATGGTGGCCACCGCCTCGGCGAGGATCTCCTCGCTGACGTCGACCAGAACGACGTCGTGGCCGGTGGCGGCCAGGTTCTGTGCCACGCCGACGCCCATCACGCCGGCGCCGACAACTCCGATGACAGTCATGGCTACTCGATCTCTCTTCTCAAGTCTTGGGTTGGTGTTTTTCTGCGACAGGGGAACGGAATGCGAGCTGGACGTCGTGGCCTACCTCCCCCGCCTGCGGACGGCCGAGGCCTGCAGGCCGGACCGGCGCAGCTGCGCCCGGACCTGCGAGCCGGCACCGTCATCGGCCCCGGCCGGTCCGGCGGTGCCGGACAGTTGGGCCTCGATCACCACGCCCAGCGCGGCCACCGTGGGTGCCTCGTAGAGGATGTGCGGCGGCAGCTCGACCGGCGCGAACTCCCGGCGCAGCGCGGCGACGATGCTCACTCCGAGCAGCGAGTTGCCGCCCAGCTCGAAGTAGTTGTCCTGCACGCCGAGCCGCTCCAACCGCAGCGCCTCGCACCAGATCTCGGCGATCGCGTGCTCCACCTCGCCGGCCGGCTCCTGGTACGGGGTGACCAGCTCCGGCCGCGGATGCCGCGCCTCGGCGTCCTGGGTCAACGCCGGCGAGGTCACCGCCGCCACCGTGAACCGGGAGCTGTAGCGCACCATCAGCTGGAAGTCCTGGCTGTTGACGACCACCCGGGACTCGCCGCTGCCCAACGCGCGCAGCAAGCTCTGCCAGCCCTGCTCGAAGTCGATGCCGATCCGGGCCCGGTTCGCCCGGAAGAACTCCTGCAGTTCCTCGGCGTAGCCGGCCAGCCCGTCCTCCCAGGCGTTCCAGGCCCACTCGCCCCAGTCCACCGCCAGCACCCGCCGCTCGTCGGTGGCCAGCTGCGCGGCGATGCTGTCGCAGAACGCGTTGGCCGCGCAGTAGTCGACCTGGCCGGGACCGCCGCCGGTGACCGAGGTGATCGAGGAGAAGATCACCAGGAAGTCGAGCCGCTGCTCCTCCGGCTTGCCGATCCGCAGCGCGTCGACGATCGCCAGGGTGCCGGCCACCTTAGGGCTGAGCACCTGGTCCAGCTCGTCCGGCTGCTTGAACTGCATCAGGCCCATCGCCGGCACGCCGGCGGTGTGCAGCACGCCGTGCAGCGCGCCGAACCGTTCGAGAGCCGTGTCGCAGGCGCGCCGGACATCGTCCGGGTCGCTCACGTCGCCGGTCACGATCTCGACCTCGGCACCCCACTCCAGCAGGGTGTTGACCTTCGCGATCCGCTCCAGCTCGCGGTCGGTCGCGCCTCGCTCGGCGAGCAGCCGCGGCCACGACTCGCGCTCCGGCAGGCCGGTGCGGGCCAGCAGCACCAGCTTGGCGCGGCAGTCGCGGGCCAGCCGCTCCGCCAGGCCCAGCGCGATGCCGCCGAGGCCACCGGTGATCAGGTAGACCCCGCCGTCCCGCAGCAGCTCGGAGACGGGCGGTTGTTCGGCCCGCATCGGCTCGTACTCGGGCAGCCAGCGCCGGCCGTGCCGCAGCGCGACCAGCGCATCGGACCGCTCGGCGCGCAGCTCGGCCACCAGCGCGGCCAGCGCCTTGGCGGCCGGGGCCGGATCGAGATCCACCAGCCGGGTAGTGACGTTCGGGTACTCCAGCGGGATCACCCGGACCGGGCCGAGCAGCGTCGCGGCGCTCGGGTGGGCCACGTCGTCGTCGAGCACCTGCTGGCTGCCGGAGACGACCACGTCCAGCGACCAGCCGTCCATCCCGAACTCACCGGCGGCCCGGGCCAGCGCCACCAGGGTGTGCAGGCCGGCGGCGACGATGGTCTCCTCCGGCGCCGGCTCCAGCGCCCACAGGTGCAGCACCCGGTCCAGCTCGGTGCCGGACGCGCGCAGCTGACGCAGCAGCGCCACGGTGTCCGGCAGGTTGCCGGGACGGACGGTGAAGCCGTCCTCGGTGACGGCGAAGGACTCACCCGGCCGGACCAGCACCAGCCGCGCGTCGCCCAGCGAGGGCCGCAGCGTGGTCAGCACCTGCTCGGCCACCCCGTCCTGGGTGTAGACCAGCCAGCTGGCCGGCTGCTGCTCGGCCGGCACCGGAGCGCCTGCCTGCCGCCATACCGGCAGGTAGAGCCACTGCTCCGGTGGCAGGGTGGGTAGCGCGCCGATGTGGTCGAGGGTGATCTCGCCCTCCGGCTCCAGCAACGGCGCGGTCGTCGGTTGGCCGGTGGTCCGGCCGCCCTCGATCCAGTACCGCTGGCGCTGGAACGGGTAGCTCGGCAGCGGCACCCGGCCGGGCAGCTCGTTGGGGTCGGTCAGCTTCGTGGCGTTGGGTCCGCGGCCGTGGTAGGCCGACCAGTCCAGGTCGACGCCGAGCAGCCAGAGCCGGGCCAGGCTGTCGGCCAGCGCCGCGTCGTCCGGTCGGCTGTCGCTGCCGGACGGCAGCGCGGCCAGGAAAAGCGGCCACTGTGCCGGGGCGGCGCCGGCCGTGCGCATCAGCGCGCCGAGCGACTGGCCCGGCCCGATCTCCAGCACGGCCTGCTCCGGATCGGCCAGCAGCGCCTGCACGATCGCGGCGAACTGCACCGGCTCGCACATGTGCCGGGCCCAATACGCCGGGTCGCACACCAGCTCGGCGTCGGCGTAACCGCCGGTGACGTTGGACAGATACGGCGTGTGTGGCGGGTTCAGGGTGACGTTCTGCCTTATCCACTCGGTCAGTTCGTCGCTGAGCCCGGCCAGCATCCGGCTGTGGAAGGCGTGCGTGGTCTGCAGCTGCCGGCAGCCGATCTCGGCGGCGCGCAGCCGCTCGGCGAACCGCTGCACCGCGGCCGCCGGGCCGGCCACCACGGTGACCTGTGGGCCGTTGACCGCCGCGATGTCCAGGTCGGGCTCGGTGTCATCGTCGAGGAAGCGGCGCCGCAGTTCGTCCACCGGCAGCGACACGGCGAGCATGCTGCCCGCCGGCAGGGTGGCGATCAGCCTGGCCCGGTAGGCCACCAGCGCCACCGCGTCCTTCAGCGACAGCACGCCGGCCAGGCACGCCGCGACGTACTCGCCGAGGCTGTAGCCGGCCAGCACCTGCGGCTGCAGGCCCCAACCGAGCAGGGTGCGGGCCAGTGCGTACTCGACCGCGAACAGCGCCGGCTGCACCACCTCGGTGCCGGCCAGCGCGGCCGTGCGTGGATCCTGCTCGTCCTCGCCGCGGCCGAGCAGCGCGGCCAGGCCGGCTGCCGCCGCTCGTCCGCCGGCCAGCAGGTCGCGCAGATCCCGGCCGGGCAGCAGCGGCCGCAGCAGCGCCAGGCATTCGTCCAGCGCCGCCCGGAAGTCCGGTTCCCGCTGGTAGAGCTCGGTGACCAGGCCCGGGTACTGCTCCCCCGCGCCGGCGAACAGCAGCGCCACCGGCCGGCCGCGTACGGTGTCCACCCGGCTCAGCAGTGCGGCGTCGGCCGCCGTGCCGGCCAGCGCCCCGGCTGCCTGGGAGATGCTGGCGGCCACCGTGACCCGTCGGTGCTCGAAGGTCTTTCGGCCGGCCTGCAGGGTGAACGCGACGTCCTCGACTCGCAGGTTCGCGGTGCCGGTGAGATGACTCGCCAGCCGGCCGCAGGCCTCGTTCGCGGCCGCCTCGGTGCGTGCCGAGACCGGCAGCACCTGGTAGCGCCGCCGCGGCCCGCCGTCCGGCTGGCCTGCCCGGCGGGTCGGGGCCTGCTCGACCACCACGTGCACGTTCGTGCCGCCCATACCGAGGGAGTTGATGCCGGCGATCCGGGGCTGGCCGTTCCGGCTCCGCCACGGCGAGAGTTCGGCGTTGACGTAGAACGGGCTGTTCGCGAAGTCGATCTCCGGGTTCGGCGCGGTGTAGTGCAGGGTGGCCGGGATCAGTTCGGAGTGCAGCGACAGCGAGGTCTTGATCAGCCCGGTCACGCCGGCTGCCCGGTCCAGGTGGCCGATGTTGGTCTTCACCGAGCCGATCGGGCAGTACTGCTGCTCGCTGGTCTCGCCGAAGGCCCGCACCAGCGCGGCCACCTCGATCGGATCGCCGAGTTCGGTGGCGGTGCCGTGCGCCTCGATGTAGCCGACCTCGTCACCGCTCACCCCGGCGTCGGCCATCGCGTCGATGATCACCTGGGACTGCCCGACCACGCTGGGCGCGGTGTAGCCGACCTTGAGCGCGCCATCATTGTTCATCGCCGAACCGCGGATCACCGACCAGATGTGGTCGCCGTCGCGCAGCGCGTCGGACAGCCGCTTGAGCACGACCACGGCAGCGCCGTCGCCGAACATGCTGCCGCGGGCCTGGGCGTCGAAGGTGCGCACGTGGCCGTCCGGTGACTCCTGGCCGCCCGGCCCGAACCGGTGACCCACCCGATCCGGTACCCGGATCGAGACGCCACCGGCCAATGCCAGTTCGCACTCGCCGTTGCGCAGCGCCTGCACCGCGAGGTGGGTGGCCACCAGCGAGGTCGAGCAGAACGTCTGCACCGCCACGCTCGGCCCGTTCAAGTCGAACAGGTAGGACACCGTGGTGGTCAGGGCGTCCTTCTCGTTGCCCATGATGATCTCGTAGGTGCTGACGTCACCGCCGGTCACGCTGCCCTCGGGCATCTGCAGCAGGTAGGTGCTGAGGTTGGTGCCGCCGTACACGCCGACCCGACCGCGATGCTCGGGTGCCGCGTAGCCGGCCTGCTCCAAGCCCTCCCAGCAGACCTCGAGGAACAGTCGCTGCTGCGGGTCGGTGAGCGCGGCCATCCGCGGGCTGATGCCGAAGAATCCCGCGTCGAAGCCGGTGATGTCGTCCAGCACCGGCCGGGCCGGCACGTAGCTCGGGTCGTCGATGACCTGCTCCGGCACGCCGGCGGCGAGCAGTTCCTCCTTGGAGAAGAAGCTGATCGACTCGACGCCGTCGCACAGGTTGCGCCAGAACTCGGCCACGTCGCCGGCGCCGGGGAACCGGCCGGCCATGCCGACCACCGCGATCCGCCGGTCCAGGTCATCGACCGGGATCAGTTCTGTCGCCGGGACGAGTTCCGCCGCCGGTGCTGATTGCTCCGATGCGGCCGGCCTGGCGGTCTCGGTCGGCCTGGCGGTCTCGGTCGGCCTGGCGGACTCCGGCTTCGCCGGAACGGCCGGCTGCGATTGCGGTTTGCCGGCCGGCTTGTCGTCCAGCAGCTTGGCGAGCGCGAACACCGTCGGCGCCTCGAACAGCGCCACGGACGGCACCGCGATGCCGAAGTCCCGCTTGACCAGCGACAGCATCTGCAGCGCCAGCAGCGAGTTGCCGCTCAGGTCGAAGAAGTTGTCCCGGGTGCCCACCGGCTCGACGCCGATCACGTCGGACCACAGCTCGGCCAGGGCCCGCTCGGTCGCGGTCAGCGGCGGGGTGTACGGCTGCGGCAGCTCCGGCCGGGGGAACCGCTCGGCCGGCGCGGCGGAACCCACCGGGTCGGCGGTCAGCCGCGGCAGCCGGTCGGTCAGGCCGCCGGCGGCGACCAGCACGCTCGGCGCGGGCTGGCGCAGCAGCTCGGCCAGCGCGGCCAGCCCCTGCTCGGCGGACATCGAGTGCGCGGCCATGCTGGCGCCCACCCCGTCACCGACCCGCTGCAGGGTGGTCGCCCAGGTGTCCCAGTGCGCGGCGATAAAGCGGGTGCCGGCGTCGGCGGGTGCGATCGCCGCCAGCGCGGCGTTGGCCGCCGCGTAGCTGCCGAAGGCCAGGCCACCGAGGATCGCCGAGGTGGAGGTGAACAGCACGCAGAATTCGGGTGGTTCGGCAAGCTCGCCGAGCACGGTGACCAGCGTCTGGGCACCGGTCACCTTGGCGCCGAAGTGCTGCTCGACCAGTTCCGGAGTGAGGTCGCGCAGCGGCCGGAACGTTTCCGGACCGGTCTGGGCGGCGGCGTGGAACACCCCGTCCAACCGAGCCTCGGCGACCACCGCGCGCATCGCTGCCACGTCGGTGACGTCCACTCGCGGCAGCACCACCTCGGTACCGGCCGCCCGCAGCCGCTCGATACGCTGGCCGCGCGGGTCGGAGTCGGCCAGGCCGGATCGGCTGGTCAGCACCAACCGCGCCGCGCCATGCTCGGCCAGGTACTCGGCGAGCAGCAGGCCGACCTCGCCGAGGCCGCCGGTGATCAGGTAGCTGCCGCCGGCCCGGATGGCGGTTTCGCTTTGGTCGGCAGGCAATTCGGCCGGCACGAAGTCCCGGCTCAGCCGCCGGCCGGCCCGGTAGGCCACCAGCGGCTCGCCCGGCGCGGCAGCCAGTTCGGCCAGCAGCGCGGCGACGTCCGCGGCCGGATCCGCGGCCGGGTCCAGGTCGACCGTCCGGGCCTGCAGGTTCAGGTACTCCTGGTTGGCCACCACCGGCAGCGCGGCGGCCGCCGCGTACGCCGGCACCGGCCGGTCCGAGCCGACCACGGCCTGACCGCCCCGGGTCAGCACCACCAGCCGGACGTTGGCGGCGCTGTCGGCCGCGCAGGCGGCGACCAGCGTGGCCAGCGGCAGCACCGCGGCACTGGCCTCCGACAAGCCCTGCTCGGCCGGCTCGCTTTCGTCGAGCAGTCGCAGATCCACCACGGTGCCGGTCCCGACGGCCGGCAGCGGCTGGCCGTCGGCCAGCAGCGTGACGTCGCCACCGGCGCCGCGCAGGGCCTCGGCCAGCCGGCCCGCCAACCCGTCCGGCTCACCGATCAGCAGGTACGTCCCGGCGACGGACCCGGTCGCCAGCGTGGCCTCGGACCAACTCGGCCGCAGCAGCTGGACGTGCCCGTCCTGAGTCGAAGTCGTCGGCAGCGAAGTCGGCTCGACCACCGGCGCCGCGATCCAGTACCGCTGCCGTTGGAACGGGTAACCGGGCAACGCGACCTTGCCGGCGTCCCGGCCGGCCCGGTAGCCGGCCCAGTCGACCGGCGCGCCGGCCAGCCAGAGCCGGCCAACCGCCTCGGCCAGCAGCAGCGCCGCGTCGGCCGGCTCGTCGGTGGGCGGAAGCAATCCGAGGGTGTCGGACGAGCCTAGCGATAGCACGGTGCAGTCCTGCTCGGCGAACGGATCGGCCGCCGCGATCTCCGACCGCAGCCAACCGGCCCAGTTCGCCGGGTCGATCGCCTGCGCGGCCGAGATAGGCCGCCCCGCCGGATCCACCAGCGCAACCGTGGGCTCAGCGGACCGCAGCCGGTCGCCCAGCCAATCGGTGAGATCGGCTCCGGTGTCGAGCCGGGCGGCCAGGGCCAGCGCGTCCGGCAGCGTCAGCAGGCCGGCCAGGTGGGCGGCCAGGCTGCCGCCAACACCGTGCCAGCCGACAACGGCCGGTTCGATTCCCCAGGACGAGAGCAGGCGGACCAGCGCGTACTCGGCGACGAAGCCGGCGGGAGCCGAGGCGATGCCCAGCTCGGACGCGATCGCCGTGCACTCGTCCACCGCGGCCCGGTAGCCGGGCTCGGCGGCGTACCGGTCGGCGGCCACCGCCGGGTACCGCCCGGCGGTGCCCGGGATCAGCAGGCCGACCCGTGCGGAGCCGGCGATGCCGGCCAGCGCCTGCCCGGCCGGCAACCCGGCCGCGGCGTCGGTGACCGAGGTGGCGACCAGCGCCCGGCGGTGCTCGAAGGCGCGGCGACCGACCTGCAGGGTGTGCGCGACGTCGGCCAGTTCGTCGTCCGACTGCGCCAGGTGCCGGCCCAGCCGCTCGGTCAGCTCGTCCGCGGCTGCCGCGCTGCGGGCCGACCACACCAGCAGTTCCGGCCGTGCGGCGGAAGTGGCCGGGCGCTCACGCACCGGCGCCTCCTCCAGCACCACGTGCGCGTTGGTGCCACCGATGCCGAACGCGCTGACCCCGGCCCGGCGGGCCCGGTCCGGCCGGCGAGGCCAGCCGTGCAGGCTGGTGACGACCTCGAGTCGGGCCGTACCGGCCCGCAGTTGCGGGTTCTGCTCGGTCAGGTTGCGGGTCGCCGGAATCTCGCCGTTGCGCAGCGCCATGCTGGTCTTGATCAGGCCGGTCACGCCGGCCGCCCGGTCCAGGTGACCGAGGTTGGTCTTGATCGAGCCGATCAGGCATTGCTCGCCGGCGAAGACCTGCTGCAGCGCGGCGATCTCGGAGGCGTCACCCAGCGCGGTGCCGGTGCCGTGCGCCTCGACGTAGTCGATGTCGGCGGCGGTCAGGTCGGCGCTGGCCAGCGCCTCGGCGATCACCGCGGCCTGCCCCTGCACGCCCGGTGCGGTGAAGCCGACCTTGCGGCCGCCGTCGTTGTTGACCGACCAGCCGCGGATCACCGCGTAGATCTGGTCGCCGTCGGCCAGCGCGTCAGACAGCCGACGCAGCACGACGACGCCGACGCCGCTGCCCAGCGGAGCACCCAGGCCGGCCGCGTCGAACGCCCGGCACTCGCCGTCCGGCGGCGCGATGCCACCCTGCTGGTAGAGGTAGCCGACCCGGTGCGGCACGCTCACCGCGACCCCGCCGGCCAGCGCCAGGTCACACTCGAAGCCGGCCAGGCTGCTGGCGGCGGTGCAGACCGCGACCAGCGAGGTGGAGCAGTAGCTCTGGATGCCGAACGCAGGCCCGGTCAGGCCCAGCGTGTGCGCCACCCGCAGCGGCAGCGAATCCTTGTCGTTGGCCAACCCGACCGCCAGCTCGCCCATCGCCGCGGCGGCCTCGGACGGCAGCAGGTTGTGCTGCAGGTAGGAACTCCACGCCGCGCCGCCGAACACCCCGATGGTGCCGTCGAACCGGGACGGGTCGCAGCCGGCGTCCTCCAGCGCGTGCCAGCTGTTCTCCAGGAACAACCGCTGCTGCGGATCGAGGATCTGGGCCTCCTTCGGGCCGACCCCGAAGAAGCCGGCGTCGAACAGCTCGATCCCGTCCAGCACCGGATTCGCCTTGACGTAGCTGGCGTCGGCCAGCAGCGACTCGGGCACCCCGGCGGCCCGCAGCTCCTCGTCGGAGAACCGGGTGATGCCGGATTTGCCGGCACGGATGTTCGCCCACAGCTCGCCGACATCCGCGGCGCCCGGGAACTGCCCGGACATGCCGACGATCGCGATGTCGGAGTCGGAGACCGGGTACTCGGTCGGGTAGGTCACGTCAATCCTTCTTTCCGGACGCGGAGCGGGCGCGGCGACGCCGCTGTCCCCGGTCCGAGCTGGTGGTGAGCAGGTCGGTCAGCCGGCTATCGGCGCCGTCGGCACCGGTTCGGACGGTGTTATCTACGGCGGCGGCGAACTCCGCGATGGTCGGGTTCTCGAACAGCACGGCCGGCGCGATGTGGGTGTCCAGCCGGCTCTCCACCGCGTGCACCATGCTCATGCCGACCAGGGAGTTGCCGCCGAGTTCGAAGAAGGCGTCGTGCACGCCGATCCCGTCGATGCCGAGATAGGCCTGCCACACCTCGGCGACGGTGCTTTCCAGCTCGGTACGCGGCGCGACGAACTGGGTACGCAGTTGCGGGCGCGGGAACCGGGCGCCGATCGGCGGCGCGACGGCGGCGGTCAGCGCGCCGATGTCCAGCACCGCCGTCCACTCCTGCCGGGCCTCGGCCATCGGCTGCCGGACGGCGACCACCTGGCCGGTGGCCGTGCCGAGCATCCGCTCCAGGAACGCGCAGCCGCCCTCGTCGGAGAAGCCGTACCGGCGGCGGTACGCCTTTGCCCGGTCGGCCAGGCCGCCGGCGGTGGACACCTGCCATTCGTCGTGCTGCCACGGCCCCCAGGCCACGGTCAGCACCCGGGTGCTCGGCGCGGACGCGGCCAGCGCCGCACCGTAGCTGTCCAGCACGCTGTTGGCGGCGCAGTAGTCGCCCTCGCCGATGCCGCCGAAGGAGGTGATCGCCGAGGAGTACAGCACCAGCAGCTCCGGCCGCAGCTCGGCCGGGGTCGCCGGTGAGACCAGCTCGGCCAGCACGCTCATCGCGAGCACCTTCGGACCGAGCACGGCGTGGCCCTGCTCGACGGTCTGGCGCTGCAGCATGCCGCTGGCCGCGGTACCGGCGGCGTGCACCACGCCGTGCAGCGCGCCGAAGTGGTCGCGGCAGCCGGCGATCGCCGCTCGCAGCTCGGCCGGCCGACCGGCGTCGGCGGTCAGCGGGAGTACCTCGGCGCCGGCCGCGGTCAGCTCGCTGACAGCGGCCCGGACCGCGTCGGACTCCGGCGCGCTCCGGCTGACCAGGGCCAGCCGCCGGACGCCTGCCGCCACCAGCCGCCTGGCCAGCGCCAGGCCGAGGCCGCGGGTGCCGCCGGTGATCAGGTATACCCCGTCGGGCCGCCAGGCCGGCTCAAGGTCAGTTTCGCGCCGTCCGGCCGGTTCGGCTTCGGATCGGCTTTGTGGATCGGCCTGTTCGGTGTCGACCGCCGACCAGTCGGACTCCCAGCGGCGACCCCGGCGCCAGCCGGCCACGGCCGGTTCCGGCGCGTCGGCAAGCAGTTCGGCGGCCAGCTGGCCGGCCTGTCGGACGGGGTCGGTCTGGTCCGGGTCCAGGTCGGTGCCGTGCCAGGACAGCCCGGCGTACTCGTGCTGAGCGACCCGGCCCAGGCCGTGCCCGAGCGCCTGGTACGGCGCCGGCACGTCGCCACCCAGCACCTCCACCGCGCCCCGGCTGACCGTCAGCAGCCGGACGCTCCGGCTGCCGGGCAGCTCGCCGAGTGCCTGAATGCTGCGCAGCACGCTGTCGAAACCGGCCGTGATGGCCGTCCGCAGCTCGTCCTCGCCGACGTATTCGCCGCTGCCGGCCGCCAGTGCCGCCAGCTGAACCAGCCGGATCGGGCCGCTGCCGGGCAGCTGTGCCAGCGCCTCGGCGTACTGGCCGGTCTCGTTCGGGTCGATGATCAGCTGCCGGCCGATCCGGCGCAGCGGGCTGCCGGCGGGTCCGGCCACCAGCTCGATCACCTCGGTGCCGCCGGCGACCGCGAGTTCGGTCAGCGCCTCGGCGACGCTGCCGGCACCGCTCGCGGCGCCGGAGACGATCACCAGCGGGCCGGGCAGCCGCAACGATCGCGGTAGCGGGCTGGCCGGGGTCTGGCGCCAGACCGGTGCGTAGCAGAGGTCGGCTGGTTCGCTCGCCGGGCGATTTCCCGGCACCGCGACGGCAGCCGGGGCGGTTCCTGGCTGTACGTCGGGCCAGAATCTGCTGCGCTGGAAGGGGTAACTCGGCAGCGAGAGCACCCGGCCGGCCGGCTGTACGGCCGCCCAGTCCAGGGCCACGCCATGCTCCCACAGCTGGCCGCAGCAGCTGGCCAGCGCGCTCGGCTCATCACTCGGCTGGCCGGCCTGCCAGCGGGCCGGCAGGGTGCCGAGCACCCCGGCGCCGCAGCTGCCCGGCAGGTTCTGCCGGACCAGGCCGCCGAGCGTCTGCCCGGCGCCGAGTTCGACGAACACGTCGACGCCGGCGTTCACGCAGTGCTCGATGCTCTGCGCGAACCGCACCGGACGGACCAGGTGCTCGGCCCAGTGCTCCGCGCTTACCGCCTGCTCGGCCGTGAGCGGCGTCCCGGTCAGGTTGGACACGATCGGAATTCGCGGTGCGTTGCGCGGCACGCCGGCCAGCAGCGCGGCCAGCTTGTCCTGCGCCGGTTCCAGCAGCGAGGAGTGGAAGGCGTGCGCGGTACGCAGCGGACGGCAGGCGATCCCCCGCTCGCCCAGCGCGCCGGCGAGCGAGTCGATGTCGCGGGCCAGCCCGCTGACCACCGTCATGGCCGGGCCGTTGATCGCGGCGATGTCGACCTCGGCGTCACCGGTGGCCGCCGCCACCGACTCGGCGTCGGCGGCCACCGCCAGCATCCGCCCGGCCGGCACGCTGGCGATGATCCGGGCCCGCTCGATGACCAGGTACAGCGCGTCCGACAGGCTGAACACGCCGGCCAGGCAGGCCGCGACGTACTCGCCCAGGCTGTAGCCGACCAGCACGTCCGGCAAGACGCCGCGAGCGGCCAGCAGCCGGGCCAGCGCGTACTCGACGGCGAACTGGAACGGGTGGCTGAACTCGGCCTGCTCCAGAGTCTCGTCGGCGATGCTCTGCTCGGTCGCGTCGGTCGATTCCGCCCGGCCGACCAGCGCGGCGAAGCTGTCCCCGCCGGCGCGTTCGGCGAACAGCAGCGGCCGCAGATCCAGCCCGCAGCGTTGCTCGGCGGCCTGAACGCATTCGTCGATGGCCGCCGCGTACACCGGCTCGGTGCGGTACAGCTCGCCGCCGAGGCCGGCGTAGGAATCACCCACGCCGGGCAGCAGGAACGCCACCCGGGGCCGGCTGGTGGCGCGGCCGGTCGACGTACTACCAGCGGTGCCGCTTGCAGTGCCACCGGCCGCGGTGAGCTGACGGGCGGCGTCGGCGGTGTCGGTGCAGACCAGTGCCCGGCGGTACTCGTGCGGCGTCCGGCCGGAGCTGAGGGTGTGCGCGACGTCGACCAGCGGCAGCTCCGGCCGCTCGGCCAGCCAACTGCCGAGCCGGTCCAACTGCGCGGCCAGCGCCGGGCCACTCGCCGCCGACACCGGCAGCAGGAACTGCCCTTCGGCCGATGGCGAATCGCCTGCGTCCGCAACGTAATCCTCGGCCGCCTGCAGCACCAGGTGACCGTTCGTGCCGGACCAGCCGAACCCACTGACGCCGGCGATCGCGGAGCCCAACGGGGTCTGCTCGAGCACCGGCTGGACGGTGCCGTCGGCCGGCACCGCGTCGGCTGGTTCGACGGTGTTCAGGTTGCCGGTCGCGACGCCGTGTTCGAGCAGCAGCACCGTCTTGATCAGCCCGGCGACGCCGGCCGCCGACTGGGTGTGCCCGATGTTGGTCTTGACCGCGCCGACCCGCAGCGGCTGGCCGGCCGGCCGGTCGCCGCCGAAGACGTCGTGCAGCGCGGACAGCTCGATCGCATCGCCCAGTTGGGTGCCCGAGCCGTGCGCCTCGACGTAACCGACCTCGTCCGGAGCGACCCGGGCGTCGGCCAGGGCCCGCCGGATCACCTCCACCTGCGCGCTCCGGCTGGGTGCGGACAGGCCGTTGCTGCGGCCGTCCTGGTTGATCGCCGAGCCGCGTAGCACGGCCCGGATCCGGCGGTTGTTGCGCAGCGCGTCGGACAGCCGCTCCAGCACCACCAGGCCACCGCCCTCGCCCATCACGTAGCCGTCGGCCAAGCTGTCGAAGGTCTTGCACCGTCCGTCCGGCGCCAGCATCGAGGTGGCGCAGGACTGGACGTAGGTGTCCGGGTGCATGATCAGGAACGCACCGGCGGCGACGGCCAGTTCGCACTCGCCACGGCGCAGCGCCTGGGCGGCCAGGTGCACCGCGACCAGCGAGGACGAGCACGCGGTGTCCAGGGTGACCGCCGGCCCGCGCAGGTCGAACTGGTAGGCCAGCCGGCCGGCCACCACGCTGGCGGTCACGCCCTGCCCGAAGTACGGGTCGGCGATCACGCCGGCGCCGTACCGCTCCACCTGCAGCCGGCCGTACTGGGCGGTGTCCATCAGCCCGACCAGCACGCCGGTCCGGCTGCCGGCCAGCCGGTGCGCGGCGGTGCCGGCGTCGTCCAACCCCTCGCAGACCAACTCCATCAGCAGCCGCTGCTGCGGATCCATCCGCAGCGCCTCGGCCGGCGGGATGCCGAAGAAGTCCGCGTCCCAGCCGGCGATGTCGGGCAGGAAGGCGCCGTGCTTGGTGTAGACGCCGCCGGCCACCCGGCGGTCGGGGGTGTAGTAGTCCTCGATGTTCCAGCGTGCCGGCGGCACCTCCACCACCCCGCTGCGGCCCTCGCTCAGCAGCGACCAGTAGTCCTCGACGGTCGGCGCACCCGGGTAGCGGCAGGACATGCCGATGATCGCGATCGGCTCGTGCCGCTCCTCCTCGAGCTCGCCGAGCCGGCGGCGCGCCTCGGTCAGGTCGACGGTGGCGCGCTTGAGGTACTCGCGGAGCTTGTCCTCGGTAGCCATCTGGTCAATTGCCTTTCGCTGCTGAGAGCTGGGTTTTAGAGCTGGGTCTGAGGGCTGGGTCTTAGAGCTGGGTGTCGATGAAGGCGAAGATCTCGTCGTCCGAGGCGTCGCTGAGCGCGGCTTGCACGCCGTCGATCGCCTCGGCCGGCACCTCGGCGCCGCTCTCCAGCCGGGCCAGCGCGCTGTTCAGCACCGCGACGACCCGCGCCCGGGCGGCCTCGTCGTGCTCGGCCAGCGCCAGCTCGATCGCGTCGATGCTGGCCTGCAGCGCCTCGTCCGGCGGCGGTGGCGCAGGTGCCACCGTCTGGTAGACGAACTCCGCCAGGCTGGTCACGGTCGGGTAGTCGAAGGCCAGGGTGGCCGGCAGCCGCAGCCCGGTCGCCAGATCCAGCCGGTTGCGCAGTTCCACCACGGTCAGCGAGTCGAAGCCGAGCTGGGAGAACGTCCGATCCACCGGGACGGCGTTGCCGTCGCCATGTGCCAGCACCGAGGCGACTTGGTCGCGGACCAGCCCCAGCACCAGCTGCCGGCCGTCCTCGACGTCCAGCGCGGCCAGTCGGCTGGCCAAGTCCCCGGCCGGCGCGGCCTGCGTCGCACTGGCCCGGCGGGGCAGCCGGACGAGCCCACGCAGCACCGGCGCCAGTTGGCCGGACTCGGCCCGCTTGCGCAATCCGGCGCTGTCCCAGGCGGCGCCGGCCAGCACCGGCCCGGTGAGTGCCGCCCCGGCCGTGCCGGCAAGCAGTTGGTCGAACAGCGCCAGGCCGTGCTCGGCGCTGAGTGGTGCCACCCCGGACCGGGTCAGCCGGGCCAGGTCGGCCTCGCCGAGCTGGCCCGTCATGCCGGTCGCCACGTCCCACAGGCCCCAGGCCACCGACGCGGCCGGCAGCCCCAGCTGCCGCCGGTGCACCGCCAGCCCGTCCACGAAACCGTTCGCCGCCGCGTAGTTGCCCTGTCCCGCGTTGCCGACCAGGCCGGCGAGGGAGGAGAACAGCACGAACGCGGCGAGATCCTGCTCTACGGTCAGCTCGTGCAGGTGCCAGGCAGCGTCGACCTTCGGGCCGAACGCGGCCGCCACCTGCTCGCCCGACTGCCCGGCCAGCGCGGCATCGGCGGTCACCCCGGCGGCGTGCACCACGCCGGACAGTCGCCGGCCGCCGATCGCGGTGGCCAGCGCCGCCCGGTCGGCCACATCGCAGGCCACCACCTCGACCTCGGCACCCAGTGCGCCCAGCCGGGCCACCAGCTCCGGCGCGCCGGCGGCCGCCGGTCCGCGCCGGGACAGCAGCAGCAGGTTGCGCACGCCGTGCTCGGTCACCAGCCGTTCGGCCACCAGCGCACCCAGCCCGCCGGTGCCGCCGGTGACCAGTACCGTGCCAGCCGCCAGGTTTACCGTGCCCGACGCCAGGTTTACCGTGCCAGCCGCCAATCTGCCGTCAGAATCAGTGGAATCCTGCTCGGCCAGCGGAGCCAGCCGGGGCACCGACGGCTCGCCGTCGCGTACCGCCAGTTGCCACTCGCCGGCCTCGATCAGGCCGGCGAGCGCGCCCCAGAGCTCGGGCTGGACGGCTTCCGCGGTCTGGTCCAGGTCCACCAGCGCGAACCGGTCCGGATGCTCGGCCGCCGCCGATCGGACCAGGCCCCACACCGCGCTCTCGGCCAGCCGGGCGCCGGCGTCCGGGCCGGTCGCCAGCGAGGTCAGCAACACCAGCCGGGAGTTCGCGAACCGCTCGTCGGCGATCCAGTCCTGCAGCAGCCGCAGCACCCGCAGGGTCAGCTCGCGGGCGGCTCCGGCGGCATTCCCGGCGGCCTCGGCTGCGCACCGGACCGCGACGAACTCCGCCAGTTCCCCCTCGTCGGCCAGCTCGGCCAGTACGGCCACGTCGGTCAGCTCGGCAAGCTGAGCCACCTCGCTGCCGATGCCCAGCCAGCGGGCCGCGGACGGCTCGGTGGCAGGCGCGGCGATCCAGTTCAGCTGGTGCAGCGGCGGCGTTTGCCGGCCGGTCGGCCGCAATACGTCGGCGGCCAGCGGCCGGGCGCGCAGCGCGTCCACGGTCAGCACCGGACGTCCGGCCAGGTCGACCGCCTCGATCCGGTGATCCTCCCCGGTACCGGTCAGCCGGACCCGCAGCGCGGTGGCGCCGGTCGCGGCCAGCCGGACGCCGCGGAAGGCGAACGGCAGCACCAGTTCGGTCCCGGACGCGGTCAGTGCCAGCGGGTGCAGGGCCGAGTCCAGCAGCACCGGATGAATGCCGAAGCCGGCGACCTCGGTGCCGTCCGGTGCGACGATCTCGGCGAACAGCTCGTCGCCGGCCCGCCAGAGTCGAGTCAGGCCCTGGAAGGCCGGGCCGTAGCAGTAGCCGGCGTCGGCCAGTTCGGGGTAGCCGCCGGCCACCGGCTCGGCGCCAGCCGGCGGCCACTGCGCCGCCCAACTCTGCGCTGCCCAACCCTGTGCTGCCCAACTCTGAGCCGCCCCGTCGGCGTCGGCGAGGTCGCCGGCCTGCACGGTGCCGGCCGCGCAGCGCTGCCAGGCCGAACCGGCGCCACCGAATCCCGGCGAGCCGGTGCGGCTGGACACCTGTGAGCCGGCGCGGCTGAACACCGACACCGAACGGGACCCGTCGGCAGCCGGCGCGGCCAGCACGACCTGCACCTCTACGGTGCCGCGCTCGGGCAATATCAGCGGCCGCTCCAGCGTGAACTCGGCCAGTTCGGCACAGCCGGCCAGCTCCGCGGCGGCCAGCGCGAGTTCGACCAGGCCGGCGCCGGGCAGCAGCACCACGTCGGCGACGGTGTGGTCGGCCAGCCACGGCGCGCGTTCGACGGACAGCCGGCCGGTGAGCAGATAGCTGCCGCCGGCCTCGCTGACCGCGGCATCCAGCAGCGGGTGCCCGGCGGCGGCGATACCGACCGCGGTCACCGAGCCCCCGGCCGAGCCGTCCAGCCAGTACCGCCGCCGGTCGAAGGCATAGGTGGGGACCGCCAGGCCGGTAGCCGGCGGGTAGCCCAGCACCGCGCGCCAGTCCACCGCGGCGCCGGCCACGAAGGCCTGCGCGGCCGCGGCGAGGAACTGCCGCCAGTCCCCCGCGCCGCGGCGCAGCGTCTCGCCGACCGCGGCCGCGATGCCGTGCACGTGGGTGGTGTCGCGCAGGTCGCCACCGAGCACCGGATGTGGGCTGACCTCCAGGAACAGCGGCCGGCCGGTGCCGGCGAACGCCGCCACCGCCTGGGTGAAGGCCACCGGGTTGCGCAGGTTGTCATACCAGTACTGGGTGCCGAGGTCGGTGGTGGCGAGGAAGTCGCCGGTCAGCGAGGAGCAGAACCGGATCTCGGTCGGCTTCGGTTCGAGGTCGGCGAGCAACTCGGCCAGCTCGGCCTGCAGCGGCTGCATGTGCGGCGTGTGCGAGGCGTAGTCCACCTCGATCCGCCGGGTACGGACGGCCTCGCCGCAGCTGGCCTGGAACTCCTCGACCGCCGCCACCTCGCCCGCCACCACGGTGCCGGTCGGGCTCGAATGCACCGCGATCCAAAGCCGATCCCGCCACGGCGCGATCCGGTCGGTCACCTCGTCGGCCGGCAGCGCGACCGCCAGCATGCCGCCGGTGCCGCGTACCCCCTTCAGCGCCCGGCTGCGCAGCGCGACGACCCGGGCGGCGTCCTCCAGACTCAGCGCGCCGGAGACGAACGCGGCCGCGATCTCGCCCTGCGAGTGGCCGAGCACGGCGGCCGGCTCGATGCCGACCGAGCGCCACAGCTCGGCCAGGGAGACCATCACCGCGAAGAGCACCGGCTGGATGACGTCCGAGCCGACCAGTTGCCGCGCACCCTCCTCGCCGCGCAGCACGTCCAGCACCGACCAGTCGGTGTACGGGGCCAGCGCGCCGTCGCAGCGGCACATCCACTCCCAGAACACCTCGCTGGAATCGAGCAGATCCACGGCCATGCCGGCCCACTGGGTGCCCTGGCCGGGAAAGACGAACACCGGGCTGACCTCGGCCGCGGCGGTGCCGGCGATCAGCGCCGGGTGCTGGGCATCGGCGGCCAGCGCGGTCAGCGCGGCGACCAACTCGGTCGAGTCGGCGGCCACCACGACCGCCCGCTGCTCGAACCGGGTACGGCCGGCCAGCACCTGCCCCGCCGCGGTCAGCTGCGCCTCGGACAGCCCGGTGGCGAACGCGGCCAACCGGCCGGCCTGCTGCCGCAGCGACTCGGTGGTGCGCGCCGAGACCACCCAGACCAGCGGCCGGGTCGGCGTCTGCTGCACGGCCAGTTCGGCGTCCGGTTCGGCGCCGACCGGCTTCAGGTCGGCTGACGGCTCGGGCGCCTGCTCGACGATGACGTGGCCGTTGGTGCCGGAGATGCCGAACGACGAGACGCCGACCCGGACCGGGCGGTCGGGGTTGCTCAGCGGAACCGGCCGGGTGGCCAGCGCGACGGTGCCGGCCGACCAGTCGACGTACGGGCTCGGCTCCTCGGCGTGCAGGGTCGGCGGCAGCACGCCGTGCTGCATGGCCAGGATCATCTTCATCACGCCGCCGACGCCGGCCGCGGCCTGGGTGTGGCCGAGGTTGGACTTCAGCGAGCCCAGCCAGAGCGGCCGGTCGGCAGTGTGGTGCTTGCCGTAGGTGGCCTGCAGCGCCTGCGCCTCGATCGGGTCGCCGAGCTGGGTGCCGGTGCCGTGTGCCTCCACCGCGTCCACGTCGCCGGCGTCGAGCTTGGCATCGGCCAGCGCCTGCCAGATCACCCGCTCCTGGGACGGACCGTTCGGTGCGGTCATGCCGTTGCTGCGGCCGTCCTGGTTGATCGCGCTGCCCCGGATGACGGCCAGCACCTGCCGGCCGTTGCGCCGGGCGTCGGACAGCCGCTCCAGCAGCAGCACCCCGGCGCCCTCGGCCCAGGACGTGCCGTCGGCCGCCGCCGAGAACGCCTTGCACCGGCCGTCGGGGGCCAGCCCACGCTGCCGGGAGAACTCGATGAAGACCGCCGGGTCGGCCATCACGGTCACCCCGCCGGCCAGCGCCAGTGAGCACTCGCCGCGGCGCAATGCTTGCGCGGCAAGGTGAATCGCGACCAGTGAGGTCGAGCAGGCGGTGTCCAGGCTGACCGCCGGACCCTCCAGGCCGAAGGTGTAGGACACCAGCCCGGACAGCACGCTGTGCAGGTTGGCGGTGTGCAGCGAACCGTCCACCACCTCCGGGGTGCCGCCTAGGAACCGGGTTGCGTAGTAGTCGTACATCGAGCCGACGAAGATCCCGGTACGGCTGCCGCGCAGCGAGGTGGGGTCGATGCCGGCCCGCTCGAACAGCTCCCAGGACGTCTCCAGCAACAGCCGGTGTGCCGGGTCGGCGGCCAGCGCCGCCCGCGGGCTCATGCCGAACAGGTCCGCGTCGAAGTCGGCGACGTCGTGCAGGAAGTGCCCGACCTTGGTGGTGCACTTGCCGCTGGCGTCCGGATCCGGGTCGTACAGGTCCGGATCCCAGTTGCGGTCGGTCGGAAACTCGTCGAGCACCTCCTGGCCGCCGGCGACGAGCTGCCACAGCTGCTCGGGCGTACGCACCCCGCCGGGGAACCGGCAGGCCATGCTGACCACCGCGATCTCCTCGTGCGGACGGGTGTCCAGCTCGGCCAGCCGGCCCTCCGCCTCGGCCAGCCGTCGGCGGGTGTCGGCGAGGTCGGCGGCTGCCCGCCGCAGGTAGCTGCGCAGTTCTTCGTCGGTTGCCATTGCGGCCCTTTCCGCGATACCCGGGTGCTTACAGTTGGCTGTCGATGAGGGCGAAGATTTCCTCGTCGGTGGCCGCGTCCACGTTCGATGCGACAGCGGCGGCCGACTCGGCAGCGGCCGGGTTCGCGCCGGAACTCCAGCGCGCCACGGTGCTGTGCAGGATGGCCAGCAGCTGGTCCCGGCTGCTGCCGTCGGCGGCGAGCAACTGCCCGACCTTGTCCAGGCTTGCCCGCAGCGTCTCCTCCGCGCTCGGCGCGGCCGGCGCCAGGCTCTGGTAGAGGTAGTCGGCCAGCGCCGCCACCGTCGGGTGGTCGAAGGCCAGCGTGGCCGGCAGCCGGAGCCCGGTCGCGGCGTCCAGCCGGTTGCGCATCTCCACCGCGGTCAGCGAGTCGAAGCCCAGTTCGCTGAACGACCGGTCGACGTCCACCGCGTCGCTGTTGGCGTGCGCCAGCACCGCGGCCACGTGCCCGCAGACCAGCTCGGTGAGCAGCCGTCGGCCGTCGGCCTCGGCCAGTTCGGCCAGCCGGGCGATCAGCTCCGAACCGCTGCCTTGGCTCGTGGTTGCGGCCGGGTTACCGGCCGCGGCCCGGCGCGGTGCCCGCACCAGGCCGCGCAGGATGCTCGGCAGGCTGCCGCCCTCGGCCCGGGCGGTCAGCGCGGCGGTCTCCCACCGCGCCGCCACCAGCAGCGGATCGCCGTCCGCGGCGGCGCCGCATTTGACGGCGCCGCATTTGAGGGCGCCGCATTTGACGGCATAGTCGAACAGCGCCAGGCCCTGCTCCCGATTGAGCGCGGCCACCCCGGACCGGGCCAGCCGGGCCAGTTCGGCCTCGGACAGGCTGCCCGCCATGCTCGCCTCGTCGGCCCACAGTCCCCAGGCCAGCGAGACCCCGGCCAGGCCGAGCTGCCGGCGGTAGCTGGCCAGGCCGTCCAGCGTGACGTTCGCCGCGGCGTAGTTGCCCTGGCCCGGGTTGCCCAGCACGCCGGCCACTGAGGAGAACACTGCGAACACCGCCAGTGGCAGTTCGGCGGTCAGCTCGTGCAGCAGCCAGGCCGCCGTCACCTTGGCGGCGAACACCGACTCGAAGTGGGCCGGGGTCAACGTCTCGATGGTGGCGTCGTCCAGCACGCCGGCCGAATGCACCACGCCCACCAGGTCCGGCACCTCGGCCAGCAACGCCTGCAACTGGGCTCGGTCGGCCACGTCGCAGGCCCGCACCTCGACCTCGGCACCCAGCTCGCGCAGCCGCTCGGCCAACTCGCCGGCGCCCGGAGCGGCCGGACCGCGGCGGGAGACCAGCAGCAGCCGGCCGGCGCCGTGCCGGGTGATCAACTGCTCGGCGACGACCGCACCCAGGCCACCGGTTCCGCCGGTGATCAGTACCGTGCCCGACGTCAGGGTTGCGCCGCCCGGCAGGGTGGTGTTCTCGACCGCCAATGCCGTCCGGCGGACCACCCGAGGCGCCAGCACGGCCGAGTCGCGGACCGCGAGCTGGTGCTCGGTGGCCGCCGCGGCGGCCAGCGCCGGCCAGGCGGCGAAGCCGGGCCGCGCGTCGGGCTCGATGTCGGCCAGCACGAACCGGCCGGGGTACTCCGACTGCGCGGTGCGCACCAGGCCCCAGACCGCGCCACCGGCCACGTCGTCGATCGCCGGCCCGGCGGCGCCCGAGGTCAGGAACACCAGCCGGGACGAGACCAGCCGCGGCTCGGCGAGCCAACGCTGCAGCAGCGCCAGCGTCTCGGTGGCCAGTCCCAGCGCCCGCGCCGGCACGTCCTCGCCGGTGGCTTCAGAAACCTGCAGCGCCACGAAGTCCGGTGCCTTCCGGCCGTCGGCCAGGGCGGCCAGCAGCGCGTCCACGTCGGCGTAGCTGTCCAGGCCTGGCAGGACGGCGCCGAGCGCGCCCCAGGTCGCGGCCGGATCCTGACCGGCAGCCAGCGGCGTCCAGTCCACGCCGTAGGCCGACGGACCGGTCGCCGCACCGTCGGTGAGCGCGGCCGGCGACACCGGACGTACCCGCAGCGAGTCGATGCCGAACACCAGCCGGCCCTCGATGTCGGCCGCCTGCACCCGCAGGTCGTCGCCGGAGACCGACAGCCGCACCCGCAGCGCGTTCGCGCCGGTGGCGGCCAAACTCACGCCGCCGAAGACGAACGGCAGCTTCAGCTCGGCCGCACCACCGGCCAGCAGCATCGGGTGGAAGGTCGCGTCCAGCACCGCCGGGTGGATGCCGAAGCCGTCCTGGGACAGCTCCTCGGACACCGCCACCTCGGCGAAGTACTCATCGGCGCTCGACCAGGCGGCGGTGACGCCGCGGAAGGCCGGCCCGTAGTCGTAGCCCAGCTCCAGCAGCGCGTCGTAGCCGGCGGCCACGTCCACCGCGGTCGCGCCGGCCGGCGGCCAGTTGACCGCCCAGTCGGCCGTGCCGGCGGCAACGCCGCCGGGAGCCAGCACGCCGGACGCGCACGGCTGCCAGCCGCCGTCGTCCGGCCGGCTGAACACCCGGACCGTCCGGTGGCCGTCGTCGGCCGGCGCGTCCGCGACGACCTGCAGGAACAGCTCGCCGGACGAGCCGAGCACCAGGGGTGCGGAGAACATCAGCTCGGCGACCCGGTCACAGTCGAGCTGGCCGGCGACCTCCAGCAGCACGTCCAGCACCGCGGTGCCGGGTACCACCACCGCGCCGGCGACCGTGTGGTCGGCCAGCCACGGCAGCGCGGCGAGGGTGAGCCGGCCGGTGAACACCACCTGGCCGCCGTCGCCCACCGCCACCGCCGCGTCCAGCAGTTGGTGCTCGATCGGGCGCAGGCCCGCCGAGGAGACGTCGGCGCGCGGCGCCGGGTTCTCCAGCCAGTACCGCTGCTTGTCGAAGGCGTACAGCGGCAGGTCCGGGCCGATCTCCCTTGCGCCAGCGCCGGCGCCGTAGAGCTGCGCCCAGCCGACCGGCACGCCGGCCACGCTGAGCTGGGCCAGGCAGCCGAACAGCGCCTCGAGCTCGGCCCGCTTGGCCCGGCCCAGCGGCGTTATCACCGGCGTGCCGGTCGACTCACCGAGGCAGTTGTGCACCAGTCCGGACAGCACCGCGTCCGGACCGATCTCCAGATAGCCGGTGACGCCGTGCGATTCCAGCCCGGCGACCGTGTCGGCGAACCGGACGGCCCGCCGGATCTGGGCGATCCAGTACTGCGGGTCGGCCCAGGTCAGCTCGTCGTCGCCGCCGGTCAGGTTGGTGACTGTGGCCAGCCGGGGCCCGGTCAGCTCGACGGTGGCCAGCTCGGCCGCGAACTGCTCGATCATCGGCTCCATCAGCGGAGAGTGGAAGGCGTGGCTGACCGGCAGCCGTCGGGTCCGCCGGCCCAGCTCACGCCAGTGCTCGGCCAGGTCCAGGCAGCTCTGCTCGTCACCGGAGACCACCACGCTGGTCGGTGAGTTGATGGCGGCCAGCCCGAGCAGCCATTCCTGGCCGGCGAGCATCGGCTGCACCTCGGCGGCGGAGGCCTCGATGGCCACCATCGCGCCGGGCGCCTTCAGTTCGTGCATCAGCCGGGCGCGGGCGGCGATCAGCCGGCCGGCGTCGGCCAGTGACCAGACGCCGGCGGCGTGCGCGGCCGCGTACTCCCCCACCGAGTGCCCGGCGAGCGCGTCCGGCCGTACCCCGATCGAGTCCAGCAGCCGGATGGCGGCCACCTGGTAGACGAACAGCGCGGGCTGGGTGTAGCGGGTCTGGTTCAGCAGCTCGGCCTCGGCCGTGCCCGGCTCGGCCCACATCAGCTCGCGGATCGGCCGGTCCAGGTACGGATCCACCGCCGCGCACGCCTCGTCGAAGGCGGCGGCGAAGACTGCGAACCGCTGGTACAGCTCGCGACCCATGCCGGGCCGCTGGCCACCCTGCCCGGTGCACAGGAAGGCGAGCTTGACCTTGTCCCGGGCGATCCCGGAGACCACGTCACTAGCAGCGTTATCACCATCGGCGTACTGGCCGAGGTTGGCCAGCAGGCTTGCCCGGTCGGCGCCGAAGACCACCGCCCGGTGCTTGAACAGCGCCCGGCTGGTGACCAGCGCCCGCCCGATGTCGGCGGCCGACGCCTCCGGCGTGGACGCCGCGAAGTCGCGCAACCGGCGGGCCTGCCCGCGCAGTGCGGCCGCGCTGCGAGCGCTGACCAGCCAGGCGGCCGGGCCGTCCTCGGCAGCCGGCTCGGCGGACGACACGGACGCATCGGCCGGTTCTGCTGGTTCTTCTAGGATCACGTGCGCATTGGTGCCGCTGATGCCGAAGGACGACACGCCGGCCCGACGCGGGTGGCCATGCCGCGGCCACTCCCGGGCCTCGGTCAGCAGGTTCACCGCGCCGGCCGTCCAGTCGACGTGCGGGCTGGCCTGCTCGGCATGCAGGGTCGCCGGCAGCGTGCCGTGCCGCATCGCCAGCAGCATCTTGATCACGCCGGCGATACCGGCCGCGGCCTGGGTGTGACCGAGGTTGGACTTGACCGAACCGATCCATAGCGGCTGGTCGGCCGGCCGGCTCTGCCCGTAGGTGGCGATCAGCGCCTGGGCCTCGATCGGGTCCCCGAGCGGGGTGCCGGTGCCGTGCGCCTCGACGGCGTCGACGTCCCTGGCGATCAGGCCGGCGTCGGCCAGCGCCTGGCCGATCACCCGCTCCTGCGCCGGGCCGTTCGGCGCGGTCATGCCGTTGCTGCGGCCGTCCTGGTTGATCGCGGTGCCACGCAGCACGCCGAGGATCCGGCGGCCGTTGCGGCGGGCGTCGGACAGCCGCTCGAGCAGCAGCATGCCGACCCCCTCGGACCAGCTTGCCCCGTCCGCGTCGGCGGAAAATGCCTTGCACCGGCCCTCGGGCGACAGCGCCCGCTGCCGGCTGAACTCGATGTAGGCGTCCGGGGTGGCCATCGCGGTCACGCCACCGGCCAGCGCCAGCGTGCACTCACCGGTACGCAGCGACTGGGTGGCCAGGTGGATCGCGACCAGCGAGGACGAGCAGGCGGTGTCCAGCGTGATCGCCGGGCCCTCGAAGCCGAAGGTGTAGGAGACCCGGCCGGACAGCACGCTGTAGGCGTTCGAGGTGAACAGCGAGCCCTCGACCGACTGCGGCACCTCACCGAGGAACCGGTTGGCGTAGTCGTCGAACATGCAGCCGGCGAACACTCCGGTACGGCTGCCGGCCAGCGTGGTCGGGTCGATGCCGGCGCGCTCGAAGGCCTCCCAGCTGGTCTCCAGCAGCAGTCGGTGCTGCGGGTCGGTGGCCAGCGCGCTGCGCGGGCTCATCTCGAAGAAGCCGGCGTCGAAGTCGGGCAGGTCGTAGAGGAAGCCCGCGTTGCGCACGTAGGTCTTGTTGGGTGCGTCCGGATCCGGGTCGTAGATGCCCGCCAGGTCCCAGCCACGATCGGTCGGGAAGTCGCCGATCGCGTCGACCCGGCCCTCCACCAGCTGCCACAGCTCTTCCGGGGTGGTCACGCCACCGGGGTAGCGGCAGGCCATGCCGATGATGGCAATCGGCTCGTGCCGCTCGTCCTTGAGCTCGCCCAGCCGGCGGCGTGCCTCGGCCAGGTCGACCGTCACCCGCTTGAGGTACTCGCGGAGTTTTTCCTCAGTTGGCATGAGCCGAACCTCTCTTGACGTAAAGCGGACTGCGTAGGGAATGGCTAGAGCTGGGTGTCGATGAAGGCGAAGATCTCGTCGTCGGACGCGGTCAGGATTTGCTCTTCGACGGCGAGTTTCTGTTGGCCGGCAAGCTGTTCCTGGCCGTCCGGCACCGCCTCCAGCCGATCCAGGGTGCTGTGCAGGATCGCGATGAGCTTGCTGCGGGTGGCCTCGTCGGAGTCCGGCAGCGTCCGCTCCAACTCGTCCAGCTGAGCCCGCAGGAGGTCCTCGGCCGAGGCCGACCGCGGCGCCAGGGTGCGCATCAGGTGGTCGAGCAGCGAGGTCACGGTCGGGTAGTCGAAGGCCAGCGTGGCCGGCAGCCGGAGCCCGGTTGCCGCGTCCAGCCGGTTGCGCAGGTCGACCACGGTGAGCGAGTCGAAGCCGAGTTCGGAGAACGCGTGCGCCGGGCTGATCGCGTCGGCGTCGGCAAAGCCGAGCACCGCCGCCACCTCGGCCCGGATCAGGCCGCTGAGCAGCTCTCGGGCGGCGTCCTCGGCCAGGCCGGCGAGCCGCTCGGCGATGCCCTGGCCGGTCGTCGTTCCGGTCGTCGTTCCGGCCGGTTCGAGCTGGCCGCTGCCGTTGGAGTTCGGCACTCGCACCGGCCGCCGGGAAGCCTTGGTGAGGCTGCGCAGCACCGGTGCCAGCTGGCCGGCCTCGGCCCGCTCGCGCAGGCTGCGGGCATCCCAGGTCGCCGCCACCAACCGAGCATCGGATGCCCCGGCCAGCGCCTGGTCGAACAGCTCCAGGCCGCGCTCGGCAGCCAGCGGCGCGACGCCGGCCCGGCCCAGCCTGGCCACGTCGGCCCCGGTCAACGCTCCGGTCATCCCGGTCGGTACGTCCCACAGGCCCCAGGCCACCGACACCGCCGGCATGCCCGCGGCCCGTCGGTGGGCGGCCAGGCCATCCAGGAAGCCGTTAGCCGCCGCGTAGCTTGCCTGCCCGGCGTTGCCGAGCACCGCGGCCACCGAGGAGAACAGTACGAACGCGGCCAGCGGCTGGTCCGCGGTCAGCTCGTGCAGGTGCCAGGCGGCGTCGGCCTTCGCCGCGAACGTCAGGCCTAGTTCGGATTCGGACAGCCGGTCCACCGGTGCGTCGGCGAGCAGCCCGGCGGCATGCACCACGCCGGTCAGCCGGTGCTCGCCGATCGCCGCGGCCAGCGACGAACGGTCCGAGACGTCGCAGGCCAGCACCGCTACCTCGGCACCGAGGGCGGTCAGCCGGTCGGTCAGTTCCGGTGCGCCGGCCGCGGCCGGGCCGCTGCGCGAGAGCAGCAGCAGGCTGCGTACCCCGTGTCGAGCCACCAGTCGCTCGGCCACCAGCGCGCCGAGGCCACCGGTGCCACCGGTCACCAACACCGTGCCGGACGCCAGATCGTCAGTTGTCGCAGCCGAATCCGGATCGGCCGTCTCGACATCGGTCGTCTCGACGGACACCGGTGCCAGCCGAGGCACCAGCACCTGGCCGCTGCGCACCGCCAGCTGCCATTCGCCGGCCTCGATCAGCCCGGCCACCGCCGGCCATGCGCCAGAGCCGTCGGCATCCGAATCCACCAGCACGAACCGGTCCGGATGCTCGGCCGCGGCGGCTCGCACCAGACCCCAGAGCGCACCGCCGGTCAGGCCGTCGCCGGCCGCCGGCGGACCGGCAACGCCGGCGGTCACCAGTACCAGCCGGGACGCCTCGAAGCGCGGGTCGCCGAGCCAGGCCTGCAGCAGTTCCAGCACCCGGGCGGTGGTCTCGCGGGCGGTGTCGGCCGGGTCGTCCGGCCGGAAGTCGGCGATCTCGATCGGCGCCAGCACGGTGCTCGCCGGTTCGCCGTCGGTCAGATCCGCCACCGACACCAGGTCGTAGTAGCTGCTCACCTCGGCACCGGACTCGACGAGTTCGGCGGCCAGCTCGTCGGCCGAGCGGCCCACTCCGACCACCGCCCAGCGCTGACCGGCCAGCTCCCGCTCGGCGGCCTGGCCCGGCACCCACTCGACGGTGTAGCCGCCGGTCAGCTCGCCGGCCGGTGTCACCTTGCCCGCCCGGCGCAGCGTCAGCGATTCCAGCCGAGCGACGGTGTGGCCGGTGGCATCCTGGGCGAGCAGGCTGAACCGGTCCTCGCCGAGCTCGGTGATGCGTACCCGCAGCTCGGCCGCACCGGCCCGTGACACCCGTACGCCGGCGAAAGAGAACGGCAGCAGCAGCGACTGCGCATCGACATCGGCCACCGCGTCCAGCACCAGCAGGTGCAGCGCGGCGTCCAACAGGGCCGGGTGCAGCGCGTACCGGTCGGCGTCCGAGGCCTCCGGCAGCACGACCTCGACGTAGCCGGCGGTGTCGTCGCGCCAGGCCCGGCGCAGGCCCTGGAAGGCCGGCCCGTAGTCGTATCCGCCGGCGGCCAGCCGGTCGTATCCGCCGGCCAGGTCCAGCTCGGCAGCGGCCGGCGGCCAGGCCAGCGGAACCGCGGCCTCGGCGTCCGGCACGTCGGCCAGCAGACCGGTCGCGTGCCGGGTCCAGTCGGCGCTCTCGTCGGCTGGCCGGCTGTGCACGGTCAGGCCGCGCCGGCCGTCGGCGTCCGGGCCGCCGACCTGCAGTTGCAGCTGGACGGCACCGGTCTCCGGCAGCACCAGCGGGCTCTGCAGGGTCAGGTCCACCAGCTCCGCGCAGCCGACCAGCAGGCCGGCCTGCAGCGCGAGTTCGACGAATGCGGTGCCGGGCAACAACACCGAGCCGTTCACGGCGTGATCGGCAAGCCAAGGCAGCGTGGCCAGCGACAGCCGGCCGGTGAGTAGGTAGCCGTCGCTGTCGGCCAGCGGAACCACCGCGCCCAGCAACGGATGCCCGGACGAACCCAGCCCGGCAGGTGCCGCACCCTGGTCGGTGATCCAGTACCGGCGCCGGTCGAACGAATAGCCCGGCAGGTCCAGGGCGGCAGTCGACGCGTTCGCGGCAGTCGACGCGTTCGCGGCAGTCGGTGCCTGGCCCAGCAACGCCGGCCAGTCCAGTTCGGCGCCTCGGACGAAGGCCTGGGCCGCGGCCAGCAGGAACCGGCGCCAGCCGCTCTCGTTGCGCCGCAGCGAACCGATCGCGTCGCCGGGGCTGCCGCCCGCTCGCAGGCCGTCCTGTACGTGTCCGGTGAGCACCGGGTGCGGGCTGGACTCGATGAACAGCGGCGTGGCGTAGCGCTCGGCCGCGGCCCGGACGGCATCGGCGAACCGCACCGGCTGCCGCAGCCCCTGGTACCAGTAGTCGCCGATCAGCTCGCTGTTGTCGAGGAAATCACCTTGCAGTGCCGAGCAGAACTCGATGTCGGTGGGTTGCGGGCCGACGCCGGCGAGCAGCTCGGCCAGCTCGTCGCGCAGCGCCTCGATGTGCGGGGTGTGCGCGGCGTAGTCGATGGCCACCCGGCGCGGGCGCAGCTCTCCGTGCGCGGCGAGGAACTCCTCGACCGCGTCGGAGTCCCCGGCGATCACGGTGCTTTCCGGCCCGCTGAAGATGGCCGACCACAGCCGGCCTTGCCAGGCTGCGATCCGCTGCTCGGCCTGCTCGGCGGCCAGTGGCAGGGCCAGCATCGCGCCGGTGCCGGTCAGCTTCAGCAGCGCCTTCGAGCGCAGCGCCACCACCCGCGCGGCGTCGGCGAGGGCGAGCGCACCGGCGGCGCAGGCCGCGGCGAGCTCACCCTGGGAGTGGCCGAGCACCGCCGCCGGCTGCACACCGGCCGAGCGCCACAGCGCCGCCAGCGACACCATCACCGCGAACAGCACCGGCTGGATGACGTCCGAGCCGGCCAGCTCGGGCGCGCCGTCGGCGCCGCGCAGCACGTCGGTCACCGACCAGCCGGTGTGCGGACGCAGCGCCTCGTCGCACCGGCGCAGCTGATCGGCGAACGCGGGGCTGGCCTCGATCAGGTCGACGGCCATACCGACCCACTGGCTGCCCTGCCCGGGGAACACGAACACCGGGCTGACCTCGGCGGCCGCGGTGCCGGTGGTCACCGAGGGATGCGGGCTGCCGGCGGCCAGCGCGGCCAGCCCGGCGAGCAGCTCGGCGCGGTCGGCGGCCAGCACCACCGCGCGCTGGTCGAACCGGGCCCGGCCGGCGAGCAGTTGCCCGGCGATCGGCAATTGTTCGGCCGGCAGCCGTTCGGCGGCTTCGGCCAGCCGGGTCGCCTGCGCCCGTACCGACTCCTCGGTGCGGGCCGACAGCACCCAGACCAGCGGGCTGTCGACCGGCTCGGCCTCGTTCTCGGTAGGCACTGCGTCGTTCTCGGTGGGCACTGCGTCCTCATCGGCGGTCGCCGGCGCCGCAGCTTCCAGGATCAGGTGGCCGTTGGTGCCGGAGATGCCGAAGGCGGAGACCGCGGCCCGCACCGGCCGGTCGCCGGTCAGCCGGACCGGTTCGGTCAGCAGCCGCAGCGCATCGTCGTCCCAGGCGACATGCGGCGTCGGCTCGGCGACATGCAGGGTTCGCGGCAGGATGCCGTGCCGCATCGCGAGCACCATCTTGATCACCCCGGCCACGCCGGCCGCGGCCTGGGTGTGCCCGATGTTGGACTTCACCGAGCCCAGCCACAGCGGCCGGTCCGGCTCGCGCCGAGTGCCGTAGGTGGCCAGCAGCGCGTGCGCCTCGATCGGGTCGCCGAGCTTGGTGCCGGTGCCGTGCGCCTCCACCACGTCCACGTCCGTGCCGGCCAGTCGGGCATCGGCCAGCGCCGCCCGGATCACCCGCTCCTGGGACGGTCCGTTCGGCGCCGTCATGCCGTTGCTGCGGCCGTCCTGGTTCACCGCGCTACCCCGGATCACCGCCAGCACCGGGTGGCCGTTGCGATGCGCGTCGGACAGCCGCTCCAGCAGCAGCACGCCCGCGCCCTCGGACCAAGCGGTGCCGTCGGCCGCCGCCGAGAAGGCCTTGCACCGGCCGTCGGCGGCCAGGCCGCCCTGCCGGGAGAACTCCACGAACATGCCGGGGGTGGCCATCACGGTCACCCCGCCGGCCAGTGCGAGACCGCACTCGCCACGCCGCAATGCCTGTACCGCAAGGTGAATCGCCACCAGCGAGGACGAGCACGCGGTGTCCACGGTGACCGCCGGTCCCTCCAGCCCGAACGTGTAGGCGACCCGGCCGGAGACCACGGACAGCGCGGTGCCGGTGAGCAGATGACCGCCGACGCCGTCCACCGGTCGGTGCAGCCGGGGGCCGTAGTCGGGCGCCATCGCGCCGACGAACACCCCGGTCCGGCTGCCGCGCAGTCGCTGCGGGTTCAGCCCACCGTGCTCCAACGCCTCCCAGCAGATCTCCAGCACCAGCCGCTGCTGCGGGTCCATCGCCAGCGCCTCACGCGGGCTGATGCCGAAGAACGGCGCGTCGAACCGGTCGGCGTCGTGCAGGAAACCACCGAGGGCGGTGTCGCTGGTGCCCTGCTCGGCGTCGGAGAACAGCAGGTCGGTGTCCCAGCCGCGGTTGGCCGGGAACTCCCCGATCGCCTCGGCACCGGCCGAGATCAGCTCCCAGAACTGGGCCGGACTGCTGATCCCGCCGGGGAACCGGCAGCCCATCGAGACGATCGCGATGTCGTCGTCGGTGGCGGCCGGCGTCTGCTCGGTTCCGGTCTCAGCCGCGGTCTCGGCGGTGCTCAGCTCGGCAGTGCTCAGCTCGGCAGTGCTCAGCTCGGCAGTGCTCAGCTCGTGCAGGTAACCGGCCAGCTGGTCCGGGGTCGGGTGGTCGAAGATCAGGCCGGTCGGCAGCGGCAGGCCGGTCAATGCCCGCAGTTGGCTGCGCAGTTCCAGTGCGATGGCCGAGTCGACGCCGAGGTCCTTGAACGTCCGGGACGGTTCCAGCTCGGCCGGGTCGGCGTGCCCGAGCGCGGTGGCCGCGGTGGCCAGCACCAGGTCGCGAAGTTGCCGGCGGGATCGTCTGGCCGACACGGTTGCGGTCGGGGTTTCCGCCTTCTGTGCCGAGGCATTGGTCGGCCGAGTGCGCCGCGGCGTCGCGCTGGCGGCGTCCGGCTCCGGCAGCCAGTGCCGGCTGCGCTGGAACGGATAGCCGGGCAGCTCCACGGCCTGGTTGGGCCGCACCACTCGTCCGGCCAGCCAGTCCACCGAGCCGCCGGCCACGTACGCCTCGGCGAGCGCCCGCCGGAACTGCCCGAGGTCGCCCTGACCACGACGCAGGGTGCCGACGGCGCGCGCGGAGATCCCGTCCTGCTCGAAGGTTTCCTCGAGCGCGCCGACAAGCACCGGATGCGGGCTGCACTCCAGGAACAGTCGGCAGTCGGTCTCCAGTGCTCGCCGGGCGGCTTGGGAGAACCGCACCGGACGACGCAGGCTCTGATACCAGTACTCGGCATCGAGCGCGGCGGTGTCCATCGGCTCACCGGTGAGGGTGGACAGGAACGCGGTCGGCACCGACCTCGGCGCGACCGGCGCCAGTGCCTTGAGCAGGTCGGTGCGCAGCCGCTCGACAGCCGCCGAGTGCGAGGCGTAATCGACCGGAATGATCTTCGCCCGGTACCCGGCGTCGGTGAAGTGGCTGTGCAACGCGGCAAGTTCGGCTGGGCTGCCAGACACCACGACCGAGCGCGGGCCGTTGATCGCGGCCACCGCGGCGTCCGGCGCCTGCTCGCGCAGGACGGCCTCCACCACGGCCAGCTCGGCGGCCACCGACATCATGCCGCCGCTGCCGGCGATGCCGGTGATGGCCCGGCTGCGCAACGCGACCACCCGGGCGCCGTCGGACAGCGACAGCGCTCCGATCGCGGTGGCCGCGGCGATCTCGCCCTGCGAGTGGCCGATCACCACGTCCGGCCACACGCCGTTGGCACGCCACAGTTCGGCGAGGCCGACCATGACCGCCCAGAGCGCCGGCTGCACCACGTCCACCCGGTCGAACTCGGCCGCACCCGGCGCGCCGCGCAGCACGTCGAGCAGCGCGAAGTCGACGAACGGTGCGAGCGCGTCGGCACATTCGGAGATCCGCCCGGCGAATTCCGGCGAAGCTGCCAGCAGCTCCCGGGCCATCTCCGGCCACTGCGAGCCCTGGCCGGGAAAGGTCAGCACGGTACGTCCCGGCAGCACCGAGCCGGTGACCAGCGCGGCATGCGGCGCGCCAGCGGTCAGCGCCCGCAGCCCGGCCGCCGGGTCGTCGCCGAGGATCACCGCGCGGTGCTCCAGCCGGTCCCGGGTGCCGGCCAGTGCGAGCGCGATCTCGGTCGGGCTGTGCGGCAGCTGCCGCAGTTGCTCGGCCTGCGCGCGCAGCGCGGCCGGCGAGCGGGCCGAGAGCAGCCACGGCAGCTCCGCCGGCTGCTCGGCGGTCAGTGGCTGAGTCGCCGACAGCTCAGTGGACGGCTGATCGATGACCGGCGGCCGGTCCGCCTCGAGGTATTCAGCCAGCACCAGGTGACAGTTGGTGCCACCCATGCCGAACGAGCTGATGCCGGCCGTCAGCGGCCGGTCCGACCGCGGCCAGGGCTGAGTCTGGCGAACCACGTCCAGGCCCAATTCGGCCAACGGGATGCCGGCCGGCGCGGTGCGGAAGTTGAGGCTGGCGGGCAGCTCGCGGTGGGTGAGGCTCAGCGCCAGCTTGACCAGGCCGGCGATGCCGGCCGCGCCTTCCAGGTGGCCGATGTTCGTCTTGACCGAGCCGACCAGCAGCGGCTGGTCCGGCCGGCGCTCACCGCCGAGCGCGGCACCGAGCGCGGCCGCCTCGATCGGGTCGCCGACCGGGGTGCCGGTGCCGTGCAACTCGACGTAGTCCAGGTCGGCCGGCCGCAGGCCGGCCTGCGCGCAGGCCCGTTCGATCACCTGCTGCTGCGCCTGCTGGCTGGGGGCGGTCAGCCCGGCACCGCCGCCGTCGTTGTTCACGGCGCCACCCAGCAGAACGCACCGGATCCGGTCGCCGTCGGCCCGCGCATCGGCCAGCCGCTTGAGCACGATCACCGCGGCGCCCTCGCCGCGGGCGTAGCCGTTGGCCCGCTCGTCGAAGGTGTAGCAGCGGCCGTTCGGTGATAGCGCGCCGAACCGGTCGATCGCCTCGGTGGTCTCACCGAGCAGGTTGAGGTTGACCCCACCGGCCAGGGCCAGTCGGCTCTCACCCCGGCGCAGGCTCTCGCAGGCGAGCTGCACCGCCACCAGGGACGAGGACTGGCCGGTGTCGACGGTCAGGCTGGGGCCGGCCAGTCGCAGGAAGTAGGACACCCGGTTCGCGATCAGCGCCCGGTGGGTGCCGGTGTAGGAGTGCGGGCCGGCCGCGCCACCGAGCCGGTCGGCGAGCTTGGCGTAGTCGTGCGCGATGGCGCCGAGAAAGACCCCGGCCGGGCTGTTCCGCAGCTCGGCCGGGACGATGCCGGCGTGCTCAAGGGCCTCCCAGGCTAGTTCGAGCACCAGCCGCTGCTGGGGATCCATGGCGGCGGCCTCGTGCGGCGAGATGCCGAAGAAGCCGGCGTCGAAGTCGGCGACCTCGGTCAGGAAGCCCGCCCGTCGCGGCACCGCGGCGGCTTCCGGCCAGCGGACCGCGGTGTCGGTGAGCGCGTCCACCCCGTCGTGCAGCAGTTGCCAGAACGCCGCCGGGTCGCCGGCCTGCGGCAGCCGGCACGACATGCCGACCAGCGCGATCGGCTCGGCTGCGGTACCCGTACCCACCATCGACTCGGACGCCCTTCCCGGAGCGCCGTGCATTCACGGCATAGGAATTCGATTGCAGCTTGATTTGTGCGACCCTGTCTGCACTCGGCGGTCGTTAGTCGAATTCCTCCGCCAGACGGTTGTCGCGGATACAGATGACCAGTTGACGATTCGGGCGTCAAGGACGGGATACGGCTTATCGACTGGCCACAAATGACGCGCACAAGCTGTCAGCGCAGCGCCCTTGAGACATAGAAAGCGCGCCATTACCGTGCCGGAGAATGGCCATCGGCAGCATGATTTTCGCAGCCGTGTGCGACCTTATTCGGAAAGGATCCTCCGGTGCCTGCTGAAGCCCCGTTCATTGAGGCCCCGTTCATCGAGGCCCCGTTCGTCGGGACCCCGTTCGTCGAGGCCCCGTTCGTCGAGAGCCGGCTCAGCTTCGGCCAGCTGTATTCCTGGCGCGAGGTGGACAGCTACCCGACCGGCTGGAAGAGCGAGGCGAACCTGCCGGCCACCTGGGACGTGCGAGGCTTCAGCCGGGACCGGATCGAGGGCGCGCTGGGCAAGCTGTTCGACTGGCACGAACTGCTCCGGACCACCTACCATCTGCGCGACGGCATGCCGGTGCAGCGGGTGCACGAGGACCTGACGCCGCCGATCGAGCGGGTCAGGCGAATAATCACCAGCCGGCGAGACGCCGAACGGACGACCGCCGAGCTGATCGCCATCCCGTTCCCGATGACCGGCGGGCTGTGCTGGCGTGGCCAACTGGTGAGCTGGGGAGGCAAGCCGGTGTTCCTGTCGCTGTCGTTCTCCCACCTCATCTTCGACGTCTGGTCGGTGCAGGAGTTGCACACCCAGTTCCGCGGGCTGCTGGCCGATCCGGACGATCCGGCGATCGCCCGACGGGTCGGCCCGTCACCGCGGCAGTTGGCGGATGAGCAGCGGTCCGAGGCCGGCGAGCGCCGGCAGCAGAGCGCCGAGGGCTACTGGCAGCGAATGCTGGCCGAGCCCGGCATCCAGCTGCCGGTGTTGCCGGCGGGGACGGAGCGTAACCGGATCCAGGCGACGCTGACCTCGGCACAGCTGAGTGCGCAGACCGCCGGCGCGGCCCGCGCGCTCGGAGTCACTCCGCCGGCCGTGCTGGCCGCGCTGGTGGCCGCCGGGCTGAGCCGGCAGCTGGCCGCCGACCGGGTGGTGCTGAGCCTGATGTCGTCGAACCGGTTCGCCCCGGAGCACCGGCACGTGGTCGGCACGATGAACCAGCTGATCCCGGTGGCGGTGAACGTCGAGGCCGGCGAACCGCTCGGCGAGCTGATCAAGCGGCTGCACTGGGCCGGCGCCAAGGCCTACCGCTACTCCTGCTACGACCTCGACCGGATCGCCGCGCTGGCCGGTTCCGCGGACGGCACCGGCCGCGGGTTCAACGACCTCTTCCAGTGCTGGTTCAACTACCTGCAGTTGGACGATCAGCCGGCCGACCGGGCCGATCGGCGTCCGGCGGAGCTGGTCTGGACGCCGCAGGCACGCCAGTACGGCCAGCCGTTCGACGTGCGGGTTACCGCCCGGGACGGTCGGACCAGCCTCGCCCTGCGAGTGGATCCCGAGGTGATCCCGGCCGGCGGGCTGCTCGACATCCTGCGGCTGGTGGCCACCGGCGTCCGGCAGGCCGTTGTCGATCCGCGCGCCGGCGTCTCCTCGTTGTGGTCCGGCCACGGCGTCGAGCTGCCGACCAGCCTGTTCCCACGGCGGTTGCCGGCGCCGCCGGCGAGCAAGGCCGCCGCCTGATCGTCCGGCTGGGAGTGGTCACTGCGGATGCCAGTGGTCGCTTCGGTCGCGAGTGGTCGGTTTCGAACGCCGATGGTCACTTTCAGCGCGAGTGGTCAGCTGTAGCTGACCACTCGGCGTCAAACCGACCACTCGGCGTCAACCCACGCCGGGTCCCCTCGCGGCACCCCCGCCCCCGCCGGTCGTCAGACCAGCATCTCCACCGCGGCCTGCTGGCTCAGGAAGCCGTTCGGCGAGGCGGTCAGGCCGTACGCGCCGGCCTGGAAGACCGCGATCAGGTCACCGACGTCGGCGACCGGCAACTCGACCTGGTCGCCGAGCAGGTCCAGTGGGGTGCACAGGCAGCCGACGACGGTGACCGTCTCGGCCGCCGGGAGGTTGTACCGGTTGGCCACCGCGATCGGGTAGTTGCGCCGGATCGCCTGGCCGAAGTTGCCGGACGCGGCGAGCTGATGATGCAGCCCGCCGTCGACCACCAGGTACGTGCGACCCCGCGACTGCTTGCGGTCGACCACCCTGGTCAGGTACACCCCCGCCTCACCGACCAGGTACCGGCCGAGCTCGACGACCACCTGGGCCGCCGGCAGCCGAGGCCGGACGAGTTCGGCCAGTACGGCCTCAAGGTTCTCCCCCACCTGGGCCAGATCCAGCGGCTGGTCGCGGCTGCTGTACGGGATCCCGAAGCCGCCGCCGAGGTTGAGGTAGCGCAGCGGTCCCGGCACCGCGTCGGCCAGCCGGAGCACCAGTTCGACGGTGCGTCGCTGGGCCTGGCCGATGCTCTCGGCCTGCAGGTTCTGGGAGCCGGCGAAGACGTGGAAGCCGTAGAAGTCGAACTGTTCGTCGCTCAGCCGGGCGAGCACGTCGGGGATCCGCTCGCAGTCGATGCCGAACTGCTGCGGCCCGCCGCCGAGCCGCATGCCGGCGCCTCGCACCGAGAAGTCGGGGTTGACCCGCAGCGCGACCTTGGCGGGAATGCCCAGACAATCACTGGCAATCCGCACCCGGTCCAGTTCGGCTTCGGACTCCAGTTCGATCAGCGCGCCGGCGGCGATCGCCTGGCGCAGTTCGCCGTCCCGCTTGCCGGGCCCGGCGAAGCTGACCGACGAGGCCGGCACCGGCGTGTCCAGCGCGTGCCGCAGCTCCTGCCCGGAGGCCACGTCGAAGCCGTCCACCAGGCCGCTGAGGTGCTGCAGCACGGCCGGCATCGGGTTGGCCTTGACGGCATAGCTCAGGTGCACCTCCGGCGGCAGGGCGGCCCGCAGGGCCGCCACCCGCCGGGAGATCAGGTCCCGGTCGTAGGCGAAGAACGGTGTGCTGCCGGCCCGGGCGGCCAGCCGCTCGACCCCGATGCCGCCGATGGTCAGCTGGCCGTCCGGGCCGGCCCGCCAAGCCGTCCGCGCCGCGGGAACGGCGGCAACATCCGATGGGCTCATTCGCCGACCAGCCGGCGCAGCTCCGCGCGATCGAACTTGCCGTTGGGCGAGCGGGGCAGCTCGGGCAGCACCACGATCCGTTTCGGCAGCATGTATTTGGCCAGCTCGGAGCCCAACGTCTTGATCAGCAGCTCGGTGTCGCAGTCGCCGCCGGGCGGTCCGGTCACCGCGAGCACGATGTGCTGGCCGAGCCGCTCGTCCGGCACGCCGAAGGCCGCCGCCTCGCCGACCAGGCCGCTGGCGTAGGCGACCTCCTCGACCTCGGTCGGGCTGACCCGGTAGCCGGAGGTCTTGATCATGTCGTCGGTACGTCCGACGAAGTACAGGAAGCCCTCGTCGTCGCGATAGACCAGGTCGCCCGACCAGACCGCCCGTTCGGCCGTCGCCGGGTCGGCGCCCGGCGGGAACGGGCGGAACCGGACCTCGGTGCGCGCCGGATCGTTCCAGTAGCCGCGCGCGACCAGGGCACCGCGGTGCACCAGCTCGCCGTGCTCGCCGGGCTCGCACTCGGTGCCGTCCGGTCGCAGCACCAGCAGTTCGGCGTTCGGGATCGCCTTGCCGATGGAGTCCGGCCGGCGCTCCACCTCGGCCGGGTCCAGGTAGCTGGACCGGAACGCCTCGGTCAACCCGTACATCAGGTACGGCTCGGCGGCCGGGAAGATCTCGCGCAACCTCTCCAGCGTCGGCCTCGGCATCCGCCCGCCGGTGTTGGCGAAGTAGCGCAGCTGCCGACTCGCCTCCACCGGCCAGTCCTGGGCGGCCAGTTGGATCCACAGCGGTGGTACGCAGGTCAGCGCGGTCACCCGGTGCCGGGCACAAAGCCGGACGACCTCGCGCGGCAGCAGGTAATTCACCAGCACCAGGTGCGCCCCGACCAGCAGCGAGGTGGTCAGCTGGCTGAAGCCGGCGTCGAAACTCAGCGGCAGCACGCCGAGCAGCACGTCGTCGCTGCTATGGCGCAGGTAGCCGGCCACGCTCTGTGCTCCGGCGAGCAGGTTGCGGTGGGTCAGCACGACCCCCTTGGGGCCGCCGGTGCTGCCGGAGGTGTAGAAGATCGCGGCGATGTCGGCGTCGATCACCGGCTCGATCGGTTCGGGCTGGCGCCACCGCCGCGCGGCGCGACCGACCAGCTGTTGCCAACTGAGCAGCGGCACCTGCGGGCCGGCCAGCCGGCTGACCGCCGCGACGTCGCCCTCGGCCGGTTCGCCGACCAGGACCAGGCCGTGCAGCGATCGAATCGTGGTCAACTCGCCCAGCAGCGAGCGGCTCCGTTCGACCGAGGTGATCAGGATCCGGGCGGCGCAGTCGGCTGCCACGTAGGCCACCTGGCCGGGTTTGAAGGCCGGGTTCACCGGCACCAGCACGGCACCGGCCGCGGACACGGCCAGCATCGCCGCCGCCGTCTCGATCCGCTTCTCCAGGCAGACGATCACTCGGTCGCCCCGACGCACGCCGAGGCGGCGCAGGCCGGCCGCGGCCGCGCCGACCAGTCGGCTGAGCTCGCCGTAGCTGAGCGTCTCGTCCTTGTAGGTCAGCGCCGGACGGTCCTCCTCGCCGAGCCGTACCAACTCGTCAAGCCGGGTCAGCACCGGCTGGCTGTCGTCCAGCCGGGTCGGCACCGACTGGGAGTCGTCCAGCCGGGTCAGCACCGGCTGCGCCGACCGGACGGCGCCGATCATGCCGATTCGGCCAGCGGCAGCAGGTCGGAGAGCACCAGCCAGAGCGATCCGACGGTGGCGAAGGTCTCCTCGTTGAGGATGTCGTCGGGCAGCTCGACGCCATAGGAGTCCTCGATGTCGGCCAGCAGTTGCACGATGCTCATCGAATCCAGGCCGAGGCCGCCGAGGTCGTCGCCGGGCTCCAGCGCTCCCGCCTCGGCGAACGGCAGGTGCGGTTTGAGCAGCTCTTCGAACGAGAGCGGAATATGCATCGTGGTCATCTCCACCTCAAGCCGTTTAGGAGTTCAGCCTTATCGGCTGCCGAATTGAAACCGAAATTGAACTAGGCGCAACGCCGGCGAATGTGCGTTCGCGGTTAGATTCACGGCTGGACCGCCGAGTGTCAATGTCCTGCACCGGCCAGCCGGTGACCGGAATTGGCGGCCAGAACCGGTCACCGCCCGGCAATATCGAAATGTGCCACGGCCCGGCAGTATGAAGTTCCTGCCGTTTGCCGAAATGGGGGCTGGTTCGATGGCTGCTGCGGAGAAGTCGGCCGAGCTGTGCTGGGGTCAGCGCTATATCTGGCTGCGCCATCACCAGTTGCCGGCCACCGCCCGGCACGAGGCGCACATCGTCAGCACCTTTCCGCTGCCGGACGGCACGCCGCTGGTCGGTGTCCGAACCATGCTCAACTACCTGGTCCGCCGGCACGAGGCGCTGCGCACCACCTACCACTTCGACGGTCCCGACGGCCCGCGCCAGCGGGTGCACCCGCCGCGCGGGCTGCCGCTAGCGACCGTCAGCACCGAGCGGGACGGCACCGAGAGCCCGGCCGAGGTGATCGAGCGGCTGACCAGCACGCCCTTCGAACTGGCAACCGAGTGGCCGATCCGGGCCTGTGCCGTGCTCACCGGCGGCCGTCCCACCAAGCTGGTGCTGGTGCTCAACCACATCGCCTTCGACGCCTGGACGGTGGACCGGTTCGAGCAGGAGTTGCAGGCGCTCGGCGCCGGCATCGGCAGCGGCCGGCCGGCTGCGCTGCCGCCGGTACGACACCAGCCGGTGGACCTGGCGCTGCACGAGGCATCGCCGGCCGTCCGCGCGGAATCCGAGGCGGCACTTGGCTATTGGCGAGAGGAGATCCGGCAACTGCCCTCGGATCCGTTCGCCGGCCGGCGCCGGGGCGGCAATCCCACAGCCCACAGCGCCACCCTGACCTCGCCCGAGCTGCTGCAGGCCAGCCGACAACTCGCCGCCAGCCACCAGGTGTGGCCTTCGGTGGTGCACCTGACCGCGCACGCGATGCTGATGGCCGCAGCCACCGGCAGTGCCCGCACCAGCGCGTTGGCGTTCACCGGCAACCGGAACGCCCGTTCGCACGCCGAGGTGCTGACCTGCATGTTCTCCCCGTTGCTGGTGTGGTGGGACTGCTCGGCCGACCTCTCCTTCGGGCAGATGCTGACCGCGACGGCAGAACGTTTCGAGCGTGGCCAGCAGAACTCCTACGTGCCCTACGACGAGTTGCTCGAGCTGGTGGCCGGCGAGGGTGATCGGCGCGGCGAGCCGATCCGGCTGGGCTCGGAGTTCAACTTCCTCAGCCAGGCGACCCAGGCCAGCCGCGCCCGGCGGAGTCGGCTGGTGTGGAACGCCGCACCCGAGGCCTGGGCCTGCTACGGCGCCGATTCCTACTTGCGCGCCTACGAATTGCGCGATGCGGCGGTGATCTCGTTGAACGCCAGCGGCGCGGTGCTGGACGCCCCGGCGGTCGAGGCTTTCCTGCGCGGCTATGAGCGGTTGTTGCTGCTGCCGCCGGACGAACTGAACCGCCTTCGGGTGGGCGAGGTCGCCGAGCTCGCCGGCTTCCCGGCGGTGACACCGGCCGGCAGCACAGCCGTACCGGCCCTACGTCAGCCGGCAACCGGCAGCGCGGCCGAGTTGGCGCTGGCCGCGGCGGTCGGCGAGGTGAACGGGTTGAGCTCGGTCGAGCTGACCGGCAACTACACGGTGGCCGGTGGCCGGGTGCTGCGGATTCCGGCGGTGCTGGAGGAGCTTCGGGTGCGTGGCTGGACCGGCCTCTCGGTGTACGACCTGGCTGGTGCGTTGCCGCTCAGCGGCCTGGCCAAGCAACTTGGCCAGCCCGCCGAGCGGGCGGCCTGATCTCGGAGAGGCTCGCCGCGGCGACCACGGCTGCCGGTGAAGCCTGCCTCACGGACGAACGTGGATGATTGTCTTGCCCTGGCGCCGCTCGGTCGGGTTTAGGGCGGCGACGGCCTCGTCGAGGGTTGCGATGGTGCCGATGTTCGTCCGCAGTCGTCCGTCCCGCACCCGCTGGACGATCTCTCCCAGTTGGCCACGATCAGACTCGACGACGAAGTCGATCGTCAGGCCGTCCGCGGGTCGCACCTCGGTCGGCCCGACGACGGAGACCAGTGTTCCGCCGGCTCGAATCAAGGCCGCGGACCGCCGCTGGACGTCGCCGCCGATGACATCGAAAACCAGATCGACGCCGCCGACGTCTTCCAGGGTGTCGTTGTCCAGGTCTAGGAACTCCTGCGCGCCGAAGTCGAGCACCTTCTGACGGTCGGCCGCACGTCCGGTGCCGATGACGTAGGCACCGAACTCGCGCGCGAGTTGCGTCACCATCGTCCCGACTGCGCCGGCAGCGCCATGCGCGAGAAGGCTCTGCCCCGCCCGAAGCCGGCCGTGTTCGAACAGTCCCTGCCAGGCGGTCAGGCCCGAGATCGGCAGACTCGCGCCGACGGTGAAGTCGACGTCGCCCGGCAGCGGCGCGAGATTGCGCGCCTCGATCGCCACATACTCTGCCAGGGTGCCGTCGCGATGCCAGTCCGCGAGGCCGAACACCCGCTGTCCCACGGAGAGTCCCGTGGTGCCATAGCCGAGTGCGCTGACCACTCCCGCCAGCTCATGCCCGGGGATCGACGGTGTCCGGTCACGGTCGGCGCGATCGGCCCAGGTCGAGGGCCACTCCATCTCAGTCGGGACGAATCCCGACGCATGAATCTCAACGATGACGTCGTTTATCGCCGCGGGCGGCTCGGGCCGTTCCACCAGCGTCATCCCGGCCGTTCCCGCAGCCTGGTCCGTCACCACGATCGCTTTCATGTGGACACCTCGGTCCTCGCCTGTTGCCCTCTTCCCGCTCCCGATGGCAGTTACGTTACGAGCACACGCAGGGGCGCAACAGCAGACGCATAACGACGATATGCCGTCCTGAGCGTCAGGAAACGGTCGGATTACCCGCAGAACATGGGGTTATCGCGCTTTCCGCTGCCTCGGAGTTGACGTTCGCGGATAGCCGTACCCCGCGGCAGCTAGCCGGAGAGCAACGAAAGCGCCTCAGGCCTCGACCAGTTGCCGGCGGCCGGCCCGGACGCCGGCCTGGAAGCGGCTGACCGCATCCAGCTCGCGCATCAGTGCCGCGATGTGCCGGCGGCAGGTACGCACCGACATGCCGAGCTTGCGAGCCAGCACCTCGTCGGTGTAACCCTTCGCCATCAGCCCGGCGATGGTCTGCTGTAGGTCGCCGGCCACCTCGGCGTAACCCGTCTCGTGGGTGTCCACCGGGCTGGCGCCGTCCCACAGGTGGTCGAAGACGTCGACCAGGAACTCGACCATGTGCTCGTCGGCCACCTGTGCTGCGGTGACATCGCCCTGCTCGGCACCGAGCAGCACCGCCAGCGACCGGTCGAAGACGACCGCCGTGCGCGGAATGTGACTGGCGGTTCGAACCTGCGCACCGGCGTCGGCAACCCGCTTGATCTTCATCCGGGTGGTCAGGTCGGCCCGGCTGCGGTGCTGGCAGACGATCCGCACCGTGACACCCCGCTCCAGCAGCTGCAGGCAGACCTGCAGGAAGTCGTCGAACTCCTCGGTGTCCTGCTTGCCGGCCTGCAGCATCATCACCTCGCGCTGGCAGCTGTCGCTGGTCACCTTCAGGTAACCGCGCACCTCCGGCGCGCCGGTCACCCGGGTGGCCGGGCCGGCTGCCGCCTGCTGGGCCGCCCGGCTGTAGTCGGAGCGGAACATCTCGGTGCGCTGCCGGACCTGGGCGATGAGCTCGCGACGCTGGTAGATCTCACGCTCCATCGGCGACACCAGCGCCATGGCCGCGACCTCCGGGTCCACCGCCAGCAGCCGGCGCGGATCGGCGTGGTCCTTGCGCAGCAGCCGGTGCCGGACCAGCTCGTCCACCGCGTGGCCGACCTGGTCGACCGGCAGGCCGAGTTCGGCCGCCGGCAGCGTCAGGTCGGTGATCCCGTTCGCCACCGCGTACCGGTAGACGGCGGTGACGTGCTCGTCGTGGGCTGGTGGCGGAACGCTGTGCAGCAGGCTTACCGAAGGCATCGGGCCGGTCCTTTCCGTCGAATGGGCACCGAGCCCATCCATGGCGAAGTGGCCGCGAACGGGCTGGGTCGGCAGGCCGATCTCGGTAGTACCGCTTGGCTGCGCCGCCGCCAGCTCTTCGAGCCGGATCGCGTCTGTCATGTCTGCCCCCGCATACGTGCTGACGAAGTTGTCTGCACGCAAAGGTGCCAACAGCGGCTACCGATTTCCTCTTGATCCGCTCTTCTGGCTCAACAGCGACTTAACAGCGGACGAAAGGTGGTTCGGTAGAGCCCGCACCTAACTTTCTCCTCACAGGCCGATCACGGCCTGACCGACTACTTGGGGAGCACAAGTGAGCAAGAACCGCATCCGGATGACCATTGTCGCCCTCGCCGCGGGCACCTTCGGTCTGGTCGCAGTGGCCGGTCCGACCCAGGCGCTGGCCGAAACTGGCAGCGGACAGCTCAGCCAGCAGGTGACGGTGACGGCAGACACCACGCTGTCACTCTCCACCTCGCTGACCCTGCCGATCGTGAGCCCGGACGACTCATGCTGGGACTAGGCGCCGAAGATCGCCAGGTCAGCGGAGTATCACCAGGGCGGCGAGGATTGTCTCGCCGGCCGGCGAACCAGGCGGGTCAGGAGGTGCGCGGCAGTTGCTCCTCGTCGTCCTCGACCGGATAGAACCGGCTGGACGGCGGCATCCAGGAAATCTTGGACGAGGCCTGCACCGAGGCCAGCGCGCTGCGCACCTCGGCCAGGGAGCGAAGCAGCCGGCCGGCCTCCTTCGAATCGCTGTTGGCAAGCACCTCGGTGACCCGGTCGATGTCGTCGACGCCCGGAGCGGCGTCACCGGCCTCGCCGGCCTCCAGCAACTGGATCAGGGTCTTGGCCAGCCACAGCGAGGAGCCGAGTTCGTCGAACAGCTCGCGGGCCCGCTGCAGGTGCTCGGCGGACCTGACGTTCTCGCCCCGAGCCAGGCACAGCTCGCCGATCGCGTAGTGGGCCTGTCCCTGGATCAGCCGGTCGCCGACCTCCTCGGCCACCGAGAGCGCATGCAGCAGGGTCGCCTCGGCGGTGTCCAGCCTGCCCTCCCGGCGACGGACCACGCCCAGCCCGTACAGCGCGTGCGCCTCCCCGATCCGATCGCCGATCTGGCGCACGCTCTCCAGCACTCGGTTCAACGTCTGCCGGGCCAGCATCGGCTGCCCGGTCGACAGGTACAGCTCGGCATACCGGCTGGCCACCTGCGCCTCGCCACGCACGTAGTTGACCTGCTGGCACAGCTGCAGGGCCTCCGACAGCATCTGCGCGGCCTCTTCGATGTCACCCTGGTCGATCCGGTACTTGGACAGATTGCGCAGGATGTTGGCCTGGCCGATGACGTCACCCACGGTGCGCATCATCGTCAACGCCTCCTCGTACTTGCCGAGCATCGAATCGAAATTGCCCAGCAACCGGTCGACTATCGCGGCATTGCGAAGTACCAATGCCTGACCGTGCACATTTTCGTCGGCCGAGAAGATTTCCAGCGCTTGGCCGAAGAATTGTTGAGCGACGCTCAATTGTTTCTGAAACATCGCGAGCGTGCCTTGCGAATACCGCATCGCCGCGCGACCGGTGCGATTGCCGGCCCGGCTGCACACCGCGTGTGCCAGCTCCGCGGTTTCCTTCCAGTCGTCGAAGTAGCCACGTACCTCGAACAGGCTGACCAGGGTGAGCGCCAAATCCCAGCAGAGCTCGTGCTCGTCGGCCTCTGCGGCCGTCCGGACGGCCGCGACCAGCGAGCCACGCTCCTTCTCCATCCACTCCAGCGGGTTCTCCCGCCAGGTCGACGGGCAGTCTCCGACGGTCCGATCGCTCCACTCGGCCAGCCGAAACCGCTCGGCGGTGCCGTGCAGGATCGTGTAGTCGCCGCCGTACTCGGCGCGGTGCGCAAGCTCGGCCAGGGCCAGCCAGCCACCGAGCAGCCGGCGCAGCGCCGCCGTCCGCTCCGCGGCAGACTCGGTATCCATCAGCCGCTCTCGGGCATACACCCGGATCAGGTCGTGAATGCGGTACCTGGTCTCGCCGTCGTTGGTCTCGCCGATGTTGAGCAACTGGACGTCGACGAGCCGTTCCAGCGTTTCCTCGGCCTCCTTCAGGCTGCAGTTGAGCAACGCGGCCGCGGTCCAACTCGGGAACTCCCGCGCCTCCGGCAACGCGATCAACCGGAACAGCCGCTTGACCGACTCCGGCAGCGTCCGGTAGCTGAGCCCGATGCTGGAGCGGATCTCCAGGCCGCGGTGGCTCAGCTCGTCCAGCCGCTGCACCTCGTTCTTCAGCCGCCGGGCCAGCTCGCCGATCCGCCAGTGCGGCCGGGACGCCAGGCGCGCACCGGCGATCCGCAGCGCCAGCGGCAGCCCACCGCAGTACTCGACCAGTTGCTGGGCCGCGACCGGCTCGGCCTGCAGTCGCTCCCACCCGACGATCTTGGCCAGCAACTGCATGGCCGTGTCGTCGTCGAAGGCGTCCAGGGACACCCAGTGCGCGCCGGCCAACCGATCCAACCGGGTACGGCTGGTCAGGATCACCGCGCAGGTCGAACTGCCTGGCAGCAGTGGCACCACCTCGGCCTCGTTGGTCACGTGGTCGATGACCAGCAGCAGCCGCTTGTTCGCCACCCGGCTGCGGTACATCTCGGCCCGCTCCTCCAGGCTGTCCGGAATCACCGTGCCGTTGACGCCGAGCGCGCGCAGAAACCTGGCCAGTACCGTGGCGGTGCGGTCCTCGCCGGCCATCCCGCCCAGGTCGACGTACAGGTGGCCGTCCGGGTAGTCCTCGGCCGACTCGTGTGCCACCCGCAGCGCCAGCGTCGACTTGCCGACCCCGCCGAAGCCGGCGATGCCGATGATCGGCACCGCGTACTGCGAGGTGCCGGCGTTGCGGGCCTCGGCCAGCAGCCGGGTGACATCCACGATCTGGGCCTGCCGGCCGATGAAGTCGGCGATGCTGCTGGGTAGCTGGCGGGGCGAGGCCGGCGGCTTCTCCGCCGGACCGGCTGGCTGTCCGGTGTCGCTCGGCAGCCCGAGCGACGGATCCCGGTTGAGCACCGCCCGTTCCAACGCCTGCAGCTCCGGCCTGGGTTCCAGGCCGAGCTCGGAGATCATGGTCATCCGGGCTCGGCGGCACACCTCCAGCGCCTCGGCCTGCCGTCCCGACCGGTATAGGGCCAGCACCAGGAATTCGTATAGCCGTTCACGCAGTGGATGCTCGGCGACCAGCACGCGCAGCTGACCGCTGATCTCGGCGTGCCGGCCGAGCTGCAGATCCAGCTGCATGAGCTCCTCGACGGCCGCGATCCGGGCGTCCTCGAGCACCGCGCAGCCGCGCTGCACCAGATCGCTCTGGACCCCGTTGAGCGCCGGCCCGCGCCACAACCCAAGCGCGGTCCGCAGGGTGGCTGCCGCCTCGGCAAGCCGTTGTTCGCCGGCCTGCCGGTGCGCCTGGGCCACCAGCTTGCCGAACTGCTCGCTGTCCAGGCCGTCCTCGGCGACAGTGAGTACGTAGCCGCCGGCCCGGGTCTGAATTGCGTTGGGCAAGCCGGCATCGTCGAGGACCTTGCGCAGACCTGAGATGCAACCCTGGATCTGCCCGCGCGCCGTCGAGGGTGGCTGCTCGCCCCAAACCGCGTCTACCAGTTGCTCGACCGAGGTGACGCGGTTGGCACGCAACGCGAGCATCGCGAGCACAATGCGTTCCCTCGGCCCACCGATCTTGACCGCTCGCCCACCGGTACCGATTTCGAGCGGGCCGAGAATGCGTAAATCCACCAGCGTCCTTCCCCGGACGCGAGTCGCGTACTCGAGGCCTGCGTCGGACAATTTAGCGACGGCGCAAAACCACACAACGAAAGAGCCCCGTGTTCTACCCCGCAATCATTATGTTATCAGTCGACCCATATGACTGCTACCCGATTTGCGCAGAATAAAACCCTTGCGGAGTCAACGGTCGGCCGGCCGGCCAGACATCAGCCAATGATCGTTACGCTGCGTTTGCGTACCGATGTCAGGGCGTAACCGACATAGTCCATCAGCCTGATTGTTCGGCAAATAAGCGCCGGACTTGACATATTTTGAGTAGCACCAGCAGGATCCTTCGCCGCCTGGGCGGAAGGCCGGCAGCTGACGGCTGGGGTGGAAACCTCAGGCCGGGCCGGCGAGTCCGGCCTGATGGGCCGGTCGAATCGCGCAGGTAAGCCGGGCGGTGCAGGTACGCCGGCCGCTCTCGTCACTCAGCACGATCTCGAACGACGACACGGTGCGCCCGACATGCAGCGGGGTGCACACCGCGGTGACCAGGCCCTCGGTGGCTGCCCGGTGGTGGGTGCAGTTCAGTTCGATGCCCATCGCCACGAAGTCCGGTCCGGCATGCAGCGCGGCGGCCACCGAGCCGACCGTCTCGGCCAGTGCCGCCGAGGCGCCACCGTGGAACAGCCCGTACGGCTGTCGGTTGCCGGCCACCGGAACCGTGGCCACGATCCGGTTCGGGTCGAGCTCGGAGTAGGAGATGCCCATCCGGTCGGCGAGCAGCTCGTCGGTGCCCTCCCACCGCTGCTTCATGTCATCGAGCAAGGCCTGCTGAGCAGGAGTGATCATGCCCCTCTGCCTACCACGCGGTTCGGCAGCACACCGCGTACGGAGCGCCGCCGACGCAGCGCGACCCGGTCGATGGAGTCCACGATGCCCAAGCTGCGCCGCAGCGTCGAGATGGAGGCGATCCGCCGTACCACCAGCGGGGCGAAGCCGAGCCGGGCCAGGTAGCGGTTGGCATCCCGGGCGCCCGCCTGCACGCCGACCACCACATGGTCGATCTCCCGGTCCTCGGCGTGCCGCACCGCACCGGTGAGCAGCGCCCGGCCGGCACCGCGACGGCGGAAGGACGGCGCCACCAGCAGGTGGGAGATGTAGAGCGCGGCGGTCGGGGCCAACACGCCCACCCGCTCCTCGAGCAGCACCGCGAAGCCGACCAGCTGATTGGTCGCCTCGTCGATTGCGACCAATACCAATCGATCCATGTCGGACAGCAAGGACATATAGCGGTCCACCAACGCGGCGCGGTCGCCACGCGGGGCGCCACGACCCCTGCGGGCGACATGGTCCACCACGCCGTTGTCTTCAGACAGCGCGATGAGTTCGTTGATATCGGAGGTAGCGGCCGGTCTTACCCGTACGTTGCCCCTCGACACATCCACTCCCGGTTCTCGTCTACCGACTGGACAACCTGCTCGCGGACTAACCCTTGGGCACCCCTTGGCTTTGTTGGACACCCAGCCAAACCCGATGGGCACCATATCGTGCCTGCGTGCCGCGCGACAGTGGCAATTGTGGACGGTTCAACTTTGCCACCGGACGGTACGTGCATGCCGCAGCCCGGCCGGCGGAACACCGCCGGCCGGGCCGTTCAGGATCTGGTTCACCCGAAGAGGAATACTAGGACGCGATCTCCTCGCCCAGGTACGCGGCCCGCACCCGGTCGTCGGCCAGCAACTCCCCACCGGTGCCCTGCAGCACGATCTCACCGGTCTCCAGCACGTAACCACGATGGGCCAACGCCAGCGCCTGCGCGGCGTTCTGCTCGACCAGCAGGACGGTGACGCCTTCGCCGTTGATCTCGGCGACGATGTCGAAGATCTGCTTCACGATCAGCGGCGCCAGGCCCATCGACGGCTCGTCCAGCAGCAGCAGCCTCGGCTTGCCCATCAACGCCCGGCCGATCGCCAGCATCTGCTGCTCACCGCCGGACAGCGTGCCGGCCAGCTGCTTGATCCGCTCGCGCAATCGTGGGAACAGTTCCAGCACGTGGTCGAGCACCTGCTGATCCGGTCGCTTGAACCGGAACGCGCCCATCTCCAGGTTCTCCGCCACCGACATCCGAGGGAACACGTGCCGGCCCTCCGGGACGTGGCAGATGCCCAGCCGGATCAGCTCGTGCGCCGGGATGCCGTCGATCCGGCGGCCCTGGTACCGGATCTGGCCCAGGCTCGGCCGCAGCATGCCGGAGACCGTCTTCTGGGTGGTGGTCTTGCCGGCACCGTTGGCGCCGAGCAGCGCCACCACCTCACCCTCACCCACGGTGAACGAGATGCCCTTCAGCGCCCTGATCGCCCCGTACCGGACCTCGATGTCATCGACCTCGAGCAAGTCGGGCATGGTCAGCTCCCCTCCTCCGTTTGCTGCGTATCGACGAGCAGCCGGCTGGGTGCATCCCGCGGGTGCTCGGCCATCTCCTGTTCGGCCTCCTCGGCGGAGCTGCCCAGGTATGCCGCCACCACCACCGGATCGCGCTGGATCTGCTCGGGGGTGCCTTCGGCGATCTTCTCCCCGAAGTTCAGCACCACCAGCCGGTGCGCGATCGACATCACCAGCCGCATGTCGTGCTCGATCAGCAGTACCGAGACGTTGTCCTCGATGTTGATCCGCCTGATCAACTCGGCCAGATCTCGCTTCTCCACCGGGTTGGTGCCGGCGGCCGGCTCGTCCAGCAGGATCACGCCGGGATCGGTACCTAGCGCCCGGGCGATCTCCAGCCTGCGCTGCTCGCCGTAGGCCAGCGAGCCGGCCAATTCGTTGGCACGCGAGGTCAGCCCGACGAAGGCGAGCAGTTCGTACGCCCGCTTGGTGCTCTCCCGCTCCTCCCGACGCTGCCACGGCATGCCGAGCATCGCAGCGACCGGACCGGAGCGCTGCCGGGTCTCCACCCCCACCTTGACGTTCTCCAACGCGGTCAGCGCCGGGAACAGCCGGATGTTCTGGAAGGTGCGCGCCACCCCCAGCCGGTTCACCACGTGCGTCTTCTCCCCGAGCACACTGCGCGGCGAATCACCTGGCCGGGCAGCCAGATTGATGCTGCCCTCCTGCGGGGTGTAGACGCCGGTGAGGGAGTTGAACAGCGAGGTCTTACCCGCGCCGTTCGGCCCGATCACGGCCAGGATCTCGCCGCGGTACATCTTCAGCGAGACGTCGTTGAGGCTGGTCACACCGCCGAACCGCAGGGTGATGTGGTCCACCTCGTAGACCACGTCGCGATCCTCCGTGCGCTCCTGCACTGCCGTCATGGTCGGCTCACAACCCTTCCGATGCCGGCACCGCACGCGACTCGGCCGATGCCGGCGAGTCCAGGCCGGACAATTCCGCTCGTCGCCGCTTGGCCGGAATCAGGCCGGCCGGCCGGAAGATCATCATCAGCAGCACGGCGGCCCCGATCCACATCGGCCGGTCGGCGCCGGGCACCTGGTCCTTGAGGAACTCCGGCAGCCAGGTGAGCACCGCCGCGCCGGCCATCGCGCCGGGCAGCGAACCCATCCCGCCGAAGACCACGTAGGCGACCACCAGGATCGAGTTGTTCAACACGAAGTTGTCCGGGTTGAAGTAACCGACCTGACTGGCGAAGAAGACCCCGGCAAGACCGGAGGTCGAAGCGCCGATGGCGAAGGCCAGCAACTTGACCTTGACGGTGTTGATGCCGGTGGCCTGGGCGGCCACCTCGTCCTCCCGGATCGCCGCCCAGGCGCGACCCAGCCGGGAGCCCTCGAGCCGATAGAACAGCACCACCACGATGATGATCAGGAACAGCAGCAGATACCAGTACTGCAGGTTGTTCAATCCCCAGACCCACTTGATCGGGCCGATGTGGATCACCGGGTGCGGCACCGCCGGGGACGGACCGCGGGTGGAGTTGGTGATGTTGGCCGGGTTGTTGATCGCGGCGATCCGGATGATCTCACCGAAGCCGAGGGTGACGATGGCCAGATAGTCACCGCGCAACCGCAATGTCGGCGCACCGAGGGCCAGGCCCGCCAGCAGACAGACCGCGATGGCGAACGGGATCGCCAGCAGTGGGCTCATGTGCAACCAACTCGGCGGCTTGTGCGGCAGCGACCCGACCAGGTAGGCGGTGACATAGGAGCCGATGGCGTAGAAGGCGATGAAGCCGAGGTCGAGCAGACCGGCCCAGCCGACCACCACGTTCAACCCGATCGCGAGCAGCACATAGACGCCGACCTCGGAGACCAGCACCTTCTGCCAGAACTCGGTCGCGGTCGGCGGGTAGAACAGCGCCAGGCCGAGCCCGAGCACCACCAGGTTGCGGGTGGATCGGGAGGCGTCCCGGAACGACCGGACCGGCGCCGAGCCGATCTGGTCGCTGCTCGCGGCACCGTTCTTCTGCCGCCGGCTGGTGAGCGCGACCAGCACGCCCGCCCCGGCCAGCAGGAAGAAGGCCAGGCAGGCCAGCCAGCCGCCGGCCCCCAGGTTCTGCCAAGGCCCGTCGGCGAAGTCGTAGTGCTGGTCGGCCGCGAGCAGGCTGAAGTCGTACATCGTGATCAGGGTCAGCACGATCGCGACCAGGCCGATAGCGGCGGCCGCCCAGCCGAGCACCGCTATCCGCAGGTAGCTGCCGACCAGCGCCGCCACCAGGGCGGCCAGCAACAGCACCCAGCCGAGCCAGGCCAGGTACTGCACGGCCAACGGAGCAAGCGCGTAACCCTGGAAGATGTTATGGGTGTCGGCCAGCGTCGCGTTGCGATCCGCCGGGGCGAACCAGGTGGCCAGCCCGAACGCGATCAGCCCGACCAGGCCGCCGATAACCGCCAGCGGGAGGCCGGGCCGCCAGCTGAGCACCCGCTCGACGTAGGCAGCCGTGTCGGCCACCTCGCTGCGTGAGAGCGCGACCGTGGCCGACGCCGCCGCGATGGTCAGATAACCGAGCGCGGCCACCCAGGCACCGAGCGAATGGTCGACGGCGTTGGTGTAGGAGACCACGTCGGCATGCGAGGTGAAGGCCCAGATGGCAGCCAGCACGGCGAGTGCCGCCCCGATCCAGGCGAGCAACCGCATCTGGATGACGATCGCTACGCCGGCGCAGCCGATCGTCGCGATCAGCAGGATCCAGGCCACCGGGCTGGTGAAGAACTGCCTGGTCAGCGGCGAGAGGCCAGTGGTCTTGGCTGCCTGGGTGGCCAGCGTCTGGAACTTGCCGTCGCCGAGCGGGTCGTACCACCTCAACAGCGTCTGCGACACGATCACGGTCAGCGCGCCGACGGCCAACGGCCGGACGCCGGACCGCACCAGATAGGGCTTGACCAGCGGCCAGAACGTGACCGCGAGGAACAGCAGCACGCCGATCCCCAGGAACAGGACGATCCGCGGAGCGAACACCGCCTCCCGGAAGGCCAGCCCGTAGTCCTCCTGGGTGCCCTCCTGGTTGCCGACCATCATCGCCAGCACGACGCCGCCGGCGAGGCAGCCGAGCAGCCGCTTGAGCAGGAGCTGGTACTGCTCGTTGCGGCCGCCGGGGCTGTCCGGGTCCCCCAGCACCGTGTCCGCGCTGCCGCCCCGGGGCTGCACGTGGCTGCGCTGCTCACTGATCGCGGGCGGCGCGCCCAACGCCGGATTGGTTCCCCCGGTTCCGCTCATCGCGGCGTTCGCGCCGCCGCCCGAACCATCGTCGCGATGCTGACTCATGACTTCACCACGCTTTCGAACCCGGTCACTTCGTACCCGGTCACGTCGAACCCGGTCCCGGTCGTCGTGCCACCGATCCCGGCGCGAATGGGCAGTTTCGGTGCGAGTGGGCGGTAGCAGCTGACCACTCGTCGCGTAACCGACCACTCACCGTACGCGCGCTGCTCCGCGCCTCGCTCGTACCTCGCTCGATGCTCGCTCATGCCGCTCGGCTGTACCCATTGCGCCACTCGCTCCGCGCCTCGCTCGTACCTCGCTCGATGCTCGCTCATGCCGCTCGGCCCAACCGCTCGCCGAGGATGCCCGTCGGCCGGACGATCAGCACCAGCACCAGCACCACGAAGGCGACCACGTCGGTCCACTGGATACCGACGAAGGACAGCGGTGGCACCAGCGCCTCCACGATGCCCAGCAGCAGGCCGCCCATCATGGCGCCCCGGATGTTGCCGATGCCGCCCAGCACCGCGGCCGCGAATGCCTTGTTGCCCTGGTTGAAGCCGATCGTGTTGGAGAAGGAGAAGGCGGTGCCGAACAGGAAGCCGGCCGCGCCGGCCAGCGCGCCCCCGATGATGAAGGTCAGCGAGATGGTCCGGTCGATGTCGATGCCCATCAGTGCCGCGGTCGGCGCATCCTCGGCCACACCACGGATACCACGGCCCAGCTTGGTGCCGGCCACGGTCCGGTCCAGGGCGATCATGATCACCACCGCCGCCACCACGATGATCACCTGCAGCACCCGGACATCCGCGCCGAACAGGGTGAACAGCACCTTGTCGGTCTGGAAGTAGTTCGGGAAGGCGTTGCCGTTGAACCGGTTGAACAGCTTGCCGGCCAGGTTCGACAGGAAGAACGAGGCGCCGATGGCGCTGATCAGGAAGGCCAGCTTGGGCGCGCCGCGTCTTCGCAGCGGCCGGTAGGCGACCCGTTCCAGGGCCCAGGCGACCGTGGCACCGACCAGTGCGCCGGACAGCGTGCCGATCAAGAGCACGAACGGCACCGCCCAGCTGGGTAGCGCCTTGCCATCACCGACCACGGCGTGCACAACGATGTAACTGCCGAAGCAGCCGGACATGAACACCTCGCTGTGTGCGAAGTTGATCAGCTGCAGCACGCCGTAGACCAGCGTGTACCCCAGCGCGATCAGCGCGTACATCGACCCGCGGGTCAGCCCCAGCACGAAGTAGTCGGGAATCTGATGAAGGTAGTTCAACCCCACACCCCTATAGGCAGTCACGTGACGACGCTGCTAGCCAGCTTCCCCAGCGGCTATTGAGCCACTCAGCCGGCAGCGCAGAGGCGCCCCACCTTCGATCCGACGGTGAGACGCCTCTGCTGCCCCGTTATGTGAATTCGACGAATCAGCTCTGCTTGGTGATATCGCCCAGCAACTCGATCTTGCCGGCCTTCTGCTGGTAGAGGTTGATCACCTGCTGCTCGACCTCACCGTTCGGCTGGAACTTGATGGTGGTGGTGATGCCGTTGTAGGTGAGGTTGTTGACCCCGTCCCAGACCGCCTGGCGAGTCACCGCCCCGCTGCTCGCCACCGTCTTGATGACCTGGATCAGGGCGTTGGTGGCGTCGTAGGACTCCGGCGAGTAGGTCGACGGCGGGGTGTTGAACTTCGTCTGGTAGGCGGCGGCGAAGTCCTTGGCCTGCGGAGCGACGGTCGCGTCGAGGCAGCCGCAGGAGAAGTACCAACCGTTACCGGCCGGGCCGGAACCATCGGTGAACTTCGAGGACTTACCGCCGTTACCGGTCATGGTGATGCCGGCGAAGCCGGCCGACTTCAGCGCCTTGGCGAACTGGGCCGCCTGGGTGTCGTAGCCGCCGTAGAACAGTGCGGTCGCGCCGGAGGATTTCACCTTCTGCGCGATAACGCTGTAGTCGGTGGTCTTGGCGTCCACACCCTGCCGGGACGTCTTGATGCCCTTGGCCTTCAGCTCCTGCTGCACCGCGTCGGCCGCACCCTTGCCGTAGTCGCTCAGGTCGTCCACCACGAAGACGTCCTTGGACTTGGTGGCCAGCCAGTCACCGGCCTCCTTGCCCTCCAGCGAGTCCGGCGGAACGATCCGGTGGAAGGACTTGTAGCCCTTCGAGGTCAGGGTGGGGTTGGTCGCGGACGGGCTGATCAGCACCAGGTGGGCGGCGTCGTAGGAGGCCGCCACGGCGTTGGTCGCACCGGAGAAGCTCGGGCCGATCACGCCGACCACCGCGTTGTCCTGCTGCAGCGTGGTCGCGGCAGCCGGCGCCTTGGCCGGGTCGCCGACGTCGTCGGACTTCAGCTCCTCGAGCTTGAAGCCGAGGTCGCCCTTGGCGTTGGCCTGCTCGATCGCGAGCGCGACGGCGTTCTCCTCGTTGATGCCGAGCTGCGCGTTGTCACCGGACAGCGGACCTTCGAAGCCGATCTTGTAGGTCTTGCCGCTATTGCTGCCGTTGCCGCCATTGTTGCTGGCGGTACCCAGCCCCCCAGGGCTGGACTTGTTGTTGTTGGAGTTGGAGCAGGCTGATAGAGCCAGCACGGCCGCCACTCCCGTCACAACGGCGACCTTCAACGAAGTCTTGCGCACCAAATCCCCCTCAACGGAGTCGACCGGTGTTCCGGTCTGCGAGTGATTATCTCTGGGCGGACCCTAGTGGACGGCTGTTTCACACAGAACGCATCGCTTGCATCAAATGCAGGTCGTAACCAAATCTTTGCCGCACGAGCCGTTCGATTTGCGCAAGTCCGGGAGTCAATGCTGCATCTGCCCGGTCTCGGTCAGGACGAGTTCGGCAACCGCCCGCATCGTGGTCCGCTTGTCCATGGCCGCCCGCTGGATCCAGCGGAAGGCATCCGGCTCGGAGAGTCGATGCTCGGCCATCAGCACGCCTTTGGCCCGCTCGATCAGCTTGCGGGCCGCCAGCCGCTCCTGCAGTCCGCTCACCTCGGCCTCCAAAGCTCGGATCTCGGCGAACCGGCTGGTCGCCATCTCGATCGCCGGCAGCAGGTCACGCTTGTGGAAGGGCTTGATCAGATAGGCCATCGCGCCGGCGTCGCGAGCCCGCTCGACCAGGTCCCGCTGGCTGAACGCGGTCAGGATGACCACCGGCGCGATCCGGGCGCCGGTGATCTGGCCGGCCGCGGTGATGCCGTCCATCTTGGGCATCTTGACGTCGCAGATCACCACGTCGGGCCGCAGTTCGGTGGCCAGCTCGACCGCCTTCTCTCCGTCTGCGGCCTCGCCGACCACCTCGAAACCCTCTTCGATGAGCATCTCGCGCAGATCGAGCCGGATCAGCGCCTCGTCCTCGGCAATCAACACCCGCCGGGACCGGCTCGCCGGCTCGGCGGACTGGGCCTGCTCGACCACCTTGCTCACTACCTTCACTGTTCGGTGCATGACGGACGCCCAGCGGTACGCGGCGCGCAGAGGCAAAGCCTATCCGGCTAGACTCGCTGCGGCGTGACGCCCCTGTGATGGAACTGGCATACATGATGGTCTCAAAAACCATTGCCGAAAGGCATGTGGGTTCGAATCCCACCGGGGGCACCGAAGATCAGCTCGAATCCCATGCTGAATCACCGTACGCAATCACCCAAGCGCACAGCGTTGACCCGCCGGTTCGACCGGCTGGACTCAGTCGCTGATGTCGCCGGCCGGCTCGATGGTGCGGCGGGCGTTCTGCTCGGCTGCCAAGGTAACCGGGCAGCGGTCGAGCGGGCAGACCGTCAGGTCGCAGAGCCGACAGATCCGCTGGCCGTGTGCCACGTCGCCGGTGATGTCACTGAGGATCTTCTCCACCAGCTCGGTCATGGTGCCTCGCTCACCCGGACCGAGCGAGGCCAACGATGCGGCCAGTACCGACTGCCGCTGGTCCAGGATGTTCTGGGCGACGTTCTCGCCGGGCGGCGTGAGATGCACCGCGATCGACCGGCCATCCCGGCCGGGACGCCGCTGCACCAGCCCGTCGGCGACCAATCGGTCGACCAACCGCACTGTCGCCGACTGGCTCAGTCCGAGCGGCTCCTTCAGCTGATCGATGCTCTGCCCGGGTTCCTGCACCAGATAGGTCAGGGCGGCCGCCGTCGCGCCGGAATGCCCGGCCGCCCGCTCGGCACGCACGGTCAGCGAATCAGACAGCGCCGTCAACAGAGAACCGAAGAGGTTCTCCAGGCGCCGGTTCTCGCTATCGGACATGGGTGAAAATTAATGACTGATACATATTATGTCAAGTACTCGGGAACTTCTGATATGACCGATTAGAACATGCCGGTACGGCCGGCATCTCCAGCGATGCGGCTTCTCCAACGTACCTGACGATATGTCTGATGTCTGACGACTTAGCAGACAAGAAGGGCTCCGTGGCCGGGCTGCCGGCGCGCCCGCACCAGGCGTCTGCTTGCATGAATGACACGGGTACGGGAGGCGGATGTACATCGCGGTGGTGGGGCCGGGCGACGATGCCACCCCGGCGGAACAGGATCTTGCCGAGCAGGTCGGCTACGTGCTCGCGACCAGCGGCGCCATCGTGCTGACCGGCGGCCTGGCCGGGGTGATGGCCGCAGCCGCCGCCGGCTGCGCCCGCGGCTCCGGGATCAGCGTCGGGCTGCTGCCCGGCGACCGGCGTTCGGCCGGCAGCGCCGAGCTGACCGTGTGCCTGCCTACCGGCCTCGGCGAATTGCGCAACGGGCTGTTGGTTCGCGGCGCGGACGGCCTGATCGCGATCGGCGGCAGTTGGGGCACGCTCAGCGAGATCGCGCTCGCTCGCCGGGCTGGCGTGCCGGTGCTGGGCATCGGCGGCTGGCGCCTGGCCGATCGCGAGTTGGTCACCGAGACCGCGATGTCGGCCGGCGACGCGGTGCGCCGGATCCTGGAACTGGCGGCGGCCAACCGGGAACCCGGCACCGGCCGATAGATTCAGCCGGGCATGAGTGAGCATCGCAGGACGAAGTCCGAGGAGCGCAGCGATGAAACGAGAGGAGCGGAGCGGACAGACGATGAGCGCTCGCGCGAAGAGTGGGGTGAGATGAGCCTGCACATGAGCCCTGAACAGTTCCGGGACTACGGCCATCAGGTCATCGACTGGATCGCCGATTACTACGGCCGGATCGAGTCGTTCCCGGTGCTGTCGCCGGCCACACCGGGTCAGCTGCGGGCGTCCCTGCCCGCCGAACCGCCGGCCGTCGGCGAGGGCTTCGAGCCGCTGCTGGCCGATCTGGACCGGGTGATCCTGCCCGGCATCACCCACTGGCAGCACCCGTCGTTCTTCGCCTTCTTCCCGGCCAGCGCCAGCGGGCCGGCCATCCTCGGTGACCTGCTCGCCTCCGGCCTCGGCGTGCAAGGCATGCTCTGGGCCACCTCGCCGGCCGCCACCGAGCTGGAAACCCACATGCTCGACTGGCTGAACCAGTTGCTGGACCTGCCGGCAGCGTTCCGGTCGACGGCCAGCGGTGGCGGGGTCATCCAACACTCGGCCTCCGACGCCGCCCTGGTCGCGCTGGTCGCGGCGCTGCACCGGGTGAGCGGTGGGGCGACCGAGACCGGCGGCGTGCCGGCCGGCCAGTACACCGTCTACACCTCTGCCCAAACCCACTCGTCGGTGGAGAAGGCCTGTCGGATCGCCGGAATCGGTTCGGCGGCGCTGCGCAAGCTGGATGTCGACCCGACCACCCAGGCCGCCCGACCGGACCAGCTGGCCGAGCTGCTGGCCGCCGACGTGGCTGCCGGCCGTACCCCGGCGCTGGTGGTGGCCTCGGTCGGCACCACCGGTACCGGCGCGATCGATCCGGTGGCCGAGTTCGCCGAACTCGCCCACCGGCACGGCGCCTGGCTGCACGTCGACGCGGCGTGGGCCGGCGTGGCCGCGGTCTGCCCGGAACTGCGCTGGATCAACGACGGTGTCCAGGATGCCGATTCCTACTGCACGAACCCGCACAAGTGGCTGCTGACCAACTTCGACTGCACCGCGTTCTGGGTGGCCGACCGCGCCGCCTTGATCGACGCGCTGTCGATCCTGCCGGAGTACCTGCGCAACGCGGCCACCGAGTCCGGCGAGGTGTTCGACTACCGGGACTGGCAGGTGCCGCTCGGCCGCCGGTTCCGCGCGTTGAAGCTGTGGGCGGTGCTGCGCTGGTACGGCGCCGAGGGGTTGCAGGCGCACATCCGCAAGCACGTCGAACTGGCCGCGGAGTTCGCGTCCTGGGTGGCCGCCGACGAGCGCTTCGAACTGCTCGCCCCGCACCCGCTGGCCCTCGTCACCTTCGCGCTGGGCGAAGGCGACGAGGCCACCCGGCAGTTACTGCAGGCGGTGAACTCCTCCGGCGAGGCCTACCTGACCCACACCGTGGTGAACGGCCGGTACGCGATCCGGCTGGCGATCGGCTCGGTGCTGACCGAGCGCCGGCACGTCGAAGCGCTCTGGCGGCTGCTGGGCGAACTGGCGGAGCCGCGCCAGGGTGCGCCTCGGTAGCTCGGTTGTTCGCGTTCTCCTTTGCCGGATAGGACGAGACCCCAGCGCGATCAGTCCGTCCACAACCTAAGCGTTCGCCGCCTGCACGTCGTACGGGGTCACCGAGATGCGGTCGCCGTACCGGGCGCGCAAGGCGGCCCGGTAGCCGGGCGTGTAATGGACCAAGTCGATGCCGGCCGGCTGGCGTGCACCGATCACGGTCACCGGGTTCGAATGCGACAGCGTCGCGTAGACGATGCCGGCGACCGCGACCAGGAACACCAGCGCGCCGGCGATGCCGGCCGAACGTCGTATCTGCAATGCCATTCCTGACCCCGCGGGGAAACGGCTGACGATGCAGGCCAATATGGCATCGGCGAAGGCGGAACGGCAGCGGCGATACCGTTCCGAGGCCGCCCGTTGCCCGGATCGAGGTTGCTCGGTGACCGAATCGAATCCCAACCGGCGCGTGTCATGCTCCGGCGTCGCCAGAGCGACGGCCGGGCATGACCCGGAACAGCCGAACCGAATCAGCAGTTGGGCAGCCGGATCATGCCTTCCTGGGTCACGCTGGCCACCAATCGGCCGTCCCGGGCGAAGAACCGGCCGGTGGCCAGCCCGCGACCGCCCGAGGCGGACGGCGAGGAGGACTCGTAGAGGAACCAGTCGTCGGCCCGGAACTGCCGGTGGAACCACATCGCGTGGTCCAGCGAGGCCATGCTGATCGGATCCAGCCGCGCCGCCATGCCGTGGTGGATCAGCACCGAGTCGAGCAGGTTCAGGTCCGAGGCGAAGGTGAGCACGCACACGTGCAACGTCGGGTCGTCCGGCAGCACCCCGTCGGCCTTCATCCAGATCCGGTGCGGTTGGTTCTCCCGCGGTCCCAGCCCACGCTGCACCCACGGCGGGTCGTCGACGTAACGGATATCGAAGGCCTGCGGGATTCGGGCCAGGTAGTCGGCCAGCTCCGGATAGCCCACCAGCCGTTCGGCGAAGGTCGGCAGGTCGTGCGGGTCGGGCACCGCCGGCATCGCCCGCTGATGGTCGATGCCGCCCTGCTCCAACTGGAACGAGGCGGACAGCGTGAAGATCGGATTGCCGTGCTGGACCGCGGTCACCCGGCGCACCGAGAACGACCGGCCATCCCGGATCCGCTCGACCAGGTAGACGATCGGCACCGACGGGTCGCCCGGCCGGATGAAGTAGGAGTGCAGCGAGTGCACGGTGCGGTCGGCTGCCACCGTCCGGGTCGCCGCCACCAGCGCCTGGCCGGCCACCTGGCCGCCGAACACCCGCTGCAGGGAGACGGCCGGGCTCACCCCGCGGAAGATGTTCTCCTCGATCCGTTCCAGATCGAGCAGGCTGACCAAGCCATCCACCACGACCTGGCCGGTCAGCAGTGGAAAAGCTGCTTCAGACGGTGCCTCAGCGGTCACGTCGCAGGATGTCTCCGATGTGGTGGACCCGGACGGTGTTCGTGGTGCCCGGGGTGGACGGTGGCGTCCCCGCCACGATAACCACCAGGTCGTCCGGCCGGCAGACCCGCTGGGCCAGCAGCGCCGAGTCGACCTGCCGCACCATCTCGTCGGTGGTCTGCACCGTCCACACCCGGTGCGCCTGCACCCCCCAGGACAATGCCAACTGGCGCTGCACGGTCTCCTCCGGGGTGAAGGCCAGCACCTTGGCATCCGCGTGCAGCCGGGCCAGCCGGCGGGCGGTATCGCCGCTCTGGGTGAACGCGACCAGCGCGGTGGCGCCCAGCGCGTCGGCCATGTCCTTGGCCGCCTTGGAGATCACCCCGCCGGTGGTACGCGGCGGGTGCAGCAGCAAGGGCAGCTTCACCCCCGCCTGCTCGACCGCGCTGATGATCCGCGACATGGTGGCCACGGCCTGCACCGGGTAGGCCCCCACGCTGGTCTCACCGGACAGCATCACCGCGTCCGCCCCGTCCAGCACCGCGTTGGCCACATCCGAGGCCTCGGCGCGGGTGGGCCGGGAATGGCTGATCATCGACTCCAGCATCTGGGTGGCCACGATCACCGGCTTGGCGTTGTCCCGGCAGACCGCGATGGCGTTCTTCTGCACCATCGGCACCTGCTCCAACGGCAGCTCGACGCCCAGGTCACCGCGGGCCACCATCACCCCGTCGAAGGCCAGCGCGATCTCGAGCAGCCGTTCGACCGCCTCCGGCTTCTCGATCTTGGCGATCACCGGTCGGTGGATGCCCACCCGGTCCATCACCGCGTGAGCCAGCTTCACGTCGTCCGGCGACCGGACGAACGACATCGCGATCCAGTCCACGCCGAGCCGCAGCGCGAACTCCAGGTCGTCGATGTCCTTCTCGCTCAACGCCGGCACGCTGACCGAGACACCGGGCAGCGACAGGCCCTTGTTGTTGCTGACCACGCCGCCTTCGCTGATGTCGCAGACCACGTCGGTGCCGTTCTCGACGGTCACCACCACCAGCGCCACGTTCCCGTCGTCGACCAGCAGCCGGTCACCCGGCTTGACGTCGTCGGCGAGCTCCTTGTAGGTGGTGGAAACCCGGTCGTGGCTCCCCTCGACGTCGTCCACCGTGATCCGGATCCGCTCGCCGGTCGCCCACATCACCGGCCCGTCGGCGAACCGGCCGAGCCGGATCTTGGGCCCCTGCAGGTCGGCCAGCGTGGCCACGTTCCGACCCGCCGCCTCGGCCGCCTCCCGGACGCCGTGATAACGAGCGGCGTGGTCGGAGTGCTCACCGTGGCTGAAGTTCAGCCGGGCGACGTCCATGCCGGCCTCGACCAGCGCACGCAGCCGTTCCGGCGGATCGGTGGCCGGGCCGAGAGTGCAGACGATCTTCGCGCGACGGGTCATATCAGCCAACCTTAAACGTTCTCATTCAGCAGCCACAGGCCTCGCCTGCCGGTTGACCGGTCGAATCTCGCCGGAAGTGGCGAGATCTGGTGGCCAGCCGACCAAATCTCTCCACTCTTCGGCAGCGACAGCGGCAGGAGTAGCGGTCATCACCCCGCCGCCGCGGCCATCACCGCGGCGTCCACGTCGCGGCCCTCGGCCCGCGCGCGCCGAGTCGCCTCCAGCACCCGCCGGTAGTCGCGCGGCATCACCAGCGAGAACCGTGCCAGCGCCGCCGGCCAGTCGGCGAGCAACCCGGCTGCCACCGCGGATCCGGTGAGCTCGGCGTGCCGGCGCAGGATCGGCAGCAGTGCCTCGGCATGCTCGCCGGCGACCGGCTCGATATCGACCAGTTCTGGATTGACCAGCCGGGAGTCCAGATCCAGCACGAAGCCCACCCCGCCGGACATGCCGGCGGCCAGGTTGCGGCCGGTCCGTCCCAGGATCACCGCCACCCCGCCGGTCATGTACTCCAACGCGTGGTCACCCACCCCCTCGGCGACCGCGGTGGCACCGGAGTTGCGCACGCAGAACCGCTCCCCCACCACCCCGCGCAGGTACAGCTCGCCGGAGGTGGCCCCGTAGCCGATCACGTTGCCGGCGATCACGTTGTGCTCGGCGACCAGGGCCGCCCGCTCGTCCGGCCGGATCGCCAGTACCCCGCCGGACAGGCCCTTTCCGACGTAGTCGTTGGCGTCGCCGAACAGCCGGATCAGGATGCCGGCCGGCAGGAACGCGCCGACCGACTGGCCGGCCGAGCCGCGCAGCGTGATGTCGATGGTGCCGCGGGGCAGGCCGGCCGCCCCGTACCGACGGGTGACCAGCGAGCCGAGCATGGTGCCGACCGTCCGGTTGACGTTGCGTACCGGCAGTTCCAGGTGCACCGGACGGGAGTCCAGCAGCGCGCCCTCGCACAGCTGGATCAGGGTGTTGTCCAGCGCCGACTCCAGGCCGTGCTCCTGGTCGATCCGCCGGTATCGGTCGGTGCCCGACGCCGGTTCGGGCATCCGCAGCAGCGGGGCCAGATCCAGGCCGTCCGCCTTCCAGTGCTCGGCCGCCCGGCGGGTGTTCAGGAACTCGGTGTGCCCGATCGCCTCGGCCAGACTGCGAAAGCCCAGCTCGGCGAGCAGCTCGCGTACCTGCTCGGCGATGAACTCGAAGAAGGTCACCACGAACTCCGGCTTGCCGGTGAACCGCTCGCGCAGCACCGGGTTCTGGGTGGCGACCCCGACCGGGCAGGTGTCCAGGTGGCAGACCCGCATCATGATGCAGCCGGAGACCACCAGCGGCGCGGTAGCGAAGCCGAACTCCTCGGCACCGAGCAGTGCCGCGACCAGCACGTCCCGGCCGGTCTTCATGGAGCCGTCCACCTGAACCACGATCCGGTCGCGCAGCCCGTTCAGCAGCAGGGTCTGCTGGGTCTCGGCCAGTCCCAGTTCCCACGGCATGCCGGCGTGCTTGAGCGAGGTGAGCGGCGCGGCGCCGGTGCCGCCGTCGTGGCCGGAGATCAGCACCACGTCGGCGTGTGCCTTGGCCACCCCGGCCGCCACCGTGCCGACGCCGGACTCGGCCACCAGCTTCACGTGCACCCGGGCCGCGGAGTTGGCGTTCTTCAGGTCGTGGATCAGCTGGGCCAGATCCTCGATCGAGTAGATGTCATGGTGCGGCGGCGGCGAGATCAGGCCCACCCCGGGCGTGGAATGCCGGGTACGGGCGATCCACGGGTAGACCTTGTAGCCGGGCAGCTGGCCGCCCTCACCCGGCTTGGCACCCTGGGAGATCTTGATCTGCAGGTCGTCGGCGTTGACCAGGTAGTGGCTGGTGACACCGAATCGCCCCGAGGCCACCTGCTTGATCGCCGACCGGCGCAGGTCACCGTTCGGGTCCGGGGTGTAGCGGTCGGCGTCCTCGCCGCCCTCGCCGGAGTTGGACTTGCCACCGATCCGGTTCATCGCGATGGCCAGCGTCTGGTGCGCCTCGGCCGAGATCGAGCCGTAGGACATCGCGCCGGTGGCGAACCGTTTGACGATCTCGGCGACCGGCTCCACCTGCTCGATCGGCACCGGCGGCCGCAGCCCGGTCCGGAACTCGAACAGCCCGCGCAGCGTGGCACCCTCCCGGCTGAGCCGGTCCACCTCGCGGGTGTACTCCCCGAAGATGTCGTACCGCCTGGATCGGGTCGCGTGCTGCAGCTTGAAGACGGTGTCCGGGTTGAACAGGTGCAGCTCACCCTCGCGCCGCCAGCCGTACTCGCCGCCGACCTCCAGCCGCCGGTGCGCGCGGCTGGCCGGATTGGCGCCGAAGGCCTGCTCGTGCCGGGCCAGCACCTCGGCGGCGAGGGTTTCCAGCCCGATCCCACCGAAGCTGGACCGGGTGCCGAGGAAGTAGCGCTCCACCAGTTCCTCGGACAGCCCGAACGCCTGGAAGACCTGCGCGCCGGTGTAGGAGGCGACGGTGGAGATGCCCATCTTGGACATCACCTTCAGCACGCCCTTGCTCAGCGCCTTGATGTACTTCGTGATCGCCGTCTTCGAGTCGGTGCCGGCCAGCACACCGCGCTCGATCAGGTCGTCGATCGTCTCGAAAGCCAGGTACGGGTTCACCGCCGCCGCCCCGTAGCCGATCAGCAGCGCGATGTGGTGCACCTCGCGGGCCTCGCCGGTCTCCACCACCAGGCCGGCCTTGGTCCGCTGACCGGTCCGCACCAGGTGCCGGTGCACCGCCGCGGTCAGCAGCAGCGACGGGATCGGCGCGTGGTCGGCGTCGCAGTCCCGGTCGGACAGGATCAGGATCCGGGCACCGGCGGCCACCGCCGCCGAGCACTCGTCGGCCACCCGCAGCAGCGCCGCGGCCAGCGCCGGGCCGCCGCCGTGCACCCGGTACCGCCCGTCGATCAGCGCGCACTGGAAGCCTGGCAGGTCACCGTCGGCGTTGACGTGCCAGATCTTGGCCAGGTCGTCGTTGTCGATCACCGGGTTCGGCAGCACGATCTGTCGACAGGACGCCGGCGACGGCGCGAGCAGGTTCTGCTCGGGCCCGATGGTGCCGGCCAGCGAGGTGACCAGCTCCTCCCGGATCGCGTCCAGCGGCGGGTTGGTGACCTGCGCGAAAAGCTCGGCGAAGTAGTCGAACAGCAGTCGCGGACGCCTGCTCAGCACGGCCAGCGGGGTGTCGGTGCCCATCGAGCCGAGCGGCTCGGCGCCGGCTTGTGCCATGGGCTGCAGGATGATCCGCAGCTCCTCCTCGGTGTAGCCGAACAGCTGCTGCCGGCGCAGCACCGACTCGTGGGTGTGCACGACGTGCTCCCGGTCGGGCAGTGAATCCAGGTGCAGCAGCCCGGCGTGCAGCCAGTCGCCGTACGGCTGCTCGGCAGCCAGCTCGGACTTGATCTCCTCATCGTCGCGAATCCGGCCCGCCGCGGTGTCCACCAGGAACATCCGGCCCGGCTGCAGCCGGCCCTTGGCGACCACCTTCGCCGGGTCGATGTCGATCACGCCGGTCTCGCTGGCCAGGATCACCAGATCATCGGCGGTGCGCCACCAACGGCCGGGCCGCAGGCCGTTGCGGTCCAGCACCGCACCGATCACGGTGCCGTCGGTGAAGGTGATGCAGGCCGGCCCGTCCCACGGCTCCATCAAGGTTGAGTGGAAGGCGTAGAAGTCGCGCAGGGCGGAATTTACCGCAGCGTCACTGTCGGGTCGCAAGCCCGCCGAGCCGGCGTTCTCCCAGGCCTCCGGGATCATCATCAGCACCGCGTGCGGCAGGCTGCGCCCGCCCAGGTGCAGCAGCTCCAGCACCTCGTCGAAGGACGCCGAGTCGGACGCACCCGGGGTGCAGACCGGGAACAGCCGGTCCAGTTCCCGTCCCTGGGGTGCCAGCAGGTCCGAGGCGAGCATGGCCTGCCGGCTGTACATCCAGTTCCGGTTGCCGCCGATCGTGTTGATCTCGCCGTTGTGCGCGATCAGCCGGAACGGCTGGGCCAGCGGCCAGGACGGGAACGTATTGGTGGAGAACCGACTGTGCACCAGCGCGATCGAGGTGGCGAAGCGCTCGTCGGACAGGTCCGGGAAGAAACTCGCCAGCTGGGCGGTGGTGAGCATGCCCTTGTAGACCAGGGTGCGGGCCGACAGCGACGGAAAGTACAGCTCGTCGCCGGCCGCCGCGGCCTGTCGCTCGGCGATCTTGCGCAGCGCGTAGGCGCGCCGGTCCAGTTCGAGGCCTTCCACCTCGGGCTCGGTCGCGGCGACGAACAGCTGGCTGAAGGCGGGCATGACTCCGCGCGCGGTCGGGCCGACGCCGGTGTCATCGATGGGCACCTGGCGCCAGCCGAGCACCCGCAGGCCCTCGGCCGCCGCGATGTCGGCGACCAGTTCCCGCATTCGCTGCCGGGCCTCGGGTTCGACCGGCAGGAACGCGATGCCGGTGGCATAGCTGCCGGCCGGCGGCAGCTCGAAGCCGGCGACCGCCCGGAGGAACGCGTCCGGGATGGCCACCGTCAACCCGGAGCCATCGCCGCTGGACGGTTCGGCGCCGGCTGCGCCCCGATGGTCCATGTTGTGCAGGGCGGTCAGGGCGTCGCGGACCAGCTGGTGACTGGGCCGTCCGTGCAGGTCGGCGAGGAACGCCACACCGCAGGAGTCGGACTCCCGCGCGGGGTCGTACAGGCCCTGTTTGGCCGGTATGGCGGAGAATGGCACCGTAATTTCAGGCATGCAAGCTCCCCTTCACACCCGGGGGGCTGGTGCAGGCACCTGCCCGTTGCCGTCTGACTGCCAACCGCCGTCGGCGGTGCTGGCGTTTACGAGCGGGACAGCGTCGGCCTGCGCACGTTTCCTGATCAGGTTAGCCGGTGGTCATGCCGGCGGCGAGCGGTGGTTCCCGGCCGGCCTGGCCGCGCGTAGGTGACGCCGGCGTGTCCGGGGGCCAGCGGCGGTGCGCACGCCGCCGATTCTTGGCAGAGTAGGCAACCATGAGCGACGCCGACCGAGCCGAGGAGGACGCCGACCGAGCCGAGGAGGACGCCGACCGAGCCGAGGAGGACGCCGACCGAGCCGAGGAGGACGCCGACCGGGCCGAGAAGGACGCCGACCGGGCCGAGAAGTTCGTGGCGGCAGTCCGAGCCGGCCAGGTCGACGCCGTCCGGGCGATGCTCGACACCGATGCGGGGCTGCTGGAACTGACCGGCCCGGACGGTGAGACGGTGGCGTTGACCGCGCTGTATGCCGGTCATCACCAACTCGCCGACGAGCTGGCGGCCCGGGCCGGCGAGCTGTCGGTTTTCGAGGCGGCGGCCTTCGACGAAACCGAGCGACTGGCCGAGTTGATCCGCGGTGATGCCGGGCTGGCCACCGCCTGGAGCGCGGACGGCTGGCAGCCGCTGCACCTGGCCGCCTACTTCGGCCGGACCGAGGCGGCCCGGTTGCTGCTGGACGCCGACGCACCGGTCGCCGAAGCGTCCCGCAACGCGCTGGCCGTGCATCCGCTGCATGCCGCCACCGCCGGCAGGCATGCGGAGCTGGTGTGGCTGCTGATCGCCTCCGACGCGCCGGTCGACGTTCGCCAACGGGGTGGCTGGACTCCGCTGCACGCCGCGGTCGCGAACGCCGATCTCGAGTCGATCCGGGCGCTGCGCGCGGTGGGCGCCGATCCGGCCGCGGTCACCGACGACGGCCGGACGCCGGCCGACATGACGACCGACCCCGCCGTGCTCGCGGCGCTACGTGGCTAGGGCGGTGCGCGACTAGGTGCCTGGCTAGGGTGTGTCCCTAGCGATCTTTCGATTGCGGAGAGTTTTCCACCGGTGAGGTGGATGATTCGCCGGGATCGGCGGGCATGGCTATCGCGCCGTTCGAGGTCGGGGCGCCGTCCGAATCGGTGGGCGGCATGCCGTCGAGGGCACTGCTGCGCGGCTTGCCGCGCTGGCGGAGGAACGCCGCCAGCGCGGCCACGAACACCAGGATCGACACCCAGCTGTTCACCCGCATGCCCAGCACGTGGTTGGCAGTGTCGCTACGCAGCGCCTCGACCCAGAACCGGCCGGCGGTGTAGCCCAGCACGTACAGCAGAAAGACCTGGCCACGGGCCAGCCGGAAGCGCCGATCGGCCCAGATCAGCACGACCGCGAGCAGCGCGTCCCAGATCAGCTCGTACAGGAAGGTCGGTTGGAAGTAGCCGATCACCGCGCCGGCCTTGCCGCTGACCACGTCGAGCTGGTGGATCTCCAGCTTCCAGGGCAGCGAGGTGGGCCTGCCGTACAGCTCGTTGTTGAACCAGTTGCCGAGCCGGCCGATGGCCTGCGCGAGCACGGTGCCGGGCGCGGCCGCGTCGGCGAAGGCCACGAAGTTCATCCGATGCCGCCGGCAGCCGATGTAGGCGCCCAATGCGCCGAGCGTGATGGCTCCCCAGATGCCCAGACCGCCGTCCCAGATCTTGAGCGCGTCGATCGGATGCTTGCCGGCCTTGAAGTACAGCTCGGGATCGGTGAGGACGTGATAGATCCGGCCGCCGAGGATGCCGAACAGGATCGCCCAGCCGGCCACGTCACCGACGTCGGACGGCCGTCCGCCGCGGGCCTGCCAGCGACGGTCGGTGAGCCAGAGGCAGGCCAGGATGCCGGCCACGATGCACAGCGCGTAGAGGTGGATCGGGAACGGACCGATCCGGATCACGCTGACCGTTGGGCTCGGGATGGCCGCATCGAGGCTCTGCACGTACACACGGTAGTTGACCGTCCAGACCGACCGGCACGCCGCTGAAGTAACGTGGCGGCATGGCGGTACGGACAACTCAAGCTTTGGTGGTCACCGAACCGGGCGGGCTGGACGTCCTGCGGTTGCAGGAGCAGGAGGTAGCCGAGCCCGGCGCCGGACAGCTCCTGGTGCGGCTGGACGCGGCCGGGGTGAACTTCGTCGACACCTATCAACGCGCGGGCATCTATCCGATGTCGACGCCGTACGTGATGGGCAACGAGGGCGCCGGCACGGTGGAGGCGGTCGGACCGGGCGTGACCGACACCGCCGTGGGCGATCGGGTCGCCTGGTCGCAGACGCTGGGCAGCGCGGCCGGCCTGGTGCTGATCCCCGAATCGGACACCGTGCCGGTGCCGGACGGGGTGCCCACCGACCTGGCGGCGGGGGTGTTGCTGCAGGGCATGACGGCGCATTACCTGGTGAACTCGACCTATCCGGTGGTGGCCGGTGACACGGTGCTGGTGCATGCGGCGGCTGGCGGGGTCGGGCAGTTGCTGGTTCAGCTGGCCAAGGCGAAGGGTGCCCGGGTGATCGGCACCGCCTCGACCGAGGCCAAGGCGGACAAGGCCCGCTCGCTCGGTGCGGACGAGATCATCGACTACACCACGGTGTCCGACGTCGCGGCCGCCGTCCGGGATTTGACCGACGGGCAGGGCGTGGCGGTCGTCTATGACGGGGTCGGCAAGGACACCTTCGACGGCTCGCTCGGCTCGCTGCGTCCGCGCGGACTGCTTGCGCTGTTCGGCGGGGCCAGCGGCCAGGTGCCACCGTTCGACCTGCAGCGGCTGAACTCCGGCGGCTCGCTGTTCGTCACCCGCCCGACGTTGAAGCACTACATCCTGACCCGGGACGAACTGCTCTGGCGCGGCGGCGAGGTGCTGTCGGCGGTGGCCTCCGGCGCGTTGCAGGTGGAGATCGGCGGACGGTATCCGTTCAGCGAGGCACGCCGGGCTTATGAGGACCTGACCGGACGCAAGACCACCGGCAAGCTGCTGCTGCTTCCGTAGCTCGGCTATCGCGTCGTCCATGGCAGGCCGGCCTCCTTACCTTCGACCATGACTATTACGTTCAGACAGCCCCGAACTCCCGACGCAGCACCGCGAGCACCTCGCCGAAGGTTTCTTTGATGTTGCCGGCGGAGTAACGGATCTGGTGGATGCCTTGGAGGTTGGAATAGTCAGACGTTCCGTCCTCGAGGAGGACGATCGCTCGGGCGAAACCTAAAGCTCCTTGGAAGAGACCGGTCTCATGTACGACATTCTGGCGCGCGCGCATGTCCCCTTCAGCGGTCTCGTCCTCGGCCGTCATGACAAGGACGGCGAACGAAGAGGCTCTCACCATCTCCTGCAGGATGTCGCGAATCGTGTGACCCGCACGCGCGCCCGTCTCGTACGCTTCGATATCGTGACCATGCAGGTCGTGCAGGTGATCCTTGAGATCTCGCCATTGCGCACTTCGGCCATGACCGATGAAGATTCGCGGCTTCGGCACGGGTTGAGGCGGCGGGGCGGGCAGCTTGAACTCGGCTGCTCGTCGCTCGAACACCGCGCTGACGCGCACCACCATGGACCGTTCCGGCGATTCGATAGCAACCGTGGTTCTGGTGCCTATCTCATCCACCCGCAGGTGGCGCATTGTCCCGCGACCCCATAAGCTCAGTTCTGCCGAGGTATGCGGTTTTCGGTGCTCGGCGAAGAACTCGTCCATGGCGTCAAAGGACCAAGTCTCGTTCTGGATCGAAACAGATATGGTGCCGATCCTGGGGTTGACCGGCCGATCCTCGTCTGGGAGTTCGGCCTCGAATGCCGCGACCGCCCCTTCGAATACGTCCGTGCCGAACCTGGTGTTCTGATAGACAACCTTCTTCTGCATGAGTGCATCATGCCGGAGGGATATGACAAAACCTCACGCCATGCTGAGCCACAGCTTGTGCTGCGCTGAGGTAATCCCGTTATACCTTAGTTCTCAAGCCTTTATCAGCTTGCTAAGCAGTTTTTGTCGTACCCCTTCACTAGCTTCGTCGGTATGGATGAGGTGCTGGCCGAGCGGGTGGCGGCGGTGGCTGCCGCGGTCGACGCGCTGCTCGGCCATGACCTGTCCTCGGCCGGCGACGAGGCGGTGCTGGCGGCTGCTAGGCAGGTGGAGGCGGCGCGGCGACGGCTGGAAACCTTCGACCTGCCGCTTGTCGTCGAACTGGATCGCCGATCGGTGGTGGGCCGTGAGTTGGCACGGTCGGTGTCGGCCTTCCTGTCCGGGCTGGTGAACGTCTCGCCAGGCGAGGCCCGGCAGCGAGTCCAACATGCTCGCGCCCTTGGCAGGCGGCAGGCGATCTCCGGTGAGGTGCTGCCGCCGCTGCGACCCACGCTGGCCGAGGCGCGACGGTCCGGCACCGTCAACGAGGAGCACGTCCAGGTGGTGCTGCGCACATTGCACCGGCTGCCGTCGACCACGCCGACACCGGTGGTCGACGAGGCGGAGGCGTTCCTGACCGGCTGGGCCACCGAGGTGGATCCCGCCGCGCTGCGCCCGATCGCTGCCAGATTGCTGGCCACCCTCGATCCCGACGGCCGACTGACCGACCCAGCCGATCATCATCGGCGCCGCTACCTCCATCTCACCCCGCTCGGTGACGGCATGCATCGACTGGTCGGCGACCTCGATCCGGCCGCGGCCGCGCTGGCCAGCTCCGTGCTGAACGCCCTGTCCGCACCGCAACCCACCGACTCCGGCGGCCCGGACGAGCGGACTGCCGCCCAGCGTCGCCATGACGCTCTTGCCACGGTGTTCAAGCAAGCCCTGAGAGCTGGTGAACTCCCCCAGTCCGGCGGTATCCCGGCGACCGTGCTGATCACGTTGACGGCAGATCAGCTCGGTTCCGGCTGCGGATTGGCCGAGACCAGCACCGGTCAGCAACTGCCGGTGGCCGGTGCGCTCCGACTTGCGGATCAGGCCGAGCTGGCAGTACTGCTCACCGATGCCACCGGGCGGCCGCTCGACTTGTACCGCAACCGCCGACTCGCCTCACCCAGTCAAACTTTGGCGTTGATCGCGCGTGACAAGGGCTGCACTTTCCCGGGCTGCACCATGCCGCCGGAGTGGACCGAGAAGCACCACATCCGAGCCTGGAAGGACGGTGGCCAGACGAACCTTGAGAACCTCTGCCTCATCTGCGACTACCACCACGACCATCACCTCCAGCAGGGGTGGACGATCACCATGCGCAACGGCCAACCGCACTATCGTCCACCGAAGTGGAAGGACCCCGAGCAGAAGCCGATGCGCAACCACCACTTTCACCCGCCCGAGTAGCTGAGCTGCACATCCGCAGCCCCGTCAGGGAGTTCCAGTACGCGATAGGTTGCCGCCATGACGTTGAAGGACGACCTCATCGCGGCCGTCGAGGCCGGCACCGTTCTTGACCTCGCGGGTCCCGGCCGGCCCGACCGTGCGGAGATGGACGGCTGGGGGTCGGAGCGAACCATCGAGGCGAGCGTTATCCGCGATGTGCTGCTCGGTCGCGCTACGCCGAAGGCCGACCCGCATGGTGTCCGGCTACGAGGGTTGCGGATCAGTGGTTCACTCGACCTCTACAACGTTAGGAGCGATCTGGATCTGCGGCTCTCTAACTGCCTGATCGAAGACGGCGTCATCTTGCGCCACGCACGCCTCCGGATGGTCGGGTTCGCCGACTGCGTTCTCTCGTCCGGCAACGCTGGGACTTGCCTTGATGGACAGCAGCTTGCGGCAGGCGCTCTGTACCTCGCGAATTCGACCTTCAACGCGAGTGACGCAGATAGCGCGATTGACCTTCGAAGAGCACAGATCAGGGGTTCACTGAATCTCTCCGGGGCGCAGCTGAACGGTCACGACCCCGACGGCGACAGCCTGATCGGAGACGGACTCACCGTCGACGGCAACATGTTCGCCCGCACTAGCGGTACGTCGGCATTCACCGCTACTGGCGCCATCCGGATGCCTGGGGCGCACATCGGCGGTCAACTAAGCCTGTCTGGCGTGCGACTGAACGGTCACGACACCAATGGCAACAGCCTGATCGGAGACGGACTGACCGTCGACGGTGACATGTTCCTCGGCGCCGACAGTGAGTCGGCCTTCGTCACTGTGGGTGCGATCCGGCTGGCCCGCGCACATATCCACGGTCAACTCGGCTTCTCCACGGTCCAGCTGGGTGGTCATGACACTCACGGAAACAGCTTGATCGGAGACGGACTCACCGTCGACGGCGACCTGATCCTTGGCACCGGCAGCGAGTCGGCCCTCACTGCCGCCGGAGCCATTCGACTACAGGCAGCGCATGTCCACGGTCAGTTGGCCCTAACCGCGGTCCGAGTGAACGGCCATGACGCCAATAGCAACAGCCTGATCGGAGACGGACTCACCGTCGACGGCGACATGTTCCTTGGCATCGGCGGTCAGTCTTCCTTCACCACCACCGGCGCTATCCGATTGCCCGGAGCGCATATCCACGGCCAACTGGACCTCTCCGCGGTTCAGCTGAACGGTCACGACAACGATGGCGACAGCCTGATCGGTCATGGACTAACCGTTGACGGCGATATGTTCCTCGGCACTGGCAACGGCTCGGCTTTCAGCACCGCCGGTGCTATCCGGCTGCAAGGCGCACATGTCCACGGCCAACTGGCCCTTTCCGCAGTCCAGCTGAAAGGCCACGACACCAACGGCAACAGCTTGATCGGAGACGGACTCAACGTTGACGGCGATGTGCTCCTCGGCACCGGCGGTCAGTCTTCCTTCACCACCACCGGCGCCATCCGACTACCCGGAGCGCATATCCACGGTCAACTTGGCTTCTTCGCGGTCCAGCTGAAAGGCCACGACACCAACGGCAACAGCCTGATCGGTTTTGGACTCAACGTTGACGGCGATATGTTTCTCGGCACCGGCGGTCAGTCTTCCTTCACCACCACCGGCGCCATCCGACTGCCTCGGTCGCACATCCTCGGTCAATTATCGATTCCACTGTCATCACTGGGGAACGCTCGTGCCGCAGCAAGGATATCGCTGGCTGGAGCCTCAATCGGTGAGCTAGCGCTTGATCTAGCAGAACCTGTGGATCCGGACGTCCACGTGGATCTACAGGACGCAACCTACGCGGGCTTGTCCCGGCTCGACAATCTCGATCAGTGGTTGAACCTGCTGTCTCGGCATACGGTGACCTACACCCCTCAGGCATATCAACAGTTGGCCACCGTGCATCGTGCGGCGGGGCATGAGCGCGATGCACGACGGATTCTGATCGCGCAGCAAGACGATCGTCGGCGGCGAGTGGTGCGACCGGGCGAGGGAGCAAGGCGCCGGACCCGTTTCAGGTTCTGGGCACGCCGTACTGGCCTGTGGTTCCAGAAGATAACCATCGGCTATGGCTACCGCACCTGGCCAGCCTTTGTAGGGGTGCTCGTGCTGGCCGCGATCGGCGCCGGTCTTGGCATCGCGGCCGGACACACCCACGCCGGCACCACGAAACAGTTCGCGGCCTACCGTCCGGCCTCGGAGCTTCGGAAGGTCGACCAGAACTGCAGCACCGTTGAACAGGCGGCCCTCGGTGTGCGAGTGCCGTTCCTGTCCAACCTCGGTGCCGGAGATTGCGTTCTGAACACAACCTCGGTCGCCGGCGAAATCTACTCGGCGGCGATCTGGACGGATCAGGTCCTTGCCTGGGCTGCGGCGACCCTCGCCGTAGCCGGCTACACCGGACTCGTGCGGCGGACCTGACAATCCGCAGGCGTACTCGGAACGACAGCCCTACCGGCGGACGCCGGTGGCGAGCTCGGCCGCGAGCTTGCCGACGGCGTTCACCCCGGCTGCATCGGGCGAATCGAGCATCGGCCGGACGAAGGCCGAGCCGACGATCACCCCGTCGGCAAAGGCAGCGACCTCGGCGGCCTGATCGGCGTTGGACACACCCAGCCCGACACACACCGCGATCGACGGAGCGAGCGCGCGTACTCGGCCGACCAGCGTGGTGGCCGTGTCGCTGACCGCCGAACGGACACCGGTCACCCCCATGGTCGATGCCGCGTAGACGAAGCCACGGGAGGCCGCCGTGGTCGAGAGGATCCGCTCATCGCTGGAGGACGGTGCCACCAGGAACACCCGGTCCAGGTCGTGCTCACCGGCCGCCGCCAACCAGTCACCGGCCTCCTCGGGAATCAGGTCCGGCGTGATCGCACCCGCCCCGCCAGCCTCGGAAAGGTCCGCCGCGAATCGCGAGACCCCATATCGGGAAACCGGATTCCAGTACGACATGATCACCGCGGCGGCACCGGCCGCGGTCACCGCGGCCACCGCGGCCAGCGCGTCGGTCATCCGCACCCCGGCCCGTACCGCCGGATCGACCGCGGCTTGGATGGTCGGCCCGTCCATCCCCGGATCGGAGTACGGCACCCCGACCTCGATCACGTCGCAACCACCGGCCACCATCGCGCGCATCGCCTCGATCGAAGTCGGCACATCGGGATAACCGACGGGCAGGTAGCCGATCAGCGCGGCCCGGTTCTCCGCCGCGCACTGTCCCAGCACGGACGCCAGCACGCTCATGCCACGCTCCGCCACGGCGAACTCACGCCCGCGACACCTCTTCGTGAATGGCCTCCTCCGACACCACACCGAAGTACTTCGACGCGGTCTCGACATCCTTGTCGCCACGTCCGGACAGGTTCACCAGAATGATCCCGTCCGGCCCCAGTTCACGCCCCAACTGCAGGGCACCGGCCAGCGCGTGCGCGCTCTCGATCGCGGGGATGATGCCCTCGGTCCGGCACAGCAGCGCGAAGGCGTCCATCGCCTCGGCGTCGGTGATCGGCCGGTACTCGGCCCGGCCGGTGTCGTGCAGCCAGGCATGTTCCGGTCCGACCCCGGGATAGTCCAACCCGGCCGAGATCGAGTGCGACTCGATGGTCTGGCCGTTCTCGTCCTGCAGCAGATAGGACCGCGCGCCATGCAGCACGCCGGGCGAGCCGCCGGTGATGGTTGCCGCGTGCCGCCCGCTGGCCACCCCGTCGCCAGCCGCCTCCAGGCCGACCAGCCGCACCCCGGCGTCCGGCACGAAGTCGTAGAAGATGCCGATCGCATTCGACCCACCGCCGACGCAGGCCGCCACCACGTCGGGCAGCCGACCGGTCCGCTCCAGCACCTGGGCCCGCGCCTCCTGCCCGATCACCCGATGTAACTCGCGCACCATCCGCGGAATCGGATGCGGCCCGGCCGCGGTACCGAACAGGTAGTGGGTGTCGGCCACGTTGGCCACCCAGTCCCGGAACGCCTCGTTGATGGCGTCCTTCAGGGTGCGCGAGCCGGTCCGGACCGGCACCACGGTGGCGCCGAGCAGCCGCATCCGGGCGACGTTGAGCGCCTGCCGCCGGGTGTCCTCCTCGCCCATGTACACCGTGCAGGAAAGGCCCAGCAGCGCCGCCGCGGTCGCTGTCGCCACGCCGTGCTGGCCGGCCCCGGTCTCGGCGATCACCCGGGTCTTGCCCAGCCGCCTGGTCAGCAGCGCCTGGCCCAGCACATTGTTGATCTTGTGCGATCCGGTGTGGTTCAGATCCTCCCGCTTGAGCAGCACCCGCGCTCCGCCGGCATGGGAGGAGAACCGCTCGGCGTCGGACAGCGGCGACGGCCGGCCACCGTAGTCCCGCAGCAGCCGGCTCAACTCCGCCGTGAACTCCGGATCCGCCTGCGCGGCGGTGAACTGCAGGTCGATCTCGTCGAGGGCCGCGACCAGCGCCTCCGGCACGAACCGGCCGCCGTAGCTGCCGAAATGGCCGCCGGCGTCCGGTACCGCCGCCAGCTCGGTCATCAGCTGGTCCGCGGGGTGGCCGGATGCGCGCCGGCGGTGACCAGGTCGGCGACCGCCTGCCGGGGATTGCCGGAGGTGACCAGGCCCTCCCCGACCAGCACCGCGTCGGCGCCGGCCGCCGCGTAGGTGATCAGGTCGTGCGCGTCCCGGACGCCGGACTCGGCGATCTTCACCACGTTGCTGGGCAGGCCGGGCGCGATCCGTTCGAATACCGAACGGTCCACCTCAAGCGTCCTGAGGTTGCGGGCGTTCACCCCGATCACCCGGGCACCGGCATCGAGTGCCCGGCTGGCCTCCTCCTCGTCGTGCACCTCGACCAGGGCGGTCATGCCGAGCGACTCGACCCGCTCACGCAGGCCGATCAGCACGTTCTGCGGCAGCGCCGCCACGATCAGCAGCACCAGATCAGCTCCGTGCGCGCGTGCCTCGTGCACCTGGTAGGGCCGGATCACGAAGTCCTTGCGCAGCACCGGGATGCCGACCGCCGCCCGGACCGCGTCGAGGTCGGCCAGCGAACCGTTGAAGCGGCGTTCCTCGGTCAGCACGCTGATCGCCCGAGCACCACCGGCCTCGTACTGGCAGGCCAGTTCGGCCGGCGAGCTGATGTCGGCCAGCGGACCGCTGGACGGGCTGCTCCGCTTGATCTCGGCGATCACCGCGACACCCGGCTCGCGCAGCGCGGCGTAGGCGTCCAGCGCTCGGGGTGCGGCCAGCGCCGCGGCCTTGATCTCATCCAGCGGCACTCGGGCGATGCGGGCCTCGACGTCTTGGCGGACCCCATCGATGATGTCGTCGAGGACGCTCACCTCGGACCCCCCTCGCGTGCTCGCTCACGGCGCCGGCGGATCCGAAATGGACGGTCAGCGGACCTCGCCGTCTATGACAGATGCTAACCGTCCCGGATTGTCGGATCCTCACCGCGGTCCAATTGTCGCCACGGATCGGCCGCCTGTGCCGCCTCGGCCGGCGCCGCGTACCGGTTGGACAGGCCGGTTCGCCACCCGCCGGAGCGGATCAGCAACAGCACGCCGGACGCCAGCAGGCAGGCCGAGCCGACCAGCGCCAGGCTCGCCCAGCCCGGATGCGGCTGCACGGCCAGCGCTCCGGACCGCTGGCTCAGCCGGTCGCCCCCGAGTTGCAGCACCCGGCTCATCGACGGACGCCCCAGGCCGCGGCCGGCATACCAGCCGGTCCAGCCGGCCAGCAGCACCAGCAGCACACCGAGCAGCCGGCGCGGCCAGCTCCCGAGCACCAGCACCAGCACCGCGGCGATCAACGCCACCACCGCCAGCCCGGTCAGCGGCGGATACAGGGTGCGACCGGTCAGGGCCAGCCGAACCACCCCGAACGGCGGCTGGCGTGGCACCGTCACGCTGGCCCAGCTACGGCCGGCGGCGATCAGCATCAGGCCGCCGCCGAGCACCGCCAGCAGCAACGCGCCGGCCAGCTCCCGGCGGCTAGCCGGATCCACGCCGGACGTCCAGGTTCTCTGCGGTGAGGGGCTCCGCGGTGAGGGTCTCCGCGGTGAGGGTCTCCGCGGTGAGGGTCTCCGCGGTGAGGGTCTCCGCGGTGGCGATCGCCTGCAATACCGCGCGGGCCTTGTTGCGGGTCTCGGCCTCCTCGTTGGCCGGCACCGAGTCGGCGACCACCCCGGCCCCGGCCTGCACGTAAGCCACCCCGCCGGTCATCACCGCGGTCCGGATGGCGATCGCCAGATCCATGTCCCCGGCCGGGTCGAAGTAGCCGATCGCGCCGGCGTAGATGCCGCGCCGGACCGGCTCGATCTCCTCCAGCAGTTGCATCGCCCGCACCTTCGGCGCCCCGGACACCGTGCCGTGCGGGAAGGCCGCGGTGAACACGTCGAAGGCGTCCCGGTCGGCGGCCACCTCGCCGGACACCGTCGAGACGATGTGCCACACGTGGCTGTATCGCTCCACCGTGCCGAACTCGACCACCCGAACGGAACCCGGCGTGCAGACCCGGCCCAGGTCGTTGCGAGCCAGGTCGACCAGCATCACGTGCTCGGCCCGCTCCTTCGGATCGGCCAGCAACTCGGCGACCAGACCGACGTCGGAGGCCGGATCCGAGCCGCGCGGACGGGTGCCGGCGATCGGATGGATGGTCGCGGTGCCGTCGGCGACGGTGACCAGCGCCTCCGGGCTGGAGCCGACGATGTCGAAGTCGGCCAGGTGCAGGTAGTACAGGTACGGCGACGGGTTCAGCGTGCGCAGCGCCCGGTAGACGTCGAAGGCCTGCGCCGTGGTCTCGGCGATGAACCGCTGGCCCGGCAGGATCTGGAACACCTCGCCGGCCCGGATGGCGGCCAGGCAGCGCTCGACGGCGGCCTCGTACTGGCCCGGCGCGGTCCGGGACCGCGCCGGCTTGGGCGGCACCGGCATGCTCGGCACCACGGTCGATTCGCTCGGTGCGGACAGGTCGTGCTGCATCGCATCGAGCCGGGCCTGCGCATCGGCGTAGGCGGCGTCCAACTCGGCCTCGGTCAGCCGCGGGTGCAGGATCGCGTTGGCGATCAGCGTCACCGTGCAGGTGTGGTGATCCACCGCGGCCAGGTCGGTGACCAGCAGCATGGTCAGCTCGGGCAGGTTCAGCTCGTCCGGCGCGATGTTGGGGATCGGTTCCAGCAGCCTTACCAGGTCGTAGCTCAGGTAGCCGACGAAGCCGCCGGTCAGCGGTGGCAACCCGGGCAACCGCGGCGCCCGGATCGCCCGCCAGGCGTCGGCGAGCAGTCGCAGCGGATCGGACTCCTCGGCCGGCTGCAGGCCGGCCGGCACCGCACCGGTCCACCGGCCGATACCGTCGGCCGCGGTGAGCGTGGCCACGGCGCGCACCCCCACGAACGACCAGCGGGAGAACGAGGCGCCCGGCTCGGCGGACTCCAGCAGGAACGTGCCGGGTCGGTTGCCGGCGAGTTTCCGATAGACCCCGACCGGTGTCTCGGCGTCGGCGAACAGGGTGCGGGTGATCGGCACCAGCCGGTGGGTCTTGGCCAGCTCGGTGAGCGCGGCCCGGTCGATCGAGGTCACCGGCGCTCCGGCCGGCCGTCGGCTGCCGGCTCGATCGAGGCTGCCACGGCTGCCGACCCGGAATCTGCGGAGGCTCTATCTGCGTCACCGGAATCTACGGAGCCGGCATCTGCGGACCCGGAATCTGCGGAGCCGGTTTCGAGCGCGGCACCGGTATCGAGCCGGCCACCGGCGTCGAAGCAGCTGGCGGCGCCGGTGTGGCAGGCCGGCCCCTGCTGGTCCACCTGCACCAGCAGGGCGTCGCCGTCGCAGTCCAGCGCAACGGAGACCACCCGCTGCAGGTTGCCGGACGTCTCGCCCTTAACCCAGTACCGCTGACGGGAACGGGACCAGTAGGTCGCGCGGCCCGTGGTCAGCGTCCGGTGCAAGGCCTGATCGTCCATCCAACCCACCATCAGCACCTGCTTGGTGTCGTGCTGCTGGATCACCGCCGCGACCAGGCCGGCCGGATCGCGCTTGAGCCGAGCCGCGATCCGTGGATCCAACTCGGAACCGGGGATCGTGGCGGGGCTTGTCGGAACCGGAGTCGCCGGAACGGAGGCCATTGCTCAATTCTGCCCCGCCGGCCGATCCGCCGGGCCAGGTGTACTGCCAGTTAGGACGGCGGTGGGGTGGGCTGGCCGGCGGCTGGCACCGAGGCCGGCTCCTGCTGGCCATACCCGTCCGGCGGGTCGTACGGAACCTGCTGGCCGTAGCCGGGCTCGGGGTACTCGGCTGGCTGTCCATAACCGGGCTGGCCATAACCGCGCTGGCCGTAAGCGGGCTGGCCGTAAGCGGGCTGGCCGTAAGCGGGCTGGCCGTACGCGCCGTAGGCGCCCGACTGGCCGTACCCGGCGTCGACCGGCTCGTACGGGTACGGCGCCGGCACCACGGCGGTGACCGTCGTGCCGTGCTGGACCGAGGAGTCGAACCGGACCGAGCCACCGTGCGCCTGCACGATCTGGGCCACGATGGCCATGCCCAGCCCGCTGCCGCCCTTGGCCCGGCTGCGCGCCTTGTCCGCCCGCCAGAACCGTTCGAACACGTGGCTGGCCTGCTCCGGCGGCAGGCCCGGGCCGGTGTCGCTGACCTGCAGCGCGACCGCCGGCACCGCCCCGGAGTGACCCGCCGGCACCGGCCCGGAGTGGCCCGCCGGCACCGTCCCGGAGTGGCCGGTCAGCGTGCTGGCCGTCGCGCCAAGCCGGATCGGCCCGTCCGGCGTGTGCACCGCGGCGTTGGTGGTGAGATTGATCAGCACCCGCAGCAACTGGTCCCAGTCGCCCAGCACGGTCAGGCCGGTCGGACCGGCGACCTCGATGGTGCGTTCCGGATGGGCGGCGTGCACCGCGGTCGCCGCCTCGGCCATCAGCGCGTCCACCGAGACCTCGGCCACTTCCAAGGCGGTGTCCTGGTCGCCGCGGGCGAGCACCAGCAGGTCCTCGACCAGCCGGGACATCCGGGTGCCCTCCAGCTCGATCCGGCGCATCGAGTCGTCGGCGGCCTCGCCGGAGGCCGATTGCAGCCGGGAGAGCTCGGCGTAGCCGCGGATCGAGGTCAACGGGGTGCGCAGCTCATGCGACGCGTCGGCCAGGAACTGACGCATCCGCTGCTCGCTGCGTACCCGTGCGGAGAACTCGGTTTGTACGGCCTGCAAAAGGGTATTCACCGACGAGGCGACCTGCTCGACCTCGACCGCGGCGCCCTGCACCGGTACCCGGCGATCCAGCCCGGAGCCGTCCGGACCGAGTTCGGCGGTGACCTCCTGTGCGGTTCGGGTCACCCGGTGCAGCGGTCGCAGCCCGGCCCGGACGCCCCAAGCGGTTAATCCGGCAGCGAGTGCCACCGCACCGAAGCCGATGACCAGTTCCAACCGGAACAGCCGGCTCAGGGTGCTGTCCACGTCGTGCATGGAGAGCCCGACCACGGCGACGCCGGGCACGTTGGCACCATCGACGTCGAAGTTCACGCTGACCGGCAGCACCCGGAGCTGGACGCCGTCGGTGGTAGTCACGGTCTGGTACTCGTCCGGGTGGCCGGCGAGCGTCCGGCGATCCTCGGTGGACAGCGCCAGCGGGTGCAGCAGCAGGTCATCCGGCACCGTGAACACCGTGGTGCCGTCGTGCTGCATGGCGGTGAACCAGACGTTCTGAGCGCCGGGAAAGCCGGTGCTCGGATGCTGGGCGTAGGTCAGGTAGCGGGAGATGTTGGACTGCTGGGCGACCGAGCTGAGCTGCTCGTCCAGCCGAGTGGTGAGGAACGGCGCGAGCAGGGTGTAGGTCGCCACCCCCACCAGCACCACCAACAACGTGATCAGGCTTACCACGCCGAGCATCAACCGGCCGCTCAGCGTGCGCGGGATCAACCGACGCAGCATTCCGCGGCCCGAGCGAGGTGGAGTGGCTAGTGGGTCGGCCTCCGGGTTGTCGATGGTGAAGGGCAAGCTCACCCGCGCGGCGCCTTGATGACGTAGCCGGCCCCGCGCACGGTGTGGATCAGCTTCGGGTCGACCGAGTCGACCTTGCGCCGCAGGTAACCGATGTAGAGCTCGACGATGTTGGAGTGGCCCTGGAAGTCGTACTTCCAGACCCGGTCCAGGATCTGCGCCTTGGACAGCACCACCCGTTCGTTGCGCATCAGGTAGCGCAGCAGCTCGAACTCGGTCGCGGTCAGGTGGATCTCCTGGCCGGCGCGAGTCACCTCGTGGCTGCTCTCGTCCAGTTCCAGGTCGGCCACCCGCAGCACGCCGTCCTTGTCCTGCTCGGCCTGGGTCCGCCGCAGCACGGCGTGCACGCGGGCCAGCAACTCCTCGACGCTGAACGGCTTGACGACGTAGTCGTCGGCGCCCGAGCGGAGCCCGGCCACTCGATCGTTGGCGGTGTCGCGCGCCGTCAGGAAGATCACCGGGACGACCGAGCCGGCCTGCCGCAGATGTTGCAGCACGGCGTGCCCGTCCAGGCCGGGCATCATCACATCGAGCACCACCAGATCCGGGTCATGCTCTGCCACGGCGGCCAGCGCCGAGTGGCCGTTGTCGGCGATCACCGTCTCGAAGCCGTCGAAACGCAATGCCGACGCGACCAGATGGACCACATTCTCCTCGTCGTCGACGACAAGGACCTTGCGCTTGGTACGTGAACCGGTGACCGCCTGGGTTGCGGAAAGAGAACTCGACATGACACGAGAATCTCTGACCTGAGTAGGCATGCCTTCAGCTTTGCCTGTGAATGCCCTGTGCGCTACCCCTGCCGGCGCGCCGGTTCGGTGACGACAGCCAGGCCCGCGTCCGATTCGCCGGATTCGTCGGACGCCTGGCCGAAGGCTCGGCCGGAGGTTTGGCCGGTGGTTTGGCCGCGCCGCCGCGGCTCCCGCTCACCGCCGGCCGAGGCCACCCAGCGGTTGACCGGCGGGGTCAGCGAGAGCCCGATCGCCAATGCCGTGGCGAGCCCGGTGACGACCGGGACCTGTGGGTCGCCGGAGGCACTGTCCAGGACGAACCCCACCGAGGTGATCAGCGCGATCAGTTGGCCAAGCCAGAACACCACCCGGTTGCTGCCGTTCAGCAGCCGCAGCATGCCCCAGAGCACGAAGACCAGATAGACCAGCGCGACCAGCCCGGCCGCCGCCTCGCCGTGCCGGCTGCCGGTGATGTCCGGCTGCTCGACGTCGACGAAGATGCCGCGCGCGATGAACAGGAACGAGTAGACGATCAGGAACGGCACCACCACGGTGGCCGCCGCGACCGCGGCGATCACGATGCCGGGGGTCTGTCGTGGGTCGCGCTCTTCGCTCACCCGGCGCTGGTCAGGCTCATCGCTCACCCGGTGCTGGTCAGGCTCATCGCTCACCCGGCCATCATCCCCGATTTGTTTGGTTTCGCATGCCGAACCGAGCAGTTCGGCGCTGTCGGGGCCGGTTGCGCCAAGGCAGATTCGGCTCAGCGGACCGGCAGGCCGGCCTCGGCCAAACCCTGTTTGACCTCGCCGATGCTGAGCGTGCCGTAGTGGAAGACGCTCGCGGCCAGCACGGCGTCGGCGCCTGCCTCCACGGCCGGCGGGAAGTGCGCCACCTCGCCGGCCCCGCCGCTGGCGATCACCGGCACCGACACCGCGGCCCGGACCTGCCGGATCAGCTCCAGGTCGAACCCGTCCCGGGTGCCGTCGGCGTCCATCGAGTTGAGCAGGATCTCCCCCGCCCCGAGTTCGGCCGCCTCGGCCGCCCAGCGCACGGCGTCGATGCCGGTGCCCTGCCGGCCGCCGTGCGTGGTCACCTCGAACCGGGACACGCCGGGGCCGGCGTCCAGCAACCGCCGGGCGTCCACCGAGATCACCAGCACCTGCGAGCCGAACCGGTCGGCGATCTCGCCGATCAGTTCCGGCCGGCCGATCGCCGCGGTGTTCACGCCCACCTTGTCGGCGCCGGCCCGCAACAACGCATCCACGTCGGCCACCGACCGGACGCCGCCACCCACCGTGAGCGGGATGAACACCTGCTCGGCGGTTCGCCGGACGATCTCGTAGGTGGTCTCGCGGCCGGCTGACGAGGCCGTGATGTCGAGGAAGGTCAGCTCGTCTGCGCCCTCCGCGTCGTACCGGCGGGCCAACTCGACCGGGTCGCCGGCGTCGCGCAGGTCGGTGAAGTTGACCCCCTTCACCACCCGGCCGGCATCGACGTCCAGACACGGGATCACCCGGATCGCCAGCGTCATTCGGCCACCGCCGCCAGCGCTTCCTCGATGGTGAACGCCTGTGCGTACAAGGCCTTTCCGACGATGGCACCTTCCACGCCGATGCCGGTCAGGCCGGCCAAGGTACGCAGGTCGGCCAGCGAGGACACCCCGCCGGAGGCCACCACCGGACGTTCGGTGGCAGCGCACACGCTGCGCAGCAGCTCGGTGTTCGGACCGGTCAGGGTGCCGTCCCGATGCACGTCGGTGACCACGTAGCGCGCACACCCATTGGCGTCGAGCCGGGCCAGCGTGTCGAACAGGTCGCCGCCCTCGGACGTCCAGCCGCGGGCCGCCAGCGTGCTGCCACGCACGTCCAGCCCGACCGCGATCCGGTCGCCGTGCCGGGCGATCACCTCACGTACCCAATCCGGTTGCTCCAGCGCCGCGGTGCCCAGATTGACCCGGGTGCAGCCGGTGGCCAGCGCCGCGGCCAACGACTCGTCGTCGCGGATGCCGCCGGACAACTCGACCCGCACCTCCAGCTGCCCGATCACCTCGGCCAGCAGTTCGGCATTGTTGCCCCGGCCGAACGCGGCATCCAGATCGACCAGGTGAATCCACTCGGCGCCACCGCGCTGCCAGGTCAGCGCGGCCTCCAGCGGGCTGCCGTAGGACGTCTCGGTGCCGGCCGCGCCCTGCACCAAGCGGACGGCCGCGCCGCCGGCCACAGCCACCGCGGGCAGCAGCTGCAGGCTCATCGGCGACTCCGATCGAACAGGGTGATCGCCAGCGCCGGCAGCACGACGACCGAGACCAGCAGCACGCCGATCACGATCAACACCGAACCGGATAGCAGATAGGCCACTACCACCACGACCAGGAGCAGCGAACCCACGGTGGCCCGGATCTCCTTGCGCCGCGCGGTGGCCGGAGCGCCACGGCGCCGGAACGTGAAGCGGCGCAATACTGCCCGCCGCCGAGCCCAGACCGCGGCGCGTTCCCGGGCAGCCCGCTGCTCCAGTTGCCGCTGCTCGGCGGCCAACTCTCGAAGGCGGCGACGCTCGGCGCGTTCCTTGCTCACCGGGCAGGCTCCGTGCTCATCGGACAGGCTCCGTGGCGGCCAACCGCTCGGCCGGCAACGTGGCCAGCCAGTTGCGCAGCAGTTGGATGCCAGCCTCGCCGGACTTCTCCGGATGGAACTGGGTGGCCGAGAGCAGCGGCGATTCGACCGCCGCGACGAACGGCTGGCCGTGCTCGGCGATGGTCACCTGGTAGCCCGGCAACTCGACCGACGCGAGCACCGCGTAGGAGTGCACGAAGTAGAACCGGGCAGCGCCGATACCGGCGAACAGCGCCGAATCCGCTGGTGCGGCAACAGTATTCCAGCCCATATGCGGTACGACCGGAGCGTCCAGCCGAGTCACCCGACCGGGCAGCTCGGCCAGCCCCGGCGTACGCACACCATGCTCGACGCCTTCGCCGAACAGCACCTGCATACCCACGCAGATACCGAGCGTCGGCCGGCCGGCCGCGCGCCGCTCGGCGAGGATCCGGTGCGCGGACACCTCGGCCAGCCCGGCCATGCAGGCGGCGAACGCGCCGACACCCGGCACCACCAGGCCATCGGCGCCGATCGCCGCATCCGGATCGGCGGTCAACTCGACCTCTGCCCCGGCCCGCTGCAGCGCGCGCACGGCGGATCGCACGTTGCCCGAGCCGTAGTCGAGCACCACGATGAGTGGAGGATCAGGTACCTCCGCGGTACGGAATCCGCCACCAGGCGCGTTGTTCATTTGCGCTACAGCACACCCTTGGTCGAGGGCACGCCCGACTGCCGAGGATCCGGCTCGCAGGCCGCCCGCAGCGCCCGCGCCACCGCCTTGTACTGCGCCTCGGTGATGTGATGCCAGTCCCGTCCGGCCTGCACGGTGACATGCAGAGCCAGCCGGGCGTGCTGGGTGAAGGACTCGAAGACATGCCGGGTCAACGTGGTGGCGTACGGGACGTCCCGGCCCAACAGGTACGGCGGCGCGCCGTCCGGCTCGGTGTGCACCAGGTACGGCCGGCCGGACAGGTCCACCGCCGCGACGACCAGCGCCTCGTCCATCGGGATCATCGCATCGCCGAACCGGCGCAGGCCGGCCTTGTCCCCGACCGCCTCGGCGAACGCCTGGCCGAGCGCGATCGCGGCGTCCTCCACCGAATGGTGGGCGTCGATGTGCAGATCGCCCTCCACCGCCACCGTGAGGTCGAACAGGCCGTGCTTGCCGAACGAGGTCAGCATGTGGTCGAAGAACCCGACGCCGGTGTCCACGTCGGTACGCCCGCTGCCGTCCAGATCGATGGCGACCAGCACCTTGGTCTCGGCGGTCTGTCGCTCGATGCGTCCCGTGCGGCTCACGAATTCACCTGGCTCTTCGCGCGAGCGCTCATCGCCGGATTCGCTCCGCGCCCTGCCGCCAGCGGCGCTTGCGGCCCATTCGATGCTCACTCATCACGGCTCTCCCATCACCTGCTGCAACGCGAGCAGGAACGCCCGCATCTCCTCCGCCGTGCCGATGGACACTCGCAGCCAGCCGGCCGGACCGGTCTCCCGGATCAGCACACCCCGGTCGAGCAGACCCTGCCACACCGCATGCGGATCTGCGAACGTGCCGAACAGTACGAAGTTGGCATCGGAATCGGCGACCTGCAACCCGAGTTCGCGCAGCGCCGCGACGGTGGCGTCCCGTTCGTCCCGCAGGGTGGCGATCGCTGCCAGCAACTCGGCGCTGTGTGCCAGCGCCCCGCGCGCGACGACCTGGCTCACCGCGGACAGGTGGTAGGGCAACCGGACGATCCGGGCCGCGTCCACCACCGCCGGATCCGCGGCGAGGTAGCCGAGCCGGCCGCCGGCCAGCGCGAACGCCTTGCTCATCGTCCGGGTGACCACCAGCCGGGGATGGCCGGCCAGCAGCGTGCAGGCGCTGGGCACGCCGGCCCGGCGGAACTCGGCGTAGGCCTCGTCCACCACGACCATGCCGGGGGCCAGCTCGAGCAGTTCGCCGAGGGCGTCCAGCTCCATCGCGGTGCCGGTCGGGTTGTTCGGCGAGGCCAGCAGCACCACCACGGGCTGCTCCTCGGCGATCAGCCGGGCGGCCGTTGCCAGGTTCAGGCTGAAATCGGCGTTGCGCGGAGCGGTCAGCCACCGGGTATGGGTGTTGCGGGCGTACTCCGGATACATCGAGTAGGTGGGCGCGAACGACACCGCGGTCCGGCCCGGCCCGCCAAAGGCCTGCAGCAACTGCTGCATGATCTCGTTCGATCCGTTGGCCGGCCACAGCTGGTCGGCCGTCAACGGCACGCCGGTGTCGGCGGACAGGTAGCGAGCCAGATCCTGCCGCAACGCCAGACATTCCCGGTCCGGATAGCGGTTCAGCTCGGCCGCTGCGACGGCGGTCGCGGCGGCGATGTCGGCCACCACCGAGGGCGGCGGCGGGTACGGGTTCTCGTTGGTGTTGAGCTGTACCGGTACGTCCAACTGCGGCGCGCCGTAGGGCACCTGGCCGCGCAACTCGTCCCGGATCGGCAGTTGCCCGAACGCAGCACCGGCAGCCTGGCTCATGACGAAGGCCGGTTCGCCGATTGCGTATCCGATCCGGCCTGTTCCGATCCGGCCTGTTCCGATCCGGCCTGGGTTTCGGATACGGAGGACAGTCGGGCCGCGATCGCCGCGCCGTGCGCCGGCAGATCCTCGGCCTCGGCCAGCGCGATCACCTTCTCGGCCACCTCCAGCAGCGCCTGCCGGTCGTAGTTGACCACGTGCATCCCGCGCAGGAAGGACTGCACGCTCAACCCGGACGCGTGCCGGGCGGTGCAGCCGGTGGGCAGCACGTGGTTGGAGCCGGCGCAGTAGTCGCCCAGCGACACCGGCGAGTGCGCGCCGACGAACACGCAGCCGGCGTGCCGCACCCGTGCCGCCCAGATCTCGGCATCGGCGGTGATCACCTCCAGGTGCTCGGCGGCGTAGGCGTTGACCACATCGAGGCCCTGCGCCAGGTCGGCCACCAGCACGGTTGCCGACTGCGGGCCGGTCAGCGCGGTGGTGACCCGCTCGGCATGCTTGGTGAGCGCGACCTGTCGGCGCACCTCGACGTCGACGGCATCGGCCAGCGGTCGGGAGTCGGTCACCAGCACCGAGGCGGCCGCCGGGTCGTGCTCGGCCTGGCTGATCAGATCCGCCGCGACGTGCACCGGGTCGGCGGAGTCGTCGGCCAGGATCGCGATCTCGGTCGGCCCGGCCTCGGCGTCGATGCCGACCACGCCGCGCAGCAGCCGCTTGGCGGCCGCCACATAGACGTTACCGGGCCCGGTGATCACGTCCACCGGTTCCAACTCGAGCTCGGCGTCGCCATAGGCCAGCAGGGCGATGGCCTGGGCGCCGCCCACCGCATACACCTCGGACACCCCGAGCAACTCACAGGCAGCCAGGATGGTCGGGTGCGGCCGGCCGTCGAAGTCCCGCTGCGGCGGCGTGCAGACAGCGAGCGACGGCACCCCGGCGGCCTGCGCGGGCACCACGTTCATCACCACCGAGGACGGGTACACCGCCAACCCGCCGGGCACGTACAGCCCGACCCGGTCCACCGGCAACCAGCGTTCGGCGACCGTACCGCCCGGCACCACCCGCACCGTGTGGTCCTCCCGGCGCTGCGCGGCGTGCACTAGCCGAGCCCGCCGGATGGATTCGGTCAGCGCCTCGCGAACGGCCGGGTCGAGCGAGCTCAGGGCCCGCCGCAGGTCGGCCGCCGGCACCCGCGGGTCGGGCACGTCCACGCCGTCGAAATCCCGGGTGAAGCCGCGGGCCGCCGAGTAGCCGTGCTCGCGTACCCGCTCGACGATCGGGCTGACCGTAGCCAACGCGGCCTGCACGTCCACCGCGGCTCGAGGCAGTACCCGGCGCAGGGCCCGGGCGGAGGTCGGTGCGTTCGAAAGGTCCACACGGCGAAGCACGCATCCAGTCTGCCAGAGCGCACCAGTTGGAAAATCCGCAGAAGCCACCGATCCCGATTGGCCGTACGGTAATGCGGTGAGCACACCAGGGACGGGCCAGCGCGAACAGCTGCCGCTGTTCCCCCTCGGCACCGTGCTCGCACCAGGCATGCCGCTGTCGCTGCACATCTTCGAACCGCGCTACCGCCAGCTGATCGCCGACCTGCTCAACGAACATGATCCGCAGGCGCCGGAGTTCGGCGTGGTGGCGCTGCGTGCCGGGTGGGAGGTCGGCACGCTGCAGGACGTGTACCAGGTGGGCACCACCGCTCGGGTGACCGACGTACTACCGCTGCCGGACGGCAGGTGTGACCTGTCGGCCGTCGGTGAGCGTCGGTTCGTCATCGAGGAGTTGGACACCACCTCCAGGCCGTACCTGATGGCCACCGTGCGCCGGCTGGCCGAGCCGGACGGTCGGTTGTCCGCGGCCCTGGTGTCCAGCACTCGGCGCGCCATGCTGCGGCACCGGCAAGCACTGGCCCGGTTGAACGTGGACTACGCCGATCCGTCCGGACCCCGCGGCCGGACGAGCGAAGCCGGTGACGAACCCCGGCGAGCTGAGGCAGCCGACGAGCCAGGGCGGCCCGAGGCTGACGAGTCCGGACCGGACGAGGCAGGGATCCAGGCTGGTGGCGAGGCCGGGCGGGCTGAGGCCGGTGACGAGTCCGGACGGGCTGAGGCCGGTGACGAGCTCGGGTCGACCGAGACCGATCCCGCCAGGTCGGAAGCGGCGGTGGAGCCGGTCGGCCCCGATCCGGTCGTTCCCGATCCGCTCGTTCCCGATCCGGTTGGCCAGGATCCGACGGGCGGTGCGGGCGCACCCGGTTCGGCCGGCCACCGTCCGGTCGGTTCAGCAGGTGACCACCCGGCCGACGTCGATCCGATCGCGGCGCGGGAGCTCTCCTACGCGGTGGCCTGCCAGAGTTGGCTGCCGCTGGCTGACCGGCAACAGCTACTCGCTTGCCCGGATACCGCCGCCCGGCTCCGCGATGCGCGTACCGTACTGCGCCGGGAGGCGGAGCTGGTGTCGCAGTTACGCGCGGTGCCGGTCAGCGCCGCCGCCTTCCGCAACTGAGCCACCTGCGCCAGCGGCGCCGGCTGAGCCCTCGCCGGTGATCGAGCCATCAGCAGCAATCGAGCCGATCGAGCCGTCCGCAGCTATCGAGCCGTCCCCCGCTACCGAGCCGTCCCCCGCTACCGAGCCGATCGAGCCCTCCGCAGCTACTGAGCCGCCTGCCAGGACTTCGGATGGCTGCGCGGCCGGCTCGACCGGGTGCGACTCGCGACCGAGTTGCTGATCGCCGGACAGCCCGACGAAGACGGTGTAGATCAGCACGGCGAACAGGGACTGCAGGAAGACCGCGGCGGTGGCGTGCAACACCAGCGGCGGATGGAAGGCGGTGTTCAGCGCCTTGCCGTGCTCACCGTCGCTGAGCAGCTGGCCGGCCGCAAATGCCAGCAGCGAGCTGACCAGGCTGCTCACGGCCAGCACCACCAGCGTCACCGGACCGCGATTGCTGCGCAGCCGCCAGGCCAGCAGGCCGAACAGCAGGCCGGCCAGCACCGTGAGCAGGGCGTACCGGCCATCGGCAGCGACCTGGGCCTCCGACTCCGCGGGCACCACGATTCCGGTGCCGTTCCCGCTATCGAGCAGGTAGGACACCGAGGTCGGCGACCAGGCCAGCCAGGCCAGTCCGATCGCAACGCCGATGACCAGCTGCGCCAACACCAACAGTGTCAACGACCGCCGATCGGGCACAGCTTGGGCGAGCCGGCCGGGCCAGACGGCGCCGGGCAGGCTCATCGGCCGCGTTCCACGGTCGGATACCCGGTCATGCCGCCCCCTGCGTTCATGCTGATCCGCGTCACTGCTGATCCGCGTCAATCTGATCCGCCCGATGCCGCCGGTGATCCAGTCACGACGTGGCGTTAACGGTAAGCCGTCCGTCCACGTATACCGCGCTCGGCGTACGGAAGACCCCGGGTTCCACCAGCGGACTGCTCGGCAGCAGCACCAGGGCCGCCGGCCGGCCGACTGACAGCAGCCCGGTACGCAGCCGCATTCCGGCAGCGGTGGCCGACCATTCGGTGGCCGCCCGCAGCGCGCCCAGCCGGCCCAGTCCGGCGGCGGCCAGCCGGTCCAACTCGCGCGGATCCACACCGGGCCGGGTTCCCGCGTTGCCCAGGTCGGTGCCGTAGCTGAGCCGGACGCCGGCGGCCACCAGGTCGGCGGCGTTCGCCGCGGCGTCCCGGCCCTCACCGTTGGCGAAGAACGTCTGCAGGGTGGAGGTGATCCGCAGGTTGCTGGTCGCGATCCGCTCCACCAACGCGGCGGGCAGCCGCTCGGTCGGTGTGTGCGCCAGCTCGTCCACCTCGGCATCGATCGCCCGGCTCACCATCTCGACGCTCAGCGCGTGCGCGATGACCGGCAGCCCGGCCGAGTGCGCGGCCTCGACGATGGCCCGCACCACTCGGGGTTCGGGGACCGGCCAGCGCTGGCTGCCCGGCTCGAGGGCCAGCTTGATCAGGTCCACACCGGCCGCCGCCAACCGCTGCACGACCCAGCGGGCCTGCGCCGGCGAGCTGACGAACTCGGCGTAGCCGGCCGAGCCCCAGCTGCGGGACGGATAGCCGCCGGCGGCGGTGAGGATCGGACCGGACACCGCGATGAACGGCACGCCGGGCAGGCATGGCCGATGGCCGGTACGCCAACGGCCGGCCCAGCTCAGCGGGGCGCCGAGGTCGCGCACGCCGACCAGGCCGGTCTCGGTTCCGGAGACACTGAACCTGCCGTACGGATCGGGGGGTGCGGCCGGGTCGAAGCCGAGATGGACGTGCGCGTCGACCAGGCCGGGCACCACCCAGTGCTCGGCGCTGCCCAGCACCCGCAGGTCGGCAGGCAGGCCGTCCCGGCTCCGGCGCAGCTCGGCCACCCGCCCGGCCGAGTCGAGCAGCAGCACGCCCGGCTCGGGGTCGGCACTGCCGCCCAGCCAGATGGTGCCGGCGAAGGCGACTCCCCGGCTGGTCGCGGTGGTGGCCAGCGCCGGTGCTCGCAGGCGGCCTTCGGGGATGGCGGCGATCCGCCGCAACGCCGCCACGCCGCGCCGCAGTATCCCGCCGTCTCGGCGAGACAGTGCTCTGCGATCTCGGCGAGACAGTCCCTCGCTGCCCGAACGAGGCAGTGCTTCGCCGCCCGGCCGAGCCAGTACTTCACTGCTAGGACGAGGCAGTACTTCGCTGCCAGGACGAGGCAGTGCTTCACTGCCAGGACGAGGCAGTACTTCACCGCCTGGGCGAGACGGGGTGGCGGCCGGAGCCGCCGCAGTATCGGTGACGGGAGTTTCCGGCTGGGGTTCGCCCGAACGGTCACCACCCGGTGTGCGGGGCGGGACCAGCTCGGAGCTCATCGACTCATTCTGCCAAGCAGGTGGGTTGGCTGGTCGTGTGTTCGGCCTTGTTCGGGACAGCAGCAGCCCGGGCCAGGCGGATCGGCGCGGCGGGGTGCGCGGTTTCGCCGGCGGGCCGAAGCTCGGCCGACGGCCGGTGGGGCCGGCGGCCCTGGTTCGGCGGGAACGGGTCAGTTCAACCGGCCCGCTGACTGCAGCAGCAGGTGCAGTTCGTCGAGCTGGCTGGCCGGCACCACCCGGTTGAGATCCACCCGGGTGAGCGCGAGGGCGGTCTGTTGCCGCCGATACGGCCGCAGCAACCGCAATGCGATCAACAGCGGCGCCCATGGTGCGCCGGGCAGACCCGCCCGGCGCAGCTCCCGACGCAGGCCGCGTCCGGTGCGGGCAACCAGCCGGCGTACCTGCGGCTCCACCGGACCCAACCGGTCGCCGCCGGACAGCCGGCGTCCCAGCCGGGACAGCAGCGAGCGCACCAGCAGCACGCCCACCGCGAGGAGCCCGATCAGGACGGCGAGCACCTTGAGCCCGCCGAGCCAACAGGCAACGGCCAGCAGCAGGATGGCGATGGCCGCCCACTGCAGCGTGTTCACCACCGAGCGCCCCAGTGCCCGGGTCAGCAGGTACTGGCGCAGTGCGGCTTCGGAATCCGGCCGGCCCGCTGCCGGGAACAGGAACCGGACGCCGCCGGATGCCGGTCCCGAGTAGCCGATCGCGTCGAAGCCAGCTGGATTGAATCCGGTCGTGCGGGAATAGCCCGCCGCACCGGCATGTCCGGTCCCACCGGGATAGCCCGCCGCACCGGCACGTCCGGCCCCTCCGGGGTAGCCGGCCGCGTCTGCGCCGCCGCCCGGTGTGGCCGGATGCTCGCCCCAGATCGGACGCTCCGAGTCGGGCTGGGGCCCTCCCGGTATCGGTTCGGTCATGCCAGCACAACGATCGAACGTGGCGCGGAGTGCCCGGGCGCCCGGCCCGGGGCAGCGCCGGCGTCAGACGTTACGGAAGCAACCGGCTCTGGTGGCGGGCATAGAACTGGGCCAGTTCCGACGGATCCGGCGCCGCACCGGCACCGACGACCTCGGCCCGCTCGGTCATGAACGACACCCCGAGCTCGCCCGGCGACCAGAAGGTGAGCACCTCGGCCGGCTCGTCGAAGGGGTTGGCGAAGCCGTGCCGGTCACCGCGTGGAGCGACCAGCATGCTGCCCGGCTCGGCGACCAACTCCTCGGTTCCGGCCAGCACCGTCAGCCGGCCGGAGAGCAGGTAGATGCCCTCGTCGAAGCTGTCGTGCGCATGCGGCACCGGTCCGACGAAGCGTGGCGGAACCGTCAGCCGGACGACGGCGAAACCCGCCAGCCGGCCGTGGCCGGTCAGCAGTTCCATGTCCTGGCCGCTGTAGTCGATGACCGGGCCGCTGCCAGGCACCGCGAGGAAGCTCATCGGCCACCCGCCGCCTTCGCATCGGCACCGCCAAAACTGGCAGAACTGCCAGAACTGCCAGAACTGGTGCTCATCCGAGGATCGCGTTCGGTCCGAGCAGCGCCTTGAGATCGCTCATCAACGCGCGGGACGGGCTGACCGCGTAGTTCGGCAGCGTGTAGCGAAGGCGCTGGCCGAAGGTCAGTTGGACCTCGACCGGGGTGGTGCCGGGATGCGAACGGAGGATCTCGCGCAGGTTGGCGGTCGTGGCCTCCTTGCATTGATCCTCGGTCATGGCCAGCCGGATCGGGCCGTCCTGGCCCTTGGTCAGGTCCGGGATGCTGACGTCCGAGCCGATGATCCGGATGGTCTCCTCCCGGGCGTCCACCCGGCCGCTGATCACCACGATCGCGTCCTCGACGATCTGCAGGCCGACCTGCGCGTAGGACTGCGGGAAGAACAGCACCTCCACCGAGCCCTCGAGGTCCTCCAGCACGACCTGTGCCCAGGGCTTGCCGTCCTTGGTCATCCGCCTGGTCACGCCGGACAGGATGCCGGCCACCACCACCCGTTCGCCGTCCTTGACCACGTCGGTCTGCAGGTCGGCGATGCTCACCTCGGCGGCTGCCTTGAGGATGTGTTCGACGCCGAGCAGCGGGTGATCGGAGACGTAGAGCCCGAGCATCTCGCGTTCGAAGTTGAGCAGCACCGACTTGTCCCACTCACCGTCCGGCACCCGCACCGCGAAGACGTCGGAGGTGTCGGCGGCGGGCTCGTCCGCGCCGAAGCTGAACAGGTCGAACTGGCCGATCGCCTCTGCTCGCTTGGTGCCGACCACCGCGTCGATGGATTGCTCGTACACCTGGATCAGGCCCTTGCGGGTGTGGCCGAGTGAGTCGAAGGCGCCGGCCTTGATCAGCGCCTCGACGGTGCGCTTGTTGCAGGCCACCGCATCCACCTTGCGCAGGTAGTCGGCGAAGTCTACGAACTGGGACTTCTCCCGGCGGGAGGCGGCGATCGAGGCGACCACGTTGCCACCGACGTTGCGCACCGCCGACAGCCCGAACCGGATGTCGTCGCCGGTCGGGGTGAAGTTGGCGTCGGAGGAGTTGACGCACGGCGGCAGCACCTTGATGCCCATCCGGCGACACTCGGCCAGGTAGACCGCCATCTTGTCCTTGTCGTCCTTGACCGAGGTGAGCAGCGCGGCCATGTACTCGGCCGGATAGTGCGCCTTGAGGTAGGCGGTCCAATACGACAGCAGGCCGTAGGCAGCCGAATGTGCCTTGTTGAACGCATAGTCGGAGAACGGAACCAGGATCTCCCACAGCGTCCGGATCGCGTCCGCCGAATAGCCACGATCGGCCATCCCGGTGGAGAACGTCTCGTACTGCGCGTCCAGCTCGGCCTTCTTCTTCTTGCCCATCGCCCGCCGCAGCAGGTCCGCGCCGCCCAGCGTGTAACCGGCCAGGTGCTGGGCGATCGCGATCACCTGCTCCTGGTAGATGATCAGGCCGTAGGTGTCGCTCAGGATCTCGGCCAGCGGCGCCTCCAGCTCGGCATGGATCGGCACCACCGGCTCGCGGTCGTTCTTGCGGTTGGCGTACTTGTTGTGCGAATCGGCGCCCATCGGGCCGGGTCGGTACAGCGCGATGACCGCGGAGATGTCCTCGAAGTTGTCCGGCCGCATCGACCGCAGCAGCGCACGCAGCGGGCCGCCGTCGAGCTGGAACACCCCTAGCGTGTCACCGCGGGTCAGCAGCTCGTAGGTGGGTTTGTCGTCCAGCGGCAGTTCCTCCAGCACCAACTCCAGGCCTCGGTTGGCCCGGATGTTGTCCACCGCGTCGTCCAGGATGGTGAGGTTGCGCAGGCCGAGGAAGTCCATCTTGATCAGGCCGAGGCTCTCGCAGGACGGGTAGTCGAACTGCGTGATCACCGCCCCGTCCTGCTCCCGGCGCATGATCGGGATGACGTCCAGCAGCGGCGCCGAGGACATGATCACGCCGGCCGCGTGCACCCCCCACTGCCGCTTCAGGCCCTCCAACCCGCGCGCGGTGTCGACCACCCGCTGCACCTCGGGGTCGCTGGCGTAGAGCGCGCGGAACTCCCCCGCCTCGCCGTAGCGCTTGTGCTCCGGATCGAAGATGCCGGCCAGCGGCACGTCCTTGCCCATCACCGGTGGCGGCATCACCTTGGTGACCCGGTCCCCCATGGCGAACGGGTAGCCGAGCACCCGGGCGGCGTCCTTGACCGCCTGCTTGGCCTTGATGGTGCCGTAGGTGACGATCTG